>Ga0255779_1000143_pt1 | contig 85902 bp, 50 predicted proteins | sample 011ome_21_FD_179977 | JGI IMG/M metagenome (GOLD analysis project Ga0255779, IMG submission 179977) | Coastal salt marsh microbial communities from the Groves Creek Marsh, Skidaway Island, Georgia - 011508AT metaG (version 2) | ecosystem: Environmental > Aquatic > Marine > Intertidal zone > Salt... | reverse complement strand
AAACCTTGCAGCTGGGGATTGACGACGTCCAACTTTTCGTGCGCTTTTACAGCTTCGGCGCACGCGTCTCGGAGCTCCCACAAGGCGTTTACCAAGTCCTTAGAATCTTTGGAATCCATGTTGGTGGAATTTCGAGGAGTGCTCGGGTCGTCGACGTTGCCGGACAACATCGAAGGCGAGATTGGCTCGACGAGAGGCGCCGTCAAATCGAGCGGGTTTTGCTTTGCGTTTGCGCGATCGGGCGTGGCAGTTAAAATATCCACAGAAAACGAATGTCTCGGACTCAGAAAGACCTGTTCTGCTCTAGATTGGTCTCTCGAGTGCATATCTCCATCCGGGCCTTCGAGCGGAACGCCATCAAAATTATCCGACATGGAAATACCTCGCTTATGCCTTCCGAGCAAATCCCCTAGAACGGAAGAGTTCTTCTTCTGAAAACCAGCCTTGCCGGATTTAATCGTACCTTCCGGAGAAGTCGCTGCAGAACCGCCAACGACGTGTGCGTTCGCGTCTGCCACGTGCGGCGGCACGGAATCTACGTTGGTATTAGTACCCTCGTACGCGAATGGGAAAAACGCGCGCACCAGCGCCGGAACGCCTCCGTTAACGCCAGCCGCGAGCGATCCTTGCAACAATCTTTGCAACATTTCCGGATTCACATTTCTTTGTCTCGCCGCCTTCATTAAAGCTTGTCCTTGCGCGCGTAACATCTCCGCGGCTGAACTCAACGGTGACATTTCGACGACTCTGGTGAAGGCGATTTCAGACCGGGGGCAGAAGCTTGGAAACGCCTTTTTCGTGGCCAAAGTCAATCGACGCCTACCTCTCGATCGCAAGTCGTTATAGACGCCGTTGTTGTTGCCATCGCTACCTTCGCGACGTGCATTGTTTTCAACCATAAAAGGCGTATCGAATGCGAAGATTCGTGCTCGTTCGAAGCAGGATCCTCCGACGGCGCCTCCGTTGATGCGCCGAGCCTCCTCATCAAGCTCGTCGAATTCCTCCTCGTCGAGCTTCTGAAGCGCTCGTTTAAACGCTTCGTTGATGTCTTGATTATCGCTCGAAGATGATGCTTTCACTTCGGATTCAAAATCGAAGGGTAATACGGCCGTGACTTGGATGCCGGCTATGCCAAATCCTGGCGTTGGATCGCCGGCTGTAGGTAATTGACTCACCTTTATTCCAGCGGGAACGTACGACTGTAACCATTTCCGAACTCTGTTCGACATATCTGCTAACGTTCGATCACGCGCATCGCGATAGAGCCATTGCGCTCCAGTAAGTGATCCCCAAGCCTCACCAAGCGCTCGCACGCGCCAGTAAGTTGCCGGCTCCCTCGGCGGCTTCGGTGTGTCTGTGAAGAACTCGTCGTTTCGCGAGTGCGTCCGTTCATCCAACAAAGGCATCGGACATCTCAAGTGCAAATCTGCTAAGGTGTGATGCGCCGCAGCGAGAGCCTTGAAATCTCTTCTCCTCTCCCATGCTTTCAAACTTGCCTTCACAACTCTGATTGCGGCTTCATCGAAACCACCTCTCGTGAAACATTTCGCCGCCGCGGCGAGGTGTTCCAACACTCGCTTTTCACCAACTTCCTCGGCACCAACTCGTAACGCTGCGATGGTTGGTTCGGGTGCACCTCGCGGACCTAGTCCAAAAAAGGCATCTCGTAATTGGATGGCATCTTCCGCCGTCCACGTAGAAGTATCCGGTGCCACGGACGCCAGCGCGCGCATGCAAACGACAGCAGCCGCGCAAGCGGCTTCGCCGGCTTCCACCCAATGTTCCTCCGATTCCAAACGTTTGCACAACGAGGAGAGAACTTTTATCTGTGCAGATGATGACGCTTCCAAAGCTAACGCTAAAGCGCTTTCGAGTTCAACGGCGCGGCATACATCCGATGTCTTTCGACTACCGGTCGTCGCTAAAGCCACCTCTCTGACGCGAGCTTCTGAAAAAGCAATCGCGCGAATAAGAGAGTTTGTTGCAGATTTCCAATTCGCCGGCGATTGGCTCGAACCGTTGGTCGATGAAACTGGCTCCGAAAGCGCTCTGAGAGCTCTCGAAACGCCTCCTGCGCGAGCGTTGTGACCAAATGGCTGCAAACCTTGTAATAAGGCGTACGTCAAAGTTGGTCTCAAACACTCGACGCCGCCTCCAACATCGAGTGCAGATTCCAAGAGGGCACGAAGCCCACCAACAGCGAGCGATCTCGCCGGTTGAGGGCGCGCAGCGCAACGCAACAGAGCAACACACGCGGATTCGAGGAATGCAAACGGCTTTGCACCCGGGTAAGGAGCTTCGAGAGGAGGGAAAACGCCATCCACGTCTTCGCACGGCGCGCGGTACAGAGGCTCGAAGAGTACGTATTTACGTTCCCTTATAACTGCATTGAGAAGCGGTGCTTGCAAAACCCAACCCGTGGCAGATTGCGAACGACGAAGCAAAGCAGCTAAAACACCCATGATAGCTTCGAGAACGTTAAATTCGCTTCCTCCGTGTGCTCCGATGCCACCGCTTACTCCTTTACGCGCCAGCTCACTTTTGCTGTCTAGCAGAGAGGATGCCATCGATAACGGCTCGGAGAAGATGTCTTCCTCCTTCGCGCCTTGAAGTGCGGGGGAATTCATCTGTTGCGTCCTTTTATTAAACTGTGATTCGTGGTCGACGCGTTTCCATGCATCTCTCAACAAACGTAAAATAGAGGTCGTCGCCGCTGTGGACAAGTGCCCAGCAGCTTCTCGTGACCACGCTTCTGTCCTCGTGCTTGGGCCACGCGGTAGCCACGATAAGACACCGCTTTGACTTATACCGGAAAGTACCGCAGGATTTTCTTCGCTCATAAATTCATCGTCAGGCTTTACTTCAAAAGCTTCCGCTGCGTCCCGCAACAACGATATGAAAGAACGAACTCGCTCACGATCTTGCGACAACCATCCCCACAGCTTTGCTGGGTCTGAGTCTCTCGCCAAAGCCAAAAACACAGCCAATGCATCCTTCTTTGCCAACGAAGACTGCAAATTCGCGATGACATCTCTTGCACGAATCATTAAACGTAACATTGGCGCGTATGCTGCAGCTATTGCTCGACGAGCCGCCGGCTTTTGCCAGCCAGCATTCCAACCGTGTCTCGCGGTGACGCACGCGACGGTTCGGGTTGCGCACGCTGCGCGCGCGGCATCAGTTTTTGATTGCGACAATCCTCTCCCCGTGCTGGCCGTCAATGCAAAGACGAACGCCTCTCCTGGTGTCACGAGCGTAACATCTCGCACGCCGTCGTACGAAGAAGCAATGGCTTTACTTTTCGAGCCATCGTGTTTTTTGACATCGATGTTTGCGTTCGCAGGTAAAGACACATCGCTATCCAGAGACGTTTTTCGAACTCCATCGACAATATCATCCAAAGAGCCCACGTCTTCGATATCATCGATATCATCGCTAACGCTAACGCGGGGTCTTCGCTGAATTCCTGAAGACGAAAAATCATCCTGCGGTCGATCATCGTAATTCCCATCGCACCTTATCTCCCGCTCTTCACGAGCTGTGATAGCTGGATCCCACGCACGAGTTACATCCGCGGTGATGATATCCAATAATGCCGGCGATGCGGCTAAGAATTCAGAAAATTCTTTGAGTAACGCGGCGTGCGCCGCTGTCCCGTCGGCGAGCGCTCGGGCGTGCGCCGCGGCGAGCTCAATCGATAACGGGCCGAGTGGTCCAGCCAAGCCACTTCCCAGGCGAAAGTGATCGCCGCTGTCGCCAATCTTCTCGCCCGTGGCTTTCTCAGATGAAGACGTTTTGTTGTTCTTGGACGATTTTATTCCTGGAATAGCCAAAATATCACTCAGGAGCGCCGCCAAGTTGGCATTGAGCGTTCGAACGCGCATCAACTCCCTTGGATTTGTGTTCTTGTTTGCCCGACTCGCTCGAGCAGAGACTTCCAACGAAAGCGCTTCAGCTACGCCTTTCAAAGGCGTGGCATCTTTATCTACTGAAACGGCATCTCGCGGGATTTGAGCACGATCCAATGCATACGCTCTTGAAATCAATCCCAGCGCAAACCAAGAGACTGAAAGCGCATCTTCGTAAGGGCTCGCACCAGTTCTGTCTGTCAACACGGCTGAAAACCTTCGCGCTAATATCGTATGCATCGGAGTAACGCTTGCTTTACTTCTAGGCAACGATCGATCGAGCTTATCTATGTACCCAGATTTGTACGCTTCCGTGCCGAACGCTAAAGTGACGAAAGCTTCCAAAGGCGGCGAGTGCGGCGCAAGACCTCCACCCAAATCCTCTCCCGGCTCGATCGTCTGCACTTTAGCGGCAACACGAATCAAAGCTCTGAATGCTAAGTCGCCCACGTCCCTGTTCAAATCATCCTCTTCTTCTATTAAAACGTAAGATTTTGAGCGCGTCGACCAAGAGTTTCCGCCAAACGCGGAATCTCGGAATTCGCTTCCGGAGAGTTCTGAACGCGAATCGCCGACTACGTGTGCGAATTCAGGAACTTTTTTATCGTCGGAGGCTAAATTATTCCACGCATCTATCCCGTTCAAGTTGCTATCATTTTTTGCGCCGTAGCTTTCATCAATCGCACTTTGGTTATTGTAATTATTACTGTGCGAAACATCGTCGAGCGCGCCTTCCAACCTGGTTAACCTCAATAACATTTTAAATATCGCAGGCAAATGCGCCAACAACGCGGCTCCTTCAGCTAAAGGTAAGTTTCTCGTGGCGGATAAGAGTCTATCGACGGCTTCTCGTCCGGATGCACCTTCTGCCCACGCCGCAGTAGCCGCATAGAAATTACCTATTCTCCCATCCGCGGTGTGCAACGTGTCCGCGAGTCGCATTTTCACGTGCACGCACGGCACTCTCTCGTTCCAATACGGCATATGCGCTCTTACGTTCGCTTGCAGATACTTTGGCAAAAGCTCTTTCACCGCGACTAAACCTAATTCAACGCCGTTCGGATTATTGGCACTCGCGATATTCGGCGCGAGCGTTTCTGGCGCCACGCACAAAGGTATCACCGAATGTCCAATCAATTCTTCTTCACTTTGTACTGAACCTAAGAAGAGGTTTTTAGCGTTTTGATCCGTTCCATACACGGATAAAATCAAATGATGCGACGGTTTTAGCCTCGCCGGTAACGTCGCGCGAGCTTCGGAACAAAAAACGCCACCTTTGGTTTTCCCGACTGAGAGTGGCGTCCAAAATTCGCTCACTTTGTTCCTCCCATCCGGTGAAGGAAAGGTCGCCGGCAATCCCTTTGCGTTGATGTTCAAATCATCGTCGCGCAGTTCCATCTTCACGCGCAAATCTTTTCTTTTGCACAAGTCGATGTTCCGGATGTCGATGAAAACCTCTCTTCGCAAGCCGCAATCAAGCGTGTTGCCCCAAGCGCTTTCCCAGTTGGATTTCAGAGAGCTCGTTTCCGACAAGTCCTTAATGTGAACGACGTACGGAGGTAATCTAGGCTCTGGAAGCATCGTTGCACTCGTATCTTGTTGTTGCTGCTCTTGTTTGTCTTGTTGCTTCTGCTTTTGTGGTGCTATCGAGCGTAATCGCAAAACTTCCGCAAAAATTTTGCACCGAATCGGTTTGTGCGATTTCAACGGATGGCTGACACCGGCTGAAGCCGCGGCATCGATGATGGCACTTTCCGTGTACGCTTCTTTCACCCGATACAACTGCGAACACTCTGCGGTATCGCGAACTCTAAAAGAAGGTCGACCGTTTGCATCCGTGGCGTTTTCAAAAATGGACATGGTGATCCATCCGATTAACGAACGCGGTTTCGACGCTTCGTCAAAAGTTGATGAAAATCTGTTGTTGTTGTTGTCGTCGTCGTTCCTGTTTTCTCCTCCTCTTCTGTCCATTCCTAAATTATTGTTCTTGACGCTCGAGTCATCGTTTTGACTCGTCGTCGTTGATGAATTCGCCGTCTTTCGAACGACGTTTCGGAAATTTTGCATCTTTTTCGAAACCGAATTCGAATCGTCCAATTCCGATCCGTCGTCTCCAGAATCCTCATCATCTGAAGCTCCTACTTTATTGTTACTGTTGCTATCTTCATCGTCATCTATAGAAAATATCTTCCCATTTGCCGCCTGTTGTTGTGTTTGCATCCCTCCTCCTCCTCCTCCCGTGTTTCCGTACTTCAATTGCTTCACTCTTAAAATCTCTCTTTCCGCGTACGATTTCGCTTTCTTGTCGTCCCGCATGGTGTACACTTTCGGATCCAAACCACCGAATTCTGGCGTCACGTGTGCAATCTGCACGAACAACCTCACCGATGCCGCGCATCTGTGATGAGGAATCGCAAACACCGCCGATGGCTTCTCCGGATTCCCGTCCCTCTCGTCGCCCGGCGACCAACTGAAATAAAAAGCCTCCGACAATCTCTTCTTCTGCTGTAAATCAATCAAGAAAGCGACGCATTCAATCGTCTCGTAGTTTCCAACCTCGAAATCGATGCTTTGTAACCGAAACAAAAACCGCAAACTGTTCATCTCTCTCGCCCTTTGGTTTTGGCTCACGTGCGGCGCTTCTGAAGGCGAACGCGGCAACGCCGTCTTTGGCGCCGCCGTGACGGCGTGCGCGCCCGGGAAGGGTATTTTGTCTCGTATCAAAGGGTCGTATAACGTCATAAACGGAAGACCATCGACCACAGATGCCGGCGCTCTTCTCTGTTGATTTTGATTTTGATTTTGATTTCGATTGTTGTTGTTAATGTTGTTCGTGGGAATACTCGTACCGTTTTCGATAGCGCTGGTCTCTTCGAGAGTGCTTCGACTGAGATTCGAAATTTCACTCCTCGCGTATTCTCTTTCTCCACCGTTGTTGCTGTTGTTGTTTAAGGAGGACAACACGGACCCAGTCCTCGAATGCGCAACACTATTAATACCACTTTCATCTCGACCACCAGCGTTGTTGTTGTTATTCATGTTGTTGTTTGAAGAGAGTTCGTCTAAATCTTCTTCAAACGATTGTATCTCCAGCAACGGTGCCGGAGTGTTTAAACTCCACCCGTCGTTTGGTTTATCGTCGATAATCCATCGCTCGTAGCGTTGACTGGTAATCGCTTCCACGTGCGGCGCGTCGATATCGCTCTGGGTGACTGAATTCGGCGGGCCATCCGATGCGTTGCCGCGCTGAATAGCGCGCCACACCATCTCTTCTTCTTCTCCTCTTCTCTGATGAAATGAAGAAAAGTGTGACGAAGAGAAATTCTTCTTCTTCTTGAGACTTTAAAAAAACTTTTATTCATAATTGCAATCCTAAACCCTAATTAGCGCACATCGTCCGGGCTGTAAAGCTGTAAGGAAGGTTAAACTTCCCGGTTGTGCGCAGGAGGTCCTGGCGAAGCGTTCTACCTATTCTCGAACGTTGACGAGAGGTCCGCGTGAGCTTGCTATCGACGATCGAGCGTTTCTTGAAGGAGGCGTTTGTCGTCGTTAAAGCGGAAAGTCTTCGATGGCAGGAAACTGAGCAGAAAAACTGCCGCGTAGTAAGCAGCACGCGGGGTGCCACTCTGAATTCGAGGTGGGATCAATGGTGCGTGGAGCTTGCGTTCGACTGAGAACCTCTTTTTTTTGATGATGTTGCATTCTTATCTAGTACTAAACTCTCTATTATCATAATGCTATTAATGCTCGCTAACTATGATGTACTAGTATTAAAAGGTATAATAGTGTCCGGCGACGTCTTTGAACCAGCGCAAATCTCCAACCGAAGATACGTTTCGAATGTACTCTTTATTTTCGTTATTCACTTCGGCGGTTTGGTACACGACCACTTGCGGTAACCCACTACTCACGCCGTAGAGTATTGAACTTTGGTGCACGTAAACCGTCCTTTTATTACGAATGGTCAAATACTTCGCCGCGCCGTCGTCGCTTCCGCCGCCGCCGTACGGCGCCAAAGTAGCCGCGTTGGAGAAGAAACCGGCGCATATCGCGCGCAATATCGATTCGAGCTTTTTTTCTTTGTCCTCATCGTTACTTCTGTTATTGTCAATAAGCATACAATCGAGTCTTTGCGTCAAGAGTTTCTTCAATTGCGCGCGAACGGATTGGACGCGTTGCACGGTGCGAAAATTTAAATAATTTTCCTCGCAAAATCCCCTACGATTGCGGTCGTTCCACGCGTACCCTCTCTGAATGTTCAAAGAGGTGATACCGTCGCCTTCTCGAGCGGCAAAATTCGCTTTTGCCTCGTCCAGAAGATTTCTCGACGTCGTGCCTCCTCTCGCTGGTAAAAAACACGTGTTTTCAATCGAGAAATACGAACAGATTGTGAGCATTTCATTGGCGCACCCGTAATCGCAACCGGCTAACAACGCTTTACCTAGCTTTGGTTCCAACGGAAGCTCCGCTAATTTAGCGCCAACAACTGAGGTTAACTTTGCGTCGTCATCAATCGCACCCAAAGCGTGTAAAAGTTCCAACGCAACGACGACGTGTTTTACCGGCGGCGCTTCGAACCAATCAAAGTGCGCGATATTATCGATTCCTAACGCTTTGAGTTGTAAAATCGTTCCGGCGATATCCGCACGAATTATTTCCGGCGCGGACGTTTTATCCAAACTCGCAAAATATTTTTCAGGGTACAAACGAAAGCACGTTCCAGGCCGAACGCGTCCAGCTCTCCCAGCTCTTTGCTTTGCCGATGAACTCGACGCGCGCACGACTTGTAACGTCTCCGAATTCCTCTCGCAATCGAACGCTTTGATTTTCACAAAGCCGCAATCGACGACGTAACTCACGCCTTCAATCGTCACGCTCGTTTCCGCGATATTCGTGGCTATGATAATTTTGCGAGCATTCCTCGGTGGCGCGCGAAACGCTCTCGCTTGTTTCGCGTTATTTAATCCCGCGTAAAACGGACAAACGAGAACTTCTCTATCCAATCGTTCCGAGAGCAAATGTTCCTCCAAGATATCCGCGCACTCTTCCACCTCCTTCTCTCCCGTCAAGAAGATCAAAATATCGCCCGGGTTATTCCGCAAATCTAACCGGACTATATTCATCGCGCACTCCGCGCTTGCTTTTATGTAGTTTGCCACCGGTTCTTCGCTATAAAACGTTCGAACTGGATGTTGCCTTCGTCCTTCGACGCTAAGAATAGCCGGTTGGCCGTACGAGGAAGAAAATTTCCCGTCGTCGTTTCCCTTCTTCTTCTTCTCCTTCTCTTCTTCTTCTTCGTCTTCCTCTAATTCTAATTCTTCTGTTTCCGCGCGGAAAAACTCCCGAAACGCCTCGGCATCAATCGTCGCCGAACTCACAATTACCCTCAACTCTTTCCTCTTCCTCGTCACCTTCTTCAACAACCCCAGCAACACGTCCGTGTTCAAACTCCTCTCGTGCGCTTCGTCCACCATCACCGCCGAATATTTTTGCAACAAAGGATCTTCCAACAGTTCTCTCAGTAAACTCCCATCCGTGCAGAATAGAATCTCCGTCTCTGATGATTTCATGGTTTCAAATCGCACGGACACTCCCACCGTTCCGCCTAAACAACACCGTTGCGAAGAAGAAGAAGAAGAATTAGAAGCAAAAATCTCCTCGCACACTCGCATCGCAACGGTTTGCGCGCTCGCTCGTCTCGGTTGCGTCACGCACACCATCTTCTCGCCAGGAATGGTCCATTTCGCCTTTCTCAAGTATTGGCAGATCTGCGTGGTTTTCCCGCATCCAGTTTGGCCTATTATTATCACCACTTGATGTCGTTCCAAGAGATACAAAATCTCTCTCTCGTGTTTCTGAATCGGGAGCCGCAAAGAAGAAACGTGATTCTGATTCTGATCTTTTCGTTGTTCGTGTTGAAATCGTTCTCGTTTGCCATCACAGCGCGAGTTTGAGCAGCGCGAGGGTGGTGGGTGCATCATCGTCTCGTCGTTTATATCTTTTTATTAATATCTTCTTCTTCTTCTTCTCATCGTCTTCTGCATCAAAGAAAGAGGTGTTGTGTGTTGAAAAGTGCAATTCTTTTTTTTTTGCACGAGGACTCTTTTTTCTCCCGTCTCGTTCATCAAAAGTCTCTTCTGATTTTTTTTTCTTCGACAATTAAAAATTTTCGACACTTTTCGACATTTCTCGTATAGGGGATTGATTGATTTTCCTCAAAATTACAAAGAACAGAGAGACAGAGAGACAGAATTACATAAAGATGATAAAGTCCTCCTCGGCGTCGGAATTCTTCTCGAAGACGAAAACGAGGCACTCGACGCCGGTTATTGTCGATTCGGTGTGCTATGATATCCCAAATGGGACGAAGTCGTCGTCGTCACCAAATTCGTCTGAAAACATTCGGTTGTTGGATAACGTCTCGACGGTGTTCGAGAACGGGTCGATGTCGGCGATAATGGGGCCCAGTGGCGCCGGGAAGACAACCTTGTTGGACATTCTCTCGTGCAGGAAAACGAGAGGGGTGATTTCCGGGACCGTGATGTTTGGGTCGCAAAACGCGACGAAGAAAACGTTCAAGGAGTGCGCGGCGTACGTGGAACAGTTCGATACCTTGTTGCCGATGTTGACGGTGGAAGAGACGCTGTATTACTGGAGCGAAATGCAAGCGAGAACGCACGCGGACGCGGAGTTGAAGAAAGAACGAGTGAGGGAGATATTGCAACACTTGAATTTAACGAGTTGTAAAGACGTCGTCGTCGGCGACGCGCTGAACCGAGGGATATCCGGCGGACAAGCGAAGAGGACGAACATCGCTTTGGCTTTAGTCACGGACCCGGACGTGTTGTTTTTGGACGAGCCTACGAGCGGCTTGGATTCGCAATCGTCCGTGGAGGTTGTGGAGATTTTGAGAAACTTGGCGAATACGGGCGTGACGGTCGTGGCGACGATTCACTCGCCGACGCCGGACGCGTTTCGATATTTCGATACGCTGTGCATGTTGAAGAACGGAAAGATGACGTTTACTGGGCCTATATTTGACGAAACCGCCGGAGGTAAATATTCGGCGATTTCCTATTTCGCATCAATTGGGTTCAAATGGGACACGAAATCAAACTTGGCGGATTTCTTGACCACGACGTGCGCTTCGGAGGATTTGGATTTTGAAGACGCGTTTCGAAATTCAGAATGCGGGAAAGCCGCGCTGACAAAGACAAAATCGATTTTGGAGAAAGAAATGCTTTTACCGGCGAAACCAAAACTAGCGAAAGCGGAGAGAGGCGCGTTTGCAAAGATTAAAACGCTTTTGAAATACCGCACGATCCGAAATTACAAATCTGTTGATTTCGTCATGAGTCGCGCGGCTGGACAAATTTTGTTCGCCATCGTACAATTCACCTTGTTCCTGGAAATTGGCAAGGCAGAAGGCGAGGCTATGGACCAAGCGAATCAACTCAACGTCGCGAGTTTACTGTACATGTTGAATATTTTACCTTCGTTTGGCGCGAGTGGGTACATGCCATCCATCGTACTCGAGAGAGCGGTGTTTTATCGCGAAGTCGACGACGGCTCGTACCCGCTCTTTTCGTACGTTGCGTATAAGTTCATCGAAGAGGGTGTTTTAGCGATACCAGTGACGCTAGTCGCGCAAACGGCGTTGTATTTGGGGTGCGCGTTGCAAGGCTCGTTCGCCATCTTTTGGATATGTAACTATATGGTGTTGAGTTGCGGCATAGCGCTCGCGTACGTATGCGCTTCAGTCGCTCCGAACATGGACGCCGCCAATACGCTTTTGCCAGTTTATAACGTCATTCAGCTTCTATTTTCTGGGATGTTGATACGTAGAGCTGACATGCCGAGCGGCTGGGAGTGGTACTCGCATACGCTCTTCGTGCGATACGGATGGCAGGCGCAGATGATTAATTACTTCGACAACAAAGAACCGAAGGTTTTTCAAACGAAAGAAGGTAAAATGGAAGGGATTATTGAGTTTTACGGAGCGAGCGGTACTATTACCTCGAATTTAATCGCCGTCTTTGGTCTGTATTGGTTCTGGATCATAGTCGCATACGTCTGTATGAAGAATATTCGGCATCAAAGCCGATAGTTTACTTTTGTTTTGAGTTGTTGTAATGTTTAATGTTTGTTATACCAGTATTTTTTATTAGTAATTTATTTACTACTTTACTCTACCGTGACGGATTTTGCCAAATTTCGGGGCTGATCGCAGTTATGCCCTCTCAAGACGGTCAAGTGATAACTCAACAACTGTAAAGGAACTATGTTGACCACCGCTTGCAAACAATCTTCGACTTTCGGGACTCGCAGAATGACCGCGTCTGGCGCCGTTTTCTCCATCTCCGTGTCGTCATCTGAAACGATTAATATTAACCGCCCGTCTCGCGCTTTGAGTTGTTGCACGACCGACTGTTGCTTCTCGTAACTCCCATCGTTCGTACACACTACAATAATCGGCATGTGCTTATCTACCAAAGCGAGCGGACCGTGCTTCATTTCGCCGGCGAGAATACCTTCCGAATGCACGAGCGCAACTTCCTTCACCTTCAACGCGCCTTCTAAAGCCGTGGCGTAATTGAAACCTCTCCCAAAAATGAGCAAACTGTGTTCCTCTTTTAACTCTTGCGCCAACTCTAACAATATCGCGTCCATTTTTAAGCACTCTTTCACGCACCCGGGAAGTTTGAGCAAACCTTGCATGATGTCATCCCGTCTCGTGTGCTTCGAGCGCGAGTCTTCGCTCAAAGATAAAGCCACCAAAACCATCGCGACTATTTGACAAGTGTACGCTTTTGTACTCGCTACGCCAATTTCGGCACCCGCGTTAATGTGGACGCCACAATCCGTCGCTCGCGATATCGCCGACCCAACCGTGTTGACGATGCCGACGCACAACGCGCCTTTTGCCTTGGCGTATTCTAAAGCCTTCAGCGTATCCGCCGTTTCACCCGATTGCGAGATGAAAATGCACGTGTCGTCTCTAAAAAATGGACACCGTCTATCTAAAACATCACTCGCAAGCTCTAAAGTTACCGGAAGCTCCGTGAGCTCTTCGAACAGCTGTCGGATGGCAATCGCGGAGTTGTAGGACGTACCGCAACCGCACAAGATGATGCGACGAGAGCGCCGAATCGTCGCCGCGAACTGGGACATGCCCCCTAGCATTACTCTCTCTGCTGCACCGAGAACGTCCAACACCAATCGTCCTCTCATGGTGCTCGAAATAGCCTCCGGTTGTTCGAAAATTTCTTTTTGCATGAAGTGATCGAATTCGCCCTTCATGATTGATTCGACTTCCATTTCTAACGTTTCAATCGTGCGTTCGACTTCTTTACTCAAAACGACCGGTTTATATAACCCGTACTCCGGTGAATCGTGTCCAGAGGTGTACCCAGGGTGCGGATGCTTTTGCTTCTCGACTTTATAAATCTTATACGTGCCGTCGTGGCAGTGACACACGTCGTCGTCTTCGAGAACTAATACGCGTTTAGTGTGCTCAACCATCGCGCTCGCATCCGAGGCGAAGTAAAATTCAACTTTTGGATTATTTGTAGTAGTGGTAGTAGTAGTAGTAGTAGTAATTCTCGTCGTCGTCGTCGTATCCGCATCTGCTGCTGGAGCAGCTGCTGCTCCTCCTGTCATAGATTTCCGCTTCTTATTACCGCTAGCTTTTTTAAGAAGAACGTCCTCCTCTGCGCCGTCGGAAAGGTTTCCGTCGATGACGCAGGAAACCTCGCCGCTGTCGTCGGAGATGCCCATCAACAACGGCGAGCCTCTCTTCGCGGCGACGAGTTCTCCCGGGTACTTTGTCGATTTAAATACTAACGCATACGCGCCTTGCAACTGTCGCGTTACTTCCATCGCCAACTGACGAAACGTCACGTCTTTCTCGCCGCTCTCCTCAAACTTATCGCTCAAAAATTTACAGAGTTTCGGTATAACTTCCGTATCCGTATCGGTTTCAAATTTCATCCCTCTTCTTTCTAACATCGCCCTTAACGGCGCGTGGTTCGTAATAATTCCGTTGTGCACCACCACGAATTCATTTTCTCGCGAGTCCGAGGTGTGCGGGTGCGTGTTGATTTTATTCGGCGGTCCGTGCGTCGCCCACCGCGTGTGCGCGATGCTCGCGCAAAAATCTAAAGGCTTAATCGAGGACGACGACTTCTTCCTCCCGTTGCTGCTCTTACTTTTAGACGCCTTAACTTCATTCTCGTCATCATCGTCTTCGCCAAACAGTTCCTTCCTCGCCAGCGCTTCCAAGTTGGCAATCTTCCCGACTTCTCTGCACACGATGACTTTCTTCGCGTCGTGTCTTTTTTTATCTCCACCTTCTTCTTCATCATCATCATCATCATCGTCTTCGCACCATTTCTCGTTATCGTCCATGGCAAACCCGGCGGAATCGTACCCTCGATATTCCAATCGTTTCAAACCAACGAGTAACTTCTCCACGATTTCCTTCTTCGTTTTCGGCACCCCGCAGTTCAAGTACGCGAATATTCCGCACATTATTATTATTATTAAGGACAAAAACGACCACCACCACCACCACCAAAGCGCGACGACGACAGAAAGAGAGCGAGAGGGGAGGAGATTGAAGAAAAAAGTGAAGTCCAAAACAAAACAGAAGTGTAAAAAAAAAAAAAAAACAAAAAAAGAAGAGAGAAATCTTTTTTGCTTTCTGTCGCGAAAAAGAAGAACAAAAACAGACAAAAGGTCGACTGGAATCTTTTTTTGCTTCAAAAGGCACCCAACTCAACTTTTTTTTTAAACGACACACATTGATTATATTTACAAACTCTTATTACTACGCGCGCCTTAGAGTATCATCATCATGACTGCTGCTGCGCTCGAGTGTTAGTAGATTTATAGAGTTTCGTGCCAGAGAGGAAGGGATATATATATTTATATTTATATATACAGAGAGAGAGAGAGAGAGAGAGAGAGAACAACGAAGAGAAATGGAAGAGGAAATCATCGCCCGTTTTGAAACGACGTGTAGACGAGGACGAGGACGACGGTTAAGAAAAGATGAAAAACAAGATCACCAATCTGGGAGGGGCGAGAACAACAACAACAACAACAAAAGCGAGGAGGAGGCGAAAAAAAAGACGACGATTGAAAAGAAGACGAGAACAACGAGCGAGAGCAGTACGTATCGTCGTTCTGTTTACGGTGGTGGTACTGGTGGGTTCACGTCGTTACCGGCGAGTCCTCCAAAAGAGCCTTTCTTTTTGAAAAAAACTTTTCCTCTGATTCAAGGAGAAGAAAAAGGAGGAGAAGATGAAGAAGAAGAGATAAAGATCTCCCCGTTACCACCTACGAGTTCTACTACTACTACTACTACTACTACTACTAAAGAAGAAGAAGAAGAACTAGAAGAAGAAGAAACGACAGACGCACTTTCGCGCTTGCCGAACGACGTCTTGTGCGAGATAAGCGCGAAATATCTGAGCGCGAAAGACGTGTCGAGTTTGGAGCAAACGTCGAAACAATACAGAGAGATCCTTTTGCAAAGCGAACACTGTTGGAAGAATCTGTACGGGAAGAGATACCGATGGAGACCTTTCGCCGAGGAACAAGGGTGGGCGTTAGCGGCGACGTTACCGTTCTCGAGCGGCTTGCAAAAAAAGGCAATCAAACCACCAGCCGAGGGGTGGAAAAACACGATGAAGAGAGCAGTTTTGAAGACCAAGTTTTTTCTCGATGATGGTGATGATGATACACGAGTAGTCTTGAGATTTAGCGCGGCGAAAGATAAGGTAGAAAATATAAACGAAGGCATCAAAAACCTGAGATATGGAGACGTGTGTTTGTTAGAAGCTGGGACTTATTACGGATCGATTCGTGTTCCGTCTGGGGTACATTTGCGCGGTATCAAATCGTCTCAAAAAGATTTGGTGCATATTGTAGCCGACGACGAGCCGGCAATAGTGGGCGTTGAAAATGCTAGAAAGAGCAACGATAACATCGTAATGGTTTCCAACGTAACGTTATGGAGACACCGCGCCGCTCGAGACGGATCTATCGGATGCTTTGGCCATCATCCAAAACACACCGCCTGCGTGCACTCTGAGAGCAAAAATATAAAATTATCTTTAGAGACGTGCGATATCGTTTCGGCGGGTGAGGGCGTTGTCGCGCACGATTGTGAAATTATAAATTGCGACGTTTCGACCGCCTTATCTGGCATCATCTTGCGAAACGGCGACATCTCGGGTTGCGTGGTGACTTCTGCCATCGCCAAGGATCAAAAATCTAAAATCGACATCGATTCGGAAGCGTCTTCGAATTCATCATCTGATGAGGCTGATGATCTCGAAATGCTTGGTATTATTACGGATGATGAGGGCGAAGAGGACGATGCGATATCGATCGATAGTCAATCTTCGTCCGCGAGCGGAGTGTACGCGTCGATCGTCATTTTGGGTTCCGAGGGTGATGAAGATTCGGCGAAAGGGGGAAACGAAACTTCCGTGGATGTGAGAAATAGTCGAATAGTCTTGAACTCTTCCCACGGTATTTCGTGTCTCGATGGCGCCAACGCTACTGTACGTGGATGCTTGATTGCAAATAACCAAGGTGGTGGAGTTTGCGTCGGTAAAAACTCTAGGATTAGAATGTTTGAAAATCTGATCGCGTTGAATACAGGCGTTGGATTTGCCGTGTGGGGCGGTGCTTACGGAGAAGCTCTTCGGTGCGAGATTCGAGAAAACTCGCACACTGGCGTGGACGTTTCTTGCTTAGGCGCAGTAAAGGAAAGAAGCGATGATTATTACATTACTTACGGTGGTGGCGGCGCTTTCGATGAAATCGGAGGAAACGAAACGGACGACGAAGAGTATGAAAGCGAGCTCATGTCGTTCTTGTTAGCGCAGAGACAACGCTATGCGATAACGCACCGAATCGTCTTGAAAGAGTGCCTCATCGATAACAACGGGAGCACTGATATTAACGTTTCTGGCGGAGCGCACTGCGACGTATTCGATTGCATCATCCGCAAAAACTCCGACGGGGACGATAAGCAAACGTGCGTTTTGGTTGAAAACGATTCTTTTCTCCGCGTCTCTCCGTGAATGCAAAGGTGACAAAGAAAAGAGCGTGCGTGCCCATGTATTAACTAAAAATAGAATGTATTATTTATTTGGATGTAAAACTCAGATTGTATAGAATTGAAAAGACTTGCTTTTTCTATTATTAATCGAGCACGATCGGGCTGTGGGTCGCCAGCGGAGAACGCTTTTGAGACGCCTCTTTTTCTCCACCTTCTTCGAAAGTTTTACCTTCACTACTCGCCGGCGTGTTTTCTTCGCCTTCGACTACTAAGTGCTTCGGTGACAACGGCGTTTGCGGAAAACGAAAATGCTTCGCCTTATTCAAAGCAGACTTTGGAATCTCTTCCGTCTTCTCCACGAAATCCTCGCCGCATAAAGTCAAATCCTCCTCCTCCTCTTCTTCTTTTTCTTCTTCTTCTTCTTCCTCCTTTTCGTTGGCTTTCTCTTCGTCTTCATCGCCTTGCGTGAATCCCAACCCTTTGTTATTTTCAAATGGCGTCGGTAACGATGCTTTTCTGACATCATCTTCGACCATTTCATCCGCGGCGATTATGTTCGCGACGGCGTTTTCAACGAGCGCTTGCGCAATTGGAGTACTTCGCACGAGTTCTTCGTCTTCTTGCTCCTCTTTTGGTTCTTCTTCATCACACGCTGCACACGCTGCTGCTGCTGCTGCTACCACTGCTGCTCCTTCAGGCGCTGGAGTCATTTTTTTCATCATACTCGCGTATTTTGCCTCCATGTCATCTTCTTCTTCCTCGTTTTCTTCGCTCGCGTCGTCCTTAGCTGGCGTTTGGATTTGTTCCTCCTCGTCTTCCTTCGCAGGTTCTTGAACTTCTGTCGCCGGAAATTCAATATCAACGCAATCCTGCGTTTGTGGATCGAAAGCCGACGCCGCCGCTTGTTGTTCATTATGTTCCTCGCCGCCGTTAACGTCTTCTTCTTCTTCTTCTTTTTCGTCTTCCTCGTCTTCGTTCACCGGCGGAGCAACTTGAGTGGCGTGGAAATCACCATTCTCCGTTTCTTCTTCGTTCGTGGTGTGCGTTTGGTTGTCGTCTTCGTCCATTTCCATAGTTTCATCGACTTTCACGTCATCCTCTTCCTCTTCGTCCGAACTAACGTGCAAACGTTCTCCAACAAGGACGAGCGCTTTTTGCGCTTCCACAAACGCCGCTCTTGAAACCGCGAGCGTTTCCTTCATCGTCGCTAACTCCTTCTCGCTCGCTTCCTTCGCTTTCACGGCCTCTTCGAGGTTCGCTTGTAAAGTTTCAGACTTTCCAATGACATCCGCCCAGTCGTTTAACTCTTTGGAAGCTTTGGTGGAAATTTCTTGGTATTTTACGCACTCTTCCCTGGCAGCCTTTTCGTTCTCTTCCGCTTTTTCCGCGCGCTCGATCGCATCTTTGTTCGCTTCGAGCGACGATTTTGCTTCGTCGAGTTCTTTTTCAGACGTTTCGAGTCTTTGCGTCAACTCTTTCAGGTTCGTCTCCATGCTCGCGTATTCTTCGGTGTGTTTCGCAATCGCCGCCTTCATTTCCGTAACCTCTTCTTCCATAGAATTGATCTTTGCGCGCGCCTCTTCGATTTCCTTCGTCTTCTCGCCATTCCCCTCGGTCAATCGTTCAATCACCTTGTCCAAGTCTTCCATTTCTTCCTTGGATTCCGCTTTAAATGCTTCGAACGCCTTCGTGGTTCCGGCGTCTTTCTCCTCAGCCTCTTTAACTTTCGTCTTTAACTTTTTATTCATCGCCGCAAACTCGTCGCGCTCTCGCGATACAGTCTCGTTGGACTTTTTCAAATTCGCGATTTCCTCTTCCAAAGCTGACACATTGGCGAGGTTTTCGTTTGATTCGACCAAAACTTGTTGTTGTTCTTTTTCTTCTTCTTTTTTTCCTTCTTCTTGGAGTTGCTCCTCATCGGGGGCCGTTTTGCTCGCCCAGACGCTCTTTCCTTTCTTTGACGGCGGCAACGGAAGCCCAGTCTCCGCGTCTTTCCCTTCTTCGTTCTTTTCTTCCTCCTCCCCCTTCTGCTCCACGTTCTCTTTTTCCGGCGACGCTCGTTTCTTCGCGGCAGGAACTGGAAGAACGACCTCCTTCGCTTCCTCTTCTTTCTTCGCCGCTTTCTTCGGCGGCGGCGCCGTGCCAACCTCCTCTTTCTTCTTCTTCGACGCCGCGGCGCTTTTCTCTCCCTTCTTCAATCGGTGCTTCGGCGTCCCGTAATTCGGTTCCACGCCTTCGTTCACTCGAAACTTAAACACGCACTGAAACGGAAAGTCAATCAAGTCTCCGTCCTTCAAAAAATTCGGCTCCCCTTTTACCAACTTGACTCCGTTCACCCATAACCCGTTTCGGCTGCAATCGGTGATGGTCGCCGTGTACCCGAGCGGCGACGAAGAATCTTTCACGCAGATGATCTTCGCGTGTTCCGCGGACACTGTTTGATGATGATTTTCGATGATGATAACAGAATTCAAAACAAAAGTAAAGGTAATTATTTATACTACTTTATATAAATGTGAGCACTTTACGCCTCAAAACAGAAAAAACGAACGTTTGAAAGAAACGACGAAAATGCTCTCAACTCGGAGGAATGAATCGTATCGCGCTCTTCGTTTACGCATTTATATATATAATAAATACTACGCGCGAGTCGAGACGAGAGAGAAAAGAAAATCCACAACTCACCACTGGGTAAATCCAACGCTAAATCCGCGACTTGCGTCTTCGCTCTCGTCACGTTATCTTTCGCCATCAAGATGCGACCGAGAATCGAGTTCGAATATCGAAGCGAGATTGTCGGACCATCGAGAGGGACTTTCTTTATGCCGAATTTCTCAAACTGTTTCGTCGATTGGTCCACGTGGAGGATCGACTTCGCGTCGTCGCTGATCGCGATTAACGAGGCGTACGGTGGTGGATCTTCTTCTTCTTCTTCAACCATTTGATATTCTTTTCTTAATACTTTTAAGAGTCAGTTTAGGAGTAGGTGTAGTTTACTACGTAGTATCCCCTTCTCGTTGAGAATGAAGAATACAAAAAAAAGTCAAACAAATCAAAAAAACCGAAAAAAAAAAGAAAAAAAGGTGTCAAACAGAAAAAAAACCAAAGCTCGATTGAGACGACGAAACTCTCTCTCGAGGGCCTCTCTTTTTTGTGTTTCGTCCCGTCGAAGAAACAACGTCAGTCTTCAGACTTTTGCGTTCAGTAACACACAACAACAACAACAACAACAACAACGCGCGCATAAAAAGCACACAACACGCTTTAGCGCCTACTACTGTTTCGATTCTCTCAACAACAAAAACGGAGAGCAGAGATAAGTGCAAAAAGTACTCTCTGTCTGCTCTGTTTATTTTAGAAGTTTCGGCGAAATGAGATGATGACACCAAGAAGAGATACGACGTTTTAGAAGAGCAGAGAGAAAGAGGAAAGATGATGATGAGAACGGCGGGAACGACGACGACGTCCCCCCCGTCTTCTTCTTCTTCGAGCAGCAGTTACGGCATGAGCTGTTCGAGAAGAACGAAGACGACGACGCGTTCTCTCTCTTGGTCTTCTTCTGACTCGCGACGACGATTATATCATCATCTTCTTCATCATCATCATCGGCGCGTTATCATCGCTTCTTCTTCTTCTCGTCGACGAAGACGTCGCCCCGGGGCACAAAACGCGAGGAAGATTGCGTGCGAGACAGAAAGAAGCGACGACGAGAACGAAAGGGGAAGGAGCGCGCAGCAGCAGCAGCAGCAGCAGCAGCAAATGTACCCCGAGAACTCCCCATCATCATCGATCCAAGAGCAACAGAGACGGTACCAATCGCGAGGAGAGGGCGGCGGGGTGGGCGGCGGCGGCGCGGGCGAGAGTTTCGTCCAAGCGATCGGTAAGAAGTGCACGAACAAGAGCGAAGACGAACTGTCGTCGACGACGAGGGTGAGAATGCTCGCAACTCCGTCATCGAGAGCACCAACGAACGCGTTAAATAACAACAACAATAATAAATCGTGGCAATATTTGACGTGCACCGGCGAAACTATGGACGACGACGACGAAAACGAACACGAGTGCCCGTGGGAGAGCAGCGAAGAAGACGACGACGAGGAAAGTGAGAAATACGAAAAGAACGAAGACGTGGACGAAGACGCGAAGAATATTTTCGACGCGTACGTAGAAGATGATGAGAAGAATAGCAGGAGCAGCAGCGGTGGCAGCGGCGGCGGTGCGGAGAAAATGAGCTCGGCAGAAACCGCTTCGAAATTTTTGAAACGACTGAAACGATTAGCCGAGAAGCGAAAATTGGACGAGTTACTCCAATTTTTAGACGAAAACGCCGCATTCGTGGCGACGTTGAAAAGCAATAAGAAACTGTGCAGAGCAATTGCTTCGGCGTCGGTAGCAGCCGCGGCGAAATGCAGAGACTTTACGTTTGCAACGATGCTTTTGAAAGCCGCCGAAGGTCCATTCGCGTGCGGCGTTTCGTCCGCGGCGTATTCGTCCATCATCATTGAAGCCGGCCGCGTGCACGATTTAGATTTAGCTTTGACGGTATTCGAGTGGTGGAAGAAAGGAAGAGGTCCAATTAGCGCGCAGTTTGGCGCGTCGGCGAATAAGAACGGCAAAATGTTTGTCGCAAACTCGTTCTTATGGAGCGTAGACGATGTCCCGAAAGGTGTCAACCGTCACGACCGCGTCGGCGTGAAATGGCATCCGCGACGAACTGCGCCGAGTCGAATGTTGTTTTCGCTCTTGGACGCCTGCGCAGAATGTGGAGACGTTCGTCGCGCCATCGATATGAAAAGCGAAATATTATCCTGGGAAGGACGATTAAAACATCCAGACGATTTTGAACGCGCATGGTGCTCTCTTTTGAAAGCGCACTCGAGAAGTTCGGAGCCTTTGAAAGCGTTGAGCGCGTTCGAGGAAATGCTGAAAACGAACGAAACGGAGACGAAGAACAGTCTGTTGGCGCACAATATTCTCATGTCCGCCTGCGTTAAAGGTGGTCGACCGGATTGGGCCCGAGACATGTTAGATAAGGCAAAGGAAAATGGATTGAAACCAGATTCAATATCGTACGCGACGTGCGCGGCTGGAGAAACGCAAGCCGCTCGCGGGATTTTAGGATCGGATTACGCCTGCGACGTGGAAACCTTGAAGCGATTGTTTCGCGAGTACACGGAAATTCCAAGAAGGAACAAAATCGCGTACGGTGCGTTCGTTTCCGCGTTTTTGCGCAGAGGCGAAACGAACTACGCGATTGAGGTTCTCGAGCACGCGCGAAATGACGGGCCGTCTTCGTCTCGAAAGAAGAAAACGTCGAAAACAGGTGCCAGAGATTCCTCCTTTGCGGTTTCGCCAAACTCGTACTTTTTGGTCATGCGACACGCGGCAAACGAAGGCGACGTCGATGGCGTGAGAAAACTCTCCGAAATGCTCCGCGAGCATCCCAAAGACACCGCTTTGTTGCGATCTGAGGCAGCTTTGTACGAATCGGAGGCATTCGCGGCGGCAAACGACGTCGAAGGCGCGAGAGATGCCATCTTTCGCGCGCAAAACGTGGGCGAAACCGAAGCCGCAAAGGTGTTGAGAGAAGCGAGCGAGAAAGTCTTGGTAGCTTTGTTCGTTGAAAACGAAATGGACGAGAAAGATGTGTCCCCAAAGAACGTGCCAAAGGCGAGAAACGTTGCGAGAGCGTTGAGTTTACTCGACGGCGCTTGGAGTTACGACGAATTCGATCAGGAAACCGGGAAAGGCCAGTTCCCGAAACCGCCTCCAAAAGAAGGATACGAAAAAGCCGTCGAGTTCGGAAACGTCTCTCCGCTAGCATTTAAAGCTGGTTTGAATCCGAACGATTCCATCGAAGAGGCGAGAGATTCGGACGCTTTGCGAGTATATTCCTGCGAAGAGTTGGTCGAAATGAGCATGTTAGCCCGACGCATGGACTCTGGTCGCTTAGTATTAGAGCAAGCGGACGAAAATGCAAAGTGCGAAAAAGACGTGCTCGTTTTAGATGGCTTTGGCGAACCCATCGGTGTTTTAGAACGAAACAGCAAGGAAAGAGGAGAAGACGTGGAGGAATTCGCGTCCGCGGAGACGCTGATGAACTCGTCGCTCCTCGTCTCCGCAACTCTGAAAACGTCCACGATTGGCGAAGTCGCTTTGGCGTGCTTCGAGAATACAAACGAAGTACCAGTCGCCATCGTCGACGAAAAGACCAAAGTGTTGATCGGAGCGATATTCCGCGAAGACTTGTTCGAGAAAACGAAAAGCACGAATTGTAACGCTCCGACGACGAACAGAGAAGAGGAAGACGCGAAGGCGGAGGTTGGTGAAAACAACAACAAAAAGAGCGATCCCAGATGATGAAGATGATGTGTTTATAAAAGTGCACAAAAAATAGCAGCAGCGAGCGGCAATAATAAAAAGCAGCCAACAACAACAACAGCAATTGGATACGTATACACAACTTATTCCTTCGAAGGTGGTTGCGTCTTTGCCAATTGCTCGTCCCGTTCTTTCACCATCCCTTCCAACAGTTTGATTTGATTTTTCACCACAATCTCAAACGCGTTAAACTTTTGCTCTTGCTCTAGAGTCAGCTTCTCCAATTTGAACACGTCCTTCTCTGCCTCTTTCAATCGTCTCTTGTATAAATCTAAACTCTCCACCGCCTGGTCACGCTCTTTCTTCGCCTCTCTCAACTCTTCCCCTAACTCCTCTCTCCATTTGTTCGCTTTCTCTAATTCGTACTCTAAACTCTCCTTCGTGGCTGATTCCCCGGTGTTTGGCTTTCCGAATAAATGTATTCGCGTGGTCGTTTTTCTGTTGTTGGTGTTGTTCTGTTGCAACGTGTTCGAATTAGTATTCTTCAGTTGTTGTTGTTGTTGTTGTTGTTGTCGTTTCGTCCCCGTCCAAACGCTACCCCCGACGAGAGAAAAAGACAAAGAAGAGTGTGAAAACATCTCTCTTTATAACAACAACGCGTTTAATAATAGCAGACAAAGAGTGTAAGAGAGAGTAGTTGTATTCTCAAAGTTTTGTATCTCTTTTTGTTTATTCTGGTGTGTTTTCAACCGAGAGAAGAAGAAGAAGAGGAAGAAAAAAAAGGTGCCTCTCTCTTCAATCAAAAAAAAAAAACAGACTCAAAAAAAACCTCAGTCAGAAATCACGCGAGACTCTCTTCGAACCAACGAAAGATAAAGAGATAATCTCTCTCTCTGGAAGCAAACAACAAAACAGATTAGTAGCTCTTTGTTGATACACGCACTTAAGAAGAAGAACACGTTATTAAAACGCGCACATAAACACACACGCTTTTATACGTATACTTAAATGCGCGGTGGAGGAGGAAGTGGATCTTACTTTGAAGAAGAAGAAGTCGAGATGGAAGAAACGACGACGACGACGACGAATTTTAATACGAATCATCACGCGACGACGACGACGGCGAAAACGTTGTTCTCGTTTTGCAACGACCGACAGATCAAAGAAAAGTTGGAGGCAAACTTCGATTGGAAAGCGTACGAACACGGACGCTTGGTGTCGCCGACGGATTGTAATTTGATCGTAAAATACGAGGAGACGTGGAGAAGAGATGGTGCGAGTGGTGGTTCGTCGATGAACACGGCAAAAAGTTTGATGGAATCGTCGGATGGAAAGTTAATCGCGAACGCATTCTTGGACGTGTTTAGAAACGTTTCGCGACGAGAGGCGGTGGAAAGAGCGCTGGCGAACGTGTGCAAAATGCTCGGTGACCCTCAACTGGCGAAAGTCTCGAGCGAGTACTTCATGCCGGAGATTAACAAGACGGTGACGTTATCGAACATCGACGCGTATAAAGCGTTGACGAGGTTGATGTTGAACGCGAAGAACGGATGGTTCGTGAGAGAGAAGGCGAGTTTTATATTGGGCGTTTTGTTAAGCAAGAGCGAAAGTTTGCGCAACGAATCGTTTTTTAGCGGCGAGGAAGGAGAAGAACAAGAAGCGGGAGAGGAGCAGCGATGCTCGGAAGAAATGCAAACGGCCAGGACGGTGGTAAGGTGGTCGATAGATTTACTCGGCGGCGGCGACGGGAGTTTAGTCGATGCTAGCGGCGGCGACGGCCCGGGAGGGACGATGACAATACAAAGAGGAGGAGGAGGAGACGAGAACCACGAAGAAAACGAAGAGAGAGTTATTCCAACAGCCATTCACGCCTTGGCATCTGTTTTGCAGCACAGAAAAACGAGACCGTTGGCGAGAAATTTAGGCGCGTATAAGTTGATCGCACCTTTATTGGATTCGGAAAAATTCAACCCGAACTCGCGCGTGCAAGTGTTGTACGAGGCTGCGTTGTGCGCGTGGCTGCTTTCGTTTGATGCTAAGGCTAGGAAACAAGCTTTGAAAATAGATAACGCTATTGTGGTGAAAAAATTAATCAACGCGGCGAAAACCGCGACGAAGGAAAAAGTCGTTCGCGTCGCCATCATGGCGTTGAAGAACATACTCATCGGATTAGCAGATAGCGGTATCGACGACGCGAAAAAAGTTCCTTCGATGAAGTCTGGGGAAGGAGATCGACATAGCAACAAAGAAAATGCAGCAGCTGCTGCTCACGTCGGCGGCAAAAGAGACGACGACAAAGACGATGAAGACGACGAGCTCGGCCCGATTGCGGAAACCTGCATCGAGCGCGAATCGCTCCAAAAAGTGTGCGAAAACCTCGCCCACCGAGGTTTTGAAGACGCCGAGCTCGTGGACAACTTAGAACAACTCGCGAAAGGCTTAGCCAAACGTCGCGTCGTTGCGTCATCCTGGGAACGCTATTTGACCGAAGTCAGAAGTGGCTCCTTGGATTGGTCCCCGTCGCACACCGACGAGGGGTTCTGGCGAAACGAGTGCTCAAAACTCACCGACAACAACTGTTTCGTTTTGAGAAACTTAATCGCCATGATGTCCAGTCGCGACGTCGATCCGCGCACGTTAGCCGTCGCCTGTCACGACGTCGGCGAATTTGCCACGCACTACCCAGCCGGGAGATTTTTAGCCTGCGATTTAGGCGCTAAAACAGCCGCGATGGCGTTGATGGTCCACGAGGACGAAGAAGTCAAAGCGAAGAGTCTCGTGTGCGTGCAGAAATTGCTCGTGGCGAATTGGAAGTTCATCGGAGGTGGTAATTGATACAGTAGAGCAGACTCATTAATATAATAAACACAGATATACGCAAAGAGTAGAGAGATACTAACATCCGATCAGGAATACCTCGCAAACAAACGAACGCTCGCCGCCGTCTCCCTTTTCCTCGTTTCGTGCTTCTTAGGTAGGTGCTTCAATCAAATTCTTTTTCTTTACTTTTCTCTCTCTCTCTCTCTCTGACAAATCTCTCGAGAGAGAAGGCAAACTCCATGTCCTCCGACGTGTCGTCTCCCTCGTCTTTGTCGTCAAAGAAGGCGAAGCTCCAAAATCCTCGCGGGGTTGGCGGCGAACAACGACAAGAAAAAGAAGACCAATTGGAAGAAGAAGAAGTGAAAATCAAAACCGAATTCCGCAACGTTTTTTATTCAACGTCCAAAGACATCTCGGACGTGTGCGGACCGAGAGTCCGATTCACGTGCATAGATTGCAACGAGAGAGTGGTTGCGTTGGGCGCGAATACCGGGAGCGTGTATTGCTTCGCGAGAACGTACGTTGAGAAGAAGACCAAGAAGAAGAAAGATGGAGACAAGGAGGAAGAGGAAAAGAAAAATTCCTCTGTTTCTTCAACCGAAGAAGGCCGATTACGATTTCTCGCCGTGATTTCTCCGCAATCGATCAAAAGAACAGACGCACAAACTGGCCGAACGATGGTGACATCGCAAGTCATACAGAAGGTAAAATTGAGTCCGGATGGAAACATGGCTGCGATTGCGTACGCGAGCGGCGTGCTGCACGTGATTTCTTTTAAAAGCGGTAGTAGCAATAATAGTAGTAATAGTAGCACGCCGCCAGCTGGGCGAACGATTGCTTTATTGAGAAAAGCGCACGCGAGTCAAATTATAACAGCTTTGACGTGGTCTAACGATGGGAACGTTGTGTATTGCGGCGACGACGCCGGGATGGTGACTTTGACGGACGTATCGGCGTTTACAAAATATTTTAAAACCGGGGACGGAAGCGATGTTTTGAAAAAGAAGAAGGATGACGCAATCGCGGGAACATCCACGGGTAGCGGTAGCAGTAATAACAAGAACAAAAGCGGGGGTGGTGGGAATAAAGACAATAGCAACAGCGTCGGACAAAACGAGTCTCAGCTTCTCGAGTTTGAACCGATTTTCTGCGCGAAGTTTGTGAAGTGCGATTCGCTTCTTCCAGGCATGGAGGATGGTTCAGAAGCGTGTTATCAGATTGATTGCTCAAAATCAAATCTATCGACTTTACTTTCCTCGCGTTCAAAGGCGAGCGTATTGGCGGTGAATTCAGGAGAACAAGAGGTGATTGGAACGAAACCGAGAGACGGTTCGTTTGGCGCATGCTTTCACGAGATGTGCAAATCTGCGATTGGTATGGACTACGGAGAAGAAGGAGTGGAAAAGAAACGAGAGTGGGCACTTTGTTCGCGACCGGGAAGACGACTATGGATAACAACCGTCGAAGTCAACGAAGGTGATGAGGTGGTTCCAAAAGTTGATGTTGTCGCGACTTTACGCCCGGATCTTCCTTGGCCAACGACGCCGACCATCCTCGGCTATCCCGAAAGCTGCTTCGAGTTTAAGTCGAATTCAGACCGAATCAAACGCATGCAAAAGCGATTCGAGTTTGGTACGTTGACGCCCTTTGGTGACGATAACAGAATGTGTTTATCCGTGGCACAAAAATCTGTCGCCATCGTAGACGTTGCGCGCGCAACCGTCGCGGAGTGGTTTCCTTTGCGCGAACCAGAAACAATTGCTCGAGGAAATTTCGCGTCTGGTTTTTCAGATTTTGCAGTTTCTGGGCGATCTGTTTTCTTTCTCACTAAATCAGCGACTGAACCTACGATTGAAGCAGAATCTAGCGTTGGTTCGATTGTCTGGTGCTTCGAGGTCTCGAGCGATGAAGATTCGACGAAGCGAAAGGAGGTTCGCGAATTATGTAAAGTGGATACGAGTGAGCAACCGATGGTATCGTCTTCGTCGTCTGTCGTCGTTTCTGGCAACGCGCACGCGGCAAATATCGAAGAGAAAGCGGCAATCCTCGCGAAATTGGCGAAGGAAGTAAAACCGAAACCGCCATCGAAACTGGAGCTTTTGAAACAACAACACTCTTTAGAAGCAAACTCAGATTCCGAAGAAGTGTTGTACGACGAAGAAGTATACCCGAAAATATCCAATGCGAGCGATGTGAACGCGATTTTCTTCTACAATCCAAGCGGGAAATCTCGAAAACGCGAAGCTCAAGATGAGAAAATATGTGCTAAAGCCATCGTCTCGGGGTTGCTGGACAGCGAATTTAACTGCTTCTCGGAGGACCCAGAGTTGATGGAACTGTTCGAGAGTTTAGACTTGCTCGGTTTGGACCCGACGCGAAATTACGATCAACGTGCAGAAATGACTCGCGCTTCGACTGGACACGCGGCGGCGGCGATGGCAATGCACGAACAGAATCTCCTCGCCGAGAAAAATGGAGAAGGCAACAAAATGGACGAGGACGATTCGAGGAAACATCCTTCTTCTTCTTCTCGAAGTGGAACGACAAACACAAAATCTCCCATCCATCGCTTGAAGGAAAACCACCACGAACAACCGGAAACTCCTCGCACGCCGAAAACAACCGACGACGTTCTCACCAGCCACGAAATCTTAAACGTCTCTCGAGAATGTTGCGATCCTTCCTCCACTCGACAAGACATGACTTTAGCGTTACAAGCCGTCCCTTCGATTGCGGCAAAAACCATCGTCATCGAATCTTCCCGCGCGTTATTCGTCCGACTCATTCAAGACGTCTTCTCGGACGATGAAAACATCAAAGCGCTTTCAAAATCCTTGGAAAATTTGGCGTTGTCCGCCGGCGAAGTTCTCGGCGCCGACGCCGTGTTAAGATGTTTGAAAGTCGCGTGCGAAGATCCAGACGTCAGAGACCACGCCGAGGCGAGCGCGTTGGACACTCCATCCGGGGCCATGCTCTCCCACGTCGTCACCAACATCACTCTGCAGTTGATCAACGAACATCACGTCAGAAACAGAATACATTAGTCATAGCGCATGTAATAAAAAAGTAGATTGAGTAGTGTTACTAGGAGCAGAAGTTTTCGTAGGAAAAGGAAAAAAAGCAAAAACGCTTCTTTTTCGAACAAAAACGTTTTTTTTTATTTTTAGATATTCTCTCGTTTTCTTTTCCTCACAGATGGACTCCTCTTTACGCGCGGTGACGGTCGAAACGCCGTCGGTCCAAGAACAAGAATACATCGATGACGATGCGATTAAACGTCTGTCGACGTCTTCTCGATCTAATCGTGGTAATAGGAGATCGGTGACTTTCGCCGACGCGTCCACGCAAGGTGGTTTCGAAGACCAAAGAGTGAATAATGCGATGCAACTCGAAGAAAAAACCGTTGACGACCACGACGAGAAAGAAAAGAGTAAGAGAAACGCGATGAATACCATGTCGTCGTTTACGAGGAGAGCGTTGGGGTCGCGCGCGTCCATGGTGGAAACCACGACCGGAGGAAAAGGACAAGAAGAAGAGGAGGACCTCAAGAGAGAGAAAAAAGAACGAGATCATCAAAAACTTTCCTCCTCTTCCTCCTATTATTCCCAATCTCACGCTTCCTCCTGGCGCACGTTTCGGAGACGAGGGAAAGAAGTCTGTCGAAAGATTCTGGATAACAAATGCACTTCTATCTTTATGACTCTGGCGACTATTTGGGCGTTGTTCGGCGACGACGTGCGAGTGTTGGCCTTTCCGATGGAGTACGACGAGATTTTCGTCGGCGTCGCGATCGCGTTGATTGTTTTGTTCGCGCTGGAGACGACCATGTCGTGTTTTGCAAAAGGCAAAAAGTATGTTTTTGGTTTTTACTTTTGGTTGGACGTCGTCGCGTGTTTGTCTCTGTTTATGGACGTGCCCGAGTTCATGGCATTCGTCGGCATGGATCCGTGCGAGGGAACGGATTCGTACGGCACCGGTTTGGAAGGCGAAGCGTACGACGAGAGATACGGGACGAAATCGGAGAATTCTGGTGATATCGCCAGAGCTGGTAGAGCATCGAGAGCGGGGACGAGAGCAGGAAGACTCGTTCGCGTCGTTCGATTGATTCGAGTCGTAAAGTTGTACTCTTCTTTGCAACAGAAGAAAAACGCAAAAGAGCAAAAGGAGCGACGGGCTTCAATCGCTCGAAGTTCTATGATTTCATCTTCGTCGTCAATTTCGTCATCAATTCACAATCAAGACATTCGGGAAGAAATGTTGCAGGTGCGTAAATCATCCGTGCAATCGTTAGAGTCTGTGAACTCTTCGTCTACTGGAGTTAGCGCGAAAGGAAGTGGTGGTGATTTCGAGACGCCCCTGGTGAAGAAGAACTCGCTGACGCAAGCGGAAGAGTTTGACGACATGTCCGACGACGATTTGGAGCAATCGAGAGTCGGAGAGCGACTTTCCGAGCTCTCAACGAGACGCGTGATTATTGGTGTTCTATTGATGTTATTCATGATGCCAATCTTTGCGGCAGATTTCTTCGATGCCGGCGAAACGAACACTCTGATCGACGGCGGCTTGAAAATCGTCCACGACTCGGCGCGATTCGACCCCAACGACGACCAAGCGAGACTTGGGTTTTTTCAAGCTCTGAATCGATATTACGAAGATACGGGCGAAAAAATGTATCGATTGGTCATCAACGGCACCTCCTACGAACAAAATGGGAACTTTTCCAACTCCATCGGAGCCTTGAATGACGATGACCCGTTGTCGTATTTATATTTGAATCTTTCCGGTGTTCAATATCCGAAACTCAGGTGCGAGGCGTTTGAGTTCGCCATGTACTCTGGTGACGGCGAAAACGAACAGTACGATAAGCTCTCCTTCGCGTTCTTTGACGTGTCGAAAGTTTACAAGTTGCAGTCCGTGTTGAACATTGCAAAAACAATCTTCGTGTGCATCGTCTTGCTCCTTGGCGCGCTCTTATTCTCTAAAGACGCTAACGTGTTAGTCTTGCGACCAATCGAACGCATGGTTTTAAAAGTTCAAGCCATGGCAGCCAATCCGCTGACGAAATTTTCTATCCGGCCACACGACGACGAATTAGAATCTGAAGGCGAGCAGCTGGAAACGCGAATGCTCGAAAATAGTATCGCGCGAATCTGTTCGTTATTATCGGTCGGTTTCGGCGAGGCTGGGACGGAAGTGATCGCGGAAAATATGAAGAGAGGCGGCGAGATTAATCCGATGATTCCGGGACGGAAAGTCGTCGCTATTTTCGGCTTTTGCGACATTCGCCAATTCACAGATTCCACGGAAGTTTTGCAAGAAGAAGTCATGGAATACGTAAACACGATCGGTAAAATCGTGCACATGGAGGCGCACTTACACGGAGGCAGCGCGAACAAAAATATCGGCGACGCGTTCCTTCTCGTGTGGAAGTTTCCTCCGAATATAACAACACGAGACGTCGAGTTAGCGAGCGAAGGACTGTTGAAGGACGAAGAGAAGTTGTTTGTTTTGGAGCAAATCGCCGACGGTGCTTTAGTGAGCTTCTTAGCCGTCATGGCAGGTTTACGACGAAGCGCGAAACTTTCCTCGTATAAATCGAACAAGAAGCTGAATAAACGCATGCCGAATTTCCAAACGCAAATGGGTTTTGGATTACACGTCGGATGGGCCATTGAAGGCGCGATTGGCTCGGAATACAAAGTCGATGCGAGTTACTTATCACCGAACGTAAACATTTCTGCGCGTTTAGAGGCGGCGACGAAACAATTTGAAACGCCTCTGTTGTTCACCGGTCAGTTTGCGAACATTTTATCCGAGAGCACGAGAACGAAGTGCCGACAAATAGACCACGTGACGGTGAAAGGTTCGGAGCAGCCGTTGAAATTATACACGTGCGACGTGGATGTAGAGGCAATTCCTGTGCCGACGCAAGAAGAGATTTTATCTGGCCGCTCTTACGAAGACGAAACGAATTCGTTCCAACTCTACGAGAATCCTTTCTTGGAACATCCGGACGTCGCGCTCATGCGAAAACGCGTTTCGGAGGAGTTTTTGACCGATTTCGAACGTGCGTTTCAAAAATACGAACGCGGCGAATGGAACGAAGCGAGGAATTTGCTTCAAAAAATAAAAAAAAGAGTTTCGCACAACGGAGAAGAGATTGAAGATGGACCTACGAAGAGTCTTTTGGCCGTCATGGAACGAACAAACTATCGAGCGCCGAACGATTGGAGCGGTTTCCGGGCACTCACGGAAAAGTAAAGGATTTTTAAATAAAAGAAAGGTCATGTCACTATATTTATTACTACTTATTTCCTATTTCCTATCGCTACTTTGTTCACACACACTAATTTATTAGTAGTTGACGAAGGAGCTTATGAATACGCTTTCATCCAAATTTAATGTAGCGTGCCACCATCTATCCGGAAAATATACGGCTTGATTCGGGTGAACCACGCACGCGAGCACTTTCTTCTCGTTTCCGTACTTATCCACATCGAAGCCGTTCTTATTCTTCATCTTCTTATTTTCGTTTTTACCGTTCATGTTCATGGTCTTCATCTTAAACTTCGCCTTATTCCCGTTGGCTTTGAATCGCATCGCCGCTCTCGCCGCCGTTTCGTTCCCGTTAAATACCGGTTCAAACATCGGCGGGGACAGAAACCATTTTTTCCTTCCGTAAATACTTTCCGACCATCCCGGTCCGTGGATGTGGTACGGCACTCCAGACAACGGCCCTCCCACGCCGTACGAATACGCCACCGACGCATTATCCGGCACGTATTTCTTCCCAATCAATGACGTCCTCTTAAACGAAGGGAAAAAATCGCCAAACGCGTCGTGGTCGTTATCGCCGAACCAGTACCAAATCTTATCCGCTCTTTGATGCAATTGGACTGGTTTCAAATACTTTCCTCTTTCGTCCAAATAGTCCTTTAACTTGACCTCTTTTTTCTCGTAGCTAAACGTGTTCGCGGAGGATAAAACAATCGTTTTCTCGCCGTGCGTTTTCAAGACATTTTCCTTCCTATTCATCTCGTAAAAAAAATCACTCTCCCTCTCGTTTTTCTCTTCTTCTTCGTCGAACTTTGTGTCGAACGTCACGACGACTGGTTTCTTCTCTCGGTATTTTCGATTAAATTTTGCCAAGGAAAGGTCTCGGATGTGACATCGATCGATCGTGCATTCGTTTTCCTCTTTTTCTTCGTGCGCCGGAACGGCGTACCGTTTCCACCCTCCTCCTCCTCCTTTCCCGTCCTCGGGGTCGAAGACATCATCATCGATTTCCCGAACGTAAAACGCGTCTCTCTCGTTGTGCTCGACGTACCAGACGAGAAGAAAGAGACACGGCGTTAAAAGAATCAAAAGTATTTTTCGTCGTCTTCTCTGCTCTCGTTGTTGTTCCTTGCGTTTTTCGTGTTTGTTGTCGTCATCGTCTAACATCTGAGTCGACATCTTCTCATCGCAGAAGAAAAGTTCGTTACAAAAACAGCCGCTCTTTTGTGTGGATTTTTATTAAACAACAACGAAGAAAGGAATATTTTCTCACACGCCGTGATGACGACGACGAACGACCGAAGAAGAAGAACGAGCGCCTCGGTAGTTTCCTCCTCTCGCAAAAGTTTTCGCGCGTTGGTGTTGGCGCTTTTTATGATGCGTGGTGGTGTTTCTGGCGGCTTTGAAACCGAGGACGAAAGCAATGTGGACGAAATCATCATCGTCGGAAGAAGGACGTCGTTCTATTCGAGACCGGAATACGCGTCAGCACCGGTCGAGTTGGAACCAACGCGAAGAAGAATACAAAGAAGTGAAAGAAGACGTTTGATCGCTTTTGCTGATGAACGAGAAGAAGAAGATGAAACCCATTTAAAACCAGAGCAAGTGCACTTGTCGATATCCGGAGACGAGGAAGTCACCGTCGTGTGGACGACGAGAGAGCCTTTAGAGGAAGACTTTGAAGTGAGATACGCGTGCGCGAAGAGAAACTCTGAAGACGAAGAGGAGAAAGATGTGATTGACAGAGTGGTCTCTTCGAAGACGCAAACAACGTGGCACATAGGTAAAGTTTTCGAGTCGTCTTCGTACACGCAGCAGATGTGTTTGGCGTCGGCGACGAGTTTAACCGCGCCGAGTATGGGCGGGCCGAAAACGCCGGTGAAGAGAGACGTTTTAGCGAAGCTGGCGAATACGTCGAGTTGGGCGGATAGAGATGCGTCGAATTATAACGTCGTGAATAGTTTTAAAGACGTCGTGCCGGATGCGTGGTTCACGATGGAGAAACCGTGGGAAAAGACGGTGTGTTTGGGGTACGCAAACGCCAACGGCGGGTGGTATCGAAGTCCGTTTATACACAAAGCGAAGATTAAAGATTTCAATAAGGAAAGAGGCTTTGATGCGTGCGTGTATGTGTTACCGCACGACGAGGATGAGAATGGAGAAACAAAGTACAGATCGTTTAAGAAACGCGGCAGTAGTAATACCAACGAAGGAGAAACAATACTCTCCGTCATGGGAGATACCGGACAAACCGAAGTGACGAAGAAAGTTTTTCAGCACGTGAAAGACGTGGTGAAACCGCACGCAGTGATTCATACCGGTGATGTATCCTACGCCGATGGTTTCGCGCCTAGATGGGATTCCTTTGCTGAGTTATCTGAAGCGTTGTTTAGTTCGGTTCCAGTCGTCATCGCGAGCGGGAATCACGACGTCGTGAATAACGGCGCGGAATATACGGCTTTTGAGAAACGCTACGAGACACCTTGGAGACGAAGTGCCTCGTATTCCAAAAATTTCTGGTCCTTCAACGTCGGTAAGGCGCACGTCGTGCACATTGATTCTTACTCTTCCGTCTCGACACAAATGTTCGATGGCGCCGTAGCTGATACATTTCAAACATGGCTCGAGAACGATTTAGCGCGAGTAAATAGAAAACAGACGCCTTGGATTATCGCCGTCTTTCACGCGCCGTGGTATAATTCCAACTCTGCGCATTACAAAGAGAATGAACCGCAACGTCTGAAGTACGAACAGATTTTATACAAATTTGGCGTCGATGTTGCCTTGAATGGGCACGTGCACAGTTACGAGCGTTCTTATCCAGTATATAACAATCAACGCGACGAGTGCGGCATAACGCACATAGTAGTCGGCGACGGAGGAAACTACGAAGGACCATACGGCTCGAGCTGGATGACTCCGCAACCGTCCTGGTCGGCATTTCGCGAAGGTTCTTTCGGTGCGGGTTCTTTAATCGTGCACAACGATACGCACATGAGTTGGAAATGGGAAAGAAACGCGTGCGTTCATCCAGATGGCACCACAGATTTGAATCATACGTACTGGTCGATGCGCGATGGTGAGTCGGCTTCGAATTGTCGAACAGATCCAGATAAGAGCGAGAACCCTTATGTAGCAGTTGATATGCACGTGTTCGTCAAGAATGAAAACAAATGCGAGACTAGGAAAATGGGAACCGGGATTGGTGGTGAAAAGTTGACGTTTACTGAGATTGACGACGAGGAAGGGGGAGTCGCATCAAGCAGTAACGACCAGTATCGGATTCAATCGCTCACGGTCGCGCTCGCGTTATCGCTCGTATGTTTAGGAAGCACGTGCTACGCGCTATGGAAAACAACGCAAGCATTAAAGCGCGCCAGATTTGCGGTCAGCGTACGCGCGGTACACAGGACAACATTCGACGACGAGGATGAAGAAGAAAATGGAGTGGAACTGAATGTGAGCAATTCGTTTCACGCCGCTCAAGACGTCGACGAAGGCGACGAAGTGCTTCTTTTTCCAGGAGGGCAAAATCGAATTACGAGCAGTTCAAATGTGATGTGAGCATCACGTAATAGTTGGTAGTTGTAGTTGTAGCAGTGATATATATTTAATAGAACATACTAGTATGCATATACAGACGGGTATTACTCGTAATCATCTCCCCAATCTTCGACGACGTCTCTTTGTTTTCTGTGGTTCTGTTTCCCGTATTCTCCTCCTCCTCTTCCTTCGCGTCTTCGTCCTCCTCTTTCAAAGCCTTCCTTTTCCGCTTGTCTATTCCTCGCGTCTCGGTGTCTTTGACTCCTCGCCCCGTCTCTTTTCTCTTTGAACCAATTCACAATCTTACTCGCCGGTAATTTCGTCGCGTCTCTGATTCCTTGAATCGTCGCGTCGTCCGGGTAATGGTTCCCGGTTTCCCATATTTTCTCCAACGTCGCCACGTTTGAAGCGCCTAGTCTCGTTTTCTTAAATCCTTTGTACGCCGGCATCCCACCTGGACCCCCGTCTTTTTTCCCTTTGTTGACCGGCGCTTTCACGTCGTGCAATTTGTCTCTCCTCACCGTTTCTTTCGCTCTGTTCGATAACAACCCGACGACTTCATCTTCGTCTATATCTTCGTTTCGAAACTGTTCCTGCGGATACTTCTCTGCCAACTCTTTTTGTCTGTGTTGGTTCTCTTTCATCCACGCCGTCACGTCTCGTCTCTCCAATCCTAAATCGTTCGCTAATTCGTTCAATCGAAACGTCCTTCTCCCGCCGGCTAACGCTCGTTCCAACGTTGCCACTTTATGCGGTGGGATGATGATTTTTTTGTTTCTGTCTGCAATCACGACGGCTTCTTTATCGAACTGCTCGAGCAAATCGGACCATTTCTCTTCCTCTTCTTCGTCATCTTCTCGTTCTTCGTCGTTATGAGACGCAAACGTTCTCGTCGGTCTTCTTCTGTTTATGCGCGTGTTGTTATGAATGTAAAAATTGTTTCCGCGAGGAGGCTGATGATTTTCTCGCCGACACGAAGTGAAACGACTTTTAAAACTCCCACCCGATGTGGTGGTGCTCACGGTGGCAACGACGACTGCTTTTGCTCGTCGAAAAGAGGACGAAGAGGAGGAGTACGAACACGACGAGGACGAGGAGGAGGAGAAGAAGCAGCACGACCGTCTCATTAACAGCGCCATGATGTTCTGACGAGATTGAAAAGTGAAGAAAAAAGCCAACAACGAAGAACAGCTTCCCACAACAACAAACAACAAAGAGAGAGGCAGAGAGAGCGCTGGAAAAAAGAGACAGAGTGGTGGGGCTATTGGAGGACGAAACGACTAAAACGACTGTTCCACCAAGAAGGGTGGTTGTGCCTGCTGGTCTGCGCAAACCCGTTTTTACGCGGGGTCGATGATGATGAATACAACACATCTTTCTCTTCTTCTTTCGTCTTCGTCCAAAACACCGTGTGAATAGTTGCGTTTTATATTAATAAGGTTCTCTCTTCTATGATTGCTAAGGTTCAAATTCTACTTACTCTCGTACGCGTAAACATACACACGTGCGCATATATTAACGGTACGACTTTTGGAATCTCGCTCTCGCACCACGACCACCCGCCTTCTTCGGTTCCATTCTTCTCGGATCGGCGACCAACATCGTTCTGTCAAACTGCAACAACGCGTCTTTCAACTCCTTCTTCGTCGCCTCATCGACGTACTTTTGAGTGTACGCCACTAACCCTTTCGCAATCGCTTGTCTCACGGCGTACATTTGTGAAACGTGACCACCACCCTTCACGCGAACGCGGATGTCAACGTTGGCAAACTTCTCCTTGCCCAACAAGAGCACCGGCTCCAAAGCTTTAGTTCTGAGTAATTCCGTCTTCTCGAGCTCGATGGGCGACCCATTCAAGCGCAAGAGACCTTTCCCTTGTTTGACGTGCGCGACGGCAACGGCAGTTTTTCTGTTTGTTTGTTTGAAAAGGTAAACGGGTAGAAAAGAAAAGAAAACGTGCGATGGTAAGTTCATAGTTCGAATGCGATGGTCGCGTGTGCGTTTAAAACGAGACGAATTCTCGCGCGCATCGTCCTTTCCACCTTTTCCGCCTACAAAAGGCGGAGCCTTTCTGCGTTGTAAAAATGAGATGATGCGCGCGAAAAGGTGGTTTCACCACCATTCGCGAACGACAAAATGCGTCTCGAACGATTCGATTCGATTCAGCTACTAATAGTATACACGTACTTGCGTCCGAAAGTTTGCACGGATTGCGAAGACATCTTTCCTGTGTGTCGAGTGCGTGCTAGTATGTGATGACATTTTCAACCTCCGACCCTACTTTTTTCTTTTTTTTCCTTCCTCTCGTTTTGGGCTTGTTTTTTGATGTTTGGTTTCTGCAAAAGCAAAAAATACACGAGCACAGTACACGATCGTAAAAATACTACTACTACTACTACTCACACAACATACTCTCACATCATCACAAATCTATCAATCTATCAAAAGGTATCTATCAATCAATACACGGGCGCGAGATGCGTCTCAATGAACCAAGAAATTTTATCCGCCAGCGAGGACGAGGTAAACGTAGTAGTGGTGATATCGTTCACTTCACTCGTCGTCTTCGTCGTCGTCGTCGCGAAAGAAAAACACGTTCCGTCGTAAAACTCCTCCGCCAACCTACCGACGAGCTCGTCAAATTCTTCTCGATCGATTTCCCCGGCGTCCTCGCCGAGGACTTCTTTCTGACTCAATCCGAAACAGCGCTGGATGACGAGAAACTTTACGTGAACTCCTGGTTGCGAACGCGCGACGTGAGCGACCATATCTTTGACTAATCCGACGAGTTCGTTCAAATCGATCGTTCGCAGACCGGCGGCTCCGATAGAAGTCGAGGTTCCAATCGCGGCGTATTTTTCAAACACGTGCGTGATTAAAGTTTTGTTCTTCTCTAGAACTTTACGAACTCGCTTCGCTCGCATGCGGCTACGAAAAGGCTCGACATCGACGAATTTCGCGCGAGGAATGATGCGTTCTTTCATAAATCTCGCCAGAGTTTCCGATAACATTTCGTTCTTAAACTTCTTCGGACGCAAAGCTTTCGCGAGTCTGAGAATACCGACACAAAATTCCGTGATAACTAAAGATCTATCAGAGTTGGTCGTCGTGTCTGCGTTTTTCACCTTCCGCCCCGAGGCATCGGTAATCCAGTTCAATCGAATAAAGAGCAGTTCGGCGCTACTTTTGAGCATCTTTTTATTATTTTCATCCACTGAGTTTGCCCCGATTAAATCGCAATCTTTCAAAAACGCGAACCAATCGTTTAGCGTCATCGAGCCGAGCTCTGCGGCGCCGATATTTTCGTCGAACGGTTTCGTCAAAAGCGCGTAATGCTTGAAAATCAATCGCGCGGAAATGTACGCGCGTCTCAATTCCAACTCTAAACTTTTAATCGCGTTTCTTTGTGTTTCTTTATTCATCATGTCTTTCGATTCGTGCGCGATATCTTTCCAAGTCGTTTTAAACTCATACTGTAGCTCCTTCTCGAAGATTTTTTTCCGCGTTTCCTCGTCTTCTTCGCCTTCGTCGCTATCGGAGGACTCCGCGCTTTCTTCGTCCTTGCATCCCTCGTCCCCGCAATCTCCATCAGCTGCGGTAGTTAGAGCAGCCATTCTCGCTGCCTTTTCCTCCTCTTTTCGCTTTCGCCGTTCCTCTCGTTTACTCTTTGCTTTTTGAAACGCGTCTCTCGCCGCGCGTTTCCTCCGTTCGCGTAATAATTCTATGCACTCGTAATACCGTTCCACGTTTTCTCTCGGCGACACCGGATTAGATTTCAACATGTTCACCGCTTCTTTGGCTCTTCGAGTCACCAACGGTTCTCTTTCGTCGTCGTCGTCGTCGTCATCCAACGACATTGTTGTCGCGTTTTTTTCTTCTTCGATTTTTTTCTCCACCTCCTTCTCAACGGCGTGGTCGACGACGACGACGTTTTCGACGACGCTCTTCTTCTTTTTCTTCTTTTCCTTCGACTCATCGAGCTCGCGCTTCTTTTCGCGTCGTCGTCGCGTGTCCACTTTCGCTTTCGCTTTCGAGCTCCATTTCGAAGTACACTTCTTTCCTTTGTTTTCTTCTTCTTTTTTTCTCGTCGAATTCACTGGCGACGAAAGCGCCGCTGGTGTCTTCGTCGCGCGAAGTTGGCGAAGAAAATCGTTCGTTCTGTTTTTACGTTCGGCGAAAACGCGGAGCTGTCGAGCTCGCGGGGCGAAATTTGAGTCGCTGCACAGTCTTTCTGTTGAACCGTGATGATTTTCATCGTCAAAGTCGTCGTCGTGCATCCTTCCGCGAGGAAGAGTAAACGTACTTTTGCGTAGTATTATTAGTACAAAGTGTGCGCCTTTCGTGTATTTTTAAATCAAAGTTTTTTCATCAAAAATAAATAAAAAGCTAAAAATATCACGCGAGAGAGACGACTGAGACTACTACTACGAGATCTTCTTCTTCTCTTTCATCACAAGTAAACGTTACGCTCGTGCAAGGTGGCGGATTTGCAAATCTCTCCGACGATGAAAACGCACGGACTTAACTTTTCGCCTTCGGTTTTCTCGACGATATCGCCGAGCGTACCTAACCATCGTTTTTCTTTCGCGCCGTCTACGTCTCTGACCACGGCGCACGGCGTGCTTTTCGTTCTCTTGGAAGACGCGGTCGCTTTGCTACCTCTACTCTTCGTCGTCGCGGCTGCTTGTTCGCTACCAAACGTTGGGTTCATTAAAAGCGCGTCCACTACGCTCGCGATGTTCTTTCCGCCCATGAATACGACGACCGTATCTACGTCGGCTAAATCTCTAAACGCGTCTGGGTTTGTTTTCGCGTCGTGGCCGGAAATACACGCGAAGTGTTTCCCACCTCGCATGGTTTCCGTGAGCGGCATTCCTACCGCGGCTGCGCTTGCGACTAAACTCGAGACTCCCGGGACAATCTCGTACTTTATCTTTGCTCGCTTCAGCGCTTCTATTTCGTTTCCTAGTCTACCGAATATAGTCGGGTCTCCGCCTTTCAACCGGACGACGTGTTTATATCTCCCGCTCGCCGACAACTCCACCAACAAACTGTTAATCTCCGCTTGCGACGTGTTCTTTTCCGCTCTCCCGCCTCTCTTACCGACGTATATTTTCTTACACTTCTGTCCGCACAGAGATAAAGTTTCCTCGCTATCGACGCCTAAATCGTCGTAAATGACCACATCCGCGGATTTCAAGATGTTCGCCGCGCGGATGGTTAAGTTTTGTATAGAACCCGTCCCAACGCCCGCGCCGACGATGAACACTCTCGCGTCCACTTTTACAAACGGAGTTTGAGAATTCGGAGAATTTGGAGAAGGAGAAGGAGGAGGAGGAGGCGTTTTATCACTTTTTCTCGAATTCGTCTTTGACGTCGTTGATGACGACGACGATGATGATGATGATGATGATGATGATGAGATTGATGATGATCCTCGTCTGTTGTGTCTTCTTCTGTTATCGCTGCTACTACTCCTACTGCTACTATTCCTACGACGACTGCTTGGACAGCACGCGCAACACCACTCAACACTCGCTGCTGTCGTCGTCATGTTCCCCTGAGACAGACGGGTGAGCACTGGAGAATTCTTTTTGGCGTCTCCCCAATTGTCGACACTAATTTACACACACGACACGCGCGAGTCTATATAATAATAAGAGCAGCGATAAGATGACGACGATTCAGACGACGATGCTTAATACTACTAATAATACGAGTAAAAGTTGTTTTGGTGGGTATTGTTGCTCTTTTTCTTCTCGATGTCGTGGTCATCATCATCGCGACCAAAATCATCATCATCGGAGGAGGAGGAGGCGGAGAGAATGCGCCGTCGTCACGAGAACAACGAGAACAACAATAAACGCCTCGTCTTCCTTTTCTTCCTCGTCTTCCTCGTCTTCGCGACGCGAACACAAAGAACAACGACAACAACAACAACAACAGTTTTTGACGGCGAAGCAGAGAGAGAAAATCAAACTCCGGAAACGAGAAGAGAGGGAGTTTTTCTTAAAGGAAGTAGAAGCGGCGAAGACTGGCGGGGAGGTCTTGAGTGGCGCGAGAAGTCACGGGAGATGTTTACCAGACCAAGAGAGCGAGTTATTTCCGAGAGAAACAGTCGAGAACGAGCGACGAGATTTGTTTACGACGTACGACGACGTGGAGGTAAAGGTAGATTCAGAGTCCACCACGATATCGTCGCCAACTGCCGTTCGACGCTTGAGCGAGTCGTCTTTGGCCGCGCACGACAAAGCGGTTGTCACCAACGTGGAGAAGAGAATGGGGCTCACCGAATTGACGCCGATACAAAAACACGCGATACCGTTAGCGATGAGCGGATTAGATCTAGTGTGTTCCGCGCACACTGGGAGTGGGAAAACGCTCGCTTTTGCGATACCGGCTGTTGAAATTGCTTTGAAGAGGAAAGCGGAGAAAAGAGAGAGTGCGGCGATGACGACTTCAACATCATCGAACGAGGAGGAACGGGACAATACTGATGCAACGACAAAAACGATAGCGACAATATCGACACCGTGTCAACCTTCGGTGGTTATATTAGCACCAACTCGCGAACTCGCGCGACAAATTTACTTGGACGTGCGCAAAGTGTGTTTCGATACCGGTCTCCGAGTCGCGTGCGCGCACGGAGGAGAAAATTGTAAGCCACAGCTCGAACACATCGCATTTGGACCGGAAATTCTGGTGTGCACGCCAGGACGTTTGCTCGATTTTTGCGACGACGAATACGTTGACTTGCGTGAAGTTCGACTGTTAGTATTGGACGAAGCCGACCGCATGCTGGATCTTGGATTTGAACCGCAATTGAGAGATTTGTTGGGCAACCGGGGCAAGATTCCAACGGAAGAGAATGGACGACAAACGCTTTTGTTTTCCGCAACGTTTTCACCGAAAGTGCTCACTTTGGCCTCTAAATACACGCGCCCGTCGCCGTATCGCGCGAGGATATCTGTTGGACGCGTTGGTGCGTTGGCTCGCGGCGTGACGCAAAAACTGGTAGAAGTCGTCAAAACAAACGCTACGGATGAGAAGGAACCGAAGGAGTATAAATTCCCGTTACTTCTCGAGGCCATAGAAAGTAGAAATAAAAGTGACGAAAAAACGATGGTGTTTTGCAAACAAGTGAAAACGGCAATTTGGCTCAAGGAACGTTTATCGTCCATGTCATCGTCGTCGTCGGATTCGGATTCGGATTTAAAGAAAAAAATTACAGTCGAAGCGCTACACGGAGATTTGACGCAAGGCGCGAGAGTCCGAACGTTAGAAGCTTTTCGAGATGGGAAAATATCGTTATTAGTTGCCACGGACGTTGCTTCGAGAGGTTTGGATATTCCTCTCGTCGAGCACGTGATTAATTTCGACTTGCCGACGGATAAACGAGACTTTGAAGAGTACGTCCATCGATTGGGAAGAACCGCTCGAGCCGGGAAGAAAGGAACATCGACGAGCTTATACGTGGCTGGATTTGAAGACGAGGTTGGAAACGGGCCAATCTATAAACAATTAAGAAATGCTTTCATGGAGTCCGGAGAGAGTTTGCCGGATTGGTTCGTGAATCACTCGGATGGTAACGCGGATGAAGCAAAACGAACGCAACAGCTCAAAGAACGGGAGCAACGACGACGACAAGGAGGACGACAAGACGTGCCATTCGAGAGAACAAGGAGAAGAGAACAAGGTGGTAGATTTGGTGGTAGTAGTAGTAGAAGTAGCAATAGGAGCAGCAATAGGAGTAGTAGTAGTAGCAGCAGCAGTAGTAGTAGTAGCAGTGGTAGCGGTGAGAGTGAGGAGAGAAGGCGAAGATACGAACGCGGCGAATGATTTTTAATGCAAGTTTACGCTAGTACATTTCCCTTTCCCCACTACCCATTCTTATTACCGTCTTCATCGAGACTCTGTAACTTCCTCGCCATCGCCACGTCCGCCTCTATCTTCTTCCTCCTCTCCTCTTCCGTCATCGGTTTCACTCCGTTTTCAATCCAAGGAACCATCGATCCATCTTCTCGTTTACAGACCACTTTATTCGTCTGCTCTTTCTCCCCGCAGTTTGCGCACTCCATCCCAACGTCGCCACCTTTAGGCAAAGCGACACATCCACAGTTGAAACACACGATGGCTGCTTGTCCCATGCGATTATTCTGTTTCCCATCCGGTCCTTCTTTCAAGATTGTCTTAAACCGTTCGACGCATCGGTGTAAGTTGGTTACGTTTTTCAACATGTGTAAATGACCGAATAACTCGGCGACGTTGTGTAAGTTCGAGGGAAAGTTCGCGTCTCCAATTTCGTCCGCTTTTCGTTCGACTTTGAAATTCGCGTAGCTGGTATCGAATTCGAGTTGGACTTTTGCCCCTTCCGGCATTTGTTCGAACGATACCACATTCGGTGCTGTTGGTGGCGATGCCATCGAAAACTCTGTTGCACTACTCATGTCAAACGTGCAAACCCCCCACGTTTTTACGAGCTCTATTTTTGCGCAGAGCAAAAAAAAAACAAAAATCATCTCTCACTCACTTCCTCTTCATTTCGAAGAATATTTAACACACAACACGAAAGAAAGAAAATAATATATGATGAACATCACGCTGAACACGGTGTTGAAAATCAACACGATCGTAGGCGCGGCGTACGCGTCCAACGTCATTCTCATGCCGGCGAAATAGTACGTTTGCTTTTAATATATATATACATAGATCTTCTTCTTCTTCTTCTCGTATCGTCGTGCGAAAATGAATTTGAATTTGCACATTTACCTTTTTCGTTCAATTCTCGTTGACGATCGAATTTTGTTTTGTTGTTCCCGGTCTCGTTATGATGAGTACGCACTAACGCATCATCATCATCATCATCATCATCATCATCATCATCATCATCAAAATACTAATATATAAACAACAGTCTTAAAGATCACGGCGTTGGATACACGAAGAATACGACGTACGTCGCGCACGGGTTAGTCGGCGGTGTTCTCGGTTTAACCGCCATGACGTACCAAGCTGCATTTAAAGGTGGAGACGAAATGTCCGCGGCGTACGCCTCGGTCGCGGCGTTTGCTTGGTGGAACATAACCGCCGCGAGACGCGTGTTTATCGAAAAGGCGAAAGTTATCGGACCGAAAATTAACTTTTGCATCAGCGGGGCGATGCTTGGGTTGTTTACGTACGCCTTGGCGAACTAAAAAATTCTTTGTACAAATAAATACAACACAAGACAGATTCAATTACCATTATCATTTCAAAGCTACGACCATTACGCCGTCGCTTGTTTGGCTAAATCTCAATATGCGCTCGATCGTTTGCTTCAGTTGCGCTTTTCCCGCATCCGAACTTACCAATCCAGCCTTTCTGCACGCTTTGGTGATGTCTTTCATCGTCGTGCGACCGGGATTTTTCTTTAACAGTTCGCGAATAATCTTCTCGATTGGATTTGTGGCCGATTCGTCTTTGATTTTGTCTCCGCCAACCCCCAGAGCGCTCGCTCCTCGAGACAACGGACGCTGCGCTGATTTCCGAGCAGAGTTTTCTTGACTCGTCATGCCAGCCTGCGATGCCGTTCTTTTCACACCTTGGGAAGCTGCGGTGGCTTGTTGCTGTAACTGTTCTTGCTGCAATTGTTGTTGCTGCGCTAACGCTCTTCGCTGTTGCTCGGCAGTCGCTTCCTTAGCCGCCGCCGCCGCTTCCTTAGCCGCTTGTTTATCTCTAACTTCTTTTTGCTTCACTTTATCGATCAGGGATCGCGTTTTCCCGATGTTCACTTCTTCCTTATCGGGATCGAAATCTTCCGGAATATCGTCGTCGTCATCATCGTCGTCGTCGTCCGAGAATATCGCCGCCGCCGTGATGTTATTTTCAATCGCGTTTTGCCTCGTTAACAACGTTTTGATTTTCTGCGCGTTTTCATCGAGCTCATCGTCGGAATCCGCCGTCGGAGGTTTTGGTGCGTTTTGCTTATCTATTTCTTGTTGTTCCGGGTCCGCAGTTGCCATGACTTCTCCGCCTTCGTCGTCGGAATACGTTTGATCGTGTTCCCATCCTTCGCCGATGCCGTCTTCGTTCTTCTCTTTCGTTTCGTCCTCGTCATCGCCTTTCTTCTTCCCGCCGCCGCCGCCTCGCTTTCTTCCTCTCTTCTTCCCACCGTTCTCTTCGTCTTCGTCGTCCGTGTCGTCTCCCCTTTTTTTGTTTCGTCTGGACTTTGGATTGACGATATCGTCCTCTGAATCCGAATCCGAAAACCGGTCTAAATCGGCGTTGTTCGCCCCGCTTCCGACAAACTTCGCCGACGTCTCGTACAACCTATCTTGCTTATTCTTCATCAATTCTTCCGCTTCTTCTAAATTTAGCACTTTTCTCGACATTAACTGTCTGAAATTATACCAAGTCTCCATCGGCAACGCGCAGAAATCGTTCGTGTTTTGCGCTTTCAAAATGTAAAACTTTGCGCTTTGTCCTTTCTCTTTCGCGCCGACAAACGCTTGTCTTTTTCCTCCAACTAAAGATAATCCAGAGGCTACCGTCGGGTTCGCCTCGTCGATCGTCCTTCGCATTTGCCATTCTACCGCAGCTTGTTTCCCGCTTTTAAATTTCGGTAAATTCGTCCCGTGGAAAGAACCAACCGTATATTTCCTCACCGGATTCAAACTCTTCAAGTTATATTCTTTCGTCAACGCCATGGTGACCCGATCGTTGTTTTGTAACACTTTCGCATCGTCTAAGACAGTCGACGCTTCGCTGACGGATAACCCGTTGATGGTGGACTGATTTCTTTCCTCTTCGTCTTCTTCCTTCTTTGTTTTTATTGTTGTTGTTGTCGTCGTCGTTAATGTCGCTTCTTCTTTCCTCGGTAAAGCGCAGACGTTAAATCCTTCAAACGTGCCTCCTTTCTTTTGTATCAACTGTTGAACGTCCGCGCGCTCGGATAAGAATTGCTCGCACACTTTTCGAACCGTCGCGGGGACAGAGGGAGGTAACGATATCGAAATCGTCTTCGACTCGTCCTCGGAGGCGAATTTACAGTGGACGACGACGACAGAAGTGTCCGTCGTCGGCGACATTTTGGTTTTTGTTTTTGTTTTGCGATGTGTGTGTTTTGTAACGAAAGTCTTTCTTTATTTTGCATCTATAGTTTTGGTTTGTTACAACAAGTTTTATCAGCATAACTCTGTCTCTCTGCTCTCTCTCTGCTCTCTCTCTCTCTCTGCACCCTATCTTTCTCTCTCCTTCTCTCTCTCCTTTTCTCTCTCTTTCTCTCTCTCTTTTTCTATGTGTGTATAAATTTACGCCAAGTTGATCGGGAGGTTCATGACGTTCGTCGCTAAGTTGTTACCAAACGGGTTCGCGACGTGGTCTTGCAACGCAGCCAACGGACCCTCTCTCAACACCAACGCTTGGACGCAGATGCCAACGAACGCAATCATCGCCGCGCGACCGTTCTTGATCTCCTTCAACTTCATCGAATCACTGTCAGCGCCCATTCCTAACGGGTCAAACGGAAACGTTTCATTGATGCCAGACTTGCCCGTCGCCAACCAGCCGGTGATTCTCTTCGTTTCCAAGAAACCCATGGTCGGAAACAAAACAGCCAACTGCGCGTTGATCGGAAAACCGTAGTCTTCTTGGCCAGCCATGTACCACTTAGATTGGATGCCCAAAGCTTCGGTCGTGCAGATGCCGGCAACCGCCATCATCGCCCATCGAGCGTTCATCAATTCCGCCTCTTGGTAGTATTTTAAGCGTTCCGGATCGGAGCCTAAACCGAGCGGGTCGAAACCGTAGTCACCCGCGATGGTACCATCGAGGTAGTCCGGAGTCTTGATGTTCGGCAACCTGTGATGATTATGTGAATGAAGAGGAGATTTCGTTATTGTCAGCAAATGATGACGATCAAAGGAACAACAGCCAGCGCGCGCGAGAAAAGGAAAAAATCGTATTCTTTGGGAAAAGCGTTCGACAGCCTTTCTTTAGTTGAAAGATACTCTCGCGTCTCCGTATCTTCTCCGCTTCGAGATGGTTCTTGCAAAAAATAATGTTCAATCGCGCGAAAAGAGGCGAGATGCGACATCCACTCGTTCAATCCGATACTGTGAAAACGCTCGTCGAATACTACGGCATTCAATTCCGTCGACAGATCGAGTGAAATCTAGGTGAAATCGCACTACTCTCAACCGCGCGCGCGCTCGAAAAGCGCAGATTTACAAAAAAAAAAATTGAGAACGAGAACTCGTACCAAAGTTTTCTTTCGGCGAAGACTTGCACCGACGCTCTTCTCGAGGAAGCAGAGGCGCGGACGTTCGTCTTGGCGACGACTCTGGTGCCAACAAAGGAGGAAACTGCGAAAGACATTTTTATTATCTGTGTTGCGTGTGCGTGTATGAGGTTTTCTCGCTTCGGGTGTGAACTTTAAAGCGCGCTTTCCGAAAAAGATTAAAAACTCTCTTTCCCTTCTTCGCGATGATGAAAAAGTCGGTTGTTGCTCTTGGTTTCTTCTTTCTTGCGTGTTTTTGGATGGAGGAGGTGTCGTAAAAAAAATGCCTTTGGGACAAGAAGAGGATAGAGGACTAATTGCCAAAAACGCCCTCGGAAATCTTCCGTCAAAAAAAAGAACGCGGTAACATCACATATCACACACCACGCGAAATTCACGCGCGCGTTAAGATAATATAATCGAGTCAATTAAGAAATTTATTAGAGAAAACAAACAATAATGTCTGCTTTTACTTTATCTGCTACTAGTTGCGTGACCGCGGCGATGACGAGAATGAGCTTGAAATCCTCCACCTCAAAAACCTCAACGTCAGCCGCATCCACGTCTTTGTCCGCGAAGAAAACGGTTGGGAACGCGTCCGTTTTTGCGTTCAACAAACGAGTCACCCCGTCGGCGAGTAACGGACGCGGTGCTTTAGTCATTACGGCCGGTGGCCGATCCATTGGTTGCACTTTGGGTGGTACCAGAAGAAAGACGGCGAGAAAATCTGGGTTTTTTGCGAGAAAAGCGACGCCAAACGGAAGAAGAGTTTTGAAGGCAAGAATGAAGAAAGGACGTAAGGTTTTGGCCCCGGCGGGTAAAACGCACTCGACGTGGAACAGAATGAAGAAGTAAATGATGGATCATCGTATTTTCTTTGTTGTAGTCGGTGTGCGCGGAAAGAAGATTACAAATGCAATGTTGGATTTCTTCTTATCTTTTCGTTATACGAGGGCAAAAGAAGACACCACCACCCTTGTACTTTGAATTCCTTGGATCCGCGCGCACATAAATTTTTATAGCTCTTGAGGATTGTCTATTCTATTATATACTTGTATACACCTAATTATCTAATATCTACTTACTATAAGTCGTCGTCCACGTACCGCTTTGCATCTGTTCTGATGCGCTCGACAACCTCGCACGTTTCGTCAAAGTCGTATCCCCACGACGAAAGCATAGTTTTCCCGCCAGAGTTGCGAGACGCTCGCTCAAAGTTGTTTGCTTTTTCCGAAAGCATCTTCTCCTGGGTTCTCGTTTGTCTCGTCATCGCGTGAACGCTGAGTAGAGGAGATTTACTCGTGACGTTATCGTCAGTAGGATACGTCATTGGAAGTGGTAAAGACGCACCAGCAACACATCTCCCGATTGGTATTCCGGCCACGCGTTGGCCGGAACGCAGGCGTTCCTCGAGTTGTTCGCACACGCGGCGAGACTGGCCAAACGGAGCTCCACGAATGACGTGCGATTCTGCCAAAGCTTCTTCTGCGTCTTCATCTTCTCCATCGCTTTCGTTTGAAGCTTTTCTTCTTCGTTGTGAAGAAGAAGAAGAAGAAGAAGAAGAAGTAAAAAGCGGCTCCATTAATGATATTTTGTCTTCTTCAAACGCAAAGTCGCCTCTTCGCGTAAACATGGACGTCTGGAGGAAGGGTGCGTTGGCTTGCGATTGCATGCGGCCGATAAACGTTGCCACAGTTTCTGCTCCGACGAAAGATTCAAATCCATCCGTGGATTTAAGTCGCCACGGCGTCGTGATAGTATCGAGAGCAGTTGCAATTCTCGCAGACGTTTGATACGCGCTGTGCCGTTGCCCGTTCGGTTGCGAACCGTACAGAGGAATGTACGCGTCCGTGAGAGGCGAGATTCGCGCGAGCGATAATCCGTCGTTTAACATGAGGCGTCGCTCATCGTTTCGTTTCTGCGTGATTTCTAAAAATTCGTTATTGTCGTCGTCCCCGTCGTTGTTTATTTTGATTTCTTCATGGTTTCTCCTTCCTTCATCGTTGCGCGGTCTGCGGCAACAAAACGTGAGAATGGAAACGCCTTGACCGTGCGCATCTCTCACCTCTTCGAGCACTTTTTCGCATAAACCTCCGAATCCTGAATGATCGTCCACAAAAACATGAAACCCGCGCAAATAATCGCACTCTTCGACCCACTTTCTGATGTCTTCTCTGAGATTTTCTCTTCGATCGAGTTCCATCGCCCAACTGGCGCCTTCGCCAAATCCAGCGAAGCTTTTCACTCCCTCCGACGACGTTTCAAAGATTCCATCCAAAACTTGTACCGTCCTCGGATGAAAGAACGCTTTCGAAAAATCCGTCCAGTGCATTGCGTCGTGTTTGAGCTTCTTCGCCGCTTCAACGAGCCGGTCGATATCTGACCCGTCGTTTTCAACGTCATCCGCCGCGACTACAGCCACGCGACCGTTCTTCTCCTTCCTCTTTTCTCGATCATCATCCTCTTCTATTTCTTTCTCTTCTTCAGCACCTCTTTCCTCTCCTCTTACTTCTTTTTCTTCTTCCTCCTCTTCTTCTTCTAATCGTCTCAGATATTCCGACTTCTTCGCTCGCGGTTGTTCGTGCACTCGCATCTCGCCCGTCCACGTTTTCAGCGCAATTTGAGAAGAAGACAAAGAAGAAACAGTTGAAGAAAAAAAATCATCTCCTTCGTCGCAGAGATACCCCAACTGCTTGACGCCGCCTAAACTCGACCTCAAGTCGTACGCGACGACTCTCGGCGTTTGTATTCTTTCCCCTCGTCTCGTCTCCCCTTGGCGGTATAAGCACTCGTGGTCGATCGCGTTGAACCGGTTTTGGTTCACTAACTTTTTCTCCTCCTCGTCTGAATCGTCGTCTGAATCGTCTTCGTCTCGTTCGGAAATGGACGACGCTAATCCAATCAGCTCGTCTTGGAAGTTCCAAAAGTGCGCGCCGACGTGATTGGCGTATTCGCCAAACTGTAAGGTGACTATTTCTGATTTTCTTCTCGAAGAAGACATGACCTCTTCGAACGTCGTCTCAAAAAGACCCGCCCGCCCGCTCGTTCTCGTCTGTCGTCGTTTGGATGAAAAGAAAGAAAAAAGTGATGTTTGTCTGTTGTTGTTGTTGACTGAAAAATCTTCTAAAATCCATCCACAGTGTGTGCCTCCTCTTTTTTTAGTTGTAGTAGGAGTAGGAGTAGTAGGAGTAGCATTAGAGCATGAATTATATAGGCACAGTGCATCGAAAGATGAAGAAGTACTTGCTCTCGCGCTTGTACTCTGTGCCTCCCAAAGAGCCTGAATGCGTGCGCGTCGAGGCAACTTCGACAACGTTAAAAGTATCTTGGGAATGCGGAGAAGAGACGTCGGAGTATAACTACTGTGATTATTATCAGTTGGAGATAGAACCGCAAAGGAAAGAGATTAAAGAAGCGCTCGGAGCTCTGTCGTGGATGCCAATATACGAAGGGACGGAGAGGAGCTTTTTCATCGAAAAGTTACAACCGAACATGCGGTTCCACGTGCGAGTGAAAACGATAAACTCCGCGGGGGAGTCGCAATGGGTGCTTACCAAGACGCAAACGAAGGAGGAGAAGTGGGGGGACGCCTTTCGAGGTCGCGCAAATAGTTAGTGAGTAGTGAGTGAAATGATATGTATAGATATAGTAGAATTACATGGTGATTAAGTATTTTGTGTGTTTGTTTGTTTCTGTTTCTCTCTCTCTCTCTCTCTCACACAGTCTCTTGTCCTCGCCGCTCCGAGAAGCTTTCGCTTCGTTCCTCTCGCAGCACTCTATTGAAAAACTTTATTTCCTTCCGCTGGACCACATTCCAGCAAAGAGCGGATCCCAAATCGCGTCTGCGGCGCACTCGTACTGCAAACAGTTCATTCGGAACTTTCCGAGCGATTGCTTTTGATTTGGGCTCATCTTGAACTCTTTCTTCGTCAAGAGCGTGTCTGCTAAATAGTGCAACCAAAAGGCGTTGGTTTGCGGGCAACTGGCGCCCCACTGGTTGTTCAACGCTTTCCGCATTCTGCGGTACGTTTCGCTTTGCGCGTCGTCCTCCGGACCTTCAAACAACTCCGGATCTAAACTCAAATCGCAAAAGACGACATCAGACTCGTCTTTGATTTCAACTCTCGAAAGCGTGAAATCGATAATCGAGGCAGTCACGCCGTACGTGTCTAAAGTCACGTCGACGCCGTTTAATCGCGCTTTTCTCGTGCTGTCGTTCTCCAAATCAACCTTATCACGTTTGCAGAGCACATTACCCCAGTGCAAATCTCTGTGTTCGAAGCCGCAAGCCTCTTCGGCGACGGCTAAAGCCACGGTGATTTGCAAAAGTACTGAAAACGCTTCTTTGCAATCATGAAGGTTAAAATTTTCCAAGTCGATGCCACCGTTTCTGGTGCTAAAGACGACGTAGAGCTGATCTTTTGGCCACATGGACGGGTTTTCGTTTTCGGAAACTTTGCGAAAATCGAAGGATTCCCACGCTTTGAGGAGTAATTTATCGTATGGCCCCTTGCAAATGGCGACGCGGTCGAGCGGGACGAAGCCGTCCGTGACGTTTTTCGCCTTTGGCGCGACGAGGTGCGGCTGTAACTTCGTCAAGCGTTTTGCGACTGCAACTTCCGCTCTGATCTCCGAAGCGACCATTTGGGGGTATTCCTCTTCTCCTTCTTTCTCTTCTGCGCCGTTTTCGACGTTTTCTTTACCTCTTTTCGTGTTTGCACTGGTCTCCTTCTTCTCGTCGCTAATGGGCACAACTTTCAAAACGACATTGTCGCACATGTATGCCTCGCCGTACGTTCCTTCTCCAATTTTCTCGATCGTGAGCGAATTTTTTTTCGAGTTTGGATCTTTCGCTTTCTTAACTTCATCTGAGACGGTCTTGACGTTTTCTGGCGATTGCTCGCATTCCTTGAGAAGCGCCTCGAGTGGTCCGAGCTCACTCGATTCCTCTTTCGTGAGGAATTTTTCCTCAGTCTCTTCAACTGCAGCCTCTTCTTTCTCCTCTTCTTCTTCTTCTTCTTCTTCTTCGTTCTCGATTTCGACGAGTGGTGACTGTATATCTGCATTCGCGACCGTAGCTTGGAGACCAACTATAGATTTTCGTATCATGCCGCCAAGCGATGAGCGTCTTTGTTCCTTTGGCAAACTTCCTTCGCTCACGCGATGCGCGTTCTTCGTCGCCAAGACTGGTTTATAGTCGTGAATCGAATGGTACGAGTGCACCGAGGACGTTCTTCGTCGCGACGAACGAGTTGATTTGTTAAACGGAGACTTGTACGACTGCGATTTTGTTTGCGCGATGGATTCTGTCTCCCTTATCGAAGATGGCGACGAGGAAGACGACGGCGCTTCCTTTTCGTCTTCGCATTCTTCGTCGATCTTCTCCTCTAAAGTTAAGTTTCTCACGCTTTCTAAAAGCGCGTGTTCCGAGACTGCCGGTAATTGCGAGGAAGCTAACCACTCTGCCGTTCGTCTGTCTTGCGAAGCCGGCGATGGCGTCGCGTTGTTTCCGAGCAAAAAGTGCGGTTGTTGCTGCGGCGTCGGGAACGAAAACTCTTCTTCCTGCTCTTCTTCTTTTTCTTCGTCTTTCGCTTGTTGTTGTTGTTGTTGTTGTTCCATGCGCGTTTCTTTTATCGCCTTCTTTGCATCCACGCCGTCAAACTCTAATCCACCAACTGCTTTAATCACGCCGAGCGGTGACAGCTCCATGTTTCGTCCCGCGTTTTTTTGCATCGTCCCGCGGTGCGCCGGCAGAGGCGAACACTCGCTCTCGCTTTGCAAACTCGACATTTTATCGATTTTGTCAAAGTAATCTCTCTGTTCTCGCAAACGTGCGTTCGCGGCGTTCTCTTCCTTTGACTTTTGGACGTTGTCCTTCAACTTTTGCGCGCGCTTTTGTTGCATCGGTTTCTTGACCGCTTCCTGCTGCTGCTCTGTGGATTGCGTCGTCGTTTTTGTTCTTTCTTTCTCGTTTATGAGACTCCTACCAACCCCGTCGTTCTCTTTGTCGTTGTTCCCCCTGTTCCCCCCCCGAGTTGTTTTTCCATCAGTATCATCTTTCTCGTTCTTCTTCGGAGGAACCGTCGTCGTAGTTTTCTTCTTCCGTCGACCGAAAAACGTCATCAACCGCGCCTTGTACGTCACCGCGTTGTTGTTGTTGTTGTTCGTGTTGTTCGTGTTGTTACTCTCTTCAAACAACTTCTCCCCGTCTTTTCTCATCTCTGAGTCCTCCTGCTGCGTGCGTTGTCGATTCCACGACTTGAATGGGGAACTGAACATTTTATGTATTCCCCGTTTCGTTGTTTTGTGCGCGCGCGCGTCGTGTGCTTTTATTATAATACCTGTTGTCCTCTCGACAAATATCAATCTCTCTCTCTCTCTCTCTCTCTTCCTTTTGAAAAGTGAAGAAAAACGTCGTGATGATGAAGAGAGCGCAATGAAGAGAGCGACTTTTTTCCTCGTACAAAATCGCCCTTGAAAAAACAGAGATGTGTGCACACGGCACAACGCTTTTTCATACATTTTTTCGCTTTTTTCGCACGAACACCACCACCTCAAAAACACACACCAACACGCGATGATGGATGCAACAGAACACACCACGCTTTCTTCTTCGCAAAATATCAAAGAAGAATACGTATAATAAAAATAACAACGTGAAAAAATGGCGACGAGAGCAAAGAGTGAAGCGCAAGGTTGAAGCGTCGAGAGATGGCGAGTGGAACGAGCGTTGAAACGACGACGACGCGAAATGAACGAAACTGGGAACCCTTGGGAGGAGGAGGAGAGGACGATGATGATGAACAACGCGACGATGGTGCCAATACTACGAAGCAAAGGAAAACCTCGCTGCTATTCTCGGATGATAACGATTCCGAACAAGAAGAAAAGAGGCGCAGGGACAGTCGGAGACGACACGCGAGGAAAATAGCCCCGGACGACGAGAGCGAGCTGAAGTTGAAAGAGAATGTGAAAAAGACACCAAACTGGTCAAAGATACAAAGCGTGAGGTTTATCGGAGAGAAAATGTCGCACAAAGGCGTCGGAGTTATCGCAAAAACGACCGTGCCAGCGATTACAGAGCTCGTGAGAGAATACGTGAAAGTAGAGGTGAGTGGAGAGTACGAGAGTTTGAAGGCGGCGAAAGCGAGTCTGACGGAAAAAGCGTTGGAGGTTGAGGCGCGAAACGCGTTTTTGCGCAAAGAAGAAGAGGAAAACAGAAGGAATAAACTTCTGAAGCAAGCCAAGGCAAAAAATGGTGATAATAATAATATTAGTAGTAAAGCAAAAGAAGGTGAACTCGAAGACGAGGATGAGTACTCGATATCGAGCGAAACGTGGGAGAGAGTAGAAAAGCAAATCGAAAAGACCGCAATTGGCCAAGTTCGAAATATTTTGAAACCTACGCAATTCGGTGGCGTCGAAAAGCGAAACTCTTACGTGCATTACAAACTTTTGAGCACGCATACGGTTTCTCAGCATTTTAATCACTCCTGTCATCCGAATTGCGCGGTATCAAACACGGTCGACGAGGCATGTTCGATTTATACTTTGCGCGATATTCGCGCCGGGGAAGAGTTGACTATTAACTACGCGGGGCCGATTTTAACTTGGGTGCCCGTAGATATTCGACGAGGTATTCTTAGGAAACAGTTTGGTTTCGAATGCCACTGCTTGCGATGCGAAGACGAGGCGAAAGTATCGCTGACGGCGAAAATATCCACCGTGGCGAAACCACCGACGGATCCGAGGTGGTTTTACATGCCGTGTTCTAACGAAACTGGATTCGAAAAGCTCTTCGATTTAAATACCGGCGAGCTAAGCATAGATGCCTCGCTCTTGATGATACAGAATGGCCACAGGAAAAACCGTAGACACCGTCGTCGAAATCACCACAAGAGTGACCAAGACGAAGAGGAAGGAGAGAGTAGTTCATCCTCTTCCTCGATGTACGAAGAAGACGACGACTTTTCTTCCGACGACGACGAGTATTCACATGATAGCGATGAAAGCGATACGAGCGCGTCCGAAGACGACGAGTTGTTGCGATGGAACGAATCGCGTCGAACGAAATATTCGCGGAGATATAAGTTTGCCAAAGCTGCGTTATCGCAAAAACTGCTGACGCCTATTCAAGTGTATAGATTCATGCGAAAAGCGTTGATGCGAGACGATCATTGGCAGGCATTCGTCACCAGAGAGGCTGTTTTAGACTACGTTAAAGATTGCGACGATGAGAGCTCGGACGGCGTCGAATTATTCAAACTTTTACTGATGCATTGCAGGAGTTCAATGCGTATTTTCCCAAACTCGCCGCACTTTGCGCAAACGTTCGCGACGTTGGAAAGCATGTACCAGCTGAATAAAAAGACTTTGAATGCAAATCTGAGTAAACGATGGAAATTTCGATTGGAGGTTGTCCGAGAGAGCGTACATCCGGACGTCTTGAGTTGGAACAATCCAAAGTTTCTGAACCGCTGATTTTGTTATTGTTGGTTATTCTTAGAAATTAAAAACTTGTATTAGAAGAATAGTATACGCGTAATATTAAAAGGTTGTTTTGTATAATAATTACGCGATGAAGATGAAAGAAAACAAAGAAAGCGCGTACGTCATGTGCGTGTGTGTTTAGAGAGTATCTTATACGAGATGTATGGATGGTGAAGATAAGAATCTTCAATTTTTGTTTTTCGTTGTTTGAACTGTTCCCGAATTTTAGAGCGGAAAGAATACAAATGACAACGCTTAACCGCCGAAGCCGTACAAGGTCTTGCCTTGTCTCTTCAACGCGTAGACGACATCCATGGCGGTGACCGTCTTTCTTCTGGCGTGTTCGGTGTACGTAACCGCATCACGGATAACGTTTTCCAAGAACACCTTCAAGACACCTCTGGTTTCTTCGTAGATTAAACCAGAGATTCTCTTGACGCCACCACGTCTTGCCAAACGACGGATCGCCGGCTTCGTGATGCCTTGGATGTTGTCTCTCAACACCTTGCGGTGTCTTTTGGCGCCACCTTTACCTAAACCTTTACCACCTTTACCTCTGCCGGACATTGTGAATATGTATTATTTGTTTTTTAATGACGATTGAACGGACGTTTTCGTCCGTTTCTTTGTGTGTTTTTGTGTTTTTGGCCTGTTTTGCAGGGGTTACTTCTCAATTTTGCTATATGAAGTGAAACGAGTCGCACGAACGAGCGTTTGAGAAGGTCGAGCGTGAAAAAGCTACGAAGACGAAATTCAATCAACGACAAGAAAATACAACAAAAAGAACAACCTCGAGCCTTATCACTTGGAAAGCGTATTACGTTTTAAAAGAAATACTTATACAACATAACTCCTCATAACTATCTATCATCCCCATATCTATCGCATCAGAACTTTTTAGCTTTTCTTTTGCTCTCCAAGTTCCGTGAGCATCGAATACAAACGACTGTTGTGACTGTACAACCCTAAATGATGGTGTACAATGTGCACCTTTTTTTTCGCAACTGCTCGAAAATGCAAGACCTTAAATAATCGGCGACATTAAGCGCGCTGAAAGGTACGTTACTGTTTACGGATTTGAACGCGCTTGGGCTTGTTCGATAGATATTCAGTATATCTTTCGTCTTAAGAAGTTTCGATTAATATGAATCAGTGATACATCTGATGTCGTACCAAACGTAAAATCTTGATTTCAAACCTTTTTTCCGTTTTCGAGATTCAAATGAATCGTTTGACACAAAAGAATCTTCATTATAAATCAAACACAATGGCTCGTACCAAACAAACTGCTCGTAAATCCACCGGTGGCAAAGCCCCGAGAAAGCAACTCGCGACTAAGGCCGCGCGCAAATCTGCGCCGGCGACTGGTGGCGTCAAGAAGCCGCACAGATACCGCCCGGGTACCGTCGCGTTGAGAGAAATCCGCAAGTACCAAAAGTCCACGGAATTGCTCATCAGAAAGTTGCCGTTCCAAAGATTGGTCAGAGAAATCGCCCAAGATTTCAAGACTGACTTGCGATTCCAATCCTCCGCGGTCTTGGCCTTGCAAGAAGCGTCCGAAGCGTACTTGGTTGGCTTGTTCGAAGACACCAACTTGTGCGCGATCCACGCCAAGAGAGTCACCATCATGCCGAAGGATGTCCAATTGGCGAGAAGAATCAGAGGTGAACGTGCGTAAGTTATTAACTAACGCTGTGCCTTTGAAACAACCATCAAACAAACAAATTGAAGATTCTTATCTTCACCATAAGTACACAATAAAGTGCCTCGTTGCGCTATATAAGATTAATCATTATTCACACTTAACGCCTTCTTATCGTTTTCAAAATTCAAATTCAAGAGAGAGTACCACATAATTTTAGTATCCCCTTTCTTCTTCCTAAATCAGTACACCTCTCGAACGAGGAAAGTATAAAAGTAGTAATTTTCTTCGAAGACTAATAAAGCCGTACAACAAATCACTACTGATAATGTATAATACTACTATTACAATTCGTTTGCAATTCTAACGGGGACTATGTTATAATTCTATTTCCATCTCCCCCAAATGTTATCTAGAGTGTGCGTTTTACCGGCTTTCAACCAAGCGCTGATTTCTTTGCGCAAATAGTCGCGGTTTCGCGCCAACTCTCGCGCCAACTTTTCCTTTGTGCACACGCCTTTTTTCTTCAACTCGTACAGTAAGTTTTGAACTCTCGGTTGACTTCTACCTTCAATTCGCGAACACAGAATTGGCTTAGCCGCGTACTTGTCTTTGATCTCCGCGAAACACTGGAAGACATTTCCGAGAAGCAACGCCGTCGCAAACGGACCGACTGCTTTCTCGAGTTCAGTCACGTTCATCGCTTTCAGAGGTAACTCCCAAAGGTGCGGTCCAAACCGAGGTGCTACCCAACACACGACTTGATCGCGATTTGGCGCGTATCTCGGTATCGGGTCGTCTAATACTCTATCCATGCCTTCTAATAAACACTCACTTTGCAACAACCAACTCGGTTCAACTGTCGTCGCACCAACCACATACGGTCGCTTCTGCGTTTGGATTAAGTCGTTGTAGACAATGAACTCAGACGCAGTTTTGTGCAACGCGGAGGATGGGTGCAAGAAAACTGGTCTGTTGTCATCGAGACCACCGTTGCTCGAAGAATCAAACGCCGGCTTGTATCGCAACACTTTCGTGCTTCGCGACATCGAGTCCAGATTTTCGCCTCTGATTTCTGCATCTCGAGCATACTGTTCGAGCTCTTTCTGTTTCGAACGTCGAGCGACTTGATCGATCCATCCGCAACACAAAGCCTTTCGTAGCGCTTTATCTAAATCCGAATTCGGTTTAATAACAATCTTGCTAACACTGACTTTCTCAGCGACTTCATCCTCTTCAATCAAACCTATTCGAGATAATACCCGGAACAACTGTTTGCGTAAATCTGACATTTCACGCATAGTGCGTTCATGCAAACGATTTTCTTGGCAAAACACGTGCGCTTTCGATGGACCATTTGCCTCTACAAACTGGTTGTACGCCAACAAGCACTGCGCAACTGTCAAGGCGTCTGAGTTCACGTGATGAAACTTGACGTGCGGCGGCGGCGCGTTCGATTTTTTCCCTTCTTTCATCTCCTTTTCTTCGTCGTCGTCGTCGTTTCTATCGTTTCTATCTTCGCTATCGTTTGCTTCGACGTGTTTTAAAAACGGTGAATCCATACCGAGACCGGCGCACACCGCTATCGCGTAAATCAAACAGTTTTTTACGCCCGATACAGAAGCGGCTATTAGCATTCTTGCTTGTCTCGGACTGACTGGAATTTGTGCCATTCCTCGACCAATATCCGAAAGCTCGCCTATTTGGTTAGTTGCTCCTAGAATTTCCAGAGTACGCGTAGCCAGTCGAACTTGCTCGAAATCCGGCGGCGTGATGAATGGGAAATTCAACACTTTGTCGATGCCTAAATAGCGCATGCTCAAAACGACTCCATCGACCGGTGCAGTCGTTATTGCCGGGGCAGCAAACTCGTTCAAATCGTTTACGTAGTGCGAAGACGAAAACAGGCGATAGCAGTGTCCAGGCGCAGTTCTTCCAGCACGACCAGCGCGCTGTTCAGCCGATGCTTTTGAAATCCATCCAACTTCGAATCGAGACATGCCAGAAGTTTTTTCGTACTTTCTCTCCTTTTGACGTCCAGCATCGACGACATATCGAACTCCAGGGATTGTAAGCGATGTTTCGGCTACGTTTGTGGATACTATGACGTTTCTTTTATACCCTTTTGGTGTTTTCGCAAACACGCGCGCTTGCGCTTGAGGCGGAAGCATGGCATACAAAGGTAAAACGTTCAACGGCCCAGGACCATCATCGTCATTTTCACGATTGTTACTCTCATCAGTACCTCCTTCTTCTTTCTTTTTGCCATCGGTATTATCATCAGTGATGACTTTGAAGTTGGCAGTCGGTGCGTATTTTCGTGCCCAATCTGCCTCGGCTATTTTTGTCTCTTCTTCGGTCAGCGCGTCGCCCATTACGACAACTTCATCTTCCTCGGAAATATCTGAGCGGTCATCGTCGTCGTCGTCAAAGTCATCTTTGAACGTGTCTTCGTTGAAATCATTCAAAACTTCTCCAGCAGCATCGGCGGCATCTACATCATACGCATCACCTATCGCATCGTCCTCTTCTTCCTCCTCTTCTTCTTCTTCTTCTTCCTCTTCCTCTTCCTCTTCCTCTTCACCATCATCATCATCTTGATTGTCGTTGTCCTCGTCTCCTTGCTCCGACGTTATCCTATGTGCCGTCTGTTTCTTCTTCTTCTTTACTTTTTTCTTCAAGGGATAATTCCCTCTTAACCGTTTGCAAAAGTCTTCGACTTCTTTCTGACCGGTCAAAAACACGAGAACATCTCCCGGAGGTAGTTTGCGGTGAATCGCGAGCGTTTTACGCAACGCTTCGGAGACGTAATCTACCATTTCCGTTCTTCGCGAGAAATGTATCGTCACGGGAAACTGTCTCGCCGCAACGTTCATAACAACCGGTGGTATTGGACACAATTTTTTATTCTTCACAAACTCTTCGACGCGCAGAGTCGCAGACATGACGACAAGACGTAAAGGCGTGATGACGTTTTTATTATTCTTCTCTTTCGTCAGAGCCGCCCGTAAAGGCACAATTCTCGACAGTAAACCCAGCAAAATATCCGTGTTTACCGATCTCTCGTGCGCTTCGTCGACTATGACGACTGAATACTTGCGCAACAACAAATCTGCTTGAATTTCTCGAAGTAAAATACCATCGGTACAGAATTTAATCCGAGGCGTATCGCCGACGCGTTTATCGTGACGGACTTGGTACCCGACATCACCTCCTAATTTCACGTTCAATTCTTCGGCTATTCTTTTCGCTGTCGACGTCACGGCTACTCGTCTCGGTTGTGTCACGCATACGGCTCCCGGATGGTCCACACAACCTGGATCTCCATACCCGGCTTCGTATAGGAATTGCGGAACCTGTGTCGTTTTACCGCATCCGGTTTGTCCGCAAATCACACTTATTGGATTTGTATTAATCGCGTTCATAATCTCGTGCTCTTCGCCTAAAATGGGCAACTGAAGGCGTCCTTCTTGTATTTTTTCATCTCTTTCTACGGGAACGGCGTACGCGCTGCCGAAGAAGACTTCGTGATATTCTGATTTCTGCTGCGGTTGCAGCGCAAGTTCGTCGGCGGCGTCTTCTTTCAGCTTGTATTTTTCTCTCAAAGCTGAAACTAACGCTCGCGTGGCTCCATCGAGCGTTTGTACGCCAATCTTAGACCGTTCGATGATGTCCACATCACCTAGTGCTTCTAAATCTACCTTTTCTTGTTCAGTTAACTCCTTCGATGGCTCTTCTTCTTCCTTCGCTTTTGCGCGGTCTTCCTCTCGCGCCTCGTCCTCCTCTTCCTCGGAAGACTCCGCCGCGTCTTTCTCGTTGGCAGTTTTCGCCCGTTTCGCCAATCTCTCCTGCTCTTCTCTCTGCCCGGGTAAATAACTCGATATCCCCATTCGCTCTGCTTTCATTTGTTTCGTCAGTTTCTCTTTCCTCGTCTCTTTGTTTCCAAGCGTCGAGGACTTCTCAAAGTAATACATCTCCTCCTCTTTGAGAGTGTTTTTCTTCAACGACTCGAGCACGGCTTCCCTTCCCGCGCGTTTCCTCTTGTCCTCTTCCACCTTCAAAAGTTTCCGCTTTTGCGATTTCGAGAGTTTCTTTTCCGGAAGAGGTGGAGGTTCTTTGGATGTCGTCGACTTCTTCTTCTTCGCGTGGAGTAACACGACAGTTCCGGAAAGTTCCTCCGAAAGCATCGTTTCTTCTTCGTCTTCTTCTTTGTGCTTCTTTGTCTTCTTTGTCTTCTTCTTCTTTGTCTTCTTCTCGACGTCTCTTTCTCTTCCTCCTCCAGTAGCCATCGACATCATCATCGTCTATAAGTCATCGTCGATGATGATTTATCATCAGTGAATATCCGCTTTTGCGAGTGATGTGTAATGCAGAATTTTGGTCTCAAAACGTCACTTTTCCCTTTCGCCGCCACCCGCACGTTCGTTGGAAAATTCAGCGTTACACACAAACCCGCAGAGTGCACACGACGCGATGATGCAATCTTTCGCCGTCTGTTTTCGACCAACGTGTGAACAGAGAGCGCACTCCAATCGCTTCGCGTCCTCGTCTTCGTTTTCATCACCACCACCACCCACTTTGAAAACGACGACGACGATTCAGACGACGAGAAACGGGAGGAGGAAAAAACAAACGCGAGAGAGAACACTTTTGATGAACAGCTTGGGAACATCTTCAGAAGATATCAAAGAAACCATGGCTGAAGAAATCTCTCAAAAGATTAACGAGGAAATCGCAGACGCGAGGGGTGCGTTAATCCAAGTCGGCGCCGTCGTCGCCGCGCACGGTTTGAAAGGCGAAGTCAGAGTTTTACCTCTGACGGACTTTATCGAGGAACGTTTTATGAACCCGGGGGTGGAGTTGTACGTGGAAAATGTTGCGCAAGGAAGATCGTCGAAAAACGACGGATACGATCGACCCATAGCGGAGGGGAAGTTCATGCGCATCGCCAACGGACGATGGGTGACGAGTAAAGGAAGAACAGAACCGATTGTAAAGTTTAAAGGATGCTCGGACCGCACGACGGCGGAGGCGATGATTGGAAGACGCATATACATCGGGGCAGAAAGTCGAGCGGAAATCGAGGAAGAGGATGCGTTCTACTGCCAAGACTTGGAGGGTTTAACGGTGATTATGCACGAAGGCGAGAGGGAAGTTGTAGGTGTGGTTGAAGACATATATCGCGGCGCCGGCGAGAAGGATTTGATGAAGGTGCTCATGCAACCAGAGATGGAAACGAAGACGAATAAAAACGGAGAAGTCGAAATCGACGTCGTGGAGTATTACGTGTATATACCGTTCGTGAAAGATATCGTGCCTGTTGTAGATGTCGACCAAGGGCTGATTGAAATCACCCCTCCTCCTGGCTTGCTTGATTTGAAACAAAAAGTAGGGAAGAAGAAGAATAAAATATAAATATACGAGTACTAACTGCTTGCATACACTACCACTATAATCTCTAAATATCGCTCTAAATACATACACAAAAATCATTAACTTGCACAGAAATATATAACTACTGATAGTCGGAAGAGATTGAATCTAGCTCGATACTTTTGCCGCTAATTCGGATCGCACTCAGAGACGTCGCGATTGGGCGCTTGTAACTTCGCAAACTCAAACTCGAATACACGACTGAAACTGAACTCAACGCCATCAACGCGGCGGCTGCCCACGGCGGTAATTGAAACATAGTTCTCGAATAGAAAGCACCAGCGGCCCATGGAATGGCGATGATGTTATATCCCAGGGCCCAGATGTAATTCATTTTTATTTTTCGAAACGTTTCTCGAGCAATATCCAAACTCACCGCGACATCTTCTAAATCGCTCTTCATCAATACAAAATCAGCCGCCTCAATGGCAACTTCTGTGCCGCAACCTATCGCTATTCCAACATCCGCCGAAGCTAACGCTGGAGCATCATTGATACCATCTCCAACCATTGCTATGACAGCGTCAGGATTGGTATTCTTCATTTCGGCAATCTTTTCGGCCTTATCTTTCGGGGACATTCGAGCGTAAACGTTCTGAATGCCGCATTCGCTCGCGATTGCTTTCGCGGTTTCGATGTTATCTCCGGTGACAATCGCGCATTCTATGTGCATTCTAGCTAGCATGGCAACAACACCAGCCGCTTCGGGTTTGATTGGATCTGAAACTGCAAAAACACCTTCCACGGCGTTGTTAATCGAGACGAAAACGACCGTATGCGCCTCGCTTTGGTGTTCCCCTGCGAATTTCCGCGCTTCGTGAGGTATGTTCTCGGCATCACCGACGAGCTTTTCGTTTCCTATGTGCACAGAAATTCCACTTTCCATGACACACCTTAAACCTTCTCCTGGAATAACTTGCGACGAGATAACTTTATCTTTATTTGGTTCGTCGTTGCTTTTTGTCGTTTCATCCGCATACTTCACGAACGAATGCGCAAGCGGGTGTTCGCTATCTTTCTCTGCAACGGCCACTATTTCAGCAAGTTGTTGTTGCGAATAAGTACTACTAAAGACTCTCAACTCCAAGACTTTCGGCTTGCCTTGCGTGAGCGTTCCGGTTTTATCGAACAACACTTTGTTCACTTTTGCCGCGCGTTCCAAACCGTCTGCACCTTTGATCAAAATACCGTTACTTGCACCGACGCCAGTGCCAACCATTACCGCGGTCGGTGTTGCTAGCCCTAAAGCGCACGGGCACGCAGTCACGAGGACAGAGATACCAAAGAGCATGGCAAAGATAAATCTTGATTCGTTTTCGGGAAGCCAGCTTTCTGGGTATTTATTTTGCGCGCCAGCGTAATACCACATAAAGAACGTGAAAGCGGACACGATGATCACGAACGGAACAAAGACATTCGAGATGGAATCCGCCGCCGCTTGAATCGGTGCTTTTGCAAGCTGTGCGTTTTCAACGAGCGTTACGATTTGAAACAACGACGTCTCTGAGCCGATCTTATCCGCGCGCATGAGAAACGCCGCTCCTGCGTTGAGCGTACCTCCAGTGATGGTATCTTTTCCGCATTTCTTTATCGGCATGCTTTCTCCCGATAACATCGACTCGTCCACGTAGGCCAACTCGGAATCTAATAAAACGCCATCTGCGGCGATGCGAGCTCCAGGCATTACTTTCAATATATCGCCCCTGTGGATTAACGTTGCAGAAATGACTTTCTCGGAGTACGACGTTCCATCTTTGTTCAAAGTCAATAAGATAGTTTCCGAAGGCACGAGTTGGAGTAGTTTAGTAACCGCATCTGAAGTTTTCTTCTTCGCCGAGGACTCTAAATACTTTCCGAGCAAAATAAACGTAATGAGCATCGAGCTCGTATCGAAAAACGTTTTCCCGTAGTTGTGCCCAATCGTAATGCAATGAAATATCGTAAACACCGAGGCAAAATACGCCACATTTGTCGCCATGGCGACTAACACGTCCATGTTTGCGCTGCCGTGTCGGAGCGATTTGTACGCTCCGGTATAAAACCGTCGTCCAACGACGAATTGCACGGGAGTCGCTAAAGCCCACTGCATGTACGTCGATATTTTCACGTCGAGAATCTGCGTCTTGATGAAATTTTTAAGCAAATCGGCGTGAGTAAACGCAATGTTGATTAAAATTATGGGCACCGTATACATCAACGCCGAAATCAACAAAGACCAGTACTCCTCGGCTTCCGATTTCCGCTTCTTCGACCCGCCTTCTTTACCATCGCCGACGAATAACAAATTACACTCAAACCCACAATCTTCGACGGCACTTATAATCGTTCTCGGTCCAGTCGCGGTTGAATCGAAAGAAACTTTTGCCGACCCTCGAGGCAACAACGCGACCGAAGCGCTCAAGACGCCCGGCGTATCGTTCAAGGCGTGTTCAACTGCCGACGTGCACGCCGAACAAGTCATTCCCTCTACGGATAGAAATATGTTCGCGATCGACGTCTCTTTCTCTACTTCGGCTTCAAAACCGACGTCTTCTAAGGAGGACACTAAAAGCGCCTCAAAGTCGGAGATATTTTGTTTGAGTGAACTCGCGAACTCAACGACGGCTCGTCCGGTTGTTAAACTCACCGCCGCTTTCTCGACCCCGTGTATAGAACTCAAAACACCTTCGACGGTTCCAGAACACGCTGAACACGTCATTCCTCTCACGTGTAACCGAATGATCTGTTGTAGTCTTCTCGTAACTGTTGTTCTTGTCGTTGGATTCATCATCGATGATGGTCCATCAGCCAATCGTTTTTCTTCAACTTCTGTTTCATCATCTTCGTTCGATGATGACGATGACGCGGGAAAAGAAACCAACGGGATGTTCTCAACCATCGTCAGAGCCGGTTGCTTGCTCCCGAAGCCTCCTCCTCCTCCTCGCTTCTTCATCTCCTCTCAATTACTACAAGCGCAATTTTTTTAAAAGGCAACTTTTTTTTCCAAAACCATCTCCTGCCCTCCTGTCGCCTGTGACCTCCTCCGACCTAAAAATCGCAACAAAAATGTTTCCTCTTTCATCTTTCCTCAAAAATTTTTTAACACGCCAAAAAAGCGAACAGAGGCAAAACCAACAATGGGGACGAATAGTAATAATAATAATAATACTAATACTAATAATAGAAATAGTAACACTTTTAGCAGAAAGAAGGGATTGATACACGGGTACCTGTTACTGTACAACTTGATACAATCGCTCGGATGGACCGCAGTTTTAGCGAGCGCACTCAGAGCAGTTTTGTTGCCCGCCTCATCAAATTTTGGACGCACCACCAATTGGCAGGAGAGATTGACGACGGTGTACGACCACTCGTCGATGTTCGTCAAACCGTTCCAGATTTTATCTCTGATGGAAACTTTGCACGCTGTATTTGGTTTTGTTCGATCGCCGGTACTTCCGAGCGTCTTGCAATGGATGGGTAGGACGCACGTTTTAATGTGCGTGACCGATTCTGTTATGCCCTTGCAAAAAACAACCGCCGCGGGAGTGTTGATTTTATGTTGGGCTATAACTGAGTGCGTGAGGTACCCGTGCTATGCGTTGGGGATTTTGAATGCCACTCCAAAGTGGTTGCTCTATTTACGGTACACGCTTTTCATTCCGTTGTATCCTTTAGGGGCAGCCTCGGAAATGAAACTGATGTACGATTCCATCGGTTTCGTCAAACGCGTGGAGATGTATTACGTGCACATGCCAAACGTTTTAAACTTTGCGTTTGATTATTCGTGGTTCTTGTATCTCGTGTTGGTGGTGTATCCGTTCATGTTCGCGCAACTGTATTTTTACATGTTCCATCAGAGACGACGGAAGTTAAAGACGAAGAAAGCGTGATATAAGCGCACATTTTTTTAGCGTTGTCTTTACTTATAGAACAACACCTCTATATCTTACAATCTTTCGAACACTACACATCTATCTATCTATCTATCTATCTATCTATCTATACTTTTGCCTCCATTTCTATCGTCCTCCCGCTCTCTTAGAACGTTTCAACATTCGAAGCTTTTGCGTGATTCGATCCTTAACCGATCCTTTCTTTCGTTTTTTCGTCTCTTTGTACTCGCGGACTTCCTCCTCTTGAAGTCGCGTCGCTAACCTTTCTTGCTCTAGGATTTGTTCCGCATTTTCCTCACAAATCCCCATTTCCGCTCTCGTTCCGGCAATAGCGAGCATTTCTTCGTTGTGGTCTCGAACTTCTTGCGCGACGACCGTTTTCGCCGCTCTTTCGACGGCAAGAGCTGATACGTTCTGCCTCTTCGGAGGAGGCTGGTACGCTCGTCTCCTTCGCCGGTGCGCTCTCTCGAGAAGTTCGTTGATGTTCGAAGATTGACGCAAGGCGTTTTCGCCTTGTAAATTGGGCATCAATCCCGATTGGACGATTGAATTTTCTTCTCCTTCCTCCTCTTCCTCTTCTTCTTTGCAATTCTCATTACCGCTTGCAACTTGTTTCAACTGTTTTCTCTTTTCGAGTGGTATTAAATTCAACGCGTCGCAGCGCTCGATGATATCAACAATCTTCTTTTTCACCTCACCAAGTTTGTTGATACATCTTGCCCGTTCGTCCTGTAACGAGTGATTGGTGAAACGACCAAGAAAGGCCAAGTGAGACGAAAACTTCGGCAATAGTTGTAGCCGAGCGGAAACGTAAAATCCTCTCAAGTCTTCCAAGACAGCCGCGTTGTCTTCTGTTTCGCACAAGTAAATTCCGTTATCATTATCGTCGGCGTTATTGTGGTCATAATTTTTATCATTATTCTCGTTCTTCTTCTTTGGAGTCGAAGCGTCGTCATTTTTATGTCCATCGAGGTTTGCGTGCTCTTCGTCTTCTACGTCTTCCCACTCTGTTTCTTCGTCTTCGTCGTTTTCAAGTATATTGTTTCCTTTCCCGGTCGATGCACCGAATAAGATTTCAAAGCACGCCTTGGCACCAAAGACAACCTCGTGAGAATCCTCCACGAGCGACGGTACGTCATTTTTCACCTCTTCCCATTTTTGTAACAAGCGCTCTTGCACCTCCCGTTCTCTTCGCGCTTCTTCCTCCTTTGCCTTCTTCGCCTTCACTTCGGGAGCCTCGTCGCCGAGATTTTCCGTCACAAATCTCTTCGCAATTTCAATCTGTGGGAACTGCGCCCCGAATTTAACACCCCATTTTTCTAACGTTTCGTATCCAATCTGGCGAAGCGTCTCTTTCTTCGCCTTGTCGTTCCCCGGTAAGTTGGTTTCGCTCAACATGGCGCTTCGTTTCGCTCCGTTCCTGCCGCACGTCCCTACGCCCAAACCGAACCGAAGGAACTCGTTCAGTCTTTCCATGGTGAGTTCTCGAAACAGTTTCGATTGTACGCTCAGTTTCCGTATAATCCCGCACGTTTTCATTCTCGTCTCGATGTTTCTCTTATCTCGTAAATACGTCTCAAACATCAAGTCGTGCGAATGCTTCAACACTCTCTCGTCTGAGTGTTTCAAAGTTCTTTTGAGAACTAAAAACTTCTCGTCCGAGGAGATGAGCTCGTCCACGTTTGACGCGGAAATCAAAAGCTGATTCTCGTTCCTATTATTCGCATCACGAGCATCAGCAGTCGAGGAATATCGACAGGCTGCTCGCACTTGTTTGGTGACGACTGGAAACAAATCTACATTTTCTTCTCGTTTGTCATCGTCGTCCCCCAACGACGAAGCCGTCGTCTTCATCACGTTTTCGCCGCCAGAGGAAGAAGGAAAAGGGGCGGTGGTCGTCGTCGTGGGCCTCATTTTCTCTCTCTTTCTTATTCTCTTTGTATTCTCTGTTTCCTACTACTGTTCATCATCATTCAAGCATTCGTAGTATTTGCCAGAGAACAGAAATGAAAGGAAAAAGTGCATGAGAAAAAAGTCCATTTTCCATGAAAACGCATGAAAAGATATTCTCGAGAGCTCTCTTTTTCTCGTCAGCACGCAGAGACTCTCTCTTCAAAAATATCTCCTCTCAAAGTATCAGAGACCTTTTTCGACTCTGTTTGTTGTTGTGCGTCTTCTATATATCATCACATAAACAACCACACGACGAAAAAGTCTTTTGTCGATCTTCATCATCATCTGCGCAAAACAGTAGGAGTAGGAGGAAGAGTACGATTTGAGATTCTTTTACGGACTTAAACCTGTCGTTGTTGTTGTTGTTGTTGTTGTTTTTGAATTCATCGTTTTCAGGAAGGAATCCAAAATCATCATCACGTCACGATCGATTTCTTTTTTTAACAACAGTAAAAATAATAATGTTTACGACTACAACTGGAACTCCTTCAACGATGAGGACTTTCGTCGTCGCTTCATCATCAAAACCATCGTCGTCGTTTACGTCGAGAGCGTACTCCTCAACGCGTGTGAATGCCACCTCCACGTCCTCTAGAGACAAAATGTTTAAAACGACGAACAACTTTTCCTGCAGAAGCTTTTCGAGAGGAAGATACCACCAACAACAAAAACAGAATAATAATAGAAGAAAAAACCGACTTATTGTGACTCCCATTCAAAGCGAAATGGGCGAAGGAGGGGAGAAATCTCCAGCCGAGTCTTCCACTCCGTACGATTACGAAGGCGCGCTGTTATTTCTCGGTTTAAAACCGGAGGCGACTTCGGAGGAAATCGTGAAAGCGAAGAACGACGTTTTGGCGCAGTTCCCGGACGACGAAGAGAAGAGACAACAGGTGGACGCCGCGTACGATGTTTTACTCTTGAGATCGTTCACGAAGCGGACGAGTGGACAAGGCGTGGACGAGAAAGTAAAGTATGCGGACGTCTTGACGCCGATTCAAGAGATTAAAAGAAACATTCCGCAAGGCGTGAAGGACGCGTCGAGCGCGCTTCCAGGCATGCCGGTGTTTGAAGTTGGATCCAAAGATATTTTGACGCAATCTGGCGTCGTGTTTGGCGCTTTGTTCCTTTGGGTGTTGGCCCAAGGCGTTTCCAATCCACCAGGATTTGATAATCCGCCCGGTTTACAAACAGCCATCGCGGTGTGTGCGTCAATTTTCTTGATGAACAAAAGAAACGTCGTCCTTTCGAGAGCGGTTGGTATCACCGTGGCGATGCTCACCATCGGGTGCCTCGTCGGCGGCGGCGTCGAGAATATTTTGAGAGTTGATATCGTTCCGTTAGGTGGTCTTTCCAGTCCGTCCGCTGTTGTCACGGAGTTTGGCATCCTCGCACTGTTCGTGGCGGCAAGTTCTTTGTATTAAATTAAGGAAGAAGCTTTCGTATACAATAAGAAGAAGAAGAAAAGTTGTTCTGTCTCTGAGAAGAGAGAAGAAGCGATGGGGCGAAGAACTACTATATACCTTTTTACCATACACATAATATATTAATATCAATAAAATTACAGCTCCCTACTACATCTACATTATTACAACATCTATTATCGATTAGAAACAGACGTAATCAATCTCAACGTCTCGAATAGGCGCGACTTCGATCGAGTTTCGGACGTGTTCTTTTAACACCTCCAAGCGTTCCTCAAAGTCTCTCTCGTCCTTCATCGAACACGGATCAGGATTAAATCGAACTACTTTCAACGGTATATTAAAGTAATCTCTCAACTGCTCTAAACGATCATCTTCACCGTCTCGCTCGTACTTTTTGTGTTGAAACTCGTCCACTTCGATAATCATCGCCCAATTGTTGACTTCGATGACGATGTCAGGCTTAATCGACCCGAGTCTCCCTAATCGATGGTTAAATCGCATATCGAACTCTCTAAAGTTCTCTCGTAACGATTCAAAGACTAGTTTTTGTTTCTCCTCGTACGCTGGCGCAGCTCTTCCCATCCACGAGACGGATACTTTTCCAGCTAACTCGTCCACGTTTCTCGGTCCGTTTCGATACCACGTCTTCAAAGGCTCAAACTCGAAACCGAGGTTGGTCAAAGCCTCCTCTCTCTCGGGCTTCAACGTTCCGTTTCGATGGGTTTTACGTTGCGTGGCGACCCAATATCCCAGCGGACGATTTAATCGGTACGTCGCTGGAACGTTACAGTGATCGTGTTCTCTTTGAAACTGTCTCAGTTCGGTGAAACGCGTGTCCCAAGAGGCGCGTCTTCGGGCGTTTTTCTTTGGATTTACATACTCCTCGAAACCGTTGTCGATTAATAATTGCCTCTTTTCCATACTTTTCGTGTTTTTCTGCGCATTTAACCAACGTTTCAATTTGATCGGAAGTTGGTTTTTCGTCCCGTCTCCGTTGATCTCTTTGAACAAGATGAGTTCTTCGAAAGTTTGCTCCCACGATTGTTTCGGCCGTTGGTTCTGTTTCTTCTTCTTCTTTGTACCGTCGTTCGAGCGGTCGTTGTTTTCTTCTCCTTTCGACCTCCTCTTCACGTCGAACATTCCCAACGCGTTCAAAGCTTCATACTTTTCCGGTGTGAGCTTATCTTCACGAGCCAGTTTTCGTTGGTAAGTGATCCATCGAGCCAACGGTACTTTGTCGTCGGTTTTCTTGATGGTTAACGACCCTTCGTTTGCCAACTTCCACTCTAACGCCTCCGTGTACTTTTCCATCCATAAATCGATCAACTTTGGCGTGTCTCGTTTCATCTCCACTTTCGTCAATTCCTCTAAACACGCCAACGAGAACACGATGCTGTTCTCAAAGCTTCCTCCTTTTGAAGAGGAGGAGCGTTTTACCGATCGTTTATTGTTGCTGTTGTTACAGCGTGGGGTGACAACACTCCTTTTGATCGTCGAACCGTCGTCGTTTTTCGATCTGCGAAGAAATATCTTCTTGGAACGTCCTTCCGCGACGGGAAAAGAACGACACGAAAACGTCATTCGCGAATGAATCGGAGCTGCTGCGATAAACCACATGTGGGCACGTTCGTTTGCCTTTCCTTCAGGATGATTGACTTATCATCTTCCTCTCTCTTTTTGTTTTCTGAAACTTTCGTTGTGCGGAAATTATTTTATTTTGGGCGGGAAAAGAGGCCATTGGGAGGGTGGAGCAAAAGGAAGGAGCTTATTTTTTCAAAAAGACAAAACCTTTCCGTTCTTTCAAACCAATCCCGAAACAAGTTGGTTTTCCAAAACTTTATATTATTTGCACTCATTGCAATTATAATTATTACGCAATTCTGCCTCATTACTGCTTTTAAAATTAAAATTAATTTATTTAAAAATTAAAAAATACATTTCGCTTTTATTAGACAGTTTCGATCCTGATATCCCCAAAACTTCATGTATTTCGCTATTGAATATATTCTAAATGTGATTGTAATTTTAATTTTTGGATAAAATATTACAAGTGGGGAACTTGGAAGAAAAGAAAAAGGAATTTAAAAGGATTTTTTAATTCGGAATGCGAAATTTACATCTTAATTTTTTAATTAATTTGAAATACTATCTAATTCGACTTACTTATGCTCCAATAAAGAACTTGAACGTACGTGTAAAATATAGGGAATGATGTACCATCTTTTCATGGTGTATGAAAAACATAAAATTATTTTCTTCCTCTAGGCCCCTCTCTGCTTTCAACTGTCTTTACAAAAATCCATGTTTCCGAGAGTATGCCGCTATGTAAACAAGAACAGAACGCGCGGTAATGCACTTGCATCGTCTTCTTCCTTTTCCTCAACAACGAACGAGAGCGTTGCACGTTTACTTTTTTCGCACGTCAACGGAAAGGAGGACTTAATGAACAGAAACCATGAGAATGCGGAGCACAACTTCTTTCTTCGAATTCCACCTCGACGGTGTGTTGCTATGAAAGCGCTCTATCCGCGCGACTTGCTCGTGAGATTCGTTCTCGCGAGAGAAGAAAAGGAAAACGATACGTGCACAAAATCAGAGACGACGACGTGGTGGGTCGTCCCAGATGTTTACGAGAAAAGTTTTGACAAGAAAGGAAAGGCCTGCTACGTTTCCTCTTCAACAGTGGCTCTTGAAACTGCAATAAAATCAAATGCGTTTCGGCACGCGTTTGCCAAGAAGAACATCAAAGTCCCCGAGGATCTCATAGAAGTCGTCCGAAAAGGGCTGAAACGACACGCCTTATCGGCAGTCGTAAACGCGGTGGAGAAAGCGACTGATATGGTTGAAACAGCATGGGAAGATGACGCAACCGACGCTAGGCAGATTTCGGAAAACCGAAGCATAGGGGAGACAAGTACATCATCGGTGTTCGATAGAATTAGGGCGAAAATAGACGCGTTCGATAGCATCAGGAACGATAGCCGCGAAAGTAGAGTAGTATTAAAGCCAAAAATAGACATAAACGATAGAAATAGAAAAAAAGAGAAAAAAAATGGAGTCGTCGTTTGCGATTTGTTTACTGCGGAAGAGCTCTCGAGCGCTCTCACAAGTGCTCTGGACAAAAGTGGCGAGAACAGTGAGAGTAGGAATAAGAGTCTCATCAGAAAGATAAAGGAATGGATACATTCGAACAACGACAACAACAACAACAACAACAACGAAGAAAAGTTTCTGACACTAGAAGGAGTACCGAACAAGGATTCGTTTGCTTTACAGGTATCGCTGCTGCGGTATTCTGGTTTTAATGAATGATTAAAAGTTTTTGGCATATTTTCTCTAAATTTCGTATGAGTGCCATCGAGAGGAACTAGCGTTTGAGGAAGAAGATTTAGAAGAAGCAGAGCCCGGCGTTCGCCTGCTCGAATGACTCGCCGTTGACGTTTTCTTGCGCTGTTCTCTCCACCATTTTTCGCGCTCGGTATCGTCGCACAACACCCTCGAAGCTTCCGAGACGAGTTTAAACAGCTTGGTGCTAATAGGAGCCGAATTTTTGTCCGGGTGGTGTACCAACGCAAGCTTTTTATACGCCTTCTTCACGTCGCTTGTTGTCGTTGCAGAGCCGAAATCTTTCAATCCGAGAAGTTTATACCAATTCGGTTGGGCTGCTTTCTTCTTTTCAACCTCCCTTTTATTCCAATTGGCGACATTCCTCTCCTCGTTATCCAACGGAAGCTCGAGAAGGCTGTCGTACGCCTCGATAGCTTCTTTGTGCATGTCCAATTCGCCATACAGAGTTGCCAAACGAGAACGAGCCTTCGCGAACGTCGGAGCTAACGAAATAGCGATAGAAGCGGAAGATAAAGCGTCGACATACCTTTCCAGAGCTTGTTCGCACGCGCATATGTTGGACAAGAATATCGCCTGGAGCACGGGCGAATCCGCCGCGCACGACTCTAACGCTTCTCTGTAAACACCCATAGCTTCTTCGTACTGCTCTTCTTTGAATAAAACTCTGCCTCTCTCTCGAGAGGCCTGTGCGTTCACAGCTTGCTCGACGAGGAGAATTAGTTTCCCCCTGTCGGGAACACACGCGTCTAACGACGACGGCGACGACGAGGAAGCACTCTTAGTCACCGGTAAAGCTGCCTCGATGCAGGCGCTCAAATATCCGAGATCGAAGCATATTCGCGCTTCCAAAGCACGTCGTCTCGGATCATCGGAAGGTTCGTTACTTTCTAAAAGTGAACGGGCTTCGTCGTATTTACCCATAAATCTCATCGCTTCGGCTTTCAGAGTGATGAGCATTGGTATTTTTGGCACTATTTGCATGACTTTGTTCAATTTCTCCAACGCTTCTTCGCTTACTCTTTTGGCTTCGTTTTCATCCGCGACATCTCTCTCCTCCTCGAACCGCTTTAAAACTTGGCCAACTTCTCGAACTACTTTTTCAGAAGTTTGAATATCTTCGTGTATTTCGTTTGCTTCGTTTTTGATGACGGTATCGATATTCTCTCGGGTTAAGACATCGCTCGCTTCTTGGAAAGCAGCTTCGAAATCTCCAAGCAACAATAGGCATCGGGCATATCGTAACTGAATTTTTACGTTTCCAGGATGAAACTTCAAAGCCACACAACAATCTTCCGCGGCTTTTAATGGGTGCCCGAGCATCATATGAGTAGCCGCACGATTTGAATGTAAACCAACTTTGACTTTTTGGATCTCGTCGGTAACATCCGTGACATCATTCGCGTCTTTCAAAGCAACAGTATAAAGACGTAAAGCTTCGGCGTAGTCAGCACGTTTATAAGCATCGTTTCCAAAAGACTTATCGCGTTCTATGCACGCGCGGAGCAGCATTTCTTGTTGTTGGTGTGCGCTTTGTAAATCGTCTACTGAGGCTGTCGAAGACAAGACGATCCTCGCTATGTATTTTCTAGCGCTATTCAAATTCGAAAGGGATAACGCACACGTTGCCGCTTGCGAAAGCGCTTTGATGTTCTCTTCGTCCACATTTAACACATTCAAACATTCTTGTAAAGCATCGTTGTCTCTTCCAAGTGCCATCAACGCCGCCGCTCTGTTTGTTCGCAATGTCAGATGGTTTTTATCAATCAGCCCCATTCCACTCGATTCTAACAGTAAAATAGCTTCGGCGTAATATCCTTCCGCACTGCTAAGATCACCCGCGGCGTACGATTTGTTTCCTTTCAGCCTGAATCGTTCGGCACGTTTCGTAGCTTTATTTTGTTTTTGTTTGAGCAATTCATTGGAGAGTTTTTCTGCCGCACTTTTCCTTTCTTCCTCGATTACGCGTTCCAACTCTTTCACTTCCTCCCACGCGCGATTGCACTGTTTTCTATACATATCTCGCGTTTTCTCGGCTTCTTCTAATACGAGAGCCGCTTCGCTTACTTTTTCTTCGCTCGCGGAAAGCTTCAACTCTAAATCGACGTGCTTCAATTCGTACCGTCTTAGTTTCATCTCCAACTCTGCGTTCACTTGCGGCGGCTTCGTATCGTGATTCTCTTCCTCGTCGCGACTGCTCGTGCTGCAACATTCATCGTCATCATCGCTTCCGTTTCTAAACGTAGAGGATATTCTTCGCAATTCAGTGCTTTCTTCTTCATCGCTCCATCGTAACGTCGTTCCTTCTTGTTCTTTGTCTTCGTACCGGTCGACGATTACTGAGCGTCGCCGTCGCCGTTGGTGTTGATGGTCGTTCTCCTTCGTCTGTCTCACCGCGCTGCCTCGCTCGAACACATCTCCTTCTTCTTCTCCTTCGTGTTCGTCTTCGACGTCGTCGTTGTTGTTGTTCTCGCGATCGAAAATGCGTTCTTCGTGATGAAAATTTGCCGGCGAAGACGAGGAAGAAGAAGAAGAAGAAGAAGCGCTCTCGTTTTCGCGTTGTTCGTCGTTTCTTATAATTTTCGAATTTTTCTCCTCCTCCTCCTCTTTTCTGGTCCTCCCTTTTCTTCGTTCTCTGGGCGCTCCCCTCTTTTCTTTCGAAGCGGTATCGTTCTCCGAGAATATTAACTCTTTCGCGAGTTCTCTCTGTAATTCCCACAATCGTTCCGCGTTCGTCGTCGTCGTCGTCGTCGATGGTGGTGAACTTCTTCTCCTCGCCGTCGCTTCCTCGTCCGAACGGTGATGATGATGATGATGATGCATTTTTGCCGTTGGGAGACCACCGGTCGTTTCAGATACGAGAAAATCTCCTTTAGTATTATGAACAACGGTCGTCCGAGTTTGCGGTGTTCTCGTCGTGGTCCCCCGTCGGTGGTTCCCCCCGAAGAGCATCATGTGTATCTATCTCTTCTGTGTGCGTGCCCCGTTGTGCATCATCTATTCTCTATGGTGCGCGCTTTTCTTTTTGAGCACTTTTTCTCTCGAAGATGATGACGATGAGTTTCTCCCTCTTCTTTTCTCTTGTTGGTTTGTTGTGTGGAGTCGTTGACTCTCTTTTCACCTCTCTTCTTCAGCAAAAAAAAAAGCATAAAAATTCTCTCTTCTCTCCTTATTATATTGTGGAGCAGGAACTTTGTTTGCTTCAACGGATACACACACACACACACACACAGAGAGAGAGAGAGAGAGAGAGAGAGAGAGAGAGAGCTTTGACGATGCCTCCACAAAGCAAAAAGAAGAAGAGAGCGCCAGCTTCTGCCGTGGAGGAGAAGAAAAAGAAGGAGAAGACAAAGAGTAAAACGGCGCCGAAATCGACAAAAGCCGCCAACAGTGGTGAAGATTCGGAATCGAACGAAGAGGAAGAAGACGATGAAGAAGACGAGGATGAATCCGACGTCGACGGAGAAGACGACGACGATACGTTTATAGACGTTGAAATTGAATTCGTCACTCCGAAAGAGGAACACTTCTTAAACTTGAAATCCTATCTCACTGCCTATTGCGACGGGAGTCAATACAACGTTTCCGAGTTGGTCGATATGATATTGAAACAAGACGACGTCGGTTCGGTGATTGCCTCTCGAGTGAGCGCGGAAGAAGAGGAAGATCCTTTGGGCGTAATGACGGTTATCAGTTTGGATAAGGCGAAAGAGTTCAAGTGTTTGCAGGAAATCAAAGCGCACATTGTGAAAAAGGCCCCGAAAGAGGAAGCGAAGTTGGTTCGAGACGCTCTGAACGCCAAGAAAACTGGTTTGATTCTTTCAGAGAGATTAGTCAACGTGCCGCAAGATATCGGTGGCCCGTTGATAAAACAGTTGTTCGATGAAATCAAATGGGCAGTGAAGGATGAAAAGAAAAAAGAGTTTGATTTCGATCAGTATGTATTAGTATCGCGTTGCTTCTTGGATACGTTCACACCGCCGCCGTCCGTGGCCGGTGGTGGCAAGAAAAATAACAATAAGAAACGAAAGAAGGGAGAAAAAGAAGAAGAAGTAACCGAATTAGTGTTTCCAAATCTGGAAGATGAGATATTTTATGAAGAGTCGCAGTGGAGTTTTATGTGGGAAGCCGGCGGCGAGGACAAGCCGCAGGAGTTTGAAGACTCAAAGCCGATGCGGATGTGTATGCTCATAGATGCGAAGGACGTGGGAACAATCTGCGAGGACGTCCAGGAAATGTTTTTAGCTCTTAGTGTCGAGAACGCGGAAGATTAGAAAGAATTTCGATGATTTGCAATCACGATGATGATGTGTAATGAAGATGTGTCATTATTCATTATGCGTTATGCGACCTTTATTTGCTCTTGTTCAATTATATTCACTTTTTCAATACCAAATTCTCTTCATTCACGCGGAAGCAATCAAGAATGGGTGCTCCTAACCAGAGATACAGCATCTCCGCTCAATCCGCAGCAAACTGGTGCGCGCTGTGTAAATGTTTTGTCCAAGCCTCTCAGAAACGAACGCACGAGCGTTCACAAAAGCATAAAGACGCGATGGACAGGAAGATGAAGGACATCGCGAACAAGACGGCGAAGAAAAAGTCGGACGACGATAGTTTGAAGAGACAGATTCAAGACATAGAGAATCAGGCGATGCATGCCTTTGCGGAAAAGGATATTGGAGGCGCAAATGCGAGCCGACCGATGGGCAATCACGAGCGAGCGCGAGTGCAAGGAGAATATCAAAGGAAAGCTTTAGAGGAAGAGATTACAGTTGAATTGAGAGCAAAAGAGGAGATGGAGTTCAGATTAAAACAAAAATACGGAGACTGGGTTTGGGATGAGCGCACGAAGTATTACTGGCACGGGATGAGTTCAACATACTTTGATCCAAAGAGTAGAATGTTTTTCGATAACATAACCAAGAAATGGTCGAAAAACTGTCCAGAAAACGCACCTTCGGCGCCAACACCTCCTGAACACCATCTAGCGACTACTCAACCGGTTAGCGTTTCTCCGGCCGCCGCATCGGGTCATACAAAACCAATAAATAGCAACGACAATAACAATAACAATAGCAACAATAACAATACATACAGCGAGGCGCAAAAAGCAGGAGCGGCTGCTATTGCAGCGGCAGGATTATCGCAGAAAGTCGCTCCTGTGGGAGTAATGTCGCAACCCGCAAAAAAGTTAAAACCGACTTCGGTCGAGGAAGCGTTCGAACTAAAGAGGAAACAAAACAAAATGCACATCAACATAACTACGAGCAATTTCAATTTAGGTTACGGATCAAATCATCCTGCGTACGAAGCGGCAAAAGCAAAAACAAACGCCGGGCGAAAGAGGGCGTACGAAGCTGCTGGAGGTGCAACTTTTAATGCGCGTTCCAAAGATGCGAAAGATACCGGAGCGGAAATGAAGAAAAAGAAGAAAGCCACGGGTGTGAGTACAGAGGAGCAAAAAGCGTTGGAGGCTCGCGAGGCTGCTCGAGCGCGATTGGAGGCGAGATCGAAGAAAAATTTCGGATTGATGTGAGAGTTCATTCATCATTGTCAATACAAACACAACAAATTCTAATAGCAGTAGCTTCCAAGAATTTTTCTTTGTCTCGGATCCACCACCCTCTTCGTCGTCTTGAAAAAAATACGCGATACTCGTCACTCGATACAAAAAATGACCACGCGTACCATCATCTTCCTCATTGGTTTGCGTGGAAATGTATATACCGAAGCGGCCGTCCGTTGGAGTAACGTCAACTTTATTCAAGAAAATGATAGAATCATTTTCTTACACGTCATGAAACCGTCTATTAACATTTCACTTTTCGAATATAGATCGCCTATCATCCTAGATCTCCATCATCAAAAGTTAGAAGTTGCAGACCTCGTAACCCCGGCAATGTCGGATGGATCAGAGCGGAAGTTTGAAGTATGCGTCCTTGAAACATCGAGAGATATTGGCGAGGCGATTCTCCACTACCTCGCGACAGAGCTGGTCGATGAAATCGATTATTCATCCACCTTTCTTGTTCTCGGTCGAATGAACGGAACACTCGATGGCAGTCCGAGTGAAACCAGTATTTTTAGCGCTAAAAAACAAACGTTATCAAACTATATGGCACGATTCTGTCCAATCAGCACGATTGTGGTGGATATGATAGATTACTCGAACTTGACCATGCTCGCGTCCGATTCGGTTTCAAGCGCTTATCTTGGTTTATCGGACTTCGCTGAAAATGTACGAACCGTAATAATAGTGATCGATATTTCATCGAAAGAAAGCGTTTTCGAAGACGTCTCAATCGTGGAGTACGCGCTCAAATATATTCTGCGTCCAACAGACCGTGTTAAACTCATCACATTCTTTCGTTCTATGACAGAGTTTAATCGAAAACTGTCGGATATTTCTGTTTGTGAAGATAAACTCCGAGGCTTTCTCATCGAAAGACCGAAAGAGACTGTACCACTGACGTCTTTGATTTTACACCTCGCCACTAGACGTGAACATATGGCGACGATAAATAAAGAGAGGCGCGAGCAAATATCAGACGCAGTCAATCAATTCGAAGCAGACTTTGTCATTGTTCGTGAACTTGGCGATAGTAGAGAAAGAAGTTCATTATCATATTTTCAGAGAATACGAAGGTATTGGAAGAGGTCGTATACATACCAATCGATGGAAGCGTTGAACTTCAACGCGCCGGTTTGTCTAGTACGCAACAACAATCTTTTGAGACTGGGAAGAAATAACAACAACAACAATTACATCGACAATATTAGTAAACTTGATAACGATCAGAGATATATATCGTAGTTTTTCCTAAATTTTCAAACCATTAACTTCGCTATCAAATGCGCAACTTCATCTGCCTCATCTTCATCTGGTTCTCCGTCCGGGTCGTTATCTTCGAGCGACTGCAGCACAGAATCTAATCCCGCGTCAGCAAATATTTTCTGAATGCTTTCAATAGCGTCTTCTTGAATCCAGTTTTGATCCAAGTTAACTTTCTTGATGGTTGATTTCAGACTAGTCGCAGCTAATTTTGAAACCGCTTCGGCACCAGACTTAGAAATTTCGTTGCACGAGACGTCCAGCTCTTCGAGTTTAGCAGCGGAGGTTTGTAGTGCGACGCATATTTTTGCCACACCGGCATCTCCTAACTCGTTATCCGTGATTTTCAAGACTTTTAGTTTCTTCATCTTTGCGATGCCTTCAGCGACAGAATCTACCCCTTCTCTAAGGATGTCGTTCGCAGATAATATCAACGTTTCGAGGTCGGGACAATGTTCGGCGACAACTTGGGTAACCTTTCCAGTAATTTCCTCGCCAAGCGCTGTCGCTTCGAGATTCAAATATTCCAGCTTGGAGTGCTTCTTAAAAACTTCAAGAAATGCCTCGCCACCTTCTTCATTGACGTTGTTATCGGTCAGGTTCAATTTTTTCAACGAGCTTCCATGTAACAGAGCCTTTGCAAGCATCAGCGCGCCATCGCTCGTAAATCTCGAACCTGCCATCTTGAAATCTTCTATTCCCGTCGCTTTTTCTAAAACAGCGGCGACGTGGACGGTTCCTTCGTCTCCCGTCATGTTCTTATCCAAGTGGTACTTTTTCAGCGTCGCCGGCGAGGCTAACAATTCCGAAATCGCTCTCGCAGCTTGTTCAGAGATGCCATTGTTTAAAAAAGAAATACCTTCTAAAGTTGATTGCGATTGCAACAGTTTCGCACATGCTCGAACGCCTTTTTCACCAAAGGCATTATCCGATAAGTCTACCTCCTTCAGCTTACACACAGAGAGACCTTCGCACATTATTTCCATCGCCTTCAAAGCTTCCACCTCTGGTCTTCCTGCAATCGTATCCGCTAAATCAACGACTTCCAAAGTACCCTTCAAGTTTTCAAACGCTTTCTTGGCAACTTTAGCGGCATCAATCCCCCAACTCTTCGTCGATAATCGCACAAACTTGAACGAGGCGTTCGGTTGCAACAACGGCGCGAGCACTTCTTCCGCTCTCGGACCGGTGTAAAACTCCCTGTCCGTAGAATCTAGAGCGACATCAAAATGGTCTTTATCTTGCACCGCTTTTGACGACACTACTTCTGAGGTTGACGCCCCGCCGCCTTTACCACCGGCGCTGTCAGCTCGTCTCAAGCACTCCTCCTTCATCAACTCCGCTGCTTTGGAGATGTATAAGGACATGGACTCCTTCATCGGTCGATCCCCAGAAACACCTTCTTTGTGATGAACTTCCACCGTCGTCGTCGATGCAACATCAGCCACGCCGAAAGCTTTCTTCTCGATGTTTTCGCACACTTCTCGAGCGTTTGCGATGCTATCGCCGAAGCAGTGAAACCCAATCGCGCTCAAGTTATCGGTCATTCTATCGATCAAATCTTGTCTCTGTTCTTGCGGGATGCGAAACACCATTTTCTTCTTCTTCTTCTTCTTCTTGGGATGATGCTCTGCGCGCTATGAATGCTCTATAGGACTCGAAGTCACTACTGGGGAGATCTGTGTCGTGCTGCTGTAACGAAGCTTTTCTTCTTCTTTTCGTGTATCAAACAACAAAAGAGAGGAAGAGGAGTAGAGAGGAGGAGGACTTTTCTTTCCAAAATGTGGAAAAGTTTTGGAAAAGGGCGAGAAGAAAATTACGAGGTATTTAGGTTTCAGCCATTTTTCTCTTTTCGTCGGGAGGGGTCTCTTGCTTGGTTGCCTTCAAAAATTATGCACTCGCACCATCATCATCATCATCCGGCAATGGGAGTAGGCGTGGGAGGAGACAGACCACCACCACAATCACCGCCACTCTCCCAACCAACGCAACCACCGGTTTCTTCTTCCTCCTCTTCTTCTTCGCTCTCGGATTTATACTCCGTCGCTCGACGAATATCGTTCGAATTACAGGAAGGATTAATTCGTTTGGAACGTTTGGAAGGCAAAGGGCACGGAGGAAACGCGACTTTACAAGAAGCTCGAGAGCAGAGGAACAAGCTGCAAGAGATGACTCGAATCTCCCAACAGATGGAATCGCAGTTTCGAGTGTTAATCGTGAAGGAGAATCCATCGAAAAGAGACACGTGGAAAAGGAAAGTGAGTCAAATTTCCGAGGAGTGCGACCAGTTTCGAGTAGCGTTGGACCGGTTCGGTTCGCGAGAATCGAGGAGAATGCAAGAGGAACAAGAGAGAGAGGAGTTGATGCGAAGAATAAGCGGTGGAGGGAACATGAATAACGGAGGTGGCGACGTGACGTTGAATATGGGTTCGAGTTACGATGCCGAAGCTTCCGCGGGAATGTCTATGCGCCGAAGCGGTCAGATGGTGGACGACTTGTTAGACTCGGGGGCGAACATTTTAGGAAGTTTGCACGAACAAAAGGATAGATTAAAATCCGCGCGAAGAAAAGTGTTGAGCGTGTTAGATACTTTAGGCGTTTCTCAATCTGTGTTGAAAGTTATCGATAGACGGCAACGGATGGATGCAATCATCGTTTACGGAGGAATGTTCTTCATCACCTTCTTCATATTCGTGTTTTGGTGGTTCACGCGGAGATAGGCGAATAGAGGAATGTTTTTAGTCTGCACATCTAGTCTCAGAGCAGTAGCAATAATTTCTTTAGCTATGTTTAGCATGTTGTACATTTAGTTTACAATTTACGCGCGGTTCTAAACTAATGCTATTTTATTTATAATACATTTGGAAAAACTCTTCGATGTTCCACGTGTATGAATTTGGCTCGAGAAGATTCTCAACTAGCGCATCCTGTATCGAGTTCTTAATCCATACATCAACCCCTGGAAGTTCAGCGATATTACCCATTCTTCCGCTTACGCCTTCAGGGATGATCTTGAGTTTCGTCTCTGGTAAATCCGCGAATGATGTTTTCAGCAAACCCGCGTACGGTGGTTTATCGATGAGCAGAACGCTCGTGCGTAATAATAGATTGGTCGCATCAAGTTCAACTGCGAGTTTCAACGGAATCTTCAATTGCGCGAGCTTTGAATGAATAGTCATATTGAATGCAATATCTGAGAGCTCCACGCCTAACTCCAACATAACGCCTTCAAAAACTTTCCTCGAGCGAAGGACTTTCACGTTTCGGCAGCTCGGCGGCTTGTGATTCATTTCAAACGAAGCTAAATGAATAGATTCGAGAACAGATGGTTTTGCGGTGGAGAGCTTGTCCGAAAGTAAGTTTCCAGCCAGCGAAGAAAGCCAATTTCGAAGGAAACCATCCCAACACGCCGCTATCGTCGAGTTCATCCACAAAACGTCCGCTACAGCTTGCCCATTGTTGAGCACGCTTGCGGATCCGCTCGAAAGACTACCGCCTCGAGAGGCCGTATTGGCAGCGACGGTTGCTGTTGCAAATTGTAACTGCTCCAAATCATCCTGAACTTTTGCTAATTTCGATTGTAGATCCAGCGCTTTTTTCTCCGCGAGAGCTCTCAAATTCTCTTCTGATCGCACTCGAGCGTAACAGACGAGGACAACGCACAGTAACCAAAAAGTAAAACCCATCAACTTCACGAGTATTGCAGCAACGGTGACAAAAATCATAATGTGAGCAGAAAGCGAGTGTGATGCGAAGCCAGGAGCGAGCTCTGCGACCATCGTGCTGTATTTTGTCGACATTGCCGCCATATTTGTAAAAGAGTCCTGGATGTTAGATACGAAAGAGAGCGACGACAAAGATGACCAGTTCATCTTTTTCCTCGATTGAGAGACTTTTGTCGCGTTCAGCTTCATCGGTTCTATCTTTCCTCTCTCTACCTTCTTTACGTTTATTGTGACGTTCGGGGTTTGAATTGCCGCTGTTGGCGTTGTTGTTGTTGTTCTGTGCTTTACTTGAACTTGTCCGATTTCTCCCCACGCCTGCCATTCGTCAACTTTTTCCCAACTTCCCATCGTTTCTAGTTCATTTATATTGTTTTTGTTGCTCTTGCGCGTACTATTGCTCTTACTTTCTCCCATTTTATCGTGATGAATCGGCTGGTCCTTTGGCTTTGGAGCGACAACTTCTACCAGCTCGTTAGCGAACTCGCTCAAATCTCGCAAGAAAACATTTTCATTCTTCTTATTACTCGTTGTATTCTTCTCTAGCTGCTGTTGTTGGTTGTTTCTGCTCATATCTCTTCTTAAATCTTCATACTCACCATCATCATCGTTGTCATCAAAGCCTCTAAAGTCCTCCTCCTTCATGCTATCCACGTTAGTTCTCGTCATATTTATCTTCTTTCCAACTAACGAAACGGGAGGCACCCCAGGCACCCCTCCACCCAAGACTATTCTTCTCGGTTCGTTCGCATTCTGCTGCTGCTCTCCGCTTATGTTTCTCTCACCATTCCTTACATTCATCCCCTTCATCGTCGAAGCGGTACTAGCACCGGTGAAATCGTTTCTCTTCGTAAAAGTCGTAGAGGTTGTTAAAGAGGAGGAGGAGGAGTAAATCTTCTTTGCCTTTTTATTCATCTCCGTTCTGAGTTTCATCTTCAACATGGCGATCGTCGCAGACTCCTCCATTTTTAACTCGATAGT
>Ga0255779_1000138_pt1 | contig 86619 bp, 83 predicted proteins | sample 011ome_21_FD_179977 | JGI IMG/M metagenome (GOLD analysis project Ga0255779, IMG submission 179977) | Coastal salt marsh microbial communities from the Groves Creek Marsh, Skidaway Island, Georgia - 011508AT metaG (version 2) | ecosystem: Environmental > Aquatic > Marine > Intertidal zone > Salt... | reverse complement strand
CACGCTATCTTGAGGGGGTAGTGGGGGTAACCCCGTGGAGGTTCAAGTCCTCTCTTCGGCACCAATTTGATGATGATCCAGCGCCTCCAGCGTGGGACGCTTATTGGATCGTTGAAGGGCAGCAAGCGCAAGGATAAGGTCACAAAGGCGAGGTGTCCTGTCGCGCGTACCCGGTCTAGTCAAACCGAAGCACTGGTCAAACCAAAGCACTAGTCAAATCAAAGTTCGAACTAAATCAAAGTTCTCACTAAATCAAAGTTTTAAACAAATCTCGAGCGTTAGTTAAGGCCCTCGGCTATGAAAGTAGCTGCCCTCGACCTTTTGCGCGTGTTTTAAGTCCGATTGAACTTCGGAAAGGCCTTTTAATTGGCCCATGTTTTAGGGCGGGACGGGGTTCGGGGATGCAATGCCTAAAAACCTAGGTCCAAAAGTCGATTAAAAACTCAGCCAGCAAAACAATGGACCGCAGTTTGTCTATCGCTGCTAAGAGTTTAAGACCTATGGTTTGAATCAGGTGGATACCACGTTTGCGATGTTTATTGCTGAGTGCTGTTGATGACGGAACGTGGCTAGACCGTCAGCTAGGCATTTATGCTCCGACTCATTGGCGGATTCAATACAGAATTTCCTGTCCAAATGATTGGCGGAACGCGAAGTGCATGTCTCTTGGTTGGTTATGCAGCGTCCAATGGGACCAATGCAGCTGCGTTGATTTTCATGCTGCGGTGATGATGGTTTTCAGCTAAGCAAAAGCGCTAACCAAATGCACAGCTGTTTATGGCTAGGATGCGCTATAGAGGTTGACCGCCGCGCTTGGTGAACCTATAATTGGCGCCCTTGTTGTTGCGGGGTGGAGCAGTCTGGTAGCTCGACGGGCTCATAACCCGTAGGTCGCGGGTTCAAATCCTGCCCCCGCTACCACTTTAAGGAGAGCCCCTGTTAGGGGCTTTTTAGTTCAAGCAAGGTGAGTTTTTGCTGGTCTTGGCTGGAATGACATACGCCATGCTTGAAATGGCAATTTAAAGTGGGCGATTAAGCCCATTTTTTTTAGGGAAAATAACCTTAGATGGTCGAGGCAAAGCTAAACGGATTAATCGAGCCAGTTGTCAAAGCGTTAGGGTGCGAACTCTGGGGCATTGAAAAGATGCAGCAGGGTCGACGAGTAACACTAAAAATTTACATCGATTCAGACCAAGGTGTAACGGTTGATGACTGTGCGCGAGTGAGTCGACAGGTAAGCGGAGTTTTAGATGTTGAGGACCCGATTTCGGGTGAGTATATGCTGGAGGTTTCTTCGCCAGGAATAGACAGAAGATTGTTCAAACCCGAACATTTTGATCTATGTAAGGGCGAGCGGGTCCAGGTGACATTGAGGCAATCCTTTGAGGGTCAGCGTAAGTGGAAAGGTGTCTTGTGTGGCCTTGATAATGGAGACGCAGTACTGAGAATTGATGATGTGCAGGAAATCGTGCTGCCGATGGCTAGCATCGATCGTGCGCGAGTACTGATGTAAGAAAATTTGCGAAAATTTCGCGAGCAAATGAGATTGAGTCATGAGCAAAGAAATACTTTTGGTGGTTGAATCCGTGTCGAATGAGAAGGGCGTCTCAGAAGAAATCATCTTTGATGCGCTCGAAGTTGCGTTAGCCACAGCGACGCAAAAACGCTATTCGGACGAGGCAGATATTCGCGTCTCGATAGACCGCGAGACTGGTACATACGACTCCTTCAGGCGATGGACCGTGCTCGACAGCGAGGAGGAAATAGAGTTTGAAGATGCTCAATTAACGTTGGCCCAAGCTCAAGAGTTACAAGCTGACTTAGCCATTGGCGATGTTTATGAGATTCCTATTGATTCCGTAGAGTTTGGAAGGATTGCTGCGCAGACCGCAAAGCAAGTGATTGTTCAGAAAGTCAGAGAGGCCGAGCGCGCGCAGGTGGTAGAAGCCTATGAAGGGCGAATTGGTGAGTTGTTGAATGGACAAGTAAAGAAAGTGACCCGAGAGGCGGTAATCGTAGATCTGGGCAACAATGCTGAAGCGATTCTCCCAAGAGAAGAATGGGTCCCTAGAGAAACGTTTCGCATTGGTGACCGTCTAAGAGCGCTGCTAAAAGAGGTGCGCCCTGAGGCGAGAGGGCCACAGCTGGCATTAACGCGAACAGCCTCCAAGGTTTTGATCGAGTTGTTCAAAATTGAAGTGCCTGAGGTGGCCGACGGCGTGATTGAGATCTTGGGCGCCGCAAGGGATCCGGGTTCAAGAGCGAAAATCGCAGTAAAGACCAATGATGGGCGAATTGATCCCGTTGGCGCTTGCGTCGGCATGCGAGGCTCGAGGGTTCAGGCGGTTTCCGGAGAGCTTGGTAACGAGCGGATTGATATCGTGCTATGGGATGACAACATTGCGCAACTGGCAATCAATGCAATGGCCCCAGCAGAAGTTGTCTCAATTGTTGTCGATGAAGAAACGCACAGTATGGATATCGCCGTAGCTGAGGACAACCTGGCACAGGCGATTGGCCGTGGCGGACAAAATGTCAAGCTTGCCAGCGAGTTAACTGGCTGGATCTTGAACATTATGACTGAGGAGGAAGCCGCCGAGAAACAAGAGCAAGAAGCCGGCACAGTCGTAACAAGTTTTATGGAACAACTCGATGTCGATGAGGACGTCGCAATAGTGCTGCTAGAGGAGGGATTTACAAGTCTAGAAGAGATTGCTTACGTACCCATCGACGAGATGATAGCCATCGAGGGTTTTGATCTAGAAATCGTAGAAGAGCTTCGTTCGCGAGCGCGAAATACGTTGACGACAAAAGAGTTAGCAGACGAAGCAAATCGCATTACCCAAGAGCCAGCCGAAGATCTATTAACGATGGAAGGCATGACCACCAAGTTGGCATACGATTTGGCAGCGTTAGGCATTGTTACAATGGAAGATCTAGCAGAACAGGCCGTTGACGATTTGATGGAAATCGAAGCAATGACCGAAGTTTTAGCAGGCGAGATAATAATGACCGCTCGTGCCCCATGGTTTGAATAACGGGCGTTTAGAAGCAGTATAAAGGGGAATTGAGTATGGCCGAAACTACAGTAAAACAACTGGCAGAGACAGTTGGAACGCCTGTGGATCGTTTGCTGCAGCAGATGAAAGAAGCAGGACTGCCACAGACAAAAGAAGCAGATACTGTGGAGGAAGCTCAGAAAGAATCTTTGCTAGCATTTTTGAAGCGGAGCCACGGCGAGGAAACCGGCGGACCAAAAAAGATCACGTTGAAGCGGCGTACCTTAAGTACGATCAAAGCGGGCGGCAGTGCCGGCCGTGGGCGAACCGTCAATGTGGAAGTTCGAAAAAAGCGCACCTATGTGCGTCGAGAAGAAGCTGAAAGCGCTCCCGAGACGCAAGCTGAGCCCGCTATCGCAGAGGTAGTTGAAGATCAAAAAGTAGACGAGACTGTTAGCGTGGTGCCGGCCGCTACCGAAGAAATTCAGCAGGCAGCGCCTCAGTCGCTCGACCCAGAAGCCGTACGCCGAGCTGCTCACATTGCTGCAGAAAAAGAAGCAGAAGCTAGAAAACTAGAGCAAAAAGCGAAAGAAGAGGCCAGAGCCGCTGAAGAAGCCGCAGAAAAAGCTAAGCAAGCACAATTAGAAAAAGCCAACGCCGCAAAAGCAGACGCAAGCAAAGATTCCGATGATAAGCCGGGGTCGCGTAAAGACAAGCGTGATCGGCGCGAAATCGATATCGACGAAATCCAACAAAAGAAAGCCAAACATGGCAATCGTAAAAAACGAGTTGAAGAGTTGCTGGTCGAAGAAGTCGATGAGATTCTGATTGCACCCGAAGCCGCACTGGAAGACGAGCTTGCGCAAACGACGTTGGGGTTGACCGGTGTTGCTCGGTCGAAGCGGGCAGCAGCACCAAAGGCTGGCCCTCGACATCAATTCAATGCACCTACTGAAAATCAAGTCCGAGAGGTTGAGATCGGGGAGGCCATTACCGTGGCTCAACTCTCTCAGCGGATGTCCATCAAAGCGACAGAGGTCATAAAATATCTCATGGGACTTGGCGTTATGGCGAATCAAAATGCGTCGATCGATCAGGAAACTGCGATTTTGGTAGTTGAAGAATTTGGCCATACCGTAAAGGTGCTAGATGCGAACGAAGTCGAAAAGTCCCTCCTTGATAATCTAGTCTATGAAGCGGACGCTGAGCCACGATCACCGGTTGTGACCGTAATGGGTCACGTCGATCATGGTAAGACCTCACTACTCGATTATATTCGTAATGCTGAAGTTGCGGACGGTGAAGCTGGTGGCATTACCCAACATATAGGTGCCTATCGAGTCGCAACTAAGCACGGTGAAATTTGTTTTATCGACACCCCAGGACATGCCGCGTTCACCGCGATGCGGGCGCGAGGTGCGAATGCGACGGATATCGTTATCTTGGTGGTCGCGGCTGACGATGGTGTGATGCCGCAGACTGAAGAGGCTATTCAACACGCCAAAGGGGCGGGCGTGCCGCTTGTGGTTGCCATCAACAAAATTGATAAAGAGGGCGCTGATCCAGATCGAGTTAAAAACGAACTAGCCGCCAAAGAAGTGATCCCAGAGGATTGGGGTGGGGATACGCAATTTGTGCCGGTGTCGGCTTTGACAGGTGAAGGTGTTGAAGGCTTATTAGAAGCCGTGTTATTGCAGTCTGAATTGCTTGAATTGCAGGCAGTAAAAGAAGGTCCAGCTCAGGGTGTCGTGATCGAATCAAGATTGGACAAAGGAAAAGGCTCCGTCGCAACGCTTCTCATTCAAAACGGCACGCTAAATCGCGGTGATATCGTTGTGGCCGGTGAGAATTATGGACGGGTTAGAGCAATTACGGATGAGTCAGGACAGATGCTCAAGAGTGCAGGGCCGGCAACGCCTGTTTCTATCCTAGGCTTAGATGGTACGCCAGGTGCTGGTGATCCCTTTACGGTTACGAAAGACGAAAAAGCCGCTAGGGAAGTCGCTGAGTTCCGTAGGGAAAAACTAAAGAGCGAACGCTTAGCGACGCCAGCGGTATCGCTTGACAATTTGCTCGAAAATTTTGGTACCGCAGCCGCCCAGGAATTAAATATTGTTGTCAAAGCCGATGTTCGAGGTTCGTTGGAGGCGATCGTCTCTGCGTTGACAGACCTTGGCAACGATGAAGTTAAGGTTAATGTGGTTTCTTCAGGCGTGGGCGGTATTTCTGAAAACGATGTTAACTATGCAATAACCGCGAAAGCCGTGATTTTTGGGTTTAATGTTCGGGCAGAGACCTCAGCCAAACGAATTGTTGAATCTGAAGAGTTAGATCTGCGTTATTACAAGGTGATCTATGACTTAGTCGATGATGTCAAAGCCGCCCTCAGCGGTATGCTAGCACCGGAAGTGCGCGAGGATATTGTGGGTATCGCCGAAGTTAGAGATGTCTTTGACAGCAAGAAGTATGGGGCAATCGCAGGATGTATGGTGATTGAAGGTACCATCCATCGTCAGAAAAAAATTCGGGTACTTCGAGATAATATTGTGATCTACGAGGGTGAGTTAGAGAGCTTGCGACATTTCAAGGACGAGGTCGAATCCATTAGAAGTGGGACTGAGTGCGGTATTGGCGTCAAAAATTATAACGACGTGCGAGTGAAGGATCAGATCGAAGTGTTTGACACCCGCGAGGTCGCCCGACAGTTGTAAAACTGTCGCGTTATTCTTATGGATGTCCACTTTAAGCGCACCGATCGTGTCGCCGAACAGATTCAGAAAAGTCTGGCGATGCTCATTCAAAAATCATTGAAAGACCCAAGACTAGGGATGATCACGGTCAACGAGGTCCGGGTGACCAAGGACTTGGCCTATGCGGATATTTACTTTTCAGTGTTTCCGGATGAGCACGCGAGGCAAACCGAGCAGTTATTAGCCAATGCCAGCAGTTTTTTGCGTAAGCAATTGGCCTTAGAAATGAGTACGCGCATTACCCCAAAACTTAGGTTTCGTTTTGATCCGAGTTTATTGGAAGGGGAAAAAATCAATCGAGCGCTTAGGACCGATCGTTTAAACCGACCTTTGCCTGAGGAAGATCAGTTTGAGGTCTAAGCGTCGAAAGGGTCGAGTCATCGACGGGATATTGCTGCTGGACAAATCTGCAGGAATAACGTCAAATGGCGCGCTTCAGAGCGTAAAGCGTTTGTATGGGGCAGCAAAAGCTGGCCACACTGGAAGTCTGGACCCAATTGCAACGGGTGTGCTGCCCATTTGTTTTGGTGAAGCAACGAAGTTTTCACAATTTTTGCTCGATGCAGACAAGCGATATGTAGCGACCCTGCAACTAGGGCAAAAGACAACAACAGGTGATAGCGAAGGGGAAGTGATCGAGACGCGCGAAATCCCTGATTTGAGTGACGCCGAGGTCGAGGACTGCCTTCAGCAATTTCGAGGTGAGATAGAGCAAATCCCCTCGATGTATTCAGCGATTAAGGTCGATGGTCAGCCGCTGTATAAACTGGCTCGGCAAGGCATCGAGATCGAACGTAAAGCGCGTACTGTTCTTATTAGACAATTAACCTTGATTTCGAGAAAAAAGGATCAGTGGATAATCGACATCCATTGCACTAAGGGTACGTACGTACGATCGCTTGCAGAAGATATTGGCGAAGTGCTTGGATGTGGCGCTCACGTGACCGCCCTTAGGCGGCATCAAGCAGGCCCGTTTGTTTTGAATCAGGCTCTGAAATTGTCTGAGCTAGAAAACCTTAAGCTCAATTCAGACCTACCAGGACTGGATGGCGTGCTTCAAGGGGTGTCGTCAGCGGTGACAGATTATCCTTCGGTAACCATGACCGAGTTAACGGCGGGTTACTTTTTACAAGGACAACCAGTCCAGGTGTCGGGCACGGAGAGATTTGGGTTGGTCGCGGTGTATCGAGAAACCGCAAATGAAACAGTTTTTGCTGGGGTCGGGGAAGTGCTCGACGACGGTAGAATCGCGCCAAGACGGTTAGTTGCGGCGCAATAAAATTCAGGGTATCTGCAAATATGCGTGGATATACCTGACCATTTTTGTCGCATCAAGCGACAGCATATTAACGAAATAGGAGGCCTCATGGCTTTATCGAACGAAGAAAAAGCAGTCATTGTTAAGGAATATGGCACATCAGATTCAGATACTGGATCGCCCGAAGTGCAGGTCGCGCTACTGACTGCGAACATTGAAAAGCTACAAGGGCATTTTCAAGCCCACAAGCAAGACCACCATTCTAGGATTGGGCTGTTAAGAATGGTAAGTCAAAGACGAAAGCTCTTAAATTATTTAAAGAGCAAAAACACGGATCGGTACGCAAAACTTATTAAGAGTCTTGGTCTACGCCGATAACTACAGTCCAGGATAAATGGAGAAAAATGTGAATCCAGTTAGAAAGAAATTTACCTATGGTGACCAAGAGGTCATCATTGAAACGGGGCGAATCGCCCGGCAAGCAACTGCATCAGTGTTAGTATCGGTTGGTGAGACATCGGTGTTGGTTGCGGTGGTTGGCCGCAAAGAAGCCAATCCCCATCAGAGTTTTTTCCCGTTAACTGTAAACTACGAAGAAAAAACCTATGCCGCAGGGAAAATCCCTGGCGGTTTCTTTAAGCGGGAAGGCCGTCCCTCAGAAAAAGAAACTTTAACGTCACGATTGATCGACCGACCCATTCGGCCGCTTTTTCCTAAGGGCTTTATGAATGAAGTCCAAGTGACGTGTCAGGTTGTTTCAGCCGAAAAAGATATGGATCCAGATATTCCTGCGATGATCGGCGTTTCAGCTGCGTTAAGCCTATCTGGGATTCCCTTTTCTGGGCCAATCGGTGCTGCAAGAGTCGGGTTTACCGAGACTGGCTATTTGCTGAACCCAGGTTATGAGGCTCTAGCAGAGTCTCACCTTGATATGGTGGTCGCTGGGACTGAGTCCGCTGTGCTGATGGTAGAGTCTGAAGCGAAGGAGTTAACTGAAGATCAAATGCTGGGCGCCGTTTTGTTTGCGCATCAGGAAATGCAGGTGGTCATCAAGGCAGTTGAAGAGCTGTGTGCGGAAGTGGGCGTTGAGGCTTGGCAATGGACGCGAGAAGAGTCCGATGCAGATCTGGTTGCTGCAATGTCTGAATTCTCGGCCGAGAAAATCGCCGAGGCATATCGCATTACCGAGAAAATGAGTCGGCAAGATCGGCTAGGCGCGTTAAGGGAAGAGGCGCTAGGGCAGTTTGTTACCGATGACGGTCCAAGTGCCGACGACGTCAGTGCTATTTTCGCGAGTATTGAAAAGAAAACTGTGCGTCGAGCCATTATTGCGGGTGAACCCAGAATCGACGGCCGTGATACCAAGACAGTCAGGAGCATCGCGGTTGAAGTGGGTGTCTTGCCAAAGACCCACGGTTCGGCATTGTTTACTAGGGGTGAGACCCAAGCTTTGGTAACTACGACGCTCGGTTCAATGCGTGATGCCGCGATCATCGATGCTTTACAAGGCAGTTATCGAGATCACTTTATGTTGCACTACAATTTCCCGCACTACAGCGTTGGTGAAACGGGATTCTCTGGTGGACCCAAACGACGAGAAATTGGTCACGGCAGATTAGCTCGCCGAGGCGTTGCTGCAGTGTTGCCTAACTTCACAGATTGGCCCTATACCACGCGGATCGTTTCAGAAATCACCGAGTCTAATGGGTCATCATCTATGGCGTCGGTTTGCGGTGCTAGCCTTGCGCTTATGGATGCTGGTGTACCCCTTAAGGCGCCAGTTGCTGGCGTTGCGATGGGTTTAGTCAAGGAAGATGATGGCTTTGCGGTTCTGACAGATATCCTTGGTGATGAAGACCATTTAGGCGACATGGACTTTAAAGTTGCAGGTACGGAAACCGGTGTCACGGCGTTGCAAATGGATATCAAAATTCAGGGGATCACCGAACAGATTATGGAAACAGCGTTAGAGCAAGCACGGTCAGCGCGACTTCATATCTTGGGTGAAATGAATAAGGTCATTGGTCGGTCTCGGGAATCGGTATCAGACAATGCCCCTGCCATGGTCACGATGAAAGTTGAGTCAGACAAAATTCGAGATGTTATTGGTAAAGGCGGTGCAACCATTCGCTCTATCACTGAAGAGACTGGCGCTTCCATTGATATAGACGACGATGGCACCATTACAATCTTCGGCGAAGGCGTCGAGTCTCGAGATGCGGCAGTGAGTATGATCGAAGGTATCGTAGCTGAAGCCGAAGTGGGACAGATCTACAATGGTAAAGTAGTCAAGATCGCTGACTTTGGTGCCTTTGTAAATATCTTGCCGGGCAAAGATGGTTTGGTCCATATCTCGCAAATTGCTAATGAGCGAGTAGAGAAAGTCACAGACTATTTGTCTGAAGGTCAGGTGGTTAAAGTCATAGTCCTGGACGTTGAACGCGGTAGGATCAAGTTATCTATGAAAGAAGTTCCAGAAGAAGGCGCCGACGACGGCGAGGAAGTACCTTCCGAGGAGTCTGTGTCTGCTGATCAACCTACTGGGGAGACGCCAGCGCCAACTGATGTTGAGGCGCCAGAAGAAGCTGAAACCGCGACGGCCGGTGCCGAGGGCGACGCGACAGACGCTCCTGGAAGCGACGCTGAAAGCCCTGAGACAGATACCAAGCCTCAATAGATGTAAGGCTTGCTAAACCTAGCCCAGTCAGCGATCTGACTGGGCTTTTTTTTGCCTAGGTTTGAGGCGAACCGGCGATTAAGTCATCGACGACACTTGGGTCGGCGAGGGTACTGGTGTCACCTAATTGATCTAGCGCGTTTTCAGCGATTTTTCTCAAAATACGGCGCATAATTTTGCCGGATCGAGTCTTGGGTAGGCTCGGTGCCCATTGAAGGATATCCGGTTTTGCGATTGCCCCAATCTCTTGGCGAATCAATTGTTCAAGGGCTTGTTTGAGCTCATCGGTGCCGTCAACACCTTGCATTAAGGTAACGTAGGCATAGATGCCCTGTCCTTTGATGTCATGAGGATAACCTACCACTGCTGCTTCAGCGACGGCCTCGTGTAGCACCAAAGCGCTCTCTATCTCAGCTGTTCCCATACGGTGTCCGGAGACGTTGAGTACATCATCCACTCGACCGGTGATCCAATAGTACCCGTCTTCATCCCGGCGTGCGCCATCGCCGGTAAAATAGTAACCGGGATAGGTCGCAAAATAGGTATCAATGCAGCGTTCGTGATCGCCGAAAACGGTTCGAATTTGGCTTGGCCAGGAGGTGCGAAGTGCTAAGTTCCCTGAGTTGGCGCCATCCAACTCATTGCCATCAGGATCCAGCAGCACGGGTTCGACGCCGAAAAAAGGTAGACTCGCAGAACCGGGTTTTAAGTCAATCGCGCCAGGTAAGGGGCTGATCATGATGCCGCCGGTTTCTGTCTGCCACCAAGTATCGACGATAGGACAGCGAGCATCACCCACCACGTGATAATACCATTCCCATGCCTCTGGATTGATGGGTTCTCCGACACTGCCCAATAATCTCAAAGACGACCGGTTGCAGGTTGTAACATACTGGTCTCCCATCCCCATGAGTGATCTGAGCGCCGTAGGTGCGGTATAAAAAATATTAACCTTGTGTTTATCAACCACTTGCCAGCATCGAGAGGCATCTGGATAAGTCGGTACCCCCTCAAACATGAGGGTAGTCGCACCGTTTGCTAGGGGTCCATAGACAATATAAGAATGGCCAGTGATCCAGCCGACATCAGCGGTACACCAATAAATATCACCCTCATGGTAGTCAAAGATGTAGTGGTGGGTCATTGCAGCGTGCAATAAATAGCCACCGGTGGTGTGTAATACGCCTTTGGGTTTGCCAGTTGAACCAGAGGTGTAAAGGATGAAAAGTGGGTCTTCACTGTCCATCGGTGTCGGCTCGCAGGTTGTCGACTGTAAGGGTGCTTCATCATGATAAGAAACGTCTCGGCCGCTTTGAAGGTTCATAGCGGCAGGGGTATGTTGGACCACAATTACCGAGTGGACATTAGGGCAGCCTGCGAGCGCTAAGTCGACATTATCTTTAAGTGGTATCGCCTTGCCTCCGCGAACCCCTTCATTTGCCGTGATGATGGTCTGGCAGTCGGCGTCTAATATCCGGTCCTTCAAGGCTTGAGGCGAAAAGCCGCCAAATACAACGCTGTGAATCGCGCCAATACGCGCGCATGCCAGCATGGCATAAGCAGCTTCTGGAATCATAGGCATGTAAAGGCATACTCGATCGCCTTTGCCGACGCCTCTCGCCTTTAATAAATTCGCTAGTTGGCAAACTTTTTCGTAGAGTTCGCGGTAGGAGATATGCGCTTCTTGGCTTGGGTCGTCTCCTTCCCAAATAATCGCGGTCTGGTCTGATCTGTCAGCGAGATGTCGATCAATACAGTTGAAGCTTGCGTTTAACTCGGCACCCCTAAACCAAGTCGCTTTACCCTCATGTAAGTTAGACTGAGTCAATTCATGCCATGGCTTGGACCAAGTGACAAAGGTTTCCGCCATTTTTGGCCAGAAGGATTCGGGCGATTGAATGGATTCCTGATACAGGTCGCGATACTGCGATGCATCGATATGCGCCTTTTTGCGCCACTCACTGGTAACTGGGTAGACCTTGTCGTCACTCATTTAACTTTCTCCAGTCGTTGTCAGGATCGATAAAGATGCCATATCAGCACACTTTATAAAACCGCCGATCCAGGGGTTATTGCATTTAGTGCTTGGTGGCAGGAAAGCTTATATTTTGACTAAGGCCCAGGAGTCTTTGGCTTACGTTTTTTTTTGGGCCCGGATTGGGTCATGCTGATTTGAGTGTCAGGATCGGCACTTTGAAATACAGTCCACCAGTCGCAGACTGCATCTATCGCCTCACCACTGTCTCGTCGTAATAATAAAAAATCGTAGGCTGCTCTGAAGCGCTTGTTATCGAGAAGTTTGAATGGTCGCTTACCTCGGCGTTGGTGTAGCCGATCTTGTAATAGCCAGATTTCCCGTGCTGGAATGCTAAACCGCTTAGGGATAGACACAATAGATTGCTGACCAAAAAATGCGAGTTCTGCAGCGCCATGAGCAGCGTCGGCCGGGGCATGGGCTTTGCTCTCGGTTAATCGGTTTCTATGTGTGATGAAGCTTTGCCAGAGAAAAGCAGCAAACAAGAAAGCGGGTGTCACGGGTTTACCCTGTTTAACTCGCGCATCTGTAGATGCTAGTGCTGCTGAAATCAGGCGCGCGGGCTCGGCTTCTGTTGCTAGGGTTGGGAAAAGGCGAGACATCAAGTGATAGGCTTTGAGGGCCTCATAGGTTGCAAGAGCCTGACCATTCATGAATAGCTTTAAGGTTTCTTCAAAGAGACGAGCCGGTGGTATTTGCCCGAGTAAGTCAGCGCTGTTTTTGATGTCAGCCGCGAGGGCCGGTGAGATCAAAAAATCAAGCTTTACCATAAAGCGGACAGCTCTCAGCATTCTAACTGGATCTTCTTTAAATCGTTGTGCCGGGTCACCAATGAGTTGCAACCTACCGGCTTCAAGATCGGGTAGACCAAGACCTGTGGGGTCGAGGACCGTCTCAGAGCTAGCGTCATAATAAAGCGCGTTGACGGTGAAATCTCTCCGAAAACTGTCCTCTTTAAACGAGCCGAACACGTTGTCGCGTAGGATATGCCCTGCATCAGAAGATTCTTTGGGGTTGTGTTGACCCCTAAATGTCGCCACTTCTATGACTTCCCTGCCAAACCGCACATGAACAATCTGGAATCTTCGGCCAATGATCCGAGAGTTGCGAAACAATTTGTGGATCTCTTGGGGTGTAGCGTTGGTGGCAACGTCAAAGTCTTTCGGCTTTTTTCCGAGCAGTAAATCGCGCACACAGCCACCCACAAGATAAGCCTCGAAGCCATCTTCGCTGAGCCTTTTGACGACTTTAAGCGCTGCGATGCTAATGTCTTGGAGATTCAATGTAATGTTCGGTTCTCGAGTCTTGCTCACGTAAAAACCCTGATGGTAGGCCTTGGTGTACCCATTGCAATTGACCCCAATGGGCATGATAAAAGAAAAGGGAAAGCAGAGCTTTCCCTTCAGCGAGCGTGTTTACTTTTTTATTATTGCTTTTTCGCTGCTCCAATATTTATTGGTATTGTTATGGCAACAGCAGGTTTACTATCGCAGGATGTTGGCTTAATTGGAACCCTCGATCGAAGACCGCTTGGCCTTAGCCAAACGTCCGCAAACCGCACGTTTCAATCTAGCATCAGGTCCTTTGATGGCCAGATCCTGCCCCAACTTGGGGAGATTCTGCTTGGTTGCCAGTTGAGCGTAGCTTGACGCAAGATTTCAGCGGGGTCAGGACTTTGAACCGGCGACTGATTCAGGAATTTCAAAGCTTCATTAAGATTGGTTTGAGGGCTTTGGCCGCTTAATGTGGGCGCACGCGATTGTTTGCTGAGCTTTTCACCGTCTTGACCTAAGACAAGGGGGATATGTAGGGTCTCTGGGTAACGAGTAGCGAAGGCGGCATAGAGCTCTGTTTGCGCAGGGGTCGAATCAAAAAGGTCAGCACCTCGAACGATTCGAGTAATATTCTGATCAATATCGTCGGCGACGACCGCAAGTTGGTAGGCATGAAGGCCATCTTTTCGCTTCACCACGAAGTCGCCGTAGTCCTGCCCGTATCGCCAAGCCTTGAAACCTTGGAGGAGGTCAAGGTGTTTGATGACGGGTTGAGAGGTGCGAAACCGTATTGCGTGGGGCGCGGTTTGGGGGATTTCAGCAGCCCGACATCGTCCTGGGTAAATATTGTCATAAGTACTTCTGGCGCAGCTACATCTGTAGATCTTTGCTGCGGCTTCAAGGGACTGTAATCGATCTTCGTAGAAGGACAACCTGGCGCTCTGATACAAAATAGGTTGATCGCTTACTAGCCCATGGGTTTTGAGCTGATCGACAATTAGTTTCTTTGCCCCGACCACTTCGCGAGGTGGATCGAGATCTTCCATTCTAACGAACCACTGCCCGTTGGCTGACTTTGCATCGAGATAGCTAGCCACGGCGGTGACGAGAGAGCCAAAATGCAGTGGCCCGGTCGGCGAGGGCGCGAAGCGGCCAATATAGGGTGCCAGATTGCTTGGGCCTGCTGTTACCAGCATGGGCAGTTAGCCGTGAAGCTGCCGCTCTTTAAGCTCATCTAGAGTTTTGCAATCGATACATTGATTTGCGGTTGGTCGAGCCTCCAATCGTCGAATGCCAATTTCGATACCACAGGTCTCGCAATAGCCGTAATCATCCTGATCGATTAGATCAATGGTTTTTTCGATTTTTCTAATTAATTTTCGCTCACGATCCCGGGTCCTGAGTTCAAGACTAAATTCTTCTTCTTGGCTCGCACGATCTGAGGGGTCAGGATAGTTTGCCGCCTCGTCTTTCATATGACTTACCGTGCGGTCGACTTCTTCCATCAGCTGATTCCGCCAGCCGAGCAATATACTTTTAAAATGCGCGCGCTGGGGATCGTTCATGTAAGGTTCGTTGCGCTTAGGCACGTATGGGATGAACGACGCGGTACTGTCCGAACCAGCGTTACCCAGGGAGGCTGGGTTCGAAGCTACGCGACTACTTGTTTGGGTTTTAGCGCGTGTTTTGACCGCCGCGCTCTTCCTAGCAACTTTTTTAGGCGCCGCTTTTGGCTTCGTCGCAGCTTTTTTCGCTGGGGTCTTTGCAATGGGTTTTTTAGCGGTTGTCTTTTTGGCGACGGCTTTTTTCGCTGGGGTCTTTGCAATGGGTTTTTTAGCGGTTGTCTTTTTGGCGACGGCTTTTTTGGCCGGGGCCTTCGCATCGACCTTTTTTGAAGGCACACGCTTTGCCGCTACTTTGGGATTGGCTGCCGTTTTAGCACCCTTAGAAGATTTGGATACTGATTTTTTTGCTGCGACAGATTTAGTTGTTGCTTTGACCGCCTTGGTTTTGCTCGCTGTCTTTTCTTGCAGCTGCTTTTTAGTCTTTGCCGAAGCAGTCGATTGTTTGGCGACAACGGTCTTTTTTATGGCAGCTTTCGGAGACGAGGTTGTGGCCTTAGTGCTAGTTGCTTTTTTAGGTTTGGCCTTATTGGTTGTCAATGCTTTACCCTCTTTCGCGACCCGCTTTGATACGCTGACTTTAGCTGTCTTCGCTTGAGACTTTTTTGCCTTATCGAGCGGCTTTTTAGCAGCGTTAGCTGCCTGTTTGTTTCTGACAGATGACTTTTTAACCGCTGGAGTGGTTTTGCGCTTGGCAACCATAGAAAGCTCCTCGATGTGTAAAAAACCCAACGACTGAAAATTAGCGCCGAACATTAACAGAAAGCGTAGCTGGCGCCAAGACGAATCTGTGCCGAAGGTAAGCCAAAGGCTTGGGAGTTAACTGATGATAAGATGGGGGGGAGCTCCGATGAGGCAGGCAATTGAAGAAGCCACAAAGTTTTTCGAGGCGAAGTCAGGCAATACAACCTTTCAAAGCCATGGCCGTTTTGGCAAAAGCGAACCAGCTAGCGGCTGAAGGTCGATCGATTATTCATTTAGAAGTGGGTCAGCCGGACTTCAAAGTGGCGGAACCTATTCGTCGTGCTGCGATCAAAGCAATTTCAGCACACCAAACGGGATATTCGGATGCCAATGGTTTGCCTGCGCTGCGACTCAAAATATCCGATTACTATGCCCGATATTACGGGCTAAATATTGATGAGCATCGAGTGATCCTGACAGCCGGCGCTTCAGGTGCGTTAGCATTGGTGGTCGCCCTTTTAACCGATCCTGGCGATGGCTGGTTGTTATCGGATCCGAGTTATCCCTCGAACCGATATTTTATTGAGGCTTTTTCGGGTGTGCCCCAGGTCTGCAACGTCGGCCCGGAAACACGTTTTCAGCCATCTGCCGATGCCATAAGGCAGGCTTGGCAGCCATCAACCAGAAGCCTCCTTCTAGGCTCGCCAGCTAATCCAACTGGGACATCTTTGCAGGCGCCGGCTCTGACAGAATTGGCCGAGGTGGTTGCAGACCGGCAAGGATTTTTAGTATCTGATGAAATTTATCAAGGATTAGAATACGGGCCCGAGGCCCGAGTTTCAGCCTTGTCGGCTCATGATGACGCTTTTGTGGTCAATAGTTTCTCAAAGTATTTTGGTATGACAGGTTGGCGGTTGGGCTGGTTGATTGCACCTGATAACGCCATCGATAGTCTTATTCGGTTGGCGCAAAACTTGTTTATTTGTCCTTCTCTACCCGCACAACACGGTGCCATGGCCGCATTTGAACCCGAGGTAATGACGATCTTAGAACGTCAGCGCGAGATATTAGCCTCGCGCCGAGATTTTATGCTAGCTGAATTGCCAGCCACGGGACTTGAAGTTCCTGTGGCACCGGATGGCGCTTTTTACCTGTACGCGCGGTTGCCAGAGGGTGCCCCCACAAGCGACGATTATTGCAAAGGCTTACTAGATGTGACGGGCGTTGCGACCACACCAGGCACAGACTTTGGGTCTTATCAGGCCGAGCGGTATTTAAGGCTGAGTTATGCTCAGCCCCAAGCAATTCTGGAAGACGCACTGGGTCGTATGGTGAAGTATCGGCTATGAGAATCTTATCGGAACCTTGGCTAGAAGGCAGATTGATTCGAAGGTATAAGCGCTTTCTCGCAGATGTCGCTTTACCTGACGGAACAGAAGTGACGGTTCACTGTCCCAATACAGGGGCAATGACAAACTGCTTCAAAGAGGGCGACCAAGTCTTTTTGTCGGAGACCAGAGATACAAAACGCAAGACCCGCTTTACCTGGGAACTCAGTCGCCACGGCGCTTACTGGATCGGTATCAATTCGGCCAAGGCCAATGCCCTGATTGGCGAAGCCCTGGACAAAAGGCGGTTGGCGGGTTTTGAATCTGTTCAGGAAATCAAGTCAGAGCAGCGTTTTTTAGATAGCCGTATGGACTTCAAACTGGCCTTTAAGGGGCAACCCGATATGGTCATGGAGGTTAAAAGTGTGACTTATCGGGTCAGGGGCAATTTGGGGTTGTTCCCTGATGCACCATCCTTGCGTGCCATTAAGCACTTAGACGCCTTAATTGAGGCGCGGCGGCAAGGTTTGCAGGCGGCTTTGATTTTCTGTGCCCAACATTCTGGCATAGATCGTATTGCGCCGGCTGTCGAAATCGCGCCAGACTATGGTGCGAAGCTTCAAGCTGCTGCCGCGGTTGGCGTAAAAATCCATGGTTTCAAAGTTGGCTATCAATTGCCGTATGCGCAAATCAAACGAGCCTTACCAGTTGAGGTCGCGATTAAAGAGGACTGGCAATGAATAGCCGAGTTGCTGGGGTCTGCTTAGTCGCGCTGTGGATGCTTGTCTTTAGTCTTGCTGTGATGACCGGCTCTGGAATTGTTGATTGGGCTGACCTCTTGGTTAGCGGCACGGTCAGCCATCAAATCGTGTCTGAGGTCCGCTTGCCAAGGGCGCTTCTTGCCAGCTTACTCGGGGGTGGGTTGGCTTTAGCGGGTGCTAGTATCCAAGGGGTTTTTAGGAACCCGTTGGCTGACCCAGCCCTTATTGGGATCTCCGGAGGCGCGGCTTTGTTTGCAGCAAGCTACTTGGTCATAGTGCCATATTCAGATTTCATGTTGATTGGCCTTTCAGCGAGTGCGATGTTAGGGGGCGTTCTGGCAACTGGCTTGGTTTTGTTAATTGGTGGGCGACAGACAGATGTTGCGACCTTACTCTTAGCGGGCATTGCGATAAACGCGATCTGCCTAGCAGGAGTTGGCTTGTTGTCCTTCCTTGCGCCAGAGCAGCGCTTTCGATCAGTGTCCTTCTGGGCGCTAGGTAGTTTCAATCATGTCGGCTGGATCGACGTATTTCTGGGGTTCGTTGTGCTACCTGGGATATTGCGTTTGATGATGCTAGCGTCCGTTTTAGACGTGCTGACCTTAGGCGATGTTGAGGCCCGGCATCTGGGTATTCAGGCGAAAGCTCGACGCATTGAAGTTATCTTATGGGCCGCGCTTATCACAGGGGTGTCTGTAAGTTTGGTTGGGATCATTGCGTTTGTAGGGCTTATTGTGCCGCATTGGGTACGCATGACCATTGGTGCACGGCATGTGCTTGTCTTGCCGTTCTCGATGATAGCCGGAGCGCTTTTATTAATCGCTGCTGATTGGTTGAGTCGCTGGTTGATCGCGCCCATAGAACTGCCGGTAGGTATTGTCACAACCCTGCTTGGGGCGCCACTATTCGTGGTTTTAGTGGCGCGGTGGTCACGAGGCGTTTGGCTATAATGGTTATCGTAGAGGGCCTCAGTCTAACATTGGGCGAGCAGAAGGTGCTGACGTCGGTGGATTTTTGCCTCAACGCGGGCGAGCATTTGGGCATCCTAGGACCAAATGGTGCGGGCAAGACCTCCCTTTTGCGTTTGATAGCCGGTGATCTAAAGCACCAATCTGGTGATGTTAAGGTGTTTGGTAGAAGCCCTCACGCGATGCCATTGTCAGAGCGTGCTAGGCAAATCGCGATGCTTAGTCAAAGACCAGATTTTAATTTTCCATTCAAGATAGAAGAAATCATCGCGCTCGGTCGATACCCTTTTAGGGGAGACAAAGTCAGTGTCGATGATTTGGTTTGGCAGATCATCGAAGCGCTAGAGCTCGAGCCGTTAGTAGGACGTTCAATTTTAACGCTTTCTGGCGGCGAGCGGCAACGAGTCCATATCGCCAGGGCAATTGCTCAAGTGTGGGACTTGCGCGAGCCCGGGTTGCTGCTTTTAGACGAACCGTTTTCGGCGCTAGACGTCGCGCACCAAGTCACCGCGCGACGGGTATTAGAAAGTATGCGCCAGCGTTTGCCATTAACCCTGATCTCCGTGGTCCATGACCTTCATGGCGCAACCCGAGTATTCGATCAAATTTGTTTGCTTGGCGCAGATGGCGACCAGGCAGGGTTTGGCTCGCCGTTTGAACTGCTGTCAGAGGATAAACTTAAAGCAGTCTATGGGGTTGAGGTTCAAGCGTTGTATTTTTCTGATGGCCAATTGGCGGGCCACACGGCAAGGGCCTCCCAGCCATAAAGTGCTAGATTTAACTACGAATCTTTGCGATCTCATCGGCGCTTAGCCGAGCCCCAAAACGGCTTACCACTTGACTGGCTAGCCGATGCGCAAGTGCTGTCGCCTCGGCAAGGGTTTGTCCTTGGCTAAGGCCGTAGAGCACGCCGCCGGCGAAGGTATCGCCGGCGCCAGTGGTATCAACAGGTTGCACCCTTGCACCTGGAATCAGCTCGGTACCGTCCGCTTCAGCGGTAACCAGGGCGCCGTCACCGCTTAAAGTCATAGCAATCTGGGGGCAACTCATTTGCAAGGCATTTGCGGCTAACGTTCGATCGGTTTCGCCGGTCCAGAGTTTGGCCTCGTCTTCATTGCAAAACAAAATATCGACACCAGTATCGATTAGGTTCTGGAAGGCATCCCTGAAGTTCTCTACCATGCCGACGTCAGAAAGCGTGAGAGCAACTTTTACTCCGGCGTCAACGGCGATGGCTTGAGCTCTGTGAACGGCTTCTATGGCACTCGGTGAGCTGATTAAATAACCTTCGATGTAAAGATACTTGCTTGAAGCTAGCGCTTGCTCATTAAGTTCGGCGACCGAGAAGGTCTGTGTAATTCCCAAATGGGTGACTAGTGTGCGCTCTCCATCTGGGGTAATCATGGAAATACATTCGCCGGTCACGCCCTCAGGCCTTTGGTCTGCAAGGTTTGTCGAGACACCGAGATCAGCTAAGTCTTGAACAAAAAAGTCGCCGATTTTGTCCTTTGAGACCTTACAACTGTAAAAGGTAGATGCGCCTAGTAGCGCCGTGGTCACCGCAGTATTGGCAGCAGAACCCCCGCCGGCTAATTTGGATAGGGAGAGATTGGCAGTTTGCTCCAGCAAGGTAATCAATTGCGCGCGTTCGGCTTGATCGACAAGGGTCATGGTGCCTTTTACAAATCCTGAGTCTTTGAGCACCGAATCTGAGACCAAGTATTCTGAATCTACCAGCGCGTTACCAATGCCATAAATTTCGTATTGCATAATTAACCTTTAGTTTAAGTTGCTTCGGTGAGCTGAGCCATGGCGAGATCGGCACAGTTTAGGGTGAAATCTATGTCTGCCTGTGTGTGTGCCGCTGACACAAAGCCTGATTCGAAAGGTGAAGGTGCTAGATAAATCCCGGCGTCGAGCATCGCATGAAAAAATAGATTAAACCGGCTCATGTCGCACGCCATTACTGCATCAAGGTTAGATACCACCGATTCGGTTGAGAAGAAAAACCCAAACATACCACCGGTAGCGCAGCTCGAAAAAGGGATATGGTGGGATGCGGCGCTGGCTGCTAGACCAGAGGTTAAGCGCTGAGTATTGGCTTTCAGGGTTTCAAAGCAATTTGTCTCAGTCAGGTGCTTAAGGGTAGCAAACCCTGATGCCATGGCGATAGGATTGCCTGACAGGGTGCCCGCTTGGTAAACAGGTCCGATGGGCGCAAGATATCTCATAACGTCAGAACGCCCTCCAAAAGCACCAACAGGCAGACCGCCGCCGATGACTTTACCAAGGGTGGTGAGATCAGGTCGGATGTTAAAAAGCGCTTGGGCACCCCCTAAATGCACCCTAAATCCTGTCATGACCTCATCAAAAATAAGCAACGCCCCTGAGGCATCGCAAAGATTCCGCAAGGTTTCGAGAAACTCAAGCGTGGGGTGAACCATGCCCATGTTGCCAGCGATGGGCTCAACAATGATCGCGGCGATGGTATCGCCTTCAGATTGAAACAAGTCACGAATGGCTTGTGGATCGTTGTAAGGCAGAGTTACCGTAAGTTTCGCAAGTTCTGCAGGCACCCCTGCGGAGTCCGGCTCCCCGAGGGTTAACGCGCCGCTGCCAGCTTTGACCAACAGACTGTCCGCGTGACCATGGTAACAACCTTCAAATTTAATGATTCTATCCCGGCCGGTAAATCCTCGAGCCAGACGAATGGCACTCATAGTGGCTTCGGTACCTGAGCTCACGAACCGCATCATCTCCATGCTGGGAACCTGCGATTGGATCAACTCGGCGAGGGCAGTTTCTGCTTCTGTAGGGGCGCCGAAACTTAAGCTGTTCTCGGCTGCCGCCTTTACCGCCTCGATGACCCCTGGGTGAGCATGACCCAAAATCATTGGGCCCCATGAACCAATATAGTCAACATAGCGGCGACCATCGGCATCAAATATATGGGCACCCTTACCTTTGACAATGTAGGGTGGCACGCCACCAACACGGCCAAAAGCTCTAACCGGCGAGTTAACACCGCCTGGGAAAAACTTCTGGGCCTGCTCAAAAAGTTGTTCAGATCGCTGCATAGAGTGACTCGCTTACTGCTTGCTGTATGAGATCGATTTACGTCAGGATTTGTAGAAGCGTTCAATGTCGCTAGGTAAAATGATACCCACGGGGTGCTCAACCAGCGGTGCTGGCACACGAACGACATAAAGCGCTTCCACATTGTCCCGGGCGATGATATCAAAAGCCTCGTCTAAAGTAGCCTGCCAGGTCACTTTCCCGATATTTTTTCGTTCTCCTGGAATATCGCTGAGATCGATTCGTTCAAGCTCAGGGTCTCGTTCGGGATCAAGCAAGGCACGGTTAAGATCAGCAGCACTGAGGAGTCGCTCATAATCACGTTCCTTGATGAGGATCCACGTTGGCAGCTGATCGAGTAGCGACTTTGCCTCATCAATTGTAATCAAGGCAGAAGTGGTCACAAACTGGCGTGACATAACACTTTCCACTGAAGCTCGGCTTAAGGCCAAGCTCATGGGGTTTCGACTTAAGTCTTGGCCCAGCATGGTTGCTTGAGTGTGGAAGATTGACTTAAGGCCAAAACCGTTGGCAGCAGTGATGTGGGCGATGACAATGCAGGCCATGGCTGGTATGACAATATCGGGGTTACGAGTTAATTCAACTAAAGCCATGAGTGCTGCTAGCGGCGCTTGAAGGGCTGCGCCCATCATGGCCCCCATTCCGAGAATGACATAAAATCCGGGGTCTGAGACAGTGTCGCTAAAGGTTGCAGCAAGCTGCCAAAAGCTACCCCCAGCGACAGCGCCAATCACAAGGGTTGGCCCAATTAAGCCAATTGGCATGCCCAATCCTAAATTAACCCCTGTCGAGATGAGCTTAGCGGTAGCAATAATCATGAGTATGGTAATTGGTAAATGCCCTTGTAGAGCTTCACCGACGGTGTCGTAGCCAATACCTAAGACCTGGGGGACCGCAAGGCCAAGAGAGGCCGTGACAAGACCTGCGAGCATAAACCTGAAGATAATAGGCTTTGGGCCGAGGGCATGGCTGATGAGCATAACTCGAATCAATCCGGCGGCAAGTACTGCGATGATGATGCCTTCGAGAAAAACCCAAGGTAAATCCCAATACGATTCCATGCCGATACCAGGAACCTGAAAAACAGGTTGATCGCCAAATACTTGTTGCACGATTAAAGTGCCTGTTACGGCAGCGAGTATCACAGGCATAAAACCCGCAATGGTGTATTCCATCACAATCACTTCCATCGAGAAAATTACACCGGCGATGGGGGTATTAAAAGAAGACCCAATGGCCGCGGCGGTGCCACAGCCAATCAGAATCCGCATAGAGTTATTAGGTAGTTTTAGCGTTTGCCCTAATAAGCTACTGGTGGCAGCGCCTAAGTGAATGGCAGGGCCCTCTCGACCACCGGTTTGACCCGTAACGAGCGCAAGAGCGCCGGCAAAGAACTGAATTACAAGACTTCTAAATGCAATGTAACCTTGATGTCGCTGCAAGCGCTCTAGCACATGGGTGACACCTAGCTGACGATCGCTTGGCTTCAACAATCTGAAAATTAAAGCAAGCGTGATAGCGCCTGCCGTCGGCAGTAAAAATCGATCTGCGAGCGCGAGTTGCTCAAAGCTTTCAGGCCCGTTTGGTAGAATTAGGATTAGGGTTCGCTCTACCACCCATCGAAAAGCCAAAATCACAAGACCCGTACACAACCCGGCCAATATGCCAAGTAGTGCGAACTGGGGGGCTGCCTCGAGACTGGAGAGGGCCGAGCGAAAGGATCGTATTTTAAAGTGGTTGCGAAAGTTTTTGATTCGGCGTGCGAGCGTGCTAGACATAATGTGGGGCTTAAGAGTTCTCGAGTGAAGATCTGAAGTTTAGCGGATCAGACGCGAGACAACGACTGGCTAAATGTATATGCCCATCGGCCTTCAGGAGAACGGCTTGGGCGTTTGGCGCGCCGAGACGTATTTGGTAAGATCAGTCGCCCCGACAGTCTCGTGCCATAGGTAACTGGGCCCCATGCCAAATAGTCTGATTGTAAAAACGTTTCGTAAAGATTACTTGCTAGTGGGTGCGTTGACATTCGTTGTCATAAATATTTTGGCGATTGCCGGCGCCTATTTGCTGGGCCAGTCAGGCCCCCGCGCAGCACTGTTAGCCGCCCAGGAAAAGCAATTGGAAACGGCTTCGATCATCAAGGCACAAAGGGACGAACTCGACGCAAAGGCGTTTGAACTGGCAGCGTTAAAGTTAGGAGAAAGCGTATCGGAGTTGGCGGTTGCCGACTTGCAAACGGTGGTTGTGCAACAACAGGACCGTATTGTTCGTCTTGAGAGCGAGGCGATTTACTATCGAAACCTAATGACAGCAACCGCAGGAGATCGCGAGGTTTTCGTTCACCGAGTTCAATTGCAGCCCGACCAGCAGCAGCGCACCTTGGGGTATCAGATTATGTTGACTCATGCTGATCCAGATGGAAAGCAAACCTTGGGTCGAATAGCACTTAAGGTTGCGGGTCGGTTTGATGCACGAGAAGAGACACTTGATGCCCTAGAAGCGGGATTGATTGAGCCAGGTGCGCTAGACTACGACTTTCGCTATTTTCAGAACTTTAGCGGCGAATTAAAATTGCCAGAAGGCTTTAGGCCGGTGACTCTGGAGTTAGAAATCACCTCGTTAGCAGGGCAGACCCTTGAGCATCAGGTGATCGATGTGCCTATGTGGGAGGTATAAATGAAATGGTTTGAAAAGGTCAACCTTGAAGGCGGCCGTCAAGTATCGTTAGTCGCCGCAAACTGTCACGTGCAGGGCGAATTGGTGTTCGGGGATGAAATGATTGTTAATGGTCGGGTTGCCGGCGTGATCAATGCAGAGACCCAAGGTGCAGAGTTAACGATTGGCGCTAAGGGTGAAGTAATCGGAAATATCTTTGCACCAAAGATCGTGATCAGTGGTGAGGTTAAGGGGGATATATACGCCTTTGACGCCATTGAGTTAACAGAATCTGCGCGAATTTCGGGCAATCTTTACTATCACCGGTTAAAGATGGCGCCAGGTTGCCGTTATACCGGTAGCATGCGTCAAATGCAGGGCTCTGATATCCGAGCGATGGTGCTTTCCGAGGAAGCTGCCAATCGGCGTACGGCCATGGGGCGTTTGCAAGCAGTTCAGGATTCGGGGCCCTCAACCACCGAGGCGATCGTTGATCTTGGAGGCAATGCTGATGTCAAGTGAGCTGACCATTGGGTTTACACCTGCGGCTGCCTTCAAGGCTAAAACCCTCATTGATGAGGAAGGTAATTTTGAGTTGAATTTACGTGTGTTTGTCACCGGTGGCGGGTGCAGTGGCTTTGAATACGGCTTTACTTTTGATGAAGATATCGAAGACGACGACACCCAAGTAGTTGAGCAAGGGGTCCGACTGGTTATCGACCCATTAAGCTATCAATATTTAGCCGGTGCAGAGGTCGATTTTAAAGAAGACCTTCAAGGCTCCCGATTCGTTGTCACCAACCCGAACGCCAGCACCACGTGCGGCTGTGGCAATTCATTCTCAATAGCTTAGAACTTGACTTAGAAGTTTTGAACGAGCATCAAGGTTCTTTCATTGGCATTTTCAAGGGCAGCTAGCAAGGGCTGGGTAGTTTCCCTGAACGCCTCAAGCTCCTGAGCGGGTACTGGCTTTGAGTCAGGTAATCTGACAGTTCTTGGATTTCTGTGCACGCCATCAACCAAGAACTCGTAATGAAGATGTGGTCCAGTTGCCCATCCGGTTGCACCGACATAGCCTATCGTCTGACTTTGGGAAACTCTAACGCCCGGTTTAATGGCCTTTGCAAATCTCGATAGATGCAGGTATTTGGTGGTATATCGATCGCCGTGCTGAATGACGACAAAATTGCCCGATGCATCGTTTCGCTCGGCCTTAATGATCTTGCCCTCGCCAGCAGCTCTTACTGGCGTGCCTCGGTTAGCTGCATAGTCAATGCCGCGGTGTGGCATTGTCCGGTTGTGAATAGGATGTTTTCGCCGTAGGTTAAAGGAAGAGCTGACATGCGAGAAATGCACAGGGTCTCGAAGAAAGGCTTTTCGTAGACTCTCGCCGATCTCATTGTAGTATCCAGGGCGCTGATTTGTATCGACATAGCGAAGCGCAATGTGCCGCTTACCAAAATTTGTGAAGGCCGCGGCTAAAATACGATCTTCCCCAATTGGCTCGCCTGCGATACTCGACCGAGCAACAATCACGGTAAAAACATCCCCTTCTCGGAGGTCAAGCGCAAAGCTGATATCCCATTGGAATAAGTCTGCTAGTTGCATGATGAGATTGTCGGTCAGTCCCGCAGCAAGGCCTGCGTGATAAAGAGAAGAATTTTCGCGGGTGATATTACCTTCAAAGGCATTGATCACCATATCTGGTTCAACATGCTCGATTTCGGTAACGTATCCAGATGCTAAAAGTTTAGAAATTAGCTTGGTCTTGGGGTTAGCTTGATAAACCAACTCCAGCACACGCCCTTCAAGATTTTTTTGTATCTCAATGGACTGACCAGGTTTTACCGTGGCTAACATGTCCGCATTTTCAGTCTGGAGCACGCGCTGCAAATCTCCGGCGGGGAGTTGGTGCCGAGCGAATAATGTCGACAGGTTATCGCCTGGCTTCACAACGAATACCAGTTTAGGGGGCAGGGAAGGCATTATCGCTTGTTCTGCGCTTGGCAAGTCTTGCTCACCTGACGAGACATGCGTCTCTATCGGTAGGGCAAGTTCGATTTGTCGGCCGTTTTCGAGTTGGGAATCGGTATTAGTCGATGGGTCGGTCAACAGCAGGACCACAAAGATTATGGATAGAGCCGCAATCAAAGTCAGGTGGCGTCTAGGGAAGTTACGCATAGGTCAAGCTGTGTCTTTTAGCAGAGTAGATGTTAAAAATGCCAGCCAATGAAATCAATGGTCAGCAGAGAGAAATTCGGGGCTTGCTGTCCTTTTGGAGTCGAGTAGCAAACGGTTTGTTTGTATCGGACAACTCTTTTTATCCAATACCGGGCTATAATGTTTGAGTGGCAGTCGGCTAGGAAAATGGGATGAAATACACGGGTGAACAGATAATAGATGATTTAAAGCAGTTGGACCTGGTTGCGCAGTTGAGCAATGAGTCGGAACTACGGGCGCATCTTTCTGAAAAACCCCGAACGGTCTATTGTGGGTTTGATCCGACAGCAGACAGTTTGCACATAGGTAACTTAGTGCCGCTATTGGCGTTGCGGAGATTCCAAGACTACGGCCATCAGCCAATTCTCTTAGTTGGTGGTGCGACAGGTCTTATTGGCGACCCCGGTGGACGCGCGACCGAGCGAGCTTTAAAGCCGATAGAACAGGTCGTCACTTTTAGCCAGAAAATACGAGCTCAAGCGAGCCGGTTTTTAGATTTTGAGGGTGGTAGCAATCCGGCGAAGGTCGTCGACAATTATGACTGGACGAAAGAGCTAGATGTCATCACCTTTCTTAGGGATGTTGGTAAGCACTTTAGTGTCAATGCAATGATCCAGAAAGAAACAGTCAAGCGTCGTCTCCAAGACGATGGTGCTGGCATTAGCTACACTGAATTTAGCTATATGGTATTGCAGTCTTTCGACTTTTCAGTCTTGTATGAATCTCATGGATGCACGATCCAAATGGGTGGTAGCGATCAATGGGGAAATATCACCAGTGGCATCGATCTCATTCGAAGGAGGCATGGCGCCCAAGCGCATGCAATTACCTATCCGCTTATTACAAAAGCGGATGGCACCAAGTTCGGAAAAAGCGCCGATGGTGCTATCTGGCTCGATCCAGATAAAACCTCTCCCTATCGGTTTTATCAATTTTGGATCAACTCAGCTGATGAAGATGTAATACGTTTCTTAAAAATATTTACCTTTTTGTCTTTTGATGAAATTAACGAGCTTGCACAAGATCAAGCAAGCAAGCCGGAAGCGCGTGTTGCTCACAAGCGATTAGCTCGAGAAGTAACCAAGCTTGTGCATGGTGCAGAGGCGGTAGTAGCCGCCGAGAGAATTACCGAGGCGATTTTTTCCAACCAAATTGCAAAACTCACCGAGTTGGATTTTAAGCAGCTGGCTCAGGATGGTTTGCCCGTGAGCGATTACCCGTCAGGGCCTTTGGCACTCTCGGATGCATTGTTTGATAGTGGACTTTCAGTGACCCCTCGAGGGGAAGTGACGCGGGGTCAGGCGAAAAAGTTGATCTCGGGAAATGCAATTTCAGTCAATGGCGCAAAGCAGACCGATACGAACTACCAGTTGTCTCGGGAGCATGCATTATTTGGGCGCTATCACTTGATTCAGAAAGGCAAAAAACAGCATCACTTGGTGGTATTCAATCAGTAGTTTTTTTTACAAATGGCGAAATGGGTTTGAACCAACTTGGTAGTCCAGTGAGGGCTGCCATGAAAAACATCAAACCCAAAAACATCAAACCCACGGAACCTGCTTTTTCTGAAAACACGGTGTCCTTCGGGTGAGTCTGTACGCCGGCAAGAGTTGGTGGAGCCAGGCGGGATCGAACCGCCGACCTCCTGCGTGCAAGGCAGGCGCTCTCCCAGCTGAGCTATGGCCCCAATAGAGTGTCTGCAAGTAAGTGTCAAAGCAGAACACGGTGCTATTGTGTCAGTGTTTGCGTGTTCACGCTAGCATGAACATCGGCGCTTTTGTAATCTGGTGGGTCTGGGTGGATTTGAACCACCGACCTCACCCTTATCAGGGGTGCGCTCTAACCAACTGAGCTACAGACCCGATTATCAAAGCGAAACGCTGAGGCCGCGTATTATACGCAGGACCGCGGCTTTTACAATCTGCACAGGCAAGGAATTGCAATGCTTTCAGAACAGGTCAATCGATTAAAAACACCACTGCTATCATTGATTCAAGGCCATGCAGAGCGGTCCTCCCCGGAACTGCTGAGTTGTCTCAAGTCGCTGGCTTTAAATTACACGGTCTCTGAGGGCTCAGGCGATATTGAGTTGGCAGAGTCGGTTGATCTCATCGATGATGTCGCGGTTGCGGCTCAGCTTGGCCCCAAAGTGAACTATGAGCACCATTGGGTACTCGATTCCACGAGCAAAGCCCTCGTGAACCGACCAATTAGACCGGAAGTAAGCATTTGCTCCGCAGAGATGCAAGTAGCAGGTCGGGGTCGTCGGGGGCGGCAGTGGGTATCGCCTTTTGCACAAAATCTTTACGTTTCTTGGTTGGGTTATATCCGTCTTCCGGTGAATGAACTGTCGGGTCTGAGCATTGCTGTTGGGATCCATTGGGCACGAATGTTACGATCTAAGGGCTATCAAGAAGTTGGGCTTAAATGGCCCAACGATCTGCTTACCCCCGAAGGTAAACTTGGAGGCATTTTAATTGAGGTTGAGGCTTTACCAAATGGAGCTTCAAGGGTATGCGTTGGCGTTGGCCTTAATGTCTATTCAGCGCCAATTCTCGGGCCTTCCGGGCAGGCGACGAGTTGTCTCGGGAGAGGACCGGCAAAGTTGCGCACCGAGCTGGTTATTGCCGGTATTGCAGCGATCACTGAGGCTGTGCAAACGTTCTCTCCAGAGGTTATGTTGGGCTATCAAAGTGACTGGCATGCTTTAGATTGCTATAACAATAGGTCGGTTCAGGTAGTACAGGGAGAAGAAGTGATTGAGGGTCGAAGCCAGGGGATTGATCTCGATGGCGGGCTAATCTTAAAGACTTCAGCCGGAGATCAAGTCTTCCACGCTGGAGAGGTCAGCCTCAGGGCCAAATAGGAGTAAACGATGACTTCAATAATTCGGTGGGTAGTGCTGGGTTTGGCGCTTGCGAACGTTATCGTCCTAACGATGATAGTGCTTGGTTGGCGCGAACTGCAAGTTACGAAAATGGCTAAGGAATTAGACGGTTCGCTCGGCCAAACTCAGGTCGAGATCAATGTAAGCCCTACGCCCAGTGTTTCAGGTACTGTCAGTAGTTCAAAGACGGCTCAGATCGATAGAAGTGATCAATCCCTAAAAACAGAAGCCAAAGCCTCACCAAGGCTAGAAAAGAAGATCGTCCAAGCGCCGACGAAGGTACCAAATCGCTGCTTACAGTATGGGCCGTTTTCTCCTAATGAGAGGCTTATGCTATCAAGGTCGGCGCTTGACCTGTCTGCGTTGAGTTGGCAGTTCTCGATTCATAGCGTCGTTAAAAACGCGAGTAAATCGGCCGGCTTCAGGGTGTACTTACCGTCTTCTGGTGGCTTATCGGCGGCCTATGAGCGCTTGAAAGTCGTCAAATCTCAAGGCATCGATAGTTTTGTGCTCACCGACGGCCCATATGAAGGCGGTATATCGCTCGGAATATATTCCTCTTTTACGGCAGCCAGAAATTTTGTGAGTACGATCCAAGATCAGCTCTCTGATGTTATGGTTGGTGCGATGGTGCCTGGTCAAGTAGCCTATGACCTGATTAGGAATGATGGCAAAGAGATTAATCCGGTGACTCTGGCGAGCGCGGTGCAAAAGGTCCTACCTAAATCGACCGCCGGGTGTTTGTAATCAATAGTGCCCGGAATCCATTCGAATAGAATTTTAAATTGTTTTCACCAGAGCCTCGACGATTGGCAGGGATTGGCTTACAATCTGCGCCCTGTGCCGCTATAGCTCAGTTGGTAGAGCAACTGATTTGTAATCAGTAGGTCCCGAGTTCGACTCTTGGTGGCGGCACCACTTCTCATTTTACGGCTACTTGGGGCCAAATATCGATCGGTCAAGGCCTTCCAGGCGTGAAGTCTGTTACTACAAGAAAGCCAAAAAAATAATTAGAGATCAACAAGTTTGCGATTGCTACCTTGGGGAAAGGCGCGGCCTAAATGTAGACTTAAACCGATATGGGAATACAGATACGAACATTATATAAGGCGTTGACATTGCATAGGTGCGCTGGCAGAATTTAGCGCCGCAAAATCGGAGGGGTTCCCGAGCGGTCAAAGGGATCAGACTGTAAATCTGACGCGAAAGCTTCGGTGGTTCGAATCCACCCCCCTCCACCATGTGGTTGAAGGAAAAGGCAAAGGATAGGGGGCAAGAGATAAGGGGCGGCGACTGAAGTAATGACGTGACGCGCCCATGTCGTGACGCGTCGATGTGGTTTGATGTCGATATGGTTTGATGTCGATATGAACTGATGTCGACTTGATGTAAAGAAGCTAAAGTTTGGTAATTAATCAAGAGAATCAAAGCCAAAGCTTAGCGGAGTGGGCATTGAGAACCAGAATAACCGAAGAGTAGATAGATCAGGGTACGGATTGTTTCAGCGGGTATAGTTTAGTGGTAGAACCCCAGCCTTCCAAGCTGATGACGCGAGTTCGATTCTCGCTACCCGCTCCAAATAGAAAAGGTGGTGCTAGAAGATTGTGACGACAGGCTCATATAGCTCAGTAGGTAGAGCACTTCCTTGGTAAGGAAGAGGTCACCGGTTCAAATCCGGTTATGAGCTCCACAGGCTGAAACACAAGCCTCATTGCATTGGTTAGACCGGCATTTTAATAAAGTCGAAAACTTGGAAATTCGGCGGAGAAGAAGGTAAAGGACTTAGATATAGATAAAAGATATAGATAAAAGATATAGATAAAAACCTGTGTTCGACGCGGCAATGAGAGATGCTCGTGCGACGCAGAAAGAAAAAAGAATAAATAAAAGCAGAAAAAAAGAACAAAACGAACAAAACGAACAAAACGAATAAAAAAAGAGAAAAGAAGAGAAAAAACCATAGAAAAATCCAACCCGCTGTCCCAGCGCTTTTAGGATAGCGTAACCGTACCCTTACACTTAGCATTAAGTAGTACTGCGTGCTGAGTAAAGGCTCACAAGAGTAGTTAGTAGAACGAAGGAGAGGACGACAATGTCCAAAGAGAAGTTTGAGCGTACTAAACCCCACTTAAATGTAGGGACGATAGGCCACGTTGACCATGGTAAGACGACGTTGACGGCGGCGATTACACGGGTGTGTGCTGAGGCCTATGGCGGAGAGTTCAAAGCGTTTGACGCGATTGATAACGCGCCGGAAGAGCGCGCTCGAGGTATCACGATTTCGACCTCTCACGTTGAGTATGATTCTCCGGATCGTCACTACGCTCACGTTGACTGCCCGGGTCACGCGGATTACGTGAAGAATATGATTACCGGTGCCGCTCAGATGGACGGCGCGATTCTGGTGGTATCGGCAGCGGATGGCCCGATGCCACAAACCCGAGAGCATATTTTGTTGTCGAAGCAGGTTGGTGTTCCTTACATTGTAGTGTTTTTGAATAAAGCCGACATGGTAGATGATGAGGAATTGCTTGAGTTGGTTGATATGGAAGTCCGCGAGCTTCTAGACCAGTATGAATTCCCAGGTGATGACACGCCGATTATTGTGGGCAGTGCACTCAAGGCGTTAGAAGGCGATACGTCTGATATTGGCGCGCCAGCGATTATGAAGCTGGTTGAGACGTTGGATAGTTATATTCCGGAACCTGTACGAGCGGTAGATCAGCCATTTTTGATGCCGATTGAGGACGTATTTTCGATTTCAGGTCGCGGCACGGTTGTTACGGGTCGAGTAGCTCGAGGCATTGTTCGAGTTCAGGACGAGGTCGAGATTGTTGGGATTCGCGAGACGGCGAAGACGACCTGCACGGGTGTAGAGATGTTCCGAAAGTTGCTTGATGAAGGTCGAGCAGGTGAGAACGTTGGCGTCTTGTTGCGAGGTACTAAGCGCGAAGAGGTTGAGCGCGGTCAGGTGTTGAGTCATCCTGGTTCGATTACGCCGCACACCAATTTTGAGGGTGAGGTTTACGTATTATCGAAAGATGAAGGTGGTCGACATACGCCATTTTTTAAAGGTTATAAGCCGCAATTCTTTTTTGAGACGACAGACGTTACAGGCAGTGTAGTGTTGCCGGAAGGTACCGAGATGGTTATGCCTGGAGATAACGTGCTGATGGATGTTGAGTTGATAGCGCCGATTGCGATGGAAGAGGGGCAGCGTTTTGCGATCCGAGAGGGTGGCAGGACTGTGGGCGCTGGCGTCGTAACTAAAATTAAAGCGTAGAATCAGCTAGGTATCGAGCAATTCTATCCTGAGCGTTTTGTGTCAGCAGCTAGGCCAGTAGCTCAATTGGCAGAGCGGCGGTCTCCAAAACCGCAGGTTGGGGGTTCGATTCCCTCCTGGCCTGCCAAGTTGTTTGTCACAGCCAGGTAATTTTTGAATAGGTTTTCTAGAGGTGTAACGTGAGTACAGCATCCGATAATGCCGGTGGACTAGATTCACTGAAGTGGCTCTTAGCGGTTGCTGTCATCGCAGCTGGGCTCTATGCGAATGCAGAGTTTGCAACCTTGACCTTGATTTATCGAGTGTTAGCGGGATTAGTAGTGGTAGGGCTTTTTGTAGCCATCGCACTCACCACGCAACAGGGCCGAGCGGTTTATGATCTGGCCAAAGAAGCACGAGTAGAAATACGAAAAGTAGTTTGGCCAACGCGACAAGAAACAACTCAGACAACACTCATTGTGGTTGTCATGGTGATTCTCGTTGGCTTGATTCTCTGGGCGATGGATTCAACTTTGAGTTGGTCTGTAAGCGGGATCATTGGCTAGTTAAGCCTTTGATCAAAAGGAATAGGTGACGCATTGAGTAAAAGATGGTACGTAGTCCACGCTTTTTCTGGCTTTGAAAAGCAAGTAATGCGCGCATTAGCCGAGCGAATCGAATTATCAGGTCTTCAAGATAAGTTCGGTGAAGTGCTCGTGCCTGCCGAAGAAGTTGTTGAAATGAAGGCAGGTAAGAAACGCCGAAGTGAGCGGAAGTTTTTCCCCGGTTATGTACTGGTAGAAATGGAGCTTGACGATAGTACTTGGCATCTGGTCAAAGAGACACCCAGAGTTATGGGTTTTATAGGGGGCAAAGCAGATCAACCAGCGCCCATCTCTAACTCAGAAGCCCAAGCGATATTGCAGCGCGTTCAAGTCGGTAGCGAAAAGATAACGCCTAAGATTGTGTTCGAGCCAGGGGAGCTCGTGCGAGTCGTGGACGGGCCGTTTAATGATTTCAACGGTGTTGTTGAGGAAGTCAACTACGATAAAAACCGTTTGCATGTCGCGGTCACGATTTTTGGTCGGTCTACGCCGGTCGAATTGGACTTCGGGCAAGTCGAGAAGGCTTAATCGAAGACTTTAAACTTAAGGCAGCATAGCCAAAGCTGTACTTATTTACGGGGACCTGAAATGGCTGGATTCAGCTGTCAGGGTTTGCACCCATAGGAGAACAACATGGCAAAAAAAATTGATGCTTATATCAAGCTTCAAGTACCTGCGGGCCAGGCAAATCCAAGTCCACCAGTCGGTCCAGCCCTCGGGCAGCGAGGGGTGAATATCATGGAGTTTTGCAAAGCATTTAACGCAGAAACTCAGGGTGTTGAGGCAGGTATGCCTATACCCGTGGTGATCACTGTCTACAGTGATAAGAGTTTTACTTTCATCAAGAAGACTCCCCCCGCCTCAATTTTGCTCAAAAAAGCAGCTGGTATTACCAGTGGTAGCCCAGAGCCTCATGTAAAAAAGGTAGGCAAGGTTAATCGAGCCCAGCTCGAAGAGATCGCCACGACTAAGATGCCAGACCTAACAGCAAAGGATATGGACGCAGCCGTACGAACAATTGCAGGTAGCGCAAGAAGCGCCGGCATCGAAGTGGAGGGTGTGTAAATGGCTAAGATAAGCAAGCGAGTTCGGGCATTTAGAGAGAAGGTTGATCCTTCAAAGCACTACGCCATTGGCGAGGCGGTAACGATTTTAAATGAGTTGTCGTCGGTTAAGTTCAAAGAGTCCATTGATGTAAGCATCAATCTTGGAGTCGACCCTCGTAAGTCCGATCAAGTAGTTCGAGGAGCGACTGTATTGCCAAATGGTACGGGCAAAACGGTCCGGGTTGCGGTTTTTGCCCAGGGCGACAAAGCGTCTGCAGCAACGGAAGCCGGTGCTGATATCGTTGGAATGGATGATCTGGCGGCAGAAGTGAAAGCAGGCAACCTTAATTTTGATGTTGTCATTGCCACGCCAGATACTATGAGAATCGTCGGGCAGTTGGGCCAAGTGCTAGGCCCGAGGGGGCTGATGCCGAATCCACGTTTGGGCACCGTGACCCAGGATGTAGCTGAAGCTGTAAAGAACGCCAAGGCCGGACAAGTTCGCTACCGAACAGACAAGAACGGCATTATTCATGGTGGGGTTGGTCAAGTGGGTTTTGACCCAGAAGCCATCAAGCAAAACATCGAAGCACTACTTATTGATCTAAAAAAGGTCAAACCTGCATCAGCAAAGGGTGTGTACGTAAAGAAAGTGACATTGTCAACGACGATGGGCGCTGGTATTGCGATCGATCAGGCGTCCTTAGAGGCGTAGTTCCATAATTTTAATCTTTGGAGTGGCTGGCCAACGGCCATCGCTCGTCAAAGACCGTAGGTCCGTGATTACGGGTAATTTGCCAAGGCAGTCCTACGCAGACGGTAGAGGGCGGTTCAGAGTCATGAATCCTGTCGCCGTAGACCCCACCAGGTGCAAGCTGATGGGAAATGCAACGAGTCAAGGAGTACAAAAGTGCCGATTGGACTTAAAGAAAAACAGGCGATTGTAGCTGAGGTCCATGAGACTGCTCAGGCGGCCTTGTCAGCAGTGATGGCAGATTATCGGGGGGTTAGCGTTGATGCGATGACCGCGCTTCGAACCTCTGCTCGAGCGGCTGGTGTTCAGGTTCGCGTAATTCGTAACACATTGGCAAAACGCGCCTTTGAAGGAACGGATTTTGAGTGCATGAACGAAGCTTTGTTAGGTCCTTGTGTGCTCGCGTTTGCGCTGGAAGATCCAGGTTCCGCAGCGCGGGTGTTCAAAGATTTTGCGAAAGACAATAGCGATTTTGAAATCAAGGCATTAAGTGTCGGTGGTGAGTTGTTGCCACCTGAAAAAATTGATGCCCTAGCGAAGCTACCGACCCGTGATGAAGCGTTGTCTCTGCTAATGGCAGTGATGCAAGCGCCAGTCACTAAGTTGGCGAGGACTATGAACGATATTCCTGGCCGAGTTACTCGAGCGGTAGCCGCAGTGAAAGATCAAAAGCAAGCAGCCTGAATTAAACATTAAAACGGAGATAGGACAGATGTCATTATCAAAAGAGGAAGTTTTAGACGCAATTGCTGAAATGAGTGTGATGGACATAGTTGCACTGGTTGAAGCCATGGAAGAAAAGTTTGGCGTGTCTGCAGCTGCAGCAGTCGCCGCAGCCCCAGCTGCAGCCGCTGCCGATGCTGGCGCCGCGGCTGAGAAAGATGAGTTTGAAGTTGTGCTCGTATCAGCTGGTGAGAAAAAGGTTAATGCCATTAAAGTCGTTCGTAGCATCACGGGCCTTGGTTTGAAAGAAGCCAAGGACATGGTCGATGCAGCGCCTTCGACGATTAAAGAAGGTGCGAGTAAAGCGGAAGCAGAAGACCTGAAGAATCAGCTCGAAGAAGCCGGTGCGACGGTTGAGTTGAAGTAAGGCTGATTTCTTTGAAGTCAGAGACAAAACGTCAAGATGCCGGGCACGCCCGGCGTCTTGTTTTGTCATTTTTGTTTGATCGGTTGATAGCCAAAGTAAACCTGGAGGCGTAAATGGCCTATTCGTATACAGAGAAGAAGCGTATTAGGAAAGACTTTAGTAAATTACCTACGGTAATGGATATTCCGTACCTGTTGGGGATCCAAGTCGATTCTTACAAGCAGTTTCTTCAGGAAGAGGATAGCCAAGAGGACAGGCTGGACTCTGGCCTACATGCGGCATTTCGGTCAGTTTTCCCCATTGTGTCATATTCCGGCAACGCAGCGCTTGAATACGTGGGATATCGACTGGGTCGACCAGTCTTTGATGTTAAAGAGTGTCAATCCAGAAGCGTGACTTACGCAGTTCCGCTTCGGGTAAAAGTTAGGCTCATTATTTACGATAAAGATTCGTCAAATAAAGCCATTAAAGATATTAAAGAGCAAGAGGTCTACATGGGCGAGATACCGCTCATGACGGACAACGGCACCTTTGTGATCAATGGCATTGAGCGGGTTGTCGTATCCCAATTGCACCGCTCACCAGGGGTGTTTTTTGACCATGATAAAGGTAAGACCCATTCATCGGGTAAGTTGTTGTACTCAGCCCGGGTAATCCCAATGCGGGGTTCATGGCTTGATTTCGAGTTTGATCCGAAGGATCTGGTGTATGTCCGAATCGATCGTCGGAGAAAACTACCAGCGACGATCCTTCTCAGAGCGCTGGGTCTTGAGGCAGAAGAAATTCTTGCGCTCTTTTTTGATACAGATACTTTCGGGGTAAATGAGGAAGGCTATTCACTCAGCCTGATTGCTAACCGTTTGAGGGGAGAAACTGCACAGTTCGATATTACCGATGCCAAGGGTAATGTGCTCGTCCCTGAGAGCACTCGTATTACCGCGCGTCACATCCGCGAAATGGAAAAGCTTAAGTTAAAAGAACTCGCGGTCCCTTCCGAATACGTTTGCGGCCACCGATTAGCGAAGAATCTGATCGATGAGGAAACCGGTGAAATTGTTTTACCGTGTAATGCCATTGTGACTGATGAAGTGCTGGAGCAAATTAGGGCGCTGGGTGTTAAAAGCTTTGAAACGATCTATACCAACGATCTAGATCATGGGCCGTTTATGGCCGACACGTTGGATGCTGATCCTTGCACCAACCGTTTAGAAGCGCTTGTTGAAATTTATCGAATGATGCGTCCTGGCGAGCCCCCTACCAAAGAGGCAGCGGAAAACTTGTTCAATAATCTGTTCTTCTCAGCAGACCGCTATGACCTGACTGCGGTGGGCAGGATGAAGTTCAATCGACGTCTCGGTCGCGAGGAAGAATCGGGTGCTGGGACCTTAGACAACGATGATGTGCTTGAAGTGCTCAAGTGCCTCATTAACATTCGAAATGGTTTTGATGTTGTCGATGACATTGACCATCTGGGTAACCGCCGTGTGCGCTCGGTGGGTGAAATGGCGGAAAATGCCTTCAGATTGGGCCTGATTCGAGTTGAGCGCGCTGTAAAAGAGCGGTTAAGTCTGGCGGAATCAGAAGGTCTGATGCCACAAGATTTAATTAATGCCAAACCGGTTGCTGCGGCGGTCAAAGAATTTTTTGGATCAGCCCAGTTGTCCCAGTTTATGGACCAGAATAATCCCCTATCTGAGGTCACCCACAAGCGGCGGGTTTCGGCGTTGGGGCCAGGCGGTTTGACCCGAGAGCGGGCGGGCTTTGAAGTACGAGATGTACATGCGACCCACTACGGCCGAGTGTGTCCGATTGAAACACCGGAAGGTCCAAATATCGGCCTGATTAACTCATTGGCGACTTATGCCAGAACGAATAATTATGGGTTCTTAGAGAGTCCTTATCGTCGCGTTGTAAATGGCAAAGTCACCGATGATATCGAGTATCTTTCGGCAATTGTTGAGGCCGACTATGTTATTGCCCAAGCGAGCGCTCAGTTGGACAATCAAGGTCGATTAATTGATGATTTAGTGGATGTGCGGCATCAGGGTGAATTTACCAAGATGGCGCGAGAGAACGTCAACTTCATGGATGTGTCACCGAAGCAGGTCGTCTCTGTAGCTGCGGCGTTGATTCCCTTTTTAGAACACGATGATGCGAACCGGGCGCTGATGGGCTCGAACATGCAGCGCCAAGCCGTGCCAACTTTGATTGCTGAAAAGCCTCTGGTTGGTACAGGTCTTGAGCGGTCGGTTGCGAGAGATTCTGGGGTCTGTGTTGTCGCTTTGAGAGGTGGCGTAGTCGAGACGGTAGATGCTGCTAGAATCGTCATCCGAGTGAATAATGCAGAAACGGAAAGTGGTGAAGCTGGGGTAGACATCTACGACTTGGTTAAGTACACCCGCTCGAACCAGAACACCTGCATCAATCAGCGACCTTTGGTTAAAGAAGGGGATGTTGTCGCGAGGAATGATATTTTGGCGGATGGGCCGTCTGTTGATACTGGCGAGTTAGCGTTGGGTCAAAATATGCGCATCGCATTTATGACCTGGAATGGCTACAACTTCGAAGATTCAATCTTGATATCGGAAAAAGTTGTTAAAGAAGACCGATTCACAACAATCCATATCCAAGAGCTCACGTGTATCGCACGCGATACTAAACTTGGGTCGGAAGAGATCACCTGCGACATCCCCAATGTTGGAGAAGGCGCTCTAGGAAAGCTAGATGAATCAGGCATCGTCTACATTGGTGCTGAGGTTGCTGCGGGCGATATTCTGGTCGGTAAGGTTACACCCAAAGGTGAAACGCAGCTGACGCCGGAAGAGAAATTACTCCGGGCGATCTTCGGTGAAAAAGCCTCTGATGTGAAAGACACCAGTTTGCGTGTGCCCAGTAGTTATAACGGAACGGTAATCGATGTCAGGGTGTTTACTCGAGACGGCATTGAAAAAGATCAACGGGCGAAAGATATCGATGAGCAAGAGCTCAAGCGCATCCGCAAGAATGTCGAAGAAGAGTTTGCCATTATTCAAAATGCGACCTACGAGCGGTTAGCTTCGGCGTTGACGGGTAAAGCCGTGGTTGCGGGGCCCAAGTTAAAGAAAGGCGATAAGGTCACGGCAGCGTATCTTAAGGAACTAGAACCGACTGACTGGTTCAAACTTAGGATGGAAAAAGACGAGCTCAATGAGCAGCTGGTAGGCGCAGAAGATCGCTTAAAGGCTAGAAGAGCAGAGTTAGACGAGAAGTTTGAGGAAAGCAAAGGCAAGCTGCAGAGCGGCGATGATCTTGCCCCCGGCGTACTGAAGATTGTTAAAGTCTATCTAGCGATTAAACGGCGCATTCAGCCAGGCGATAAGATGGCGGGACGTCATGGGAACAAAGGTGTGATTTCGGTAATCAAGCCCGAAGAAGATATGCCTTTCGACGCCAATGGCAACCCAATCGATATCGTGCTGAACCCGCTTGGCGTGCCTAAGCGGATGAATGTAGGGCAAATCCTCGAAACCCACCTCGGTTGGGCCGCGGAAGGCCTGGGTATCAAAATTGGCGAAATGCTCGATACTCAAAGGGAAGTCGCAGAAATGCGAAAATTCTTGGATAAGATCTACAACAAGAGCGGCCGCAAGGAAGATTTAGCGTCGTTAACCGATGCTGAAATCCTGCAATTGGCGAACAATCTTCGCGGTGGTGTACCGATGGCCACTGGGGTTTTCGATGGCGCCAATGAAGATGAAATCAAGCAGATGTTGACGTTGGCAGGGCTCCCTCAGGATGGGCAGACGGAGTTGTTTGATGGATGCACCGGCGAGATGTTTGACCGGCCCGTGACCGTTGGCATCATGTACATGCTCAAGCTTAACCATTTGGTAGACGACAAAATGCACGCCAGATCTACGGGTTCTTATAGTCTTGTGACTCAGCAGCCGCTGGGTGGTAAAGCCCAGTTTGGTGGGCAACGATTTGGTGAGATGGAAGTCTGGGCTTTAGAGGCTTATGGCGCTGCCTACACCTTGCAAGAGATGCTGACTGTGAAGTCGGATGATGTGCATGGTCGAACCAGAATGTATAAGAACATTGTCGATGGCGATCATCGGATGGAGCCGGGTATGCCGGAATCGTTTAATGTGTTGGTCAAAGAGATACGGTCCTTGGGGATCGATATTGAGCTCGAGCACGATTAGTGCGTCGGGAAGTAGAACTACACCTTAATCATCGATCGGGACAAAGCGCCCTACTTGGAGGAACACTGTGAAAGACTTACTGAATATGCTACGGGCTCAGGGTCAATCAGAGGAATTTGATTCGTTAAGGATTGGTCTGGCGTCGCCAGAAATGATTCGGTCCTGGTCTTTTGGCGAGGTTAAAAAGCCTGAGACTATCAACTATAGAACATTTAAACCAGAACGTGATGGGCTGTTCTGTGCCAAAATTTTTGGACCTAACAAGGACTATGAGTGCCTCTGTGGTAAGTACAAGCGCCTCAAGCATCGAGGCGTCATCTGTGAGAAATGTGGTGTTGAGGTTGCCTTAGCCAAAGTGCGGCGTGAACGCATGGGGCACATTGAGTTAGCGGCTCCCGTGGCGCACATATGGTTTTTGAAATCGCTACCCTCTCGAATTGGTCTACTCATGGACATGACCCTTCGTGATATCGAGCGTATTCTCTATTTTGAAAGTTTTGTGGTAATAGACCCAGGCTTGACCGCCCTTGAGAAAGGGCAATTGTTGTCAGACGACCAGTACTATGAAGCGCTTGAAGAATACGGAGACGAGTTTGAAGCAAAGATGGGTGCCGAGGCGATCCAAGATTTAATGCGGCAAATGGATCTTCGCGATGAGGTTGCTCGACTTCGGGAAGAGTTACCCCAAACGAATTCAGAAACTAAAATTAAAAAGCTTACCAAGCGCTTAAAACTGATCGAGGCCTTCATATCCTCTGGCAATGAGCCTGGGTGGATGGTCTTTAACGTGCTGCCGGTGCTGCCGCCAGATTTGCGACCCTTAGTGCCACTCGAGGGCGGTCGTTTTGCGACCTCCGACTTAAATGACCTTTATCGTAGGGTGATTAATAGAAACAACCGTCTCAAGCGGTTATTAGACCTTGCAGCGCCAGACATCATTGTGCGCAACGAAAAACGTATGCTCCAAGAAGCAGTCGATGCCCTCCTGGACAACGGTCGAAGAGGTCGCGCAATCACTGGGACGAACAAACGCCCCCTTAAGTCTCTGGCCGATATGATTAAAGGTAAGCAAGGGCGGTTCCGCCAGAATCTGCTGGGCAAGCGGGTCGACTATTCGGGCCGATCGGTCATCGTCGTAGGACCTAGTTTGCGTCTCCATCAGTGTGGCTTGCCTAAGAAAATGGCGCTTGAGCTGTTTAAACCGTTTATCTTCGGCAAACTTGAAGCCAGAGGGTTGGCCACCACGATTAAAGCCGCCAAAAAGATGGTAGAAAAAGAAACCGCTGAGGTGTGGGATATTCTAGCAGAAGTGATTCGCGAGCATCCGGTACTTCTCAACCGGGCCCCAACCCTGCATCGATTAGGCATTCAAGCTTTTGAGCCCGTGTTGATTGAAGGTAAGGCGATCCAGTTGCACCCACTGGTTTGTACTGCATATAACGCCGACTTTGATGGCGACCAAATGGCGGTGCATGTGCCATTGACACTGGAGGCGCAATTGGAAGCTCGGGCATTGATGATGTCCACCAACAATGTGCTTCTGCCCGCTGATGGTGAGCCAATTATCGTGCCATCCCAGGATGTTGTCCTAGGGATTTACTGGATGACCCGAGACCGAGTGAATGATTTGGGCGAGGGTATGAGCTTTGCTGATATCGAGGAGGTTGCTAGAGCCTACGCAAATCGGCAGGTAGGTCTTCAAGCCAAGATAAAAGTGCGAGTTACTGAAAATTTGATTGATGACGAAGGCCAGTGGCACAAAAAGGCCTCTATTCATGAAACCACCGTCGGTCGCGCTTTGGTGTATGAGATTGTGCCAGATGGCATTCCCTATGCAGAGATCAATAAGACCATGGTCAACAAAGACATGTCACGATTGATCAACCTTTGCTATCGATCTGTGGGTCTTAAAGAGACAGTCATCTTTGCGGACCAATTGATGTATATGGGCTACGAATACTCCACTCGCTCTGGCGCGTCGATTGGTGTTGAGGATTTTGTAATTCCTGATGAGAAAGCCACGATCATTGCTCGCTCTGAAGATGAGATTAGAGAAATCGAAGGCCAATTTTCATCGGGCTTGGTGACCCAAGGCGAAAAATACAACAAGGTCATTGATATCTGGACCCGAGCCAGTGATCAGGTGAGTAATGCGATGATGGATACTCTGAGTACAGAGTCCGTGATCAATAAAGATGGCGAAGAAGAAACGCAGAGTTCATTTAACAGTGTTTGGATGTATTCGGACTCTGGGGCGCGAGGCTCGCCCGCGCAGATCCGGCAGCTGTCTGGCATGCGTGGCATGATGGCTAAGCCCGATGGCTCCATTATTGAAACGCCGATTACTGCGAACTTCAGAGAAGGTTTGTCGGTAATGCAATACTTTATCTCGACTCACGGTGCGCGTAAGGGTTTGGCGGATACCGCACTTAAGACTGCTAACTCGGGTTATTTGACCCGTCGACTCGTCGACGTAGCGCAAGACCTTGTAGTCACAGAGGTCGATTGTGGTACCCAAGACGGCATGATTATGAATGCGGTGATTGAGGGCGGCGATGTTATCGCAGGTCTAGGGTCAAGAGTTCTGGGAAGGGTTGTCGCTGAAGACGTGTACAGTGCTGCGGGCGATGAGGTGCTTATTCCCCAAGGCACATTGATTGACGAAAAGTGGTCAGATCGTGTGGAAGCGATGGGTATAGACGAAATCAAGGTGAGAAGTGCGATTACCTGTGAAACACGCTACGGCATATGTAGCAACTGCTACGGGCGTGATTTGGGTCGAGGTCACCTCGTCAACATTGGTGAAGCTGTGGGCGTCATCGCAGCACAATCGATTGGTGAGCCGGGTACTCAGCTAACGATGAGGACATTCCATATTGGCGGTGCTGCCTCCCGCGCGACAGCAGTCGATAATGTTCAAGTTAAGCATACTGGGACGTTTAGACTGCATAACTTAAAAACGATCGAAAAGCCGAACGGGGAATTGGTTGCGGTGTCTCGATCGGGTGAAGTTGCAATTGCGGATCAAGAGTCAGGAAAGGAACGCGAGCGATATAAAGTTCCTTATGGCGCCTTGATTAAGGCCGTCCCCGGGTCAACCGTTGAATCCGGTGACGTTATTGCGACTTGGGACCCTCATACCCACCCCATTGTGACCGAGGTGGCGGGTAAAGTGGTGTTCGAGAATATGGAGGAAGGCATCACAGTCCGTCGACAGACAGATGAGCTGACGGGACTAACCAATATCTCAATTATTGATCCAAAAGATCGCCCGAGCTCGGGCAAGGACATGCGGCCGGCAGTATCCCTAGTGGATGCTAAGGGCAAGGCATTGATGCTCTCAGGAACCGACGTGCCTGCGCATTACTTCCTAGAGGCAAACGCGATCCTAGGACTTGAGGATGGCGATAACGTCGCCGCTGGCGATGTGATCGCTAGGATCCCGCAGGAGGGATCGAAGACGAGTGATATCACTGGTGGCTTGCCACGAGTTGCGGACCTGTTTGAAGCACGTAAGCCTAAAGAAGCCGCTGTGCTGGCTGAAATCAGCGGTACCGTATCCTTTGGTAAAGAAACCAAAGGCAAGCGTCGTCTCGTGATTACGCCAACTGACGGGGCATTGTTGGCCGACGGTTCGGATCATTACGAAGTCCTGATTCCAAAGTGGCGCCACATGACGGTCTTTGAAGGCGAGCAAGTCGAGAAGGGCGAAGTGGTATCCGATGGTCCTGAAAACCCTCATGATATTTTGAGGTTGAAGGGTGTCGAAGCATTGGCCAATTACATCACTAAGGAAATACAGGACGTCTATCGTCTTCAGGGTGTCAAGATCAACGATAAACACATCGAAGTCATTGTTTGTCAGATGCTTCGCAAGGTCGAAGTGGTAAATCCTGGTGATTCGGCATTCGTCAAAGGTGAGCAAGTAGAATTGACGCAATTCTTAGAAGAGAACGATCGGCTAGGAGAAAGCGGAGAAGAGCTCGTCAAAGGAGAGCGTATGCTTCTGGGTATCACCAAGGCCTCGCTAGCGACAGAATCGTTTATCTCAGCAGCGTCTTTCCAGGAAACGACTCGAGTCCTAACGGAAGCTGCTGTAACCGGTAAGCGCGATTATCTCCGCGGTCTGAAAGAAAACGTGATCGTGGGTCGATTGATTCCAGCTGGAACCGGCTTGACCTATCACAACGAGCGTAAGCAAAAACGCGAGCGTGGTGGACAAGAGTTGCCAACAGTGAGTGCGAGCGAAGTTGAACAGGCCCTGTCTGACGCGTTAAGTCAGGGAGATTTATAATCAGTCTTCGCCAAAGCGGCGGTTGACTCACAACAAGTGGCTCTTTAGAATGCGCCCCTCGAAAGAGGGCTGTAGTTTAAAGAGCCCCACAGGAGTGTTTAATAAAGATGGCAAGAATTAACCAATTAGTTAGGAAGCCACGGAAGCGAAAAGTCGTTAAAAGCGACGTGCCAGCGCTCCAGGCTTGCCCGCAGCGGCGCGGGGTGTGTACCCGTGTTTACACAACGACTCCGAAAAAGCCGAACTCAGCTTTGCGAAAAGTCTGTCGTGTGCGGTTAACCAACGGTATGGAGGTCTCTAGCTACATAGGTGGTGAAGGACACAACCTGCAAGAACACTCCGTTGTTCTAATAAGAGGCGGCCGAGTTAAAGATTTGCCGGGTGTGCGTTATCACACCGTTCGGGGTGCGCTAGATACCTCAGGCGTCAGTAATCGAAATCAAGGACGTTCAAAATACGGTACGAAAAAGCCTAAAGCTTAAAGTCTGTACCCACCTCGTTAAACCAGAGAGTAAGGTCGAGCCGCTGTGTGCTTGATAAAACCTGAAGAGAGTCGTTATGCCTAGAAGAAGAGTCCCCGAAAAACGCGTTATCATTCCAGATCCTAAGTTTTCAAATCAAACCCTCGCTAAATTCATGAATCACGTGATGACGAGCGGTAAGAAGTCGGTTGCTGAAAAAATTGTTTACGGTGCTTTAGACCGGATCCAAAGCCGAAGTGGCAAAGACCCCTTAGAAGTCTTTGAGTCTGCGTTGGAAGCCGTCGCGCCGACGGTCGAGGTCAAATCTCGTCGGGTTGGTGGCGCAACCTATCAGGTGCCCGTCGAAGTACGGCCTTCAAGGCGCACGGCATTAGCCATGCGATGGCTTGTGGATTCGGCGCGCAAGCGCAGCGAAAAATCGATGGCGATGCGCCTGGCAGGAGAGCTGCAGGACGCTTCTGAAGGCCGCGGTTCAGCCGTTAGAAAACGCGAAGACACGCATCGGATGGCCGAGGCTAATCGCGCCTTTGCGCACTACCGTTACTAAAAGTAGCGGTTGCCTTAAAAAGAGGGTGTCCCAGTGGCTCGTTCTACCCCGATTCGTCACTATCGAAACATAGGGATTGTCGCGCACGTTGATGCCGGCAAGACGACCACAACGGAACGTGTCCTCTTCTACACGGGCATTTCTCACAAGATTGGAGAGGTCCATGATGGCGCTGCCACCATGGATTGGATGGAGCAAGAGCAAGAACGCGGGATTACAATTACTTCCGCTGCTACTACGACCTTTTGGTCTGGCACCGCCCAACAGTTCGATCAACATCGTATCAATATCATCGATACTCCAGGCCACGTTGACTTCACCATCGAAGTGGAAAGAAGTCTACGGGTCCTAGATGGGGCCGTTGTGGTCTTTTGCGGGACATCCGGCGTTGAACCTCAGTCTGAAACGGTCTGGCGACAAGCCAATAAATACGAAGTGCCGCGCCTGGTTTTTGTTAACAAGATGGATAGAGCCGGTGCCGATTTTATAAGGGTGGTAGAACAGATAGAAACTCGTCTGGGTTCAACCTGTGTGCCAGTTCAATTGGCCATAGGTGCCGAAGAGCTTTTTGAAGGGGTCATTGACCTCGTAAAAATGAAAGCTATTTATTGGAACGAAGCTGATCAAGGCCTGACTTTTCGAGAGGACGAAATCCCCGCCCAGTGCCTTTCGGAGGCGGAAGTGTTTCGTGAGCAGATGATAGAAGCTGCCGCGGAGGCAGATGATGAGCTCATGGAAGCCTACCTAGAGTCTGGCGAGCTTTCTGAAACACAAATTAAAAGAGGTCTTAGAAAGCGCACGCTTGCTAATGAAGTCGTTCTTGCGCTGTGCGGGTCGGCTTTTAAAAATAAAGGTGTTCAGACGATGCTGGATGCAGTCATCGACTATTTACCGGCGCCCGATGAAGTCAAGGCGATTAGAGGTTTCATAGACGATAAAGAAGAAACAGAGGTCCAACGACATGCAGACGACGAAGAGCCCTTTGCTGCATTAGCGTTCAAGATTGCAACAGACCCCTTTGTAGGGGCGCTGACATTTTTCAGGGTTTACTCTGGGGTCCTGAGTTCAGGGGACTCAGTCTTCAATTCCGTCAAGGGCAAGCGCGAGCGGGTTGGACGCATGGTGCAAATGCATTCCAATGACCGTCAAGAAATCAAAGAGGTGCGAGCAGGTGATATTGCCGCAGCGATTGGCCTTAAGCTTGCGACTACAGGCGATACATTGTGTGACGAAAAAAATAGCGTAATCCTTGAGCGCATGGATTTTCCTGAGCCGGTTATTCACGTGGCGGTCGAGCCAAGATCACAAGCTGATCAAGAAAAAATGGGGGTAGCCTTAAGCAAACTGGCGGCGGAAGATCCCTCTTTCCGTGTCCGAACAGATGAAGACTCTGGTCAGACAATCATCGGTGGTATGGGCGAATTGCACTTAGATATTATCGTCGATCGCATGCGCCGGGAGTTTAGCGTCGAGGCTAACATCGGAAAGCCACAAGTTGCGTATCGTGAAACAATCAAAAAAACCGTAGAAGCCGAAGGCAAGTTCGTGCGTCAATCCGGTGGCCGAGGTCAGTATGGCCATGTTTGGTTAAAACTTGAGCCCATCACAGAAGCAGATTTCGAGTTCGTAGACGCGGTGGTGGGCGGCGTCGTCCCAAGAGAGTATATCGCTGCTGTGGCTAAAGGTGCTGAAGAACAAATGGCCAATGGCGTGCTTGCCGGCTATCCGCTCCAAGGCGTGAGAGCGACGCTCTATGATGGGTCTTACCACGATGTAGATTCAAGCGAAGTTGCCTTTAAGGTCGCGGCCTCCATGGCCCTAAAGTCCGGTGCCCTAGAGGCAAATCCGGTGTTATTGGAACCGGTTATGAAAGTCGAGGTGGTAACGCCTGAGGAACATTATGGCGACATCATTGGCGATTTGAATCGTCGCCGTGGGGTCGTGCTCGGTATGGAAGATGTGCCTGCGGGCAAGTCTGTCCGAGCCGAAGTCCCTTTATCCGAAATGTTCGGCTACGCTACCGATATGCGGTCTGCGACTCAGGGACGGGCGACATTTTCTATGGAGTTCGAAAGCTACAAAGAAGTACCAAATAATGTCGCCGACGCGATCATTAGTAAATCACGATAATAATCGACCAAATCCTAATCAAAACCTAATAATGAGGTGAATCATGTCCAAAGAGAAGTTTGAGCGTACTAAACCCCACTTAAATGTAGGGACGATAGGCCACGTTGACCATGGTAAGACGACGTTGACGGCGGCGATTACACGGGTGTGTGCTGAGGCCTATGGCGGAGAGTTCAAAGCGTTTGACGCGATTGATAACGCGCCGGAAGAGCGCGCTCGAGGTATCACGATTTCGACCTCTCACGTTGAGTATGATTCTCCGGATCGTCACTACGCTCACGTTGACTGCCCGGGTCACGCGGATTACGTGAAGAATATGATTACCGGTGCCGCTCAGATGGACGGCGCGATTCTGGTGGTATCGGCAGCGGATGGCCCGATGCCACAAACCCGAGAGCATATTTTGTTGTCGAAGCAGGTTGGTGTTCCTTACATTGTAGTGTTTTTGAATAAAGCCGACATGGTAGATGATGAGGAATTGCTTGAGTTGGTTGATATGGAAGTCCGCGAGCTTCTAGACCAGTATGAATTCCCAGGTGATGACACGCCGATTATTGTGGGCAGTGCACTCAAGGCGTTAGAAGGCGATACGTCTGATATTGGCGCGCCAGCGATTATGAAGCTGGTTGAGACGTTGGATAGTTATATTCCGGAACCTGTACGAGCGGTAGATCAGCCATTTTTGATGCCGATTGAGGACGTATTTTCGATTTCAGGTCGCGGCACGGTTGTTACGGGTCGAGTAGCTCGAGGCATTGTTCGAGTTCAGGACGAGGTCGAGATTGTTGGGATTCGCGAGACGGCGAAGACGACCTGCACGGGTGTAGAGATGTTCCGAAAGTTGCTTGATGAAGGTCGAGCAGGTGAGAACGTTGGCGTCTTGTTGCGAGGTACTAAGCGCGAAGAGGTTGAGCGCGGTCAGGTGTTGAGTCATCCTGGTTCGATTACGCCGCACACCAATTTTGAGGGTGAGGTTTACGTATTATCGAAAGATGAAGGTGGTCGACATACGCCATTTTTTAAAGGTTATAAGCCGCAATTCTTTTTTGAGACGACAGACGTTACAGGCAGTGTAGTGTTGCCGGAAGGTACCGAGATGGTTATGCCTGGAGATAACGTGCTGATGGATGTTGAGTTGATAGCGCCGATTGCGATGGAAGAGGGGCAGCGTTTTGCGATCCGAGAGGGTGGCAGGACTGTGGGCGCTGGCGTCGTAACTAAAATTAAGGCCTAAAGGACTAGCATTTTGATGCTAGGGCGGGTAGTATTCGCGTCCCAGCTTAGGCCAATGTTCGGTTTAGGCCCTTTGCAAGAGTCGGGGCTCGTGCAAGGGAATGATATTCTTATCCGCTGAATAAGCGATAGAGAACTACAGGGCTCCAATCGGGAGCCACGGGACGCTCAAAAAGAGCAACGACACGAAAGTGTGCCTTCCTTTAAAAGAGGAGGGCTTTTTTGCATTTAAATTTGGTCAGCGTGTGTTGCAATGTGCAGTAACGCGCTCAAGGGGTACCTGCTCTGTCGTTGGATAGACCAGGCTTTAAATTAAAAGATAGGCGCGTCATGCAAAATCAAAGAATCAGAATTCGGCTCAAGGCTTTCGATCATCGCTTGATTGATGTTTCTACCCAAGAGATCGTCAACACAGCGAAGCGCACAGGTGCACAAATTCGCGGGCCGATTCCGTTACCCACTCGGAAAGAAAAGTTCACTGTTTTGATCTCTCCTCACGTCGATAAGGACGCTCGAGATCAGTATGAAATTCGAACGCACAAACGCATGTTGGACATTCTTGAGCCGACCGAGAAGACGGTAGACGCGCTCACCAAACTAGATTTGGCCGCTGGTGTGGAAGTACAGATCAACTTAGCTTGATCGCGTAATCAATTCGGAGGTTGGCAATGGCAATAGGCATTGTAGGAACAAAGCAAGGTATGACGCGGGTCTTCATGGAAGACGGGCGTTCAGTGCCTGTTACCGTGGTTGAGGCGATGCCAAACCGCATAACACAGGTCAAAAACCTAGATGTAGACGGATATTCGGCTGTGCAGGTCACCTTCGGTAGCGTTAAGGCATCAAGAGTTAATCGTCCAGCTGCTGGACACTTTAAAAAGGCCGCAGTCGAAGCAGGCAGAGCATTGGTCGAGTTTGCCCTTTCTGAGGATGCCCCTGAAATTGATTCAGAGCTTACCGTTGCTGCCTTTGGGGTGGGTCAGAAAGTCGATGTCACGGGTCAAAGCAAAGGCAAGGGTTTTCAGGGCGTGATCAAGCGACATAACTTCAGCATGCAGGATGCAACGCATGGTAATTCGCTGTCGCATCGTGCGCCAGGATCAATCGGGCAGTGTCAGACCCCAGGTCGGGTTTGGAAGGGTAAGAAGATGGCGGGTCACATGGGTGCCGAGCAAGTTACGACCCAGTCTCTAGAAATTGTCCAGATCGATGTGGAAAACAATTTGCTGCTCATCAAAGGTGCAGTTCCTGGTGCAAAAGGTGGTCGCGTCGTAATAAAACCTTCGGTGAAAGCGAGAAGTCAAACGGAGGCTGAATCTTGAACTTAAAATTATCAGAGCCTGGCGTTGGCTTGACGGAAAAGGCGATTGAGCTGTCAGAGACGTTGTTCGGCCGGCAATATAACGAAGCTTTAGTTCACCAAGTGGTAGTGTCCTACATGGCGGGTGCTAGGCAGGGTACCAGCGCTCAAAAGACTCGATCGGAAGTTCGCGGCGGCGGTAAGAAGCCGTTTCGCCAGAAAGGTACTGGCCGTGCGCGGGCGGGTACGATTCGCAGTCCTATATGGCGTGGGGGCGGTGTGACGTTTGCGGCCAAGACCAGAGATTATTCCGTCAAGGTCAACAAGAAAATGTACCGTGGTGCGATGCAATCTATTTTGTCAGAGCTGGTTCGTCAGGACCGGCTGGTTGTCACAGAAGATTTTTCAGTGAGCGCACCAAAAACCAAAGAAGTCCTCCAGCGATTAAACGAGTTAGATCTCAAACAGGTCCTAGTAGTCGTGGAAGAAGTTGATGAAAATCTCTTTCTAGGCGCCCGTAATCTGCGGCAGGTAGATGTTATAGATGTGCAGGGTGTTAATCCTGTAAATCTGCTCGGCTATGAAAAGGTGCTTTTCACCGTTGGTGCGCTGAAAAAAGCAGAGGAGATGTTGGGATGAGTTCGGATGCAATCTACAACGTGATTTTGGGTGCTCACATCTCGGAAAAAGCGACCATTGTTGCCGACTCGGCCAATCAATTTGTGTTTAAGGTTCGCAGGGACGCAACCCGCCCTGAGATTAAAGCCGCCGTTGAAAAAATTTATGGCGTTGATGTTTCAGGGGTCACCGTTGCCAACGTCAAGGGCAAAGTTAAGCGCACGGTCCGCGGTCTGAGTCGCAAACCAAGCTGGAAAAAGGCGTATGTGCGGGTTGCAGACGGTCAAGAGATCGACTTCACCGCAGAAGCCAAATAACCATCTAACGATACTTACGCGAGAGAAATCATGCCAGTTGTTAAAGCAAAACCCACATCGCCAGGTAGACGATTTGTCGTCAAGGTCGTACATCCTGATCTCCACAAGGGTGCGCCGCACAAAGCCTTGGTTGAAATTAAGTCCAAAACGGGTGGAAGAAATAACAAAGGGCGAATAACGACCCGTCACATTGGTGGCGGACACAAACAAAAGTATCGAGTAATCGATTTCAAACGCAACAGCAAAGACGGCATAAAAGCGAGCGTAGAGCGGCTTGAGTACGATCCCAACCGCACAGCGAATATCGCATTATTGAAATACGCTGATGGCGAGCGTCGCTACATCATCGCCCCAAAAGGCATCGCCGCGGGTGATGAGATCCAGTCTGGAGAAGGAGCGCCTATTCGAGTAGGTAACTGTATGCCTATGCGGAATATTCCGATGGGTAGTGTGATCCACTGTGTAGAGCTGAAGCCGGGCAAAGGTGCTCAGATCGCACGAAGTGCAGGAACATCCGTGCAGTTGGTTGCAAAAGATGGTCGTTACGTGACCTTGAGATTGCGCTCAGGAGAGATGCGTCGAGCATTGGCCGACTGCCGAGCAACGCTTGGCGAAGTAAGTAATGGTGAGCACAATTTGCGCTCACTTGGTAAAGCCGGTGCCAAGCGCTGGCGCGGCGTTCGCCCGACCGTTCGAGGAGTTGTGATGAACCCGGTGGATCACCCGCATGGGGGTGGTGAAGGTAAGACTTCCGGAGGCCGTCATCCTGTAAGCCCGTGGGGCATGCCAACTAAGGGCTATAAGACAAGAAAGAATAAGCGTACCGACAAGATGATTATCCGTCGTCGTCGCGCCACGCGATAGGAGAGAGTTCGTGCCAAGAAGTTTAAGAAAAGGTCCCTTTATCGATCTGCATCTAATGGAAAAGGTGCAAAAGGCAGTCGAAAGTAACGACAAGCGGCCGATCAAAACCTGGTCAAGACGGTCAATGATAGCGCCAGATTTCGTTGGGCTAACAATCCAAGTGCACAACGGGCGTCAGCACATCCCAGTCTTTGTCACTGAGGATATGGTTGGCCACAAATTGGGTGAGTTCGCGCTCACAAGAACTTATCGGGGACATGCAGCAGATAAGAAGGCCAAGCGACGTTAGACCCAAAGCGCCGGTCATTCCGAGCGAATGTGCGAATGTACGAATGTATAAAAACGGTAGTGCAGTGAGATAGAAAAGCCCTGAGAGCGAAAAAGTGAGCTCAGGAACGTTAGAGCAGTAATAAATAAAAGTTAGAAGAGCAGGTATTGAGGAAGAGGTCATGGAAGTTTCTGCAAAGTTAAAGGGCGCCAAGATGTCGGCTCAAAAAGCACGGCTGGTGGCTGATCAGATCAGGGGGCAATCCGTTGGCCATGCCTTGGACACATTGAGCTTTAGCACTAAGAAGGGTGCCCACCTCGTTAAGAAGCTGCTCGAATCAGCAATTGCGAACGCTGAACATAATGAAGGTGCTGATGTTGATGAGCTGTCTGTTTCAAAGATCTATGTCGATGAAGGCATGACGATGAAGCGGATTAAACCGAGAGCCAAGGGCCGGGCAGATCGAATTTTTAAGAGAAGTTGTCATATCACTCTAGCCGTGGCTGACAAATAACGTTTTTAGCGCTAAAGATTAGGAGACCGGAATGGGTCAAAAAGTACATCCTACAGGCATGCGATTGGGCATCGTCAAGAACCATACCTCGGTGTGGTACGCCCAAGGGCCAGCTTATGCCAAAAATCTGCAAGTTGACCTCGAGGTTCGCGACTTTATTCGTAAAAAGCTTGCACAGGCCTCCGTTAGTAGGATTGACATTCACAGGCCAGCGCAAACAGCAAGGATCACAATCCACACGGCGAGGCCCGGGATTGTAATTGGTAAGAAAGGAGAAGATGTCGAGGTGCTCCGCCAGCAAATTGGCAAGATGATGAAAGTCCCTGTGCATATCAATATCGAAGAGATTCGCAAGCCTGAAATCGATGCGCATCTGGTGGCACAGAACGTTGCTCAACAGTTAGAACGACGCGTGCAATTTAGACGGGCCATGAAGCGAGTAATGCAAAACGCGATGCGACTCGGTGCAGAGGGCATCAAGGTACAAGTCTCAGGACGTCTAGGCGGAGCAGAGATCGCTCGATCAGAAAGCTATCGTGAAGGGCGAGTGCCGCTTCATACGCTGCGAGCCGACATAGATTACGCGACGGCAGAAGCGCTAACGACCTATGGGATATTGGGCGTAAAGGTCTGGATCTTCAAAGGAGAAATACTGGGCGATCGTGAAGAAACTGCGGCAGCCTCTAACACAGCTCAAAATTTTGGTTAATGAAACATGTTACAGCCTAAAAGAACAAAATTTCGCAAGCAGCATAAAGGTAGAAACCGCGGGTTAGCTCAGCGCGGGAGCACGGTGAGCTTTGGAGAGTATGCGCTTAAAGCAACTGGCCGAGGGCGTATGACGGCGCGTCAAATCGAGGCCGCGAGACGGGCAATGACGCGTCGAGTTAAGCGTGGTGGGCAAATATGGATTCGGGTTTTCCCAGATAAGCCAATAACCCAAAAGCCGCTTGAAGTGCGACAGGGTAAGGGTAAGGGCAACGTAGAGTATTGGGTAGCTCAGATTAAGCCAGGCAAGGTCCTTTATGAAATGGAAGGGGTCCCAGAAGAAGTCGCTCGAGACGCATTTAAGTTGGCGGCGGCGAAGCTGCCGTTCCCAACGGCCTTTGTCAAACGCGTGATCATGTAGCGAGGGGAATGGAATGGTTAATTTAGAAGATTTGCGATCGAAGACCTCGGCAGAATTGCAAGACACATTGGTTGAACTTTCTAAAGAGCAGTTCAGCCTTCGGATGCAAAAGTCAATCGGGCAGCTGACTCAGACCCATTTACTGAAGCAAGTTAGCCGGGATATTGCCCGCGTCAAGACATTGATGAGCCAACAAGGTCGATCATAACGCGGATGGGGTGTTCAGCACCCGCAGGGCAAATGCAGGTTTAGATGTAGCAAGAAAGTAAGCGGATAGATAGCGAGAATAGGACTGATAGTCATGAGTGGTGAGCAAAACCTAGCAAGAAATTTAACGGGCACTGTTGTCAGTAACAAGATGGATAAAAGCATCACTGTGCTTGTAGAGCGAAGAATTAAGCACCCGATCTATGGGAAATACATCAAGCGCTCAAAAAAGATCATGGCGCATGATGAAGAAAATCAGTGCCATCAAGGCGATACAGTTACGATTCAAGAATCGAAGCCGATATCAAAGAACAAAACTTGGACTCTCACGTCGGTCGATAAGCGAGCGGTAGAGATTTAAAGCGATAAGACGAGGCCAGAGGCTTCGTGGTATGGGAGTGTAAAGCATGATTCAAGTGCAAACGTATCTGGATATCGCTGATAACAGTGGTGCCCGACGTGTGATGTGTATCAAAGTGCTAGGCGGTTCTAAACGCCGTTACGCGCACATTGGAGATGTCATTAAAGTCACTGTTAAAGAGGCGATACCTAGAGGTCGAGTTAAAAAAGGCCAGGTGTTAGATGCAGTTGTGGTGCGTACAAAAAAAGGGGTTCGACGTCCGGACGGTTCATTGATTCGGTTTGATGGCAACGCTGCGGTTTTGCTTAACGCGAGCAAACAGCCGATTGGTACGCGCATATTTGGACCGGTAACCAGAGAGCTCAGAAATGAAAAGTTTATGAGAATCGTGTCTTTGGCACCCGAAGTTTTATAAGAGATCGGACACATGAAGAAGTTGAAGAAAAACGACTTGGTAGTCGTTCTAACGGGAAAAGACAAAGGTAAAACCGGTGAAATCACCCGCTTGTTGGATGACCAGCGCGTCTACGTATCCGGCATCAACATGATTAAGCGGCATACAAAAGGTAATCCTCAAGCTGGCCAACCTGGCGGCATTATAGAAAAAGAAGCGCCGATTCAGATTTCGAATGTTGCAATTTTTAATCGGAGCACGAGCAAAGCCGACCGAGTAGGTTTTAAACAGACAGACGACGGTAAGCAAGTGCGAATCTATAAGTCCACTGGCGAACAGATAGACGACTAAGACTATGACAGATCTAAAGAAAATATACGAAGAGCAAATTAAGCCCAAGCTGAAAGAAGAATTGGGGCTAACCAATGTAATGGAAGTGCCCCAAATCACGCAGATTACCTTGAACATGGGTGTCGGAGAGGCGCTTAACGATCGCAAACAGTTAGAAGCGGCCGTCTCTGATATGCAGGCAATTGCTGGACAAAAGCCGATTATTACCAATGCAAGACGATCGATTGCTGGCTTTAAAATCCGTGAGGGTTATCCCATTGGCTGCAAGGTCACACTGCGTCGGTCTAGGATGTACGAATTTCTTGATCGTTTAATCAATATCGCACTGCCAAGACAGCGCGATTTTAGAGGATTGAGCCCAAAAGCCTTTGATGGTCGTGGTAATTTTTCAATGGGGTTTTCTGAGCAAATCGTCTTTGCAGAAATTGATTATGACAAGATCGATCGGATCCGCGGCCTAGATGTAAATATTACAACCTCGGCTGCTAATGATGATCAAGGCCGTGCGTTGCTGCGAGCCTTTAACTTCCCTCTGCGGGAAGGTTAATCAAAACGCTTAAATAGACTTAAACGACCGAATAAGCCGAGGACATAATGGCAAAAATATCAATGATCAATCGCGAAAAGAAACGCGAGAAGACCGTGCAAAAATTTGCTGCCAAGAGAGCGGCTCTTAAAGCTCAGATCAAGGATTTGAATTTATCCGATGAAGAGCGCTGGGAAGCACAAGTAAAACTACAAAAGCTACCTAGGAATGCGAGCCCTAGCAGGCAGGTGCGACGTTGCGTTTTGACGGGTCGTCCCCACGCAGTTTATCGCCGATTTGGTTTGGCGAGAACGAAGCTTCGGGAAGCGGCAATGCGGGGAGATATTCCCGGGCTTGTGAAGTCAAGCTGGTAATCAGGAGAGACAGACTATGACAATGCAAGATCCTTTAGCCGATATGTTAACCCGAGTTCGGAATGCGCAAGCCGCAAAGCATGAGTCTGTTGCGATGCCCGCGTCTGGCACCAAGACAGAGATTGCCCGAGTCCTGAAAGAAGAAGGGTACATCGAAGATTACAGCCATGGGGTAGACGAAGCCGGCAAGCCGAGCATGACGATCGTGCTGAAATATTTTAATGGCAAACCAGTGATAGAAACGCTGAAGCGAATGAGTCGGCCTGGGTTAAGAATTTATAAGAACAAGCAAGAAATCCCAAGCGTTCAAGGTGGTTTAGGGGTGGTTATATTGTCCACTAATAAAGGTGTCATGACCGATCGCGCAGCGCGGGCTGCGGGTGTTGGCGGTGAGCTTTTATGCTCCGTATTTTGATCTGATCGATTTAAAAGGTTTTTCTCATGAGTAGAATTGCAAACAGTCCTGTTACCGTACCCTCAGGCGTTGATGTCACGATCAATGGGTCAGAGGTCAACGTGAAAGGTAGCAAGGGTGCACTCAATTTGTCCTTGCATCAAGCAGTTGCGATATCCCAGGAAGATGGTCAATTGTTGCTTAAAGCAGCCCAGCAAAGCCAGCAGTCGGTCGCACTTGCAGGCACCTTCCGTTCTTTAGTCAATAACATGGTGGTCGGTGTTACCGAAGGTTTTCAGAAGCAGTTAGAACTCCAAGGGGTTGGTTATCGTGCGCAAGCACAGGGGAAAAAGCTTAATTTAACGCTAGGGTTTTCGCACCCAGTGGTTTATGACGTGCCGGAAGGGATAGAAATCGAAACGCCGACGCAAACCCAGATTTTGGTGAAAGGCATCGATAAGCAGAAAGTTGGTCAAGTGTCGGCCGAAATTCGGGCCTTCAGGCCACCTGAGCCCTATAAGGGCAAGGGCGTCAGATATGCTGATGAGTACGTCAAGCGTAAAGAAGCCAAGAAGAAGTAAAGCACCTTAGGGTTTCTAATTAGATTAACTGTTGAGTCTTTTCAGGAGACAAACGAGATGAAAAGTAAGCGGGATGCTCGTCTAAAAAGAGCGAGAAGAGGTCGAGCGAAAATGAAGGAGCTTTTGATGCCGAGATTGTGTGTGTTTCGGTCTCCTAAGCATACCTATGCTCAGATCATTTCTGAGGATGGCGGGCAAGTCAAAGTGGCTGCGTCGACATTGGAGGCAGCGCTCAGAGACGGCCCAACTGGCAACATCGAAGGTGCTGCCAAGGTAGGAGCACTGATTGCAGAGCGCGCCAAAGCTGCAGGGTATGAACAGGTCGCATTTGATCGTTCGGGATACAAATACCACGGGCGAGTAAAAGCGTTGGCAGATGCTGCGCGAGAAGCAGGCCTACAATTTTAAGCCTCGAAGATAAAGAAAGAATTAAGGAATAGGCATGGCTTATAACGATCGAGACGCCAACGAAGAAGGGATCCAGGAAAAACTGGTTCAGGTAAACCGAGTGGCGAAAGTCGTCAAGGGCGGACGGATATTTGGATTCACTGCACTGACTGTCGTCGGAGACGGAAATGGCAAGGTCGGCTATGGCCGAGGGAAGGCTCGGGAAGTGCCTCAGGCAATTCAAAAAGCCATGGAGGCGGCGCGTAGAAATATGATCGACGTCGACTTAGATGGTTCAACGCTTCAGTACGAAGTGAATGCGCGACATGGGGCGTCTAAAATTTTCATGAAGCCTGCCTCTGAAGGTACTGGGATCATCGCAGGAAAAACAATGCGGGCTGTGCTTGAAGTAGCCGGAGTGAGAAACGTTTTGGCAAAGTGCTATGGCTCAACTAACCCAGTGAATGTGATTAGAGCGACTTTTAAAGGTCTGCAGAACATGCGGTCACCTGAGTCGATTGCTGACAAGCGTGGGCTTCCTGTTGAACAAATCCTAGGGTAAACGACGATGGCAGATAAAACCTTAAAGGTGACTTTGAACAAAAGTTTAAATGGTCGGCTTAAATCTCATAAAGCCTGCGTAGCTGGCTTGGGTTTGCGCAAAATTAGACAGTCCTCGCTAGTTGAAGACACGCCGTCAGTTCGGGGCATGATTAACAAAGTGTCTTACATGGTGTCCGTCGAAGAAGTGAAGGCGTAAGGAGATACAGCACATGCGATTAAATTCTATATCAGGTGCGCCGGGCAGTCGTCAGGCAAAAAAACGCGTAGGGCGTGGTATTGGTAGTGGGCTCGGAAAGACCGCTGGGCGAGGCCATAAAGGACAGAAGTCCCGGTCAGGTGGGAAAGTCCGTCCTGGGTTTGAAGGTGGTCAACAACCACTACAGATGCGATTGCCAAAATTTGGTTTTACAACAGAAAAGAGTCGTATTACGGGTGAGATTACCCTCTCTGAATTGGGGGCTGCCAATGCCGATGTGGTCACGATAGATGTGCTAAGAACAGCAGACCTGATCAACGAAAAGACCAAGCGTGTCAAAGTCATATTATCGGGCAGTATCGATCGCGCCGTAACGGTCTCAGGCCTCGGTGTGACTAAAGGCGCGAGAGCTGCGATTGAAGCCGCGGGCGGCAAAATCGAAGAATAAACCGTTAGAACGGCAAAGGATCAGGTAATGACGAGTGCATTAGCACAAGGTAGAGCGATGGCGACAGGTGGCGGTTTGTCTGAACTGCGTAGCCGGTTGTTATTTGTGTTGCTCGCAATTGTGGTCTACCGAATTGGTAGTCACATTCCTGTGCCGGGTATCGATCCAGAGCGACTGGCATTACTGTTCAATCAAAACCAAGGCGGCATTTTAGACCTGGTGAATATGTTCGGCGGTGGAGCGCTTGAACGGATGAGTATATTTGCACTTGGGATCATGCCGTATATATCTGCAAGTATTATCACCCAGCTTTTAGTAGCGACAACACCCTCGCTGCAGCAGCTGCGCAAAGAAGGGGAAGCTGGCCGTAAAAAGATTTCCCAGTATACCCGTTATGGCACGCTGGCTTTAGCGCTGGTTCAGGGGATGGCGATGAGTAGCGGTCTCGTCTCGCAGGGATTGTCTTACACCGGCACCTTTATGTTTCATTTTGTCGCGGTTGCAACGTTGGTAACGGGGGCTATGTTTATTATGTGGCTTGGCGAGCAAGTCACTGAGCGGGGTATCGGCAACGGCATTTCGATCATAATCTTTACCGGTATTGTCTCAGGTTTTCCTGGCGCGATCGGGCAGTCATTCGAGCAAGCGCGTCAGGGAGAAATACAGATCCTTGCGCTGTTAGGCATTGCTGTATTGGCCATCGTGATCGTCGCTGGCGTGGTGTATGTAGAACGTGGGCAACGGCGAATAACGATCAACTATGCTCGCCGTCAGCAGGGGCGGCGAATGTACCAAGGCCAGAGCTCGCATTTGCCGTTGAAAGTGAACATGGCGGGTGTTATCCCGGCGATTTTTGCCAGCAGTCTGTTGTTGTTTCCAGCGTCGATAGGCCAGTGGTTTGGTCAGTCCGAAGGAATGGAATGGATTCAGGACGTGAGCCTTTGGATTGCCCCTGGACAGCCCCTGAATATTATCTTGTTTTCCATCGGCATTATCTTCTTTTGCTTTTGGTACACGTCGATCATGTTTAACCCCAAAGAAGTCGCAGACAATTTGAAGCGCTCAGGGGCGTTTATCCCAGGTTATCGACCTGGTGATCAAACGGCTCGGTATATAGACACCATTATCACCCGACTAACATTGTTCGGGTCGCTGTACATGACCTTGGTCTGTTTGTTACCGCAATTTCTAGTTATTCAGTTCAATATCACGTTTCAACTAGGCGGAACAGCACTGTTAATTGTTGTGGTAGTGATCATGGATTTTATGGCACAAGTGCAAACTCACCTTATGTCACACCAGTATGAATCATTGATGAAAAAGTCAAATCTACAAAATTTTGGGCGGCGCTAGGAGTCAAGACCAATGAAAGTAAGAGCTTCAGTGAAAAAAATGTGCCGAAATTGTCGAATTATTCGGCGAAACGGTTCAGTTCGAGTGATTTGCTCGGAACCTAAACATAAACAACGTCAGGGTTAAACTGACAGAAAGGTAGACAGGAGCAACCTATGGCTCGTTTAGCTGGAATTAACATTCCTGACGATAAGCATGCAGAGATCTCATTAACGTACATTTACGGTATTGGTCGTACAACAGCAAAAGCGCTGTGTGATAAGACAGGCATCGCCCGGACCAGCAAAGTCGGTGAGTTGACCGAGGGGGAGCTCGACGATCTTCGCGGTGAGATTGCAAAGCTGAGTGTTGAAGGGGACCTTCGTCGAGAAGTACAGCTAAATATTAAGCGGTTACTAGACCTTGGTTGTAACCGTGGAATTCGTCATCGCCGGAGTCTGCCCGTCAGAGGCCAGCGAACGAAGACCAACGCCAGAACACGTAAGGGTCCTAAGCGTCCCGTCAGGAAGTAAACGTCACAACGACACGGTTATTCACGAATTAAAGAAAGTAGGTAGACAGAATGTCTGATACAGAAACGCAACAGGCTCCGGTGGTACGAAAAAAAGGCAAGCGTCAAATTGCCGATGGGTTGGCACACGTGCATGCCTCTTTTAACAACACCATCATTACCATTACTGACCGACAAGGCGGGGCGCTCGCTTGGGCAACTGCCGGTGGCTCTGGTTTTAGAGGGGCTCGAAAAAGCACACCGTTTGCGGCTCAGGTGGCGGCAGAGCGAGCGGGTAACGCAGCTCTAGAGTACGGCCTACAAAATTTAGAGGTCTTTGTGAAAGGACCTGGGCCAGGTCGAGAGGCCGCGGTCAGAGCGTTAAATGCGGTAGGTTATCGCATAACGAACATCACAGATGTGACACCGATCCCGCATAACGGATGTCGGCCCCCTAAAAAGCGTCGGGTGTAAAAGAGGAGATTGCCAATGGCCAGATATCTCGGCCCAAAGTTAAAGTTATCCAGAAGAGAAGGCACAGACCTGTTCTTAAAAAGTGGCGTTCGGCCAATTGAGTCAAAGTGTCGGATAGAAACTGCACCGGGGATGCATGGGCATCGGCGGGCACGCGCCACCGACTATGGTGTACAGCTGCGCGAAAAGCAGAAAGTGCGTCGTATTTATGGTGTGTTAGAAAAACAGTTTCGTAACTACTACAAAAAAGCCGACCGTCAAAAAGGTGCGACCGGTGAGAATTTGCTGCGCATATTAGAGCGACGGCTAGACAATGTTGTCTATCGCATGGGTTTTGGTTGCACGCGAGCAGAATCACGTCAGTTGGTATCTCACAAATCAATCTTAGTGAACGGGCAGGTGGTGAACATCCCCTCATACCAAGTTGAGGCAGGCGATACCATCACGATTAGAGAGCGCTCTAGAAACCAGCTGCGCATTCAAGGAGCACTGAACCTTGCTGCTCAAAGGTCTTCTGTTGACTGGGTTGAAGTCAATGTTGACCGTCTAGAGGGGGTACTTAAAGCGTACCCTGAGCGAGACGAGTTGCCATCAGAAATCAACGAAAACTTGATTGTTGAGCTTTACTCTAAGTAAGCGATTGAATTCATTTAAGATTAAGGAAGGATAAGGTATGCCTCATTCGTCACTAGAGTTTCTAACGCCCAAGCATATCCAGGTGGACCAAGTGAGTAACACCCGAGCACAAGTAGTGCTTGAACCGCTAGAACGTGGTTTTGGTCACACCCTAGGTAACGCCCTGCGGCGCATTTTACTGTCAAGTATGCCAGGTTGTGCGGTTACCGAAGTAGAAATCGAGGGAGTTCTTCATGAATACAGCGCCATCGAAGGCGTAGAAGAAGATGTAATTGAAATTTTGCTTAATCTTAAAGGCGTTGCGGTTAAGCTAAACACGGCTGACGAAGCGGAACTCTCGTTATCAAAAGAAGGCCCTGGTGTTGTGACAGCGGGGGATTTTGTCCTGGATCACGACGTCGAGATTGCGAACCCAGAGCACGTCATTGCCACCCTCAATAGTGCAGGTAAGTTAAACCTACGCGCGAAGGTCGGTCGAGGCCGGGGTTATCAGCCGGCTGATGCAGTGGTAAGCGAGGAGGACTCAGGCCGGGTGATTGGCAGTCTTTTACTGGACGCCTCATATAGCCCAGTCCGTAGAGTCGCTTACAAGGTCGATAATGCACGAGTTGAGCAGAGAACAGATCTGGATAAATTGATTATTGATCTAGAGACGAATGGCACCATCGATCCAGAAGAGGCAATCCGCCGGGCAGCGACGATTCTCCAGCAACAGGTTGCTGTGTTTGTTGATTTACAGAGCAGTGATTTTCCTGAAGAGAAGCAAATAGAGGAAGAAATCGATCCTATTTTGTTGCGTCCAGTGGATGATCTGGAGTTGACCGTTCGATCTGCTAACTGTCTGAAAGCAGAAAATATTTATTACATCGGCGATTTAATCAGACGAACAGAAGTCGAGCTGCTTAAGACCCCAAACTTGGGAAAGAAGTCGCTGACAGAAATCAAAGACGTGCTCGCCTCAAGAGGCTTGTCTCTTGGCATGCGTCTTGAAAACTGGCCGCCGGTAAGTTTACGTGGCGATGATCGTTTGCTCGGTTAAGCCATTAGCGTCTCAAGGCAAGTATGTAAGATTAGGAACTACCTACCATGCGTCATAGAAAAAGTGGAAAACAGCTAAATCGAAACTCGTCTCACCGCAAAGCCATGTTTAAAAACATGACCTGCTCTTTGGTCGAGCATGAAGTGATTAAGACTACCGTACCCAAAGCCAAAGAACTCCGCAGATTCGCAGAGCCCTTAATAACTCTGGCAAAGCAGGATTCGGTTGCCAATCGGCGACTGGCTTTTGCGAGGACCGGTAGCAAGGCGACCGTCGGTAAACTGTTCTCAGATCTCGGACCAAGATTCCAGGATCGACCAGGCGGCTACACGCGCATTTTGAAAGCAGGCTTTCGCGCGGGTGACGCAGCGCCTATGGCTTATGTCGAACTTGTCGATCGAGAGATAGCCGATGATGAGATCATCGATGAGGTGGAAGAAAGCGAAGAGTAATAGCACGACATCTTATACAAAAGGGCCGGTTCATCCGGCCCTTTTGCGTTATAACAGTGAAGCTAGGTCGGGCGACCCGACAACAATCAAAAGGACTGCACGTCATGCAAAGTTTTATACCGATACCCAGAACCTTGATGGGCCCGGGCCCGTCGGATGTTCACCCTCGTATATTAACGGCGATGGCAAAGCCTACGGTCGGGCATTTAGATCCTGAGTTTATTCGGCTGATGGACGAAATAAAGCGCCTGCTTCAAACGGTATTTCAGACTGACAATGCGTTGACGTTGCCTTTATCAGCGCCGGGCAGTGCCGGTATGGAGGCCAGTTTTGTCAATTTAGTCGAACCAGGGGATAAAGTCATCGTGCTGCAAAACGGGGTGTTTGGTGGGCGCATGGCAGAGAATGTTGAGCGGCTGGGCGGTACTTTGGTGCGTGTAGAATCGCCTTGGGGGCGCGCCATTGATCCAGCGCAGTTAGAAGCTGCTTTAAAGGCTCACCCAGATACTAAGGTTGTAGCTTTTGTCCATGCAGAGACATCAACCGGGGTTAAGTCTGATGCAAAGACTTTGTGCGCGATGGCTCAAGCGGCCGGCTGTCTAACCATTGTCGATTGCGTGACTTCCCTTGTGGGTTGCGAGGTCGATGTTGATGGTTGGGGTGCTGATGCTGTTTATAGTGGCACCCAAAAGTGCTTGTCGTGTGCGCCTGGCTTATCCCCGTTTACCTTGTCTCCCCGTGCTGCTGAAGTCATCCAGTCAAGAGGGACACCTGTAAAATCTTGGTTTTTAGATATGAACCTCATCATGGGGTATTGGGGAGAAGGTCAAACTCGAGCCTATCACCATACGGCGCCGGTCAATGCCTTGTATGGTCTTCATGAGGCGCTTCTAATCGCCGTTGATGAGGGGCTGAGTGCCTCTTGGCTACGTCACCAGCGAAATCATGAAGCCTTAAAAGCAGGACTAGAGGCTATGGGATTGGCTTTTTTCGTACCGGAATCAGAACGGTTGCCGCAATTGAATTTAGTAACAGTGCCGGAAGGTGTTGACGAGGCGGTGGTTCGGCGTCAGTTGCTGGCCGACTTTAATTTAGAAATTGGTGCGGGACTTGGCGTGCTTGCGGGCAAGGTCTGGCGAATTGGGTTGATGGGGTATGCCAGTCGTCCTGAGAACGTATTGCTGTGTCTATCTGCGCTAGAGTCGGTTTTAAGCGCCAGTCAAGCGCCTATTCACCGAGGGGTTGCTATTGATGCCATGCAAGCGGCTTACAGCGCAGCCTAGATGCGTCGGCGCTAACCGCCAAGAAGCGCTTTGAGATATCTGCCTGTTGCTGAATTCTTTACCGAAGCAATGGTCTCCGGCGTGCCCTGACAGAGAATTTCGCCCCCGCCTTCGCCGCCCTCGGGACCGAGATCAATGACCCAATCGGCAGTCTTAACGACATCCAGATTGTGCTCAATAACAATGACTGTGTTGCCTCTATCGCGTAGTTGATGGATCACTTTCAATAGCTGATCGATGTCATGAAAATGCAGGCCAGTTGTGGGCTCATCTAAAATATAGAGCGTTTTGCCGGTGTCTGTTTTAGCCAGTTCTCGAGCGAGTTTGACCCGCTGCGCCTCGCCACCTGACAGAGTGGTTGCACTTTGTCCGAGGCGGATGTATCCAAGACCGACCTCCTGTAGCGTCTCAAGCCTACGTTTGATAACTGGAACGGCATTTAAAAAGTCAGCCGCTTCGTCGACAGTCATGTTCAAGATGTCGGTAATTGATCGGCCTTTATATAGAATTTCTAAAGTCTCTCGGTTGTAGCGTTTGCCTTCGCATTCATCGCATTGAACATAGATGTCAGCGAGAAAATGCATCTCAACTTTGATCAAACCGTCACCTTGACAAGCCTCACAGCGTCCACCTTTGACGTTGAAGCTAAACCGGCCTGATTTGTAGCCACGGGACCGAGCCTCTGCAGTCGAGGCAAAAAGGTCCCGAATCGCCGTAAAGATGTTGGTGTAGGTAGCAGGGTTGGAACGAGGCGTTCGGCCAATTGGGCTCTGACTAATATCGACGACTTTATCCAAAAGCGATAGCCCCTCGATCGAGTGATAGGGGGATGCAGTCAGGGTTGTCGCACCATTTAAGGCAGTTGCTGCAATCGGATATAAGGTTTGATTGATCAGCGTAGACTTGCCAGAGCCTGAGACACCAGTGATGCAGGTTAGAAGGCCAATCGGAATCTTGAGGTCAACAGCTTTGAGGTTGTTTCCAGAAGCGCCTGATAATTCTAGCCAACTGTCTTGCTGAGGTTGACGTCGATTTTTGGGCATTTCAATTTGGCGCTGGCCGGACAAAAACTGTCCTGTAATTGAGGCTGGGCAATCTAAGATTGCGGAAATCGGTCCAGACGCTAGCACCTCACCGCCCAATTCGCCGGCCCCTGGGCCAATGTCTACGATAAAATCGGCCGCCTGAATCGCCTCATCGTCATGCTCCACAACGATGACCGTATTACCAATGTCCCGGAGTTTTCTCAGGGTGCCGAGCAAACGTTGATTATCTCTTTGATGTAATCCGATCGAAGGTTCATCCAGGATGTACATCACGCCCACGAGTCCGGCGCCAATCTGACTCGCCAACCGGATTCGTTGGCCCTCGCCGCCTGATAGCGTGCTGGCAGGCCTTGAAAGCGATAGATAATTCAGGCCTACATCAATTAGAAAACTTAGGCGGGCGCGTATTTCACTGATAATCCGTTCAGCGACTTGGGCCTGCTGATGCCCAAGGGACAGTGTTGCGAGCGTCTCAAAGGCGGTTTGGATGCTGACATTCGATAATTGTGAATAATTCTTACCACCAATGGTCACCGACAATGCGCCAGGGTTGAGCCGTTGGCCCTTGCAGCTTTGACACGTTTGCTCTCGAAGCCAAGTGCTGAGTTGATCCTTTACGGTCTGAGAACTGGTTTCTTCGTAGCGTCGCTTAAGATTAGGAATGATGCCTTCGAATCGGTGCTGCCTCAGCACCCGCTGACCGGTTTGATCAGCATAGTAAAAGGGTATTTCAGTGTCGCCGCTACCGTCGAAGATCACCGATTGATGATGTGCTTCAAGCATATTAAATGGGACATCCAACGAAAATTGGTAGTGTTGAGCAACTTGTTCGAGCAATTGATAATAATAGACATGTTGACGATCCCAGCCTGAAATTGCGCCCTCAGAGATCGATAGACTGTCATCCCTAATGAGGATAGCTGGGTCAAATATCTTCTGAGTGCCTAGGCCATCGCAACTTTGACAGGCCCCGTTAGGGTTATTAAAGGAAAAGAGCCTCGGCTCGAGTGCGGGCATCGAATAGCCGCACGTTGGGCATGCAAAATTGGCCGAGAACAAAATTTCTTCAGCCGCTTCATCTAGATTCGCAATAATCGCGGTGCCGCCCGAGGTTTTGGTGGCGGTTTCAAAGGAATCTGCAAGTCGGATCGCAAGGTCTGGACGCACCTTAAAGCGATCTACGACAACTTCAATGGTATGTCGCTTGTTTTTATCAAGGGGAGATAGGTCATCTAGCGCGACTAAATCACCGTTCACCCGAATTCTGACAAAGCCTTGACTGGCAAGTTGTTTAAGTAACTGGGCGTGTTCACCCCGTTTCCCTTGAACTACTGGCGCGAGGAGCATCAGCCTTTGATCTGGTTGCATATCAAGGACGTGATCCACCATTTGTGCGATCGTTTGGGCCTTGAGGGGGAGTCCGTGGTCAGGGCAGTGGGGTTCTCCCACCCGGGCGAACAAGAGACGCAGATAATCGGCAATCTCTGTGATGGTGCCGACGGTCGATCGAGGGTTATGAGAGGTGGTTTTTTGCTCGATGGAAATAGCTGGAGACAAGCCTTCAATCAGATCGACATCGGGTTTTTCCATGATAGCCAAGAATTGTCTGGCATAGGTCGATAAACTCTCGACATAGCGTCTTTGCCCCTCGGCATAGAGGGTGTCAAAAGCGAGAGAGGATTTTCCAGACCCAGATAAGCCGGTGATCACTGTAAGACAATCTCTGGGTATATCCAGATCAATGTTTTTCAAGTTATGGGTTCGAGCGCCCCGAATCGAAATCGTTTTAGTCGGCATAGTCTGGTTCCGAGGTAATCGTTATGGATTTTACGTTGTTCGTTGCGACTAAAACGTACCCGTTTCAGGAGGAGTTTCGTGCGGCAAAAACAAAAGCCTGATATCATCCGACGCCGAAAAAGCCGGTCCCAATTATGAAGCCGGAGCTTCGGGAACACCCGCTTCAAGGTCTACCGCCATTGGTAAAACCGCAGGTAGCGATACTAAGGGTTTGCAATAGGTTTCGCAAAGATCAAAGCACGCATTAGGCCTACTACATGAATAAAACCGAGAGAATGACCGGGTTACTGGTGAGCCTTTTGTATTTTGTACGAATGCTAGGCTTATTCAGTATTTTGCCAATATTCACGCTGGCCGCAAACGACGATTATGCTGCGGGGTCGCTGATGATTGGGGTCACCCTAGGCATCTATGGCCTGCTTCAGGCGGGTATGCAAATTCCATTTGGTATCTTGTCAGACCGGCTAGGACGCAAATCGGTATTGGTATTTGGATTGGTCCTGTTTGTTTTAGGGAGCTGGCTTGCCGCAGTCGCTGACTCGATCTGGGGTATTTTGTTGGGTCGAGCGCTCCAAGGGGCGGGTGCAATTGCTGGCGTTTTGCTGGCGGTCGTCGCCGACGAAATTCGGCCCGAATGGCGAGCATCAGTGATGGCGATGATCGGCGCTAGTATCGGTGTCGCCTTCGGATTGTCGCTGATTTTAGGACCGCTAATTTATGATATTGGTGGGTTGTCGGCGGTTTTTTACTTGGGCATGCTGACGGGCGCTTTAGCCCTTGGGTTGGTCTTGGTAATGCCTTTTGCGGCTGTTGCGCAGCTTAGAGTAACGACTGAGCCGACGCACCCCGTGCGAGGATTGAGTCAAAACGCACAGTTTCAGTGGTTGAATTTGAGCATTTTTATCAACCACTTCTTGTTAATGTCGAGTTTTTTGGTGATTCCGAGGCTGTTGGTGAGCGCAGAAATCGCCGTCGCCGATCATAGCTGGATCTATCTAGGCGTATTGTTTGGATCTTTTATGATTATGTTGCCCGCGATTATCCGCTGGGGCAAAAGTCAGGTGATTATCGCTAAGGTGGTTCCGGCTATTCTGATCATGATCTTGGGTCTATTGTTACTAGCGCTAGGTGTTTCTGCTGCATGGGTGTTGCTGGGGTTATTAGTCTTTTTTGTGGGCTTCAACTATTTAGAAGCAACGCTTCCGGCACTGGTTTCACAGGTGGCTCCTGAGGCAGTTCGGGGTAAGGCGATGGGTATCTACTCAACCAGCCAGTTCTTAGGACTGTTTGCTGGAGGCAGCCTGGGTGGGTTGTGGATGGCGCATTTGAGTTTATCTGCTGTGTTGGTAGCCAATGGGGCATTGGCGCTCGGTTGGGTTGTGTTGTTGCTCGTATTAAACTTTCGAGAGCAGAAAATAGCAGGCGCTAAATCACGTGGCTAAGAGCCGCAGCGCTGCCCTTAGCGGCCCCAAGGGGTTATGATTTACGGTCAAGAGTTAAAGGTTTCCGGTGTATGCACAAGTTGCGGCTGGGATGCATCGGGAACCGGGCAACGGATAGAAGCAATAACCGTCAATTGATTAATAGGAGCGGACATGGCGAGAGGTATCAACAAAGTAATTATTGTCGGCAATTTAGGCCGCGATCCAGAGACGCGTTATTTGCCATCAGGGGGCGCCGTCACCAACGTCTCGGTGGCAACGTCGAAAAGTTGGCGAGATAGAGACTCTGGAGAACAAAAAGAGCGTACCGAATGGCATAGGATTGTGTTTTTTAATCGCTTGGCCGAGATTGCCAGTGAGTATCTAAAACGAGGCTCAAAAATTTACTTAGAGGGTGAGCTTAGAACTCGAGAGTGGGAACGCGAAGGTCAGAAGCATTACACGACTGAGATTGTCGCAAGTGAAATGCAAATGCTCGATTCTCGTGGCGGCATGGATGGCGGCGCTGGCAATTTCGGTGCGCCAAACTCAGCCCCTGCGCGGGCTCAAGATGATGTTGGGCCACCACCATCAGACGACTTCGATGATGATATTCCGTTCTAACAAATGAATCTTCACGCGTTGATTTGTCGGTACTGCGCTTTGGCGTTAGCGGATGTGGTATCGCGGAAGACAGCCGTTCCTTCGGTATACGGAGGCTGCTTTGAGCCAATGTGAGCTAGCGCTGTTTCCTCTGTCTAGCGTGCTGTTCCCTGGCGGTGTAACGACGCTTTGTATTCGTGAGGCAAGGCACTTAGATGTGATTGCCAAGATTTTAAAGACGGGGGATTCCCTCGGCGTTGTACTGGCTGAAGACGGGCAAGCTGCATCGTCAATAGTGGATAAAAATGCGCCGCACGTGGCCCGGGTAGGGAGCCGGTGTACTGTTCAGAATTTTGACCAGAACGACCAAGGCCAATTAACCATTGAGATTCAGGCGCAGCAGAAATTTAAAATTTTGGACACGTTCGAAGACAAACAGCGAGCGATGTTTGCTCAGGTGTTGCTGATGACGCCAGAGCCAGTGATTGAGACGGGCCCAGAGGACGAATCGCTCATTGATATACTCGAACACCTGTTAGCGCACCCAGCTGTCAAGATCGCTCGTCATCAGATTGATTATCAACACTTGGCCAATCTGGGTGGCCGCTTAGCAGAACTTTTACCGTTAAAAAATACCGTGCGGCAGCGGATGCTAGAGATTCATGATCCGGTGGTTCGGTTAAATCATTTGGAAAAAATCCTAGACCAATTACAAACCGAGGCAGAAACGTCTTAGGGGTGAGTACTTCACAGTCGATAACCCATGATTAAGGCGTTGATACCTAAAAAGTCTAAAACCCCGCTAGAAGAATTTGATGAAGCAAATTGAACAAACAGTGTTAGAAATCGGCAAAAATGCTAAGGCTGCTGCGATTGCGGCACGTCGAGCTAGCACGGCGGATAAAAACCGTGCACTTGAAAAGATTGTCCTCGAAATTATCGAGGCAACCGATGAGATTCTATCGGCCAACGCATTAGATATTGCTCATGCCACCGAGCAAGGTTTAGATGCAGCGAGCTTAGATCGATTGGCATTAGGTGCAAGTGGTGTTGCTGGGATGGTAGAAGGACTGCAACACATAATCGGGCTGCAAGATCCCGTGGGCGCTGTAAAAGACCTCACGGTGCGACCAAACGGCTTGAATATTGGCAAGATGCGTACCCCCCTTGGCGTGATTGGTATGATTTATGAATCTAGGCCCAACGTGACAATCGATGCTGCCGGCCTTTGCTTAAAGTCTGGGAACGCAGTTATTTTACGGGGTGGTTCAGAATGTATCGTTACCAATCAAGCGCTGTCGGCCTGTATCCAGCGGGGACTTATCGCCGCTGACCTTAACCCACATTGGGTTCAGCTAATTCAAACCACCGATCGGGCAGCCGTCGGTGAACTTTTAGCGCTCGACACTTATGTGGATCTGATTATCCCTCGAGGGGGTAAGAGCCTGATTGAGCGGGTTGCTCGGGACGCGCGTATCCCTGTTTTGAAACACCTAGACGGTATCTGCCATCTTTATATCCACGAGGATGCAAATCTCGAGATGGCTCACGCACTTATAATGAACGCTAAAACCCATCGATATGCCGTCTGCAACGCAATGGAAACTTTGTTGCTACACAAAGACCTGCCAGCATCTTTTGTTGATGAAGCGCTTTCAGCGCTGATTCATGCCGGTGTCGAAGTCAGGGCTTGTGAGCGTACTCGATCTAAATTGACGGATGTTGGTAGTGTCCAGCTAGCCAGTGCTGAGGATTGGGTCACTGAGTATTTAGGGCCGATTTTATCCGTCAAAACCTGCGCGGATCTTGATGACGCCATAGCCCATATCAATCATTATGGCTCAAATCATACGGACGCGATCGTCACCGAAAGTCTGCAGGCGACTCAAACCTTCATGCGTGAAGTGGACTCGAGCTCGGTTATGGTCAATGCATCGACTCGATTTGCTGATGGATTCGAATATGGACTTGGAGCAGAGATTGGTATTTCTACTGATAAATTACATGCTCGGGGCCCAGTTGGATTGGAGGGATTAACCAGCGAAAAGTATGTCGTATACGGTACCGGGCAAATTCGGGCATGACCCGTAGCCAAATCGATATTGCAATATTTGGTGGTACCTTCGATCCAGTCCATACCGGTCATTTGGCGATGGCAGCAGCCGTTTCTGAACGGTTAGACGTCGATATCTGTTTTGTACCGCTCAATAGTGCGCCCCATAAGGGGTGCTTGGGGGCAACCGCGTCCGAAAGGTTAGCGATGCTAGAAATCGCTTTAGCTGATGAGCCTCGGTGCTATGTCGACGATCTAGAAGTTATGAGGGGCGATGTTTCTTACACCATCGATACTGTGACCACGCTTCGGGCTAAACTGGGGTCGGAGGCGCGGATGTACTTTGTGTTAGGGGAGGACGCATACTCTGGCTTAACGCAGTGGCGCCTCTGGCAAAACATTCTCTCGCAGGTACATTTGGTGGTCTGCCCGCGACGCCCCAAGGTTGAGGTGCCACCTGCCTTGTTAGCATTAGAAGCAGATTTTAAGGTTGAATCGGTTGAGCGCTTAAAAGCCGCTCCGAGCGGTAGTATTTTTTTCCTAGATCAGCAGCAGATCGAAGTATCCTCAACAGAAATTCGGCGTAAACTGCTTGATGATGACGACGTTTCAAGGTTGCTGAAACCCGAAGTACTCGCTTTTATAAAAGCGCGAAAGTTATATGCGAATGCGCAGTAAGGTAGATCAAAAATGATGAATACGGACGAGTTAACTCGATTAGTGCTTGACGCATTAGATGATATTAAAGGCCAAGACTTAACCGTCTTAGATGTTCGAGGGCAGACTGATATCGCCGATGTTATGGTCGTCGCAACTGGGCAATCCTCTCGACAAGTTAAGGCATTGGCAGCGAATGTCGTTGAGCAGGCAAAAAGTGCTGGTCAGCAGCCTCTTGGCATCGAGGGTGAGGATGAAGGTGACTGGGTGCTGGTCGATCTTGCTGATGTGTTGGTCCATGTCATGCTGCAAGAGGTCCGAGATTTATATGATCTTGAGAGCCTTTGGAGCCTCACGGCTCGAGACTCTAATGCGACGTCGTGAAGATTGAGCTCTTGGGTGCAGGGGTGGGTGCCCCAGAATGGGTCTCATCGGGTTTTGGGGTCTACCAAAAGCGCCTGCCGCCGGAGTGTCGTCTTCTGTTAACAGAGTGTGCTACCGCAAAGCGCATCAAAGGCGGTCGTGCCGAGGATTATCGTCGCGCAGAAGCGGAGCAGTTTACTCGCCAGATAAAAGATGGCGCCTATTTAATAGCTCTGGATAAATCGGGTACGCAAGTTGAGACCGAAGCGCTATCTAAGCGTATGGAACAGTGGATGCTTGAGTATCCGCAGGTGCAAATTTTGATCGGTGGGCCAGATGGCCTTGCACAAAGCCTGCTCGACCGAGCGGATTGGACGCTGAGTTTGTCTAGACTTACCTTCCCACATTTTATGGTGCGTATCTTGATCGCTGAGCAGCTCTATCGAGCATGGACGCTGTTAAAGAATCATCCTTATCATAAGTAGCTATGGCCGAACCTCTCGCTTTAAAAGATCATCATTTAGAGAGTCAGATCTATATCGAGCGCGTTGCCGCCGGTGCGTTAGTGGTTGGTCTTTTATTTTTGGCGTTGCTTGCGCGAATCGGATACCTACAAATTTACGAGTATCGGGATGCTGTCTCGCAATCTGAAGAGAATCGCATTCAAGTGGTGGCAAGACCGCCAGTTCGCGGCTTGATTTTAGATGCCAAAGGCCTATTGCTTGCAGATAATCGGCCTTCCAGAGATCTACGCTTGATTCCAGAGCAGATCAATGATGTGCCAGACACTCTGCAGAAATTGCAGGCAGTACTGGAGATGAGCCTCGAAGAAGTAGAGCGATTTCGCTCGCTTGCGGAGCGACAATATCGTCGATTCGAGGCGCTGCCCGTATTGTTTGATTTGTCTGATGCTCAAGTGGCGCAATTTGAAGCCAATCGCTATCAGTTCCCTGGTTTATTTGTCAGCGGTAAATTGGTTCGAAACTATCCCCAAGGTGAACTCGTTGCCCATGCCGTAGGTTCGGTCAGACGGATTAATGATCAAGATGCCAAGTTGATTAACGCCACGGACTATGCCGGCACAGACCACATCGGGAAATTAGGCGTTGAGCGCTTTTACGAAGGTACGCTTCTAGGTCAAGTCGGCTATGACCAGATCGAAGTCAATGCTCGAGGTCGACAAATGCAAACCCTTGAGTCGGTGAAACCCGTGAACGGCAGAGATCTTCAGCTGTACTTGGATGTCGGCCTCCAGGCGGCAGCCGACAGGGCCCTTGGTGATCGGCGCGGCGCAATTGTCGCTATAGAACCTAAGAGTGGCGGTATCTTGGCGTTGCTCAGTCGCCCGGCTTATGATCCTAACTTATTTGTTCAAGGCATATCTCACAAAGCCTACAATGCTCTGAGAACTTCGGTTGATGCGCCGCTTTTTAATCGAGCGATTCAAGGGCAGTACCAACCCGGATCGACACTGAAGCCATTCATTGGTCTGGTTGCTTTAGGTGAGGGGTTTGCAAATATCAAAGACAAGATTGAGGACCCAGGTTGGTACCAATTGCCTGGAAATGAGCGGCTCTATCGAGATTGGAATTGGACCAAGACAGATGCCGGTGGGCATGGTCAAGTTAATCTTCAGAAAGCAATTTATCGATCCTGCAACGTATATTTTTATGATCTCGCCGTACGATTAGGCATAGATCGGCTGTCAGAGGGGCTTTCTCGCTTCGGGTTTGGTGCAGTGACTGCCCTAGATCTGCCTGAAGCAAGCGTTGGGCTCCTACCCAGTCGGGACTGGAAGCAGCAGGTCAAGAGATTGCCTTGGTATCCTGGCGATACGGTGAATCTAGGAATCGGTCACGGCGATGTGTTAGTGACGCCACTGCAAATGGCTACCGCGGTGGCAACATTAGCCAACAGAGGCAAGTTTGTCCGGCCGAGGATGGTTCAATCGTCGGCATTAGAACAAGCGCCGAGTCCAACCCAAGCATTGGGTGAGCCGTTATCCCAAGCGCTTTTCGAACCTATCATAGAGGCCATGGAGATGGTTGTTCATCGGGGTAACCAAGGGTTTGGCGAAAATGGCACGGCCTGGGCCTATATTGGTAGAGATATCGAATATCGTATGGCGGGTAAGTCTGGCACTGCACAAGTAGTAGAAATCGAGCAAGGTGAAGTCTACGACGCATCCTTAATTTCGGAAAGACAACGTAAACATGCTTGGTTTGTCGCGTTTGCGCCGGTTGTTGCGCCCGAAATTGCAATTGCGGTTCTCATTGAAAATGGTGGCGGAGGTAGCGAACAGGCGGCACCCATCGCCCGGGAGCTACTGGATTATTACTTGCTTGAATCTAAGCCTCTGGCCACTGCTATGACTGCCGCCGGGCTAATGCCGTGAGCCGAGACTTTATCAGGCAGTTACCGGGTACGAGTGAGGGCTACAGTGGTCGCACGCCGGTATTTAACTGGTTTAACGTTGATCCTTTACTGTTTTGTATTCTGGCGGTGATCGTAAGTTTTGGCTTGCTGATACTTTACAGCGCGGCGGACGCTTCAACTTCAGTCATCCAAGCTCAATGTGTTCGATTGGCTGCTGGGTTCGGGCTGATGTTATTGGTAGCGCAGGTGCCGCCTTATGTCTTGCTGCGGCTCGCGCCTGTGCTATATCTGATTGGTTTGCTATTGCTGGCGCTAACGTATCCCTTTGGCACCGAGGTTAATGGATCGAGACGTTGGCTTAGAATTCCAGGTCTGATCAACTTTCAACCCTCAGAAGCCATGAAGGTATTTTTGCCAATGGTGATGGCTTGGTATTTGAGTGACCGACATTTACCACCAGGAACGAAACCGCTCACGGTTGGCATGGCTCTGATGTTAGTGCCTTTTGGCCTAATTTTGATGCAGCCAGATTTGGGCACCGCGCTGCTGTTTGCAGCATCAGGGTTATTGGTGCTTTTGTTAGCTGGTTTATCTTGGCGTTTTTTGATGGGGCTTGGCGCCATACTTGTTGCTGCGGCACCGGTAATGTGGTTTTTAATCAGAGAGTATCAACGACAGCGAATATTGACGCTCTTCGACCCAGAACGAGACCCTCTGGGCGCTGGATGGAATATCATTCAATCAAAAATCGCCATCGGTTCGGGTGGATTGGGTGGTAAGGGACTATTGAACGGGACTCAATCACATTTAGATTTCCTACCAGAGACTCAGACCGATTTTATCGTAGCAGTGCTCGCCGAAGAGCTGGGATTCATCGGGGTGGCGTCGCTGCTAATGCTTTACGGCCTGTTCATATTTCGGGGTCTTCTGATTTCGGTGCAGGCTCAGGATACGTTTGGCAGGCTCCTAGCTGGCAGCATTACCTTTACTTTTGCGGTTTATGTCTTCGTGAATATTGGTATGGTGTCGGGTATCCTTCCAGTAGTCGGGGTGCCTCTGCCGCTGGTGAGTTTTGGGGGGTCATCCTTGCTGACCCTGTTTGCGGGGTTCGGTATGTTGATGTCGATTCATAGTCATCGAAGGATAAACATTTGATCAAGCATATTGCCAAAGTCTTAATCCAAAATCGCTGGCGCTTTCTGGTAGGGCGGGGTGGAGTACTTTTATTGCTTTGTACTTTTTGCGCACAGCTGACCGCCGATTATGGGGGCCGAGAGGATGTTGAGGCCTTTATTGAAGAACTTAATCGGGAGGACGGTTTTGACCCCGACACCTTGAGAGCCGTTTTTGATCAAGCAGTTTATAAGCAATCGATTATCGATGCGATCTCAAGGCCAGCCGAGAGAGTACTCAATTGGGCGAGCTATCAGGATATTTTCCTGACGAAAGCGCGTGTGCGTCAGGGGATTGATTTTGAGCAGTCACATCGGGCAATTTTTGAACGCGCTGAGGCCAAATGGGGGGTCGATCGCTGGATCATCCTAGCGATATTGGGTGTTGAGACGTCCTATGGACGTAACAAAGGCAGTTTTCGAGTCATAGACGCATTGTCGACGTTGGCGTTTGATTATCCTCCTCGTAGTGCCTTTTTTCGGAAAGAATTGCGTCAATTATTTTTGCTGGCACGAGAACAGAATAAGCCGGTGACCTCTCTTAAAGGATCTTATGCTGGGGCGATGGGTTACGGGCAGTTTATTCCGAGTAGCTATCGACATTATGCGGTTGATTTTAATGGCGATGCCTTTATCGATATTTGGGAATCACCAAATGATGCCATTGCGAGTGTCGCCAATTATTTAGCGGTCCATAAGTGGGTCAAAGATGGCCCAGTGCTTAAACGAGTGCCGGCGCTGGCGGAGGTCCCTGAGACATTTTTAAATCAAGGGTTAAAGCCTGCGACATCGTTAGAGGTGCTTAAACAATATGGTGTGAGCCTTGATTCGCTCGACAATGCAACCGTTGTAAATCCATTGCGGTATGAAGGCAAACAAGGGGCAGAGTTTTGGCTTGGCTTCCAAAATTTTTATGCCATCACTCGGTATAACCGGAGTCGTCTTTATGCGATGGCTGTTTTCCAGTTAAGCGAGCAATTGCGCGCGGGTCAGCCCTGATGTTGAAGGTTGTGCGGTCTACATCTGTCAGCGCTTTGATGCTAGGGATGCTTTTATTGATGGGATGTCAGTCAGACCCCAGGCAAATGGCAGAGGGGCTCTTCGAAAGAATTACCGATACCCAGAATATCTCAGCATCGGCCGATAAGGACGTTCAAGGCCCGGAGGATGAAAATCCGGTTGAACCCCCAAATGACCCAACGGTGGAAATACAAGAATCGACCGTGGGGCCAGCGACGCTCCCAGAAGGAGAGGTCATTGGACAGGAAAGTGAGCACGTCAGTTCTGAAGCGATGACCTATCGTGTCAATGATGGTGTTCGTGAGCCTTGGAATAGCCCTTACGAGGTATTTGGCGACCGCTATGAGGTCAACCGAGATAGCCAAGGATACGTCGAGGTAGGCATTGCCTCTTGGTATGGGCCTAAGTTCCATGGACGCAAAACCTCGAATGGCGAAGTATTTGACATGCAGGGCCTCTCTGCTGCACATAAAACGTTACCCATACCCACAATGGTCCGTGTCACGAATTTAGATAATGGTCGAAAAATAGATGTCAGGATTAATGATCGCGGCCCCTTCCACGATGACCGTATCATTGATTTGTCGTTCGCCGCTGCAAAGGCACTTGGGTTTTCTAAGCAAGGTACTGCGCCCGTGGTAGTTGAAGCGCTCGATGCGGTTAATTATCCCGTTGAGGGCAAGGTGAAGTCAGAGACACCGCCAAAAGTTTACATTCAAGCCGGTGCATTTCAGTCGTTGAGCAGCGCAAATAATTTGAAGCGAAACATAGAAGCTAATTTTATGCTGCAGCGCTTAAAAGCCCCGGTTCGAGTGCTGCAAAGCGAGTTCGAAACCGACAGTATCTTGCATAAGGTTTGGATCGGACCGATCAAACAAACCAAAACCGAAGATACCGTGACTGCCATCCTCGTGCAGATGGGTCTAAATAAGCCTGTCAAAGTCGTTGCCAATTAGCGCCTAGCCCCAGTCCGCGTTAATATAAGAAGCTCAAATTGTCTACACTCCTATTGTTTTAGAAGGATTTTCTCCGATCATGCGTTGTTTGTTAACTATGCTTTTGGGTCTGTTTTTATCGTCCGCGATGGCGGCGCCCGTTATTATCCCTGCGCCGCCGCAATTGGCCACAGAAGGCCATATTCTGCTCGATGCAGTGACTGGTGCAGTTTTGGTAGAACAAAACGCAGAGATGCGGTTGCCGCCTGCAAGTCTCACTAAAATCATGACCAGTTATGTCATCGCCTCGGAGATCGCAGCAGGCCGAATCTCGCCCCAAGACACGGTGCCTATCAGTGTTAAAGCCTGGAAGACAGAAGGCTCTCGGATGTTTATTCGCGAGGGTACGGAAGTCTCGGTCGAAGATTTGATTCGAGGAATAGTTATCCAAAGTGGCAACGATGCTAGTGTTGCCATGGCTGAGTACATTGCTGGAGATGAGGCCGCTTTTGCAGATGTTATGAACCAGATAGCCCAGCAGTTGGGTATGACCCGCTCGCAATTTAAAAATGCTACGGGCCTTCCCGATGAAGGCCATTACACTACTGCCAAAGACATGTCGATACTCGCGCAGGCTCTCATTCGTGATTATCCCGGGCATTACGAAATTTATCGGGAAAAATATTTTAGCTATAACGACATTCGTCAGCCCAATCGAAATCGTTTGCTATGGGCTGACGATTCGGTAGATGGGGTAAAAACAGGCCATACTCAAGCAGCGGGCTATTGTCTTGTTGCGTCAGCCGAGCGGGATACGATGCGATTGATATCGGTGGTGATGGGCGCGACCTCTGAGCGAGCACGAGCAACAGAGTCGCAGAAACTTTTAAACTACGGCTTTCGCTACTATGAGTCTGTGCAACTCTATGAGCCCTTTGATAGCTTGCAGCGGGTAAAAGTTTGGGGCGGTATGCATGGTTCTTTAGATGTTGGCCTCGAGGCTACCGCAAAATTAACAATTCCAAGGGGTAAGCGCGGCGAACTTGAAGCAGAAATTACCTTGGAGCCGGTCATTAGTGCGCCGATTGATCAAGGGCAGCAACTGGGGCAACTGATCGTACGGTTAGATGACACAATTGTGTTGGATAGGCCGTTGATTGCGTTAAACGCCGTTCAAGAAGCGGGTTGGGTTTCAAGGGCAACTGATGCAGTGCACTTGTTTTTCGTTGAAACCTTTTCCGGAGATCCGCTGGCGCTATAGTCATGGAAAAACCGCCCATCATAGAGTTTCCTTGTGCGTATCCGATAAAGGTCATTGGCGCTGCGTCAATAGAGTTCAGGCAGACGGTGATCGGTGTATTAAAAGCCTTTGACTCAAGGTTGAAAGACGAGGACATTGTTTTTCAAACCAGTGCGAAAGGTAACTACGAGTCCATTAAGGTGACGCTCTGGGCCTTGAGCGAGAAGATGCTCGCAGAGTTGTTTGGAGCGTTGAAAACGATCCCAGGATTAAAGATGGTGTTATGAGTAGATCGGCCATTGGCTAACTTTAGGGTTAGATACCTCGGTGAGCAAAATTATCAAACCGTGCTGGCTGAGCAGCAAGCTTATACCCGGGCAAGGTCGCCTGAAGACCCAGATGAATTGTGGGTGGTTTCCCATCCGCCGGTGTTTACCTTAGGGCAGGCCGGTAAAATCGAGCATATAATAGCCGCAGGCGATATCCCGGTGGTACGATCTGATCGAGGCGGTCAAGTCACGTACCACGGGCCCGGGCAAGTAGTCGTTTACACATTGCTCAACGTAAAACGGTTAGGGCTGGGTGTGAAAGCCCTAGTGACTTCGCTTGAGTCAGCGGTGATTGCATGTATCTCGGACCTGGGTTTGAAGGCGGAGCGACGACCTGGTGCCCCGGGCGTGTACATCGGGCCGCGAAAGATCGCTGCGCTAGGGCTGCGGATATCCAGAGGGTACAGTTATCACGGGCTCAGCTTTAATGTGGGCATGGATTTGCAGCCCTTTTCCAGAATAAATCCTTGTGGTCATGTCGGGCTGGAAGTGACTGATTTGGCAGCGGAAGGGGTGAACACCACAACAGCGAATATTGAGCAGGCCCTGCTGACAGAGCTGCAAGCAAAGTTAAGTACTGGCACAACGTTTAAGCGCGCGACTTGATCAGATTGGAGAGATAATGTGGCTGAGAATAAGAACCGCTTGATTCAAGGGGAGAAACTACGCGGCTTTGATAAGGTACGGAGGATTCCAGTCAAGGTTATACCCAGTGAGCAACTCCTCCGAAAGCCCGACTGGATTCGCGTCAGGCTGACGCCGAGCCCCGAGGTCGACCGGATTAAACAGGTGCTCCGGCGCCGAAAACTGGCGTCGGTGTGCGAAGAGGCCAGTTGCCCTAATTTGTCTGAATGTTTTTCGCATGGCACCGCCACCTTTATGATAATGGGCGAGATTTGCACAAGACGATGTCCCTTCTGTGATGTGGCCCACGGCAAGCCTAATCCCCTCGATCCCAACGAACCTGATGAACTTGCTGCCGCGGTTGCGGAGATGGGTCTGTCCTATGTAGTTGTCACCTCTGTTGATCGAGACGACCTGAAAGATAGTGGTGCTGGGCACTTTGCCGCTTGTATTGCAGCGGTCCGGGCAGCGAATCCCACAACCCGATTGGAGGTGCTGGTACCAGATTTCCGTGGGCGAATGGACATAGCCCTCGAAATCTTGCGCGAAACGCCACCGGATGTATTCAATCACAATCTAGAAACGGTGCCGCGGCTGTACAAAAAGGCGCGTCCAGGAGCTGACTACGAGTGGTCGTTATCCCTGTTGAAGCGATACAAAATGATTCAGCCATCGGTGATTACGAAATCAGGTTTGATGCTCGGTCTTGGAGAAACGTTGTCAGAGGTCGAGGCAGTTATGGCTGATTTGCGTGACCACGAGGTGGATATGTTGACGCTAGGTCAGTACTTGCAGCCGAGTCGAGATCATTTGGCGGTTGAGCGGTATGTCCACCCAGATGAATTTTTAGAACTCGCCGAAACAGCAAAAAAGATGGGCTTTTCTCAAGTTGCTAGCGGCCCCTTGGTGCGGTCGTCGTATCAGGCAGACCAACAAGCCAAGGCGCATCTCAACCTGAACACGCTGGACAATCCGGTCGCTTCTTGAATGAAAAATTGTGCCAGCGGTTACTGAGGCCATCTAAGGTGGTTAAGCAACCGGTATGGTCCTTGGCAATGCCAAGGATCACCTTTAATGCCTCTAGAGCCATGAGACTACCAAAAACGCCCACGATAGGGGCGATCACCCCGGTAGTGGCGCAATCAGCCTCCGTTTGCAAGTCGTCGCCGTAGAGACACTGATAGCAGGGGCTATCCTCAATGGTGGGGTCAAAGACCATTAACTGGCCTTCTAGACGTATAGCAGCGCCAGAGACAAGCGGCGTCTTAGTTGCAACGCAAGCACGGTTGATGAGCCTGCGCGACTCAAAATTATCGGTGCAATCAACAATAAGATCGACATCCCTGGCCATTCGCAACAACTCATCAGCGCTCAATTTCTGATCAACGGCTTTGACGAGGGTGTCACTGTTGATTCCAGCGATCGCTAGCGCCGCGGAATGTACCTTGGGCTCACCAATACGGCTTTCGGTGTGCGCAATTTGCCTTTGCAAATTACCTAAGTCGACGCGGTCATGGTCGACCAGTGTTAGACGCGTGATGCCTGAGGCGGCTAAATACAAGGCGACTGGGCTGCCTAGACCACCCAAGCCAATAATGGCGACGTGACTCGTAGTCAGTTTTTCCTGGCCAGCAAGGTCGACCTCTGGGAGCAAGATATGTCTGCTATAACGTAGTAAGTCGTTGTCGTCCATGGGTTAAGCTCCCAGCGTGGCTATCACAGCGCGAGGTTGTCCCGATAAGTCCTTCAGGGCCTGTGTATAAAGTCCTGCTTTTCGAAGGCCATTTTCTACAGCAGTTTGTTGATTAAAGCCATGTTCGACAATGAGGTAACCGTTAGGTTTGAGAGCGCTCTTAGCAGAAGTCATGATCTCGTTCAGGTCGGCAAACCCGCCATTGCCAGACACCAAGGCTGACCTCGGCTCATAGACGAGGTCGTCAAGATGTGGGTCGGTCTCGTCAATATAGGGTGGGTTGGCAACAATAATGTCAAAACAACCCTGACGAAAAGCCGTTAACCAATCAGCAATCAGCCAATCAATGTTCCCTACTTGATTGGCATTTTGTTGGGCGATCTCGATTGCGCCGGGCATGCAGTCGGTTGCAATGACGTGCCATTGCGGTCTGGCTTTGGCAAGACTGATGGCAATTGCGCCAGAGCCGGTGCCCAGATCAACTACCGATCGCGCCTCGTTATCGGATCGAGCGAGGATGGTTTCGACCAAGAGTTCGGTTTCAGGTCGTGGAATGAGGGTTTCAGGTGTTACGTAAAAATCGTTGTCCCAAAATCCTTTTTTGCCGATCAAATAAGCTGCGGGAACACCTCGTCGGCGTTTTTCAATCAAATTCCAGACCGCTTGTTGGTGCTCACAGGTGACTGACTGATCATGTCTAGCCCACATTTGGGATCGGGTGAGATCGAGCACGTGACCGATCAGCAAATCTGCCTCAAGATGAGGTTCGTCAAGATGCCCAAGGGCTTTGGCAGTCGCAACCCTTAACGACTCCAAGGTCTCAATCATCGCCTTCTTGATCCATCCCCAGTGCTCCCAAGAGGTCCGCCTGATGCTCACTGCGTAACGGATCAATCACCGAATCGAGTTCTCCTGCCATGATTTGGGTCAGGCGGTGCAAGGTAAGGTTAATGCGGTGGTCCGTGACTCGACCGTCGGGAAAGTTATAGGTACGGATTTTTTCAGATCGGTCACCACTGCCGACCAAGCTCTTCCTTTGTTGAGCTTGCTCTTGGCTTTGCTCGCTTTGGGCTTTGTCCAGAAGCTTTGCTTGCAGCAGACTCATCGCCCGAGCGCGGTTCTTATGCTGGGAACGCTCGTCCTGGCACTCGACAACAATGCCTGTTGGCAGATGAGTCAGCCGTATCGCCGAATCGGTTTTGTTAACGTGTTGTCCGCCCGCGCCGCTGGCTCGATAGGTGTCAACACGAAGGTCGTTTTTATTAATGTCGATCCCATCGATCGACTCGATCTCCGGCAACACGGCGACGGTGCAGGCTGAGGTGTGAATACGTCCTTGGGATTCGGTCTGCGGCACTCGCTGCACCCGGTGTGCTCCGGACTCAAATTTAAGCTGACCGTAGACTTGGTTGCCTTCAAATCGGGCTATGACCTCTTTGAATCCACCATGCTCCCCCTCACGTTGACTGACGATTTCGGTGTGCCAACGTTTGGATTCAGCGTACCGCAAGTACATTTTTAGCAGGTCGCCGGCAAAAATAGCCGCTTCGTCGCCGCCGGTACCAGCCCGTATTTCAATGAAGACATTGTTGGCGTCGTTCGGGTCTTTAGGCAGCAACAATAGTTGAAGCGTTTTCTCAAGGCCCTCGATGGTTTCCTCAAGGGCGGCTAACTCTTCTTTGGCCATGGTGCGCAATTCTTCGTCAGTGTCCGAGAGCATTTGCTCGGTAGCGGCGATTGCATCAGCGGCAGCTATATATTTTTTGAATTGGTCAACGACGGGTTCGATATCGGAGTATTCCTGTGAATAACTTCGGAACTGGGTTTGATTGGCGATAACCTCAGCATCGCTGAGCAACGCGCCGAGCTCTTCAAAGCGTTCCTGGATCTGTGTCAGTTTGAGTTCGATAGACGCTTTCATGAATCTTTATCCGACTGCGAAATACCAAGCAATTGTTGCGCAATGTCTAGAGCAGTGTGATTTTCTGCCGTGATAAATGTTCGCAGAGCCACGCTCGGCTGATGAGCATATTTCTGCGTGAGTTGAATCGCTAAGGCAGTGATGACCTCGCTGGCATCGGCGCCCTGGTCAATCTTTGACAGCGCCTTGTTCAGCTCTGTTTGCTTGATGGTTTCGAGTTGTTGCCGATACGCTAATACCAGATCCTGCCTTGAGCGAGTTTGTTCGTTGGCTCTAAATTGATCGATGCCGCTCTCGATGATCGATTCGGCTGCCTCTGAGGCAACCTGTCTTAGAGCCATGTTCTCAGAAACAATTTGAGCGAGATCATCGAGGCTGTATAAATAGGCATTCCTTAGCAACCCCACTTCAGACTCGATGTCACGAGGTACTGCAAGGTCAACCAAGAACATGGGCAGTTGCTTTCGTTTTTGTAAGGCACTTTCAATCATGCCTTTTCCAATAATGGGTAAACTTGCGCCGGTAGCAGAGATAACAATGTCAAAACTCGGTAGCGCGTCTTGTAATTGGTCTAAGCCAATGATGCGAGCCTCAACGGCCTCGGCAATGGATTGGGCATTGGCAATAGTCCGATTAGCGATGGTCAGTTCAGTAATGCCAGCGTCTCTCAATTGTTTCGCAGACAGTTCGATCATATCTCCAACACCAACGAGCAGACCGCGACATTGGGCAAGATCGGTAAATAACATCTTGGCGAGTCTGATTGCTGCTGCGGGCATTGAGATCAGATGGTGACCAATTTCTGTATTCGACCTAACTTCCTTCGCAATCTTGAAGGTTTGCTGGAACAATCTGTTTAGGTTCGAGCCCACGGAGCCGGCTTGGCGTGCGTCAGCGAAGGCGGTTTTGACTTGCCCGGTAATTTGCGGTTCGCCTAGCACCATTGAATCGAGACCGCTGGTGACGCGCATTAGGTGCCGCGCCGCTTCAATGTCAGTGTGACTGTACAGGCTGTCTTGTAAAGTGTTGGGCGCTACTTGGTGGTAGGAGGCAAGCCAATCGGACAGGTCTTGCTGATTAGCCCCATCGCTTGAAACGATAATCTCGGTTCGGTTACAGGTTGATAAGATTACCGCTTCCTCGATGTTTAACGTCTTCTGTAGGGATGCAATTGCAGGCAGGATCTCGCCGCTAGTGAACGCCACGCGCTCCCGGATAGCAACCGGCGCGGTTTGGTGATTGATACCTACGAGTAAGAGATTCATGCTTTTGTGAGTCCGCTGCAAATCGGATGACTTTGTGCTCTCGTAAAATTACAATGATAGCGAGCGTTTCGCTGGGTGTTGCTCACCATTGTACGTGGGTTAGGGCAGAAAATCAGTTACTGCATGGCTGGTAGCAAGCACGAATCTGAGAAGCGGTAATGTCGATAGAGATTGGTTGGCCAGATCGGCTTGGTAGCGAGTTTAGCTGAGTGCATTGGAGCGCCAGGTCGATGATCGAGTAAATGTTGTGAAAATCTTCGATCAAGGGTGAGTCATCAATTAAGAGTGCGTCACCAAAAAGACGGCTTGGCGATAGCCGACGGTACCAAAGCAGTGGTTGGTAAAGGCAATAAGCCTTGAGTCTCAAGGTGCGGCTTGGCGTAATGCACATTAGGTTTTAGGGAATTAATCGTTTGTTAAAGATGATGCGCACGTTATTTCAAGGCAACCGGGTGTTGGCCGTCTGGGCGTTAATCGCTTTCGGCTTGCTAGGGTGCGCAACCCAGCCGCAACCAGAGCCGTTACCCGATGCTCTGCCAGCAGACTCCAGTACCACGCAGTTGATCGACCAAGACCCCGATTTCGGCGTAAGAGCCTTTCCCGAGGGCACGTTGCTGGCACTGTTAACCGCAGAAATTGCTGGATATCGTGGGGATTACCAATTTGCACTAGATACCTACCTACAAGAGGCACGCAAAACCGGTGACCCAGGGGTCGCTGCTCGAGTTACCCGTTTAGCCGCGTATATGAAAGCGGAGGACGCCTTACTCGAAGCGGCAGAAATCTGGACAGCAGCTGACCCAAAGTCACTCGAAGCGCATCAGTTTTTGGCGGACCAATTGGTTAAACGCCGGGCCTATTTTGAAGCCTTTGAAGTCATGCAAGCGATCGAGCAACTCAATGGACAGCCCCAATTTGATTATTTTGCTTATCGGGTGGCGAGTATCACAAACGCCGAGCGCGCCCAGATATTAGGGGGTTTTGAGGCATTGCTTGCTGAAGACCCAAACAGGGTTGATGTGCTTTTTTCGAAGGGCGCTTTGTTGCAGGCGCTCGACCGAGATGCTGAAGCGCTTGTGGTGGCAAACCAATTGCTTGCCCTTAGGCCCGATGAACTCAATTTCATTATTTTAAAGGCTAACCTATTGACCGCACTGGGTGCGCCAGCAGAAGCTAGAGCACTGCTTCAAGTTAAGCTTGCTGCCAATCCAGATCAGCACAGTTTGCGGATGCTTTTAGCGCGTGGATTGTTTGAGGCTGAGGCGCTAGAAGAAGCGCGGGCAGAGTATGAGCGATTGCATAACGCCCTACCCGAAGATGGCGAGGTATTATTTGCCCTCGCGGTGCTCAGTATTGAAGATGAAGATTATGATCAGGCGAGACGACACCTGTTGCGCCTGGTTAGAACCGATCAACGAGTTAGCCAAGCGCAGTATTATTTAGGGTTGATCGCTGAAAAGACCAGTGATGTGCCCTTGGCGCTACGTGAATATGGCAAAGTAGCGGGTGGTTACGAGTTCATATCGGCTCAAGGGCGGATCGCAGACCTGTTGCAGGAGACCCAAGGCCTTGAGGCTGCGAGGAACTTTCTTTCTCAGCAGCGGCAGCGCTTGCCAAGATTAGCGGCACAATTCGAATTGCTTGAAGGCCAATTGTTGTCCCGGGTTGGTAGCGAATCCGAACTGTTTAGCCATTTGGATCGTGCCCTAATGGTGCATACCGAGGACATCGCGCTCTTATATT
>Ga0255779_1000134_pt1 | contig 87250 bp, 79 predicted proteins | sample 011ome_21_FD_179977 | JGI IMG/M metagenome (GOLD analysis project Ga0255779, IMG submission 179977) | Coastal salt marsh microbial communities from the Groves Creek Marsh, Skidaway Island, Georgia - 011508AT metaG (version 2) | ecosystem: Environmental > Aquatic > Marine > Intertidal zone > Salt... | reverse complement strand
CCGAAACCCCGATGCTGGTCACGCTGTCGGGTATGGTAACGCTGGTCAGGCTGCTGCAGCCATTGAATGCCGAAACCCCGATGCTGGTGACGCTGTCGGGAATACTAATGCTAGTCAGGCTGCGGCAACTATTGAACGCACTGTTATCGATGCTGGTGACGCTGTTGCCGATGGTGATGCTCGCCAGGCTGCTGCAGTAGGAGAATGCGTTTGTCCCGATGCTGGTGACGCTGTTGCCGATGGTGACGCTCGTCAGGCTGCTGCAGCCTTGGAATGCGCCAGAGTTCCAATCGCCGCCGATGCTGGTGACGCTGTCGGGAATATTGATGCTCGTTAGGCCAGTGCAGCCTTTAAAGGCACCAGCCCCGATGCTGGTGACGCCATTGCCGATAGTTGCGCTCTCCATGCTGCTACAGTTATAGAATGCCTCTTCCCCGATGTCGGTCACGCTGACGGGAATGATGATGCTCGTCAGGCCATAACAGCGCATGAATGCGCGATCCCCGAGACTAGTCACGCTGTTGGGAATGTTGATGCTGGTCAGGCTAGTGCAGTCACTGAATGCGCTATTCCCAATGCCGGTGACGCTGTTGGGAATGTTGATGCTCGTCAGGCCAGAGCAGTTCTGGAATGCATACCCTTCGATACTAGTCACACTATTGCCGATAGTGATACTTACTAAGCCAGTGCAAGATTCGAAAACGCCCCCCCCTAGGCGAGTGACGCCATCCGGGATGGTAATGTTCGTCAAACCACTGCAAGCGTTAAAGGCGCCAGCACCAATATTAGTGACACTGTCTGGAATGGCGATGCTCGTCAGGCTGCTGCAGTTGCGAAATGCGTAACTGCCGATACTAGTAACGCTGTCGGGAATACTGATGCTCGTTAGGCTGCTGCAACTGGAGAATGCTAAATTCCCGATACTGGCCACACTCAGCCCGTCAATCGCATTTGGGATTACAAGTGCGCCAGTCTCGGTTGTCGGATAATCCGTAATCGTCACCGACGCGTTGTCGGCATTGACCGTATAAGTATACAGGCCAGATACTGCCGCCCCCGCGTTGCCTAAAAGTGCGATCGACAGGAAGATGGTGAATAGTCTCATGTGGCATACGCTTACGCACGACAGTATTTTTGCAATTTATAAACGCCACGGAATTAGATTCGCAGCGTTAGCAGGTGGTGGGGCCAAGTGATCGACTTAACGACCCGCAGGAAGCGATTTCCCAGTTCAATTTTTTCGAGGGCAGGAAATGTATTATCACAACAGCAGGGCAGGGGAGACGCCGACCCCCTCCACCCATCCCAGCACTCTGGTGACCACTTGAATGTCTGTATCTTCTGTAGCTGCTGCTATTTTAAATAGGCTGAAATAGGTGGATTCTGCCCATAATTAGGAAACACTTGGGCGGTATTTCGTTCAAATGCCGATCAGTGCGAAGCCATTAATGACAATTAGGCATCCACGTGGGCGTTTTCGAACATACTGTTAAAGGGATGACTAATTTTTGGGAAAATAGGGGGGCGGTGCTTTTTGGAACTAGGCAACTTCTAGTCCACCAAAACTATTTTCTCTTGAAGGATGCAGGCACAAAAAAGCCCTAAACCGTTGTGGCTTAGAGCTTTAATAATGGCTGCTCGGGCTGGGATCGAACCAGCGACCAAGTGATTAACAGTCACCTGCTCTACCGCTGAGCTACCGAGCAAAAAGTCTCTTTAATCAAGTGCCCAGTGGGCTTCTCAATCAAATTGAAGTCGGCATAAAGTTAATTCAACGAGCGGATGTCAATGCTTTGTCATCGGAAAATACATATTTTTGGGGCGTTTTTAGGATGAGGTTGCCAGCTGTTAGGAATGCGCGAAATGTCGCTGCAGCTGAATCGGGCAGGGATGTGTGTATTTCTGCGGTTTTCGGGCTTTGTTCGCAGCAAGTATCCCGTTTTCGTGCTTGTTTCGTGGGGGGAAGCTGTTTTCATCGCGCGTTTTCTCATGAAGCGAACACATAACTGCTCCCAACTCCGTAATTCTGACACTGGTTCCACCGTAACGCTTAGCGGCTGGGTGGATTCCGTGCGTGACCACGGCGGTATTCTATTTGTTGATCTCCGCGATCGCGAGGGTTTGACCCAAATCGTTCTCGATCCATCGAATCCGGGCTTAGAGTCTCAGTTTGGCTCAATCAAGCCGGAGTCGGTGATCTCTGTGACTGGTAAGGTCGATCAGCGCTTTGGCGGCACGTCGAATGCGAAGCTCGCCACCGGCGAGATCGAAGTCCACGCCTCGGAGCTGGAAATTTTGAATGTCTCAAAGACGCCGCCATTCCCCATGGATGATTCGGCGGACAAGGTCGGCGAAGATTTGCGCATGACCTATCGTTACCTCGACCTGCGTCGTGCCACCAACACGAAGATGTTGAAGATGCGCCACGCGACCAGCCGTGCGATCCGTAACTATCTGGATGATCAGGCGTTCATCGAGGTCGAGACACCGATGCTATTTAAGAGTACACCTGAGGGTGCGCGTGAGTTCCTGGTGCCGAGCCGCATGAATCCGGGTGCTTTCTATGCGCTGCCGCAATCGCCGCAGCAGTACAAGCAAATGCTGATGGTTGCTGGTGTGGAGCGTTACTATCAGTTGGCGCGTTGCTTCCGCGATGAAGATTTGCGTGCTGACCGTCAGCCAGAATTCACTCAAGTGGACATCGAGTTGTCATTCATTGACCGCGAAGACATGTATGCGCTGATCGAAGGTCTGATGACTAAGGTCTGGAAGGACGTGATCAATCTAGACATCCAGGCACCGTTTTTGCGCATGAGCTACTTCGATGCGATGAATCGCTTCGGTGTGGATAAGCCTGATATGCGCTTCGACATGGAGCTGCAGGATTGTGGTGAAATTTTCGCGAAGTCTGATTTCAAGGTATTTTCTGGTGCGATCAAGTCGGGCGGTGCTGTGAAAGCTGTGAATATGAAGGGCCTTGCAGACCTCACTCAAGGTGAGCTGCGTAATCTCGAAGATACTGCTAAGACACTCGGTGCCAAGGGCCTCGCCTTCATTAAGTGTGAAGGTGGCGAGTGGAAGTCGCCGATCGTGAAGTTCTTCTCAGGCGAGGAGAAAGCGGCGTTGACCGAGACGTTGAAGATCGAAGATGGCGACATCGTCTTCTTCGCTGCCAGTGAGTGGGAGCGTGCCTGCACGATCCTCGGCCGCGTGCGTTTGGATGCGGCTCAGCTGCTGGTGAAACGCGGGAAGCTGACAATCGACCCGAACGATTACAAATTCCTCTGGGTGATTGAGTTCCCATTGATGATTTTTGATGAAGAGGCTGGTCGCTACGTTTCGTCGCACCACCCATTCACTTCGCCTGTGGTGGAGGACATTCCACTGTTGGACTCCGATCCGAAGAAGGTGCGTGGTCAGCACTATGACCTCGTGCTGAACGGTGTGGAGCTCGGCGGCGGTAGTATTCGTATCCATCAGCCTGAGTTGCAGAAGAAGGTTTTCGAAGAGGTGCTGCAGATTCCGCAAGATTTGGTTGAGAGCCGTTTCGGTTATATGCTGAAGGCATTTGAATATGGCGCACCGCCGCATGGCGGGATTGCTTTTGGTTTAGACCGAATGGTGACAATCTTGACGCAGCGCACCAGTATCCGCGACGTCATCGCTTTTCCAAAAAACCAAAAAGGACAAGAAATGATGACTTCGAGCCCTGGCATTGCGACACCAGAGCAGCTGCGTGATTTGCACGTGAAAGCGGTATTGCCAAAGCAGGATGAGCCTAAGGCTTAAACTCTTTTCAATAAAAGTTTACTTTCAACTGGAACCCGGACGCAGATCCGGGTTTCTTTTTACCCAAGCTGCTATGTTATCTAAATCCTTACTTCGTTCGATTGCTGGCCTTTTGTGTGTTTGTACACTGCAGGCGCAGATGACGCCCAGTGCGCCAGTGCAAAATTTCCGTCTCCCTCGATTTGGTGAGAATGGTTATACGCAGTGGGTGCTGCAGGGGGGCAAGGGGATCTATGACAGTGCTGAGCAGATTCGAATCGAAGAGATGGCACTGCGCGTCTATTCGGGTGACGAACGTATGGCACTGGAAATGACAATGGATAGCCCAGAGGCGATGCTGCTCACTACCGAGAGTCGTGCGGTGTCGGACGGGCCGATCGAAATCGTCGGGGCGAATTTTAAAGTGTCGGGCGTGGGCTGGACGTGGAACGGCCTCACCAAAGAAATCGAGGTGAAGTTTGATGTGGTGGTGGAGTTTACCCAAGGTATGGCAGGTATGCTCACTGGTGCGGTTGCCCCAGAGGGTCGCGGGGTTGAGCTGACTGAGATCCACAGCCGCAGCCTATTGTTGCTAACCACTGCGGACGCTTATCATTTCACATTTAACGATTCGGTGCATGCCGTCTCTGGTGAGATGAATTTGAAGTGTGAAGTACTGATGGCGATTGCAGATGCGCCGAAGGGTAAGCAGAGCGATGGCTCCACTGTTGGGGGTGGGAGAATCGACTCGATTCGGCAACTGATTGCGACCGATCAGGTCGAGATTCAGCAAGGCGGCCACGTATTGAAGGCCGGCTATGCCGAGTTCAGACTGCGTCAGCAGGCAGCTGAATTTACTGGTAACCCAGAAATATGGGCTGCTTCGGGTGCATATTTGAGTGGCGCGAAGATTCGAAGTGAGGAAGGACTAGTGTTTGTCACGGGTGATGTGGACGATGGCCGTGCACAATTGATCGTATCGCAGGCGGAAGGACTTGGAGTTTTGGGCGCTCAGCTCGAGAGTACGGAAACGATTGTACTGGCCGATTCGATCACGATGCGCGAGTTGGACGCGGGTAATCAATTTCTCTTTGTTGGTTCGGTGGAAGTGATGTCAGGTCTGATGATGATGTATTCAAACCAGTTAACGTTGTTTGCTGACCAGCCTGCAAAGGATGCGGCCGGCACCACCACTGCCGCGCCTGAGAAAGTCGCAGGTGATGCTGAGATACTGAAAGTGGGAGAAGTGCGTCGAGTGGAGGCAGTCGGCGCCGTGCGTATTAAGCAGGACAACAAAGTTGCGACCAGTGATCAGGCGATTTTTTATCCGCAAGAGGAACGCGCGGAACTGATGGGCTCTCCACAAGTGACTAATGGCGAGGTGATCATTACTGGCGATCGTATCGAACTTAAGCCAGGCACCGCAATAGTCCACAGCGATACCGATAAGCGCGTGAAGGTTGTTTTACCAGAGATAGCTGATTTGGGCTATGAGATTATGCCGGCGCTGACGTTGCAGCCGAATTCGGGCCAGCAGGCAGCACCAGCGCCGCAAGCACCGGGTAGTGAAACGGTGGTGCAATCGAAAACGCTGCGCATGATTGAGGAGACTGACAAGACGCTCTTTCGCTTCACCGATTCGGTCTCGGTGAATGGTACGAATTTACACGCGCTTTGCGGGCGTTTAGATGTAACTGCTGTTGCTGTGCAAGATGCTGAGGCGAAGGAATCGCAGATGTCCGTGCAGACAATTGAGGCATTTGATAATGTCGAGTTTAAGCAAACAGGTCGTGTGGCCACTGGCGATAAGGCGACGATTTACGCGCTGGCAGGCAAAGTAGTGCTAGAGGGCAATGTCGTGGTGACAGATGATAGCGGTAAAGTCACCGGGCAGCGCATGACATTATTACAGGGCCAACGCCGCGCCATTGTCGAAGGCGATCGTGCCACTGGCAAACGCGCGACGATGACATTGCCAGAAATAAAGCCTCGCGCGCAGTAATTTTTCGCAGGATTGGATTGCGGTGTGCTGATCAAGCAGTTTTGCTTTGGGCAATATGGATGATGCTTCAGTGCCTTCGAAGATTGAAACCCGCGAGCTAGTTCGGGAATACGGAAAACGTCGCGTCGTAAATGGCGTGAATATAAACGTCAGTGCGGGCGAGATCGTCGGTCTGCTGGGGCCGAATGGCGCGGGTAAGACGACGACCTTTTACATGGTGGTGGGATTGATCGCAGCGACCTCTGGCCAAGTGTTTCTTGATGGTGAGGATCTGACCGCTTTGCCGATGTATCGGCGCGCACGGCGTGGGATTGGCTATCTGCCGCAGGAAGCATCGGTCTTTCGGAAGATGACTGTGGAGCAAAACATCCGCGCGATTGCTGAGACCTTGCCGTTGAGCAAGGCCGAGTGTGATGCGTCGGTTGCAGAACATCTGACGGAACTCGGCTTACAGCATCTGGCCGATCAAAAGGCTTACACTTTAAGTGGTGGTGAACGTCGGCGTTTGGAGATTTCTCGAGCGCTCGTTACACGACCTAAGTTTTTGCTGATGGATGAGCCTTTTAGTGGGGTCGACCCAATCAGTGTGAGTGAGGTGCAGAAGATCATCGTACAGCTCAAGCAGCGCGGGATCGGAGTGCTGATCACTGACCATAATGTGCGCGAGACGCTACGCATCGTCGATCGTGCCTATCTGCTGCATGAGGGTGCGGTTCTCAGTGAAGGAACGGGTGACTTTTTAATTAATGATGCCAAGAGTAAGGAATTCTACCTTGGCCAAAACTTTAATATGTAAGCGGAGGAGCTTTACCCCATGCCCATTCAGCAGAAAAACAACGCGAAGTTCATCGAGTCAGTCTCTGTTCGAGAGTTTTATGATTCTTTTAAAGAGGCCCTTGAGCTCGATCTAGTCGCCGGTGGCGCGGGTTTAAATAAGACCATCCGTGAGCGTAGCTTGAATCGGCCAGCCTTGGCCTTGACTGGCTACTTTAAGTTTTTTGCTCGCAGACGCATTCAGCTGCTGGGCGCAGGAGAGATGGCTTATCTGCGTGATCTGGGGCAAGATGAGGAAGCCCGTGTGCTCGGCGAGATGTTTAAGCGTAAAGTGCCCTGTATCGTAGTTTCGAGAAATTTAGCCCCTTCGAAGATTATGAGAGCATTGGCGGACGAATATGCGACGCCGTTGATTCGATCGCCGCAGAAGTCTAAAACATTTACGACTGAAGCGACCTTGTTGCTGGAAGAGAAGTTTGCTCCACGTACGCATATTCATGGTACGCTGTTGGACGTGCGTGGCATTGGCACCTTGATCTGCGGAGAGAGTGGGGTGGGTAAAAGTGAGTGCGCACTGGCGCTGATTGAGCGTGGGCATAGCTTGGTGGCGGACGATTTAACCCATGTCAAACGCTTGAGCGATCGAGAGCTGCTGGGTACCTCATCGGAATTGAGTCGCGGCTATATGGAATGTCGAGGCCTCGGCATCATCAACATTGCCGAGTTATTCGGCGTGCGTTCGGTGCGCTTGAATAAACGCATCGATGTGATCATCAATTTCATTAATTGGACTGCAGGAATGAATGAAGACCGCACTGGCCTCGAAGAGAACTATCTCGAAGTGCTTGGCATGCAGGTGCCGTTAATCGAGATTCCGGTTCGCCCTGGGCGGGATATGGCGCGACTCGTTGAAGTGGCTGCGATGATGCGCTCGTTGAAGCAAATGGGCCATGATTCTGCCACTGAATTCAACGAGCGACTGATTGCTCACATGCGGAAAGGCAGTAAATAAAAAACTCACATATATAAAAATAATTTAACCAGACATAGCGTTATAATAATTAGTCGATATTATGCCGCTCAGATTGTGGAAATCGCGCTTTTACAGGGATTAACGAAAATGTCACAGTCTCGTGACACTTATCGCAAAAAATGCCTAAGAAGTTATTGATAATACATTGTGAATAACTTGTGGAGAAGTTGACCTTGCCAAGTGCATTCGAGTCCCGCTTTTTCATCACCGAGAGGGGTCGATTTGCATATGTTAATCCTAACTTTTCATCTTTTTCGTCATTAAAAACCGTTCTTTTACCTTTTTTTTAAATTTTCAAGTCGTTGTCTTTTAGTTGTTTACCATTATTTTTAGCCGTTCTACCCCTGTTTTATAGCGTCTTTGTAGTGGAATTTAGCCATGAGTCTTTTTTTTATCCGAATAATGCGCATCACGCACCCAGCCACACTGTGACTCGCACTGTTAATAAACTTTTTATTTTTCAATTCTAATGTCTGATTCAATTATCGCGCTTTCTCTTTGGGAAAGCGTCAATCAAGAGCTTAAAAACCTCTTTCCTGAGGACCTCTATGATATGTGGTTTGAGGAACTTAAATGCACGCAAGAATCTGATGCAAAGCTAGTGCTCAGCGCGCCTAACGAATTCAATGCCATTTGGATTGAGAATAATTATTTGGATATTATCTCCCAGCAGGCCCGTAGTTTTGCTGGTACGGCGGTGACGGTCGTTATCGAAGTCGCTAAAGAACTCACCGCGGAGTTAGACCTAGCTGGGAATGATTCGCGCAGGCATTTGCTGAATCGTCTTAATCCTCAAGCTCAGGATGCTCGCGAAGCACGTTCGGCAGAGGCGGTTTTGAATCGAGTCGAGGTGTCACAGACGCGTCGCACATTCCTTAATCCGGGCAATACCTTCGATAACCTAGTGGTGGGAGCAGGTAACCAGCTCTCTCACGCGGCGAGCATGGCAGTGGCCAATGCCCCAGGGCGTGCTTACAATCCACTGTTCGTTTATGGCGAGACTGGCTTAGGTAAGACTCACTTGATGCATGCGGTCGCGCATCAAATGTTGGCCAATAATCCCAAAGCTCGAATCGCGTACGTATCGACCGAAAAGTTTACCAATGAGTTTATTCACGCCATTCGTGAGAATAAGTTAACCAAGTTCCGTAAGTATTACCGCACTGTCGATGCGCTGTTGGTCGATGATATTCACTTTCTTTCTGGCAAAGAAAGCACGCAGGAAGAATTTTTTCACACCTTTAACGATCTGTTCGAGTCGGGGCGACAGATCTTCCTGGCGAGTGACCGTCCAGCGAATGAAATCGAGCGCCTTGAAAATCGCCTAATTTCTCGCTTCCAGTGGGGCTTGGTGACCGACATTCAGGCACCTGATTTTGAGACGCGTGTTGCGATTTTACGCAATAAGGCGTCCGCGATGGACATCCATCTCGACCCAGAGGTCATGAATTTTCTAGCCGAGCGTGTTTCTCGCAATGTGCGCCGTATGGAAGGTGCGCTGACTCGGATTGCCAGCTACGATGCGTTGATTAACCAGAAGCTTGACCTTGAAGCGGTCGAGCGCTTGTTGAGCGATTTGCTGCACGAAGAAACATTGACCAAGGTCACTGTCGACCAGATCCAGAAGAAGGTGGCCGATTTCTATCAAATCCGTTTTAGTGAGCTGATTGGTCGCCGTCGCACCAGTGCGATTGTCTTTCCTCGTCAGGTGGCGATGTATATCGGCCGCACCTTGACCAGCGATCCGTTGAAAACGATCGGCGATGCCTTTGGTGGCCGTGACCATGGCACTGTGATTCATGCCTGCAAGCAGGTTGAGAATATGATGGAGCAAGATGGTAGCGTGAAGCGCGGCGTTGATTATTTGATTAAGCAGCTCTCGCAGAGCCGCGCCTCATAAAATTGGTTCGCATTCTGAGAGGATCGTGCTTTTTTCGAGCAAAATAGCTTAGGGATTTGTCTGATTGTCTTCGCATTGATCCGCTTTAAGCTGTATATTTTTTATCATGCCACTTACTGATTCTCAAAAAACTACCGTTTCCACTTGGATTGCCGATGGCAAGTCACTCGCTGATGTGCAGGGATTACTGCGCGAGGAGTTTTCAATCTCAATGACCTACATGGAAGTGCGCTTTCTTGTCGATGATTTGGACATCTCTTTTGTCGAGCCAGAACCCGAAGCGACTAAAGAGGTCGATGCGCAGGCTGAAACCCCTGAGCTGGTGGAGAGTTCGGCGGGCAGTGTGACAGTTGATGTCGATCCGATTCCGCGACCCGGCGCATTGGTGAATGGCTCAGTCGTCTTCAGCGACGGCGTTTCGCTCGGTTGGCAGCTATCTAGCACTGGTCAGCTGGGATTAATTCCAGGTGATGATCCTGATTACCGTCCGAACCCTGAAGACCTACAGAATTTCCAAGATCAACTGCAGGAAGTGCTGCGCCAAAAAGGCTATTAGTTCCTCGGCAGGCGTTGTTGCGCCACTGTTTGCTTATGAGCGTGTGGTCGAATCATCGTCATTCCTGTGGTTAAACTTTGCACGCTTCGTGAATTGCCACGATCGAGAACGTCAGTCCAGTGGCATTCACTGACTCGTAGCCAGCCAGCTGGAGTTGCTCGGCCAGTGCTTGTTTGGTAGGAAAGTTTTCTATGCTGCCTGCTAGATAGTCATAAGCACTTTTATCACCAGTCGCGATGCCTGCGACGAGTGGTAGAATATACTTTAGATATAGGTAGTAAAATGGACGGAACCAACGATCTGGTTGTGAAAATTCCAGCACGAAGAGCCGCCCACCCGGCCGCAGTACGCGTAGGATTTCTTTCAGACCACGTTGACGGTCTTCGAAGTTGCGCACCCCGAAAGAGATCGTCACCGCATCGACGCATGCATCGGGCAAGGGTAGATCCATGCAGTCGCCGAAGTTAAACTCGATGTCCGAGTAGGCGGCGTGCTGTGTCTTTTTACGGCGTGCCACCTCTAGCATCGGCTCGCAGAAGTCGAGGCCCTTGACGGCAACCGTCGAGCCGAGTCGATCTCTGAGCTTGAAGGCGACATCACCGCTACCAGTGGCGAGGTCGACGACGTCTTTTGGCGCGCGGGCTTTGACCATGCGGGTGAGCACGCGCCTCCAATAGAAATCGATGCCTCCACTAAGAAGGTGATTCGCCACGTCGTAGCGTCCGGCGATACCGGCAAACATTTGGCTGACTGCTTTTCCTTTAGGCATAGGGAATAAAAAAGATAGAAATTAGCGCGAGTCGCGCAAAGATAGTAAATTAGTATGGTTTGTTGGGGGCCGATCGGAGTGGCTGCTCTTGAGGCGATTTAACATGAGGCTGTCGGTCTGCCTAAGTATTTAGGGATTATTCTTCAAACTTTCGATGCTGCGCACCACCCATTTTGAGAGTTCTTTATCGGGGTCTTGTATAGCCAGTTTGCCAAGCTTGAAAACTGTTTGGCCGCTATTTCGATGGATAATAGTGAGGCCATGCTCGAAATCATTGAATTTCTCTTCGCAAAGTGACTGTATACTTTGGCCGCTTTCGAGCGTTGCCTTAATGAGTGCCTCTTCGGCCGATGGTTTAAACTCAAGCGTGAAGCCATGCATCTTCTCAAATCCAGCGGCAAAGCGTTTGATGTCGGCTCGCCAAACATCCTCTTGCAGATGTGCGTTCTGCTCTTTGAGCGCGGTGAGAGCCGGCAGCGGATCTTCGACCATCTCGGCGGTCACATCGAAGCTTTTAATTGCACTTGAGGGCAGCTCAAATTTGAAATCACGGAACAGCCGCTCCAGCACCGTCATTAGCCCGCGGGCGCCAGTGCCTTCGGAGCTGGCCTTTTCGGCAACCGCGAGGATCGCTTCCGCGGTAATGTTGAAAGCGATCCCATAGCCGCGAAAATCATCGTAGTATTGATTGAGAATACTGCCTTCCGAGGTGGTCAAGATATGTGCTAGGTCTTGCGAGGAGAGGGCGCGGCACGCCACCCGAACCGGCACGCGGCCAATAAACTCAGGCTCAAATCCATATTTGGTGAAGTCGGCCGTCTCGGCATCGCGCAGATAGCTGGAGAGGTCTTCGTCACTATTCTGTTGAGCCGCACCAAAGCCCATTTGGCTTTTGGTGAGTCGCTTTTTAATCGATTCGGAGAGCTTGTCGAATGCGCCGCTGACGATGAAGAGGATATTGCCGGTGTTGATGGACTTCCGCTGTGGTGCTTTGCCACGCTGAATCTCCATTGCCGCTTGCATCTGCGCCATCATGTCGGTCGGGCTGAACAGGTTGACCTCAGTCTCCTCCATCAATTTGAGCAAGTTGATTTGCACGCCGCGCCCCGAGACGTCCCGGCCTCGCGCACCTGCTTCGCTGGCGATTTTATCGATCTCATCGACAAAGATGATGCCGTGCTCGGCCAACTCGATATTGCCATCCGCAGCTTTGGCTAAGTCGCGCACTAGATCTTCGACATCTGAGCCGACATAGCCGGTTTCCGAAAATTTGGTAGCATCTGCCTTCACGAACGGCACACCGATCAGTCGTGCGATGTTCTTAATCAAGTAGGTTTTACCCACACCAGTCGGCCCGAGTAGTAAAATATTCTGCTTACTGTATTCCTTCGCGAAAGTTTTTTTTCCAGATAAACGCTGGCGAACGTGGTTATAATGATCGCAAATAGCCACCGAAAGTACTTTTTTTGCATCGTCTTGACGAATGACAAATCGGTTCAAATAGTCTCTAACTTCTTTCGGTTTGAGGTGGAAGTGGCGAATTTTTTCAAGTGGGTCCTTACTGCTGAGTTCCGCCTCCAGACTGGCTTCGCCGCCATCTGCAATGTCGTCGTCGTCCAAAATATCAGTTTCATTATAGGTATGAGTCGACACCTTGACATTTGAATCTTTAAACAACTCATTCAGTTGACGTTGAATTTCTTCAAAAGGGTTGGGTGGTTCTTTATCGCTCATATTTTCTAGTTTGACAGCCTATTTTCGATCAGAAGTATCGAACTAACAATAACTTTCGTTTTTCGTATCATCAAGTTTTCAAAGCATTTATAGCATGTCCAACAACCTTACTAAACGCGATATCGTCCTAGATATCTACGAGAAAACCGACTTTGCACAAAAAGAAGTGCGTGAGTCCGTGCAATTAACACTCGATGCCATCGCTACCGCCCTCAGTGAAGGGCGCAACGTGGAGCTCCGCAATTTTGGTGTCTTCGAGGTGCAGGTGCGTCAATCACGCATTGGTCGCAATCCGAACAAGCCTGAAACTGACGTCGTCATTCCTACGCGTGCCGTGATTAAGTTCAAAGCGGGCAAAGAATTGAAGGCAAAGCTCAAGGATTTGGACGTCGATTCGCTTTAGAACGGTCGCTGTTCGGCCGTACATTCACAGTTCGAGGGCTTCTGCCATGCAGTTTCAGTCATTACCCGGGTTTCGGGAATTCTATCCAGATGCATGTGCTCGCCGGAATCATATCTTCGGCCAGTGGCGACAGGTCGCGCGTGCGTTTAATTTCCAGGAGTATGATGCGCCAGTGTTAGAGCCCCTGGAACTGTACATCGAGAAGTCGGGCGAGGAGATCGTCGGGCAGTTGTTTAATTTTGAAGACCGTGGCGGCCGTGCGGTGGCGCTGCGGCCAGAGATGACCCCGTCGTTGGCGCGGTTGATCGGTGCCAAGGCGAATAGTCTAAAACGGCCGATCAAGTGGTTTAATATTGGTGAGCACTATCGCTATGAGAAACCTCAGAAGGGGCGCTTGCGCGCATTCTATCAATTCAATGTCGATATTTTCGCTGAAGCGGGCCCCGCTGCCGATGCCGAACTGATTGCACTGCTGGTACAGGCATTGCGCACGTTTGGGCTCGATTCGAAGGACTTTAAAGTGCGCCTGAGTGATCGTGATCTGTGGTTGCTGATGTTGGCAGCCGAAGGACTCGACCAAGCGGGGAGCGCGGCGGTGCTAGCTATTATTGATAAGCTGGAGCGTACCGATCGCGTGAAAGCAGTGGCGAAGCTGTCTGAAGTCCTGGGCGAGGAGGCTGAGGCCTTTCTCACTCGTGTGGAAGAGGTGATTGCGATTCGTGATTTTGACAGCCTGTCGGCGTATATTCTTAATTTACCGCTGGAGGGTGACCTGGCTGAACAGGCGCAAAAGCGCCTTGCGGATTGGCAGGCCTTACTGAGTGGTCTGCAGAGTTCCGGTGCCGGCGATTTTATTCAAATTGATCTAGGTATCGTCCGTGGTCTGGCATATTACACTGGTTTTGTGTTTGAGGCATTTGAGGCCAGTGGCGAAGGGCGCGCTCTTGCTGGTGGTGGGCGTTACGATGCCTTAGTCAAAAAACTAGGCGGGCCGGAAATGCCTGCGGTTGGTTTTGCGATGGGCGATGTGACTTTGGCGGATCTTCTCGAATCGAAGAAGCTCTTGGCAACATATGTAGAGAGTCCCGACTTTATTGCCATTATCGGTGGTGCGGAGGCGCGCGATGCGGCCTTGGGCGATGCGGCCTTGCTGCGCTCGCTGGGCTATCGCGTCGATTATCCGTTGAAAGATCAGGGGTTCGGCAAGCAGTTTAAAGATGCCAACCAGAAGGGCGCGCGATTTGCGCTGATCTATGGCACGGACGAGATCGCAAAAGGCGTGGTCAAGGTTCGTGATTTCGCCACCGGAGCCGAGCAAGAGTATCCTCGTCAGGGTTTGGCGGAAATCGTGCCTGAGTTGATGGCTGCGGGGCTTTTTACGCCTAAGCAATAGCACTTAGCCGGATGCTGACTGTTCCTCTCAGGATGACAGTGCGCTTGAAGCATCCACTATTGAGGCTGGGACTGAGACTCCAATCTGCGTGGCCGAGGCTTGCACTGCTCCGGGTATCTGTCTTCAGTCTGCATGGCTATGAAAGTGTACACCTACAAAAACTGCGACAGCTGTAAGAAAGCCACCAAATGGCTGAGCGAGCAGGATATTGCCTTTGAGCAAGTTGCGATTCGAGACACCCCGCCGTGTGTTGCAGAGCTACGACAAATGCTCGGCTATCAAGCCGACGAATTGCGTAAGTTGTTCAACACTGCCGGTGGCGATTATCGAGAGCTCAAGATGAAAGACAAATTGCCGAGCATGGCGACGGACGATGCGCTGCAGTTACTTGCGAGTCGCGGTAATCTGGTCAAGCGCCCCTTTTTATTGGCGGACGGCTTTGGGCTCGTCGGTTTCAAACCAGCGGATTGGGCACAGGCCTTCAGTCGTTAGACCTTCGGCGATGTCATGCAAGTGTGCGTGTGTTATCGAGTCAATGTGCCGCGCGTGACGCCTAGTTGGTTGATCAGTTTGAGTTCCTTCCAGAGCGTTTCAGCATCCATTTCTCCGCGTAGCAACGCGTGGTAGTGTTCCATCGTGCGGCGTACTTCGTCGCCGCTTTCGTTGAGGAATTCAATTCGAAATGCGGCGGCGCCATTCTTCGCCATATCGAGAGCAAAGTCGGCGCCAGTCTGCGCTTTCGAGTTAAACAAGGTATTACGGCAACCGGCGTCGGCTTTCAACGGATGTAGTGCGCCGACGCGGTCTTTAAGCTGCACCTGTTGGGTATCGCAGGGGCGGCCGCAGTCGCGGAAGTCGGTACCTTCGGAGAGGAAGGCGCAGAACACGCAGTGCTCCATGTGAAACATCGGCATGTGCTGGTGCAGGGTGATTTCAAACCAACCTGGCTGCGAGTTGCGCAGTAATGCGTCGATCTGCGTGGTGTTTAGATCGTAAGAGGCGGTGAGGCGCTCCAACTTCCAATGGTCAATTAAGTAATGCGCCGTTAGATGATTTGCGACGTTGAGTGAAAAATCGCCGCGCATGCGATGCTGCGAAAGCGCAGTGAGGTGTTCGTGGTTGCGGGCGAGAAATCCGTCTGCGCCGCATTTCAGCAATTGTTTGGTAATGAAGTCCTCGCCAGTTTTGAACATACGTGGCGGCGCCACCCAAATCTCGCGTTTACGTCCATCTTGTTGCTCGGCTTCGCGGGCACGTTGCACGGCTTCTGCATATTTACGCGGATCCTCAAGCTCGATGTAAATCTCGGCGTAAGGCAGCGTGAGTGCCACGTCAAACTGCTCCCAGTTGCGTACGTAGGGGATCAAATAAGGGCTGCTGGGCAATGCGCCGTCATTGCCGCCTTGCGTAGGGTTCGGTTGCGATGGAGCGCAACCCTCCAGCTGTGGTTCAGCCAGCGGGCCTAGGGGAGATTTGAGACCTGAGGAGTGAGGTGAGAGATCTGAGGAGTTAGAACTGGAGGTGAGTGACGAGGCTTCTGTTCTCAGGTCTCCTGTCTCCCCCTTCAGCTCTCTGTTTTCTGCTAGTTGCCAGCGCAGTGGTCGTGCACGCAGAGCCACGAGTTGATCGACAGCATCGCGGCGCAGTTGATTGAGCGTCGAGGCTGGAATCATGCAGCCGTCGGCGAGTTGGTTGTCCAATGCCTCGAGGTGAAAGGCGGTGCTGCCGAGGCGGCCGAGTTGCTTGCGCAGTGTTGCCTCGTCAGTCGGTCGTTTCTGTGCAGCTTCGATCGCTTGGTTCGATTCAACTTCGACCACACGGCCTGCTTCGTCTTGTAGCGAGAGGACGAGTGGCTGACCCACCTGACCGCGGACGGTGGCGGTGATCGGCCGCTTGTAGTTTGGCTGTTCGACTTCGTAGCTTTGACGCAGTGCTTTGTCGAGCGCGGGGTCAGAGGTCTTATAAACGGTGTCGCCGGCTGTCACGCGTTGCCAATTGATCGAGTCGCGCAGGAAACGGATAAAGCTGCGGTTTTTTTCGGTATCCACTGATGTAATCCGTCCGCCTTCCTCGCGTTCATTTGGGCGACCGCGATCTAAGACCACGCCATCACCAGCTTTCACTTCATAATCGAGTGCAAGCCAGATGCCGTCGCGCTCAATACGCTCGACCACACCGAGGCGTAGCCCGCGCTTTTTGCCGAAGCGCGCGTGCACTAATTTTTGATTATTGATGCCTTCAAGCCAACCAGTGCTAAGGCCGCGGGAAAAAGTCATTTCCAAGGCGTAGCGGCCATCTTCTTTCTCGAAAGTAGAAGCGACACTCTTGTCGCATTCATTTGGGTAGCGTTTATTCCACGCCGCATCGAGCGCTTTGCGATACACGCTGGTGGTGGCGGCGACATATTCGGGTGCTTTGAGGCGGCCTTCAATTTTGAGGCTGGCGACGCCGGCGTCGATGATGCCGTCCATGGCTTCGAGGCCGGCGAGATCCTGCGGGCTGAGTAAGTAGCGTTGATTGCCGAGGTCGATTGCGTCGCCGTCGCTGAATAAGTCGTATGGCATGCGGCAGGCTTGTGCGCATTCGCCGCGGTTGGCTGAACGTCCGCCGAGCGCTTCACTGGTTAAGCATTGGCCGGAATAGGCCACGCAGAGTGCACCGTGGACAAAGATCTCCAGCGGCATATCGAGGCCGTTCTGGAGGGTCTTTTCTTTGATCGCGTTGATCTCGTTGAGCGAACATTCACGTGCCAGCACCACGACACTGGCACCGAGCTCCTCAGCGAAGTGTACACCCGCTTCGCTGCTGACGCTCATTTGGGTGGAGGCATGGATCGGGAAGTCAGGCGAGAGCTTGCGAATCAGTTGGCAGATGCCGACGTCTTGCACGATGGCCGCGTCGACTCCTGCGCTGATGATCGAACGCAGGAAGTTCTCGGCATCCTCGAGCTCGTCAGAAAAGACCAGTGTATTGAATGTTACGTAGCCCCGCACGCCGCGCTCATGCAGGTAAGCCATGAGATCGGGCAGGTCGGCTTGGGTGAAGTTTTTGCCACGCATACGGGCATTGAAGCGATCCAAGCCAAAGAAAATGGCATCCGCGCCATTCTCGACGGCGGCGCGCGCGCACTCCCAATTCCCCGCAGGTGCTAGGAGTTCAGGTTTACAAATAGTGGCGTGCGACAAGTCGCTATCGACGCCGAGGCGCTGTGGGATGAGTTTAGGCACGTAAAAAAAGTGGCTGGTAGGCAGGTCGTGTAGAATGAAAAATCGAAGTATTTATCTCAGCGCCTTTGCGCCTCTGCGCGAGATAAATTCGTGCATTGCTAGGTTCTGCTGTTTTCGCGCCGAGGCGCGGAGGCGCAGAGCTTGGATGCTGTTTTGGTGACGCTTCGTCAAACCTCCTGGCTTAAGAGTTCCTTAGTCCAACGCCGATGCGGGCCGGAAAGGGTGATGCTGTCGAGCTGGTCGAGGGCAATCCAGCTCAGGGAGGGCTGAAGAGAGAGGGCTGAGGGCTGAGATTTTAGGGGGTAGATGGTTTCTGTGATGCGCTGGTTAGTGATGCCACGAGTCTTGGTGGCGAGGGCTTTGCCAAGTGTGAGCTTGGTGGGAAAGTGTGAAGTGGCTGGCAGCTCGTATTGGCCAGCGAGTTGTTTGGCGTTGTCGGCGATGCGGTGCAGTAGGAGTTTGCCGTCGTAGATTACCCAAAGCCGGTCAATCTGCACCTGCACGGTGGCTTTGCGTTGAATGTTGGGGATGCCAGCAGTGGTGCCTTGGGCCGCGCTTTCGCAGAATTGTAACACTGGACAGACGGTGCATAGTGGTTTGGCCTTCTGGCAAACCGTGGCACCGAGCTCCATCATTGCTTGGTTGTGGTCGCCAGGGGTTTGGGTGTTGAGCACCGCATTGGCGGTGGGGGTGAAAGCTTTGACCGCCTCGCCGTTGTTTTTGAAGGCGCGTGCGTCGTTGGTCAGGCGGGCGAGGATGCGTACGACATTGCCGTCGACCACGGCTGCTGGGAAATTTTGTGCGATTGAGCTGATTGCTGCCGAGGTGTAAGGGCCGATGCCGGGCAGCGCTTGCCACTCTTTGGCGCCCGTCGGTTGGGGCTCGAGCGCGACGTACTCTTTGGCGAGTTGGTGTAGGTTACGCGCGCGGCTGTAGTAGCCCAGTCCTTCCCAGTGTTTGAGCACATCTTCGCTGGGTGCTTCGGCCAGTGCCTGGAAGTCGGGGAAGCGCTTTAGCCAGCGATCAAAGTAGGGCAGCATCGTCTTGATCTGCGTCTGCTGCGCCATTAGTTCGGACACCACGGTCTTGTAAAGCGACGGCTCAGTGCGCCAAGGCAGCGGACGCTGCGCGGTAGTGTACCAAGCGGCGAGGGCTTGTTGAAAGGCTTCGGGTCGTGAGAGCAGTGACATCTAGGGAAATCTAAAGGTATAAAAGTATGAAGGTGAGAAAGTGTGACGAAGCACGAAGAAGGTAAATCGGCACGACATGCCCAGAACCTAGTGGAGGGTGCGTGAACTGGGTGCTCTTTGGGCAAGTGAACGAACAAACTAGCCGAGAAACTTTGGCGAGCTGAGGGAACAAGGTGAGACAGTTTGCGCGAAGGTCGAACTTTGAATGCTGCGTTGTGCTGATCGAGCGTTGCTTTGCGGCTGATTTTACTGTCTCGTTTCGGGTTTATACCACCATGCCGAAAAAGAAAACACCTCAGACGGAGGACCAAGGTCCAAAAGTTAAAAAGATCTATACGATCAAGCTGACTCAAGCGCAGCTAGAGCATCTGGGGGAACAGTTGGATTGCGCGCCTGCGGGAAAGTGGGCGCATTACGACGTGGCTTACTCGCAGTTCGCGTTCAAGGGCGAAGGCGTAAACGTGGTTGGCTATCAGAGCGGCAAGCTGGTGGTGCAGGGCAAGAAGACCGAAGACTTTGTGCGTGATGTCCTCGAAGCAGAAATTACCGGCGAGGCACGGCTCGGCTATGATGATGTGCATAATCCCGAGTGGTTCACGTTGCATGCGGGTTGTGATGAGAGTGGTAAGGGCGATTTGTTTGGACCACTGGTGGTCGCTTGTGTGGTTGCCGACGAGGGCATGGTGCGCGACTGGATCGAGGCGGGCGTGTGCGATAGTAAGAAGATTACCGACAATACCATTTTGAAGTTGGATAAAATAATTCGCCAAACCAAGGGCGTGGTGATCGCGACTGCCTTTGCGCGGATGACCAAATACAACCATTTGTATAAGAAGTTTGGCGATAATTTAAACAAGCTGCTGGCGTGGTATCACGGGCGCGGACTGAATGAAGCGCTGGATAAGCGTCCGGCGCCATGGGGTTTACTCGACCAATTTACTAAGCTGCCGCTAGTGGATGCGTATGTGGCCGAGCGTAAAGATTTTAAGCTAGTCAGCCGTACCAAGGCGGAGTCTGATCCCGTCGTGGCGGCCGCATCAATCATCGCGCGTGCGATCTATGTGCGCGAGATGAAGCGATTGTCGGATGAGCTTCAGCCTATCCTGGGCGAGCCATTGATGAAAGGCGCGAGCGCGAAAGTGCTCGAGCAGGCCAAGAAGATCGTCGCAGTCAAAGGGGCAGGCGAATTGGCGGGCTATGCGAAGATGCACTTCAAGACCGCTTACGAGGCACAAGGTCTAGAGCCACCGAAGAAGCCGGCCTGGTCGAAATTTAAATAAGGAGCACGATTCTATTTGAGTGGATGCTGTCACTGGAGTCGGGGGAACGACTGAATCCACGATCCAGTTATTCAAAACTCGGGTCCTCAGTGTCCTCTAGCGACCTACACTGCTCTTTGGTCAATCATACTGCACAGCAGTGTAGCAAAAAGCCCCGTCGATTGGACGGGGCTTTGTTCACTCAATTGAGTGTAATTACGCGCTTAGATCGAAGCGATCTAGATTCATGACTTTGGCCCAAGCCGCGACGAAGTCTTCGACGAAAGTTTGCTGGGCATCGTTGGAGGCATAGACCTCAGCGATGGCGCGGAGCTCGGAGTTTGAGCCGAAGACGAGATCCACTGCGGAGGCCATCCACTGCGTTTCGTTGCAGCCGTGTGCCTTGCCTTCGTAGAAGTGTGCGCAACGGGGCGAGACCTTCCACTCGATGTTCATATCGAGCAGGTTCACGAAGAAGTCATTCGTTAAGGTCTCGGGACGTTGGGTGAACACGCCGAGCGGTGATTGCGCGGTGTTTGCATTCAGGACACGCATGCCGCCGACTAGCACTGTCATTTCCGGTGCGGTGAGCGTCATCAATTGTGCCTTGTCGACCAGGAGTGCTTCGGCGGGTGTCTTGATCTCGCTTTGTTGATAATTGCGGAATCCGTCTGCTTTAGGCTCTAGCACTGCAAACGACTCGACGTCGGTGTCTTCCTGAGTGGCATCCATCCGGCCCGGGGTGAATGGCACTTCGATTGCACTGCCGGCAGCTGAGGCGGCTTGTTCCACTGCAGCGCAACCGCCTAGCACGATGAGATCGGCCAGCGACACGCGTTTGCCGCCCGATTGTGCGCTGTTGAAGTCCACTTGAATACGCTCCAGGATTTGCAGCGTCTTCGCGAGTGTCTCGGGGTTGTTCGCTGCCCAGTCCTTTTGCGGGGCGAGACGGATCCGTGCGCCGTTGGCACCGCCGCGTTTATCAGAGTTGCGGAAGGTCGCTGCCGATGCCCATGCGCTACTGACTAGTTCTGCAATGGAGAGACCAGCGCCGAGTAGCGTGGCTTTCAGCGCTGCGATGTCTTGCGCGTCGATGAGCGGATGATCCACTGCGGGTATTGGGTCTTGCCAGAGTTCTGTGGTCGCAGGCACGAGTGGACCAACGTAGCGTGAAATCGGACCCATGTCGCGGTGGGTTAATTTGAACCATGCTTTGGCGAAGGCGGTGGCAAATTCGTCTGGGTTCTCCTGGAAGCGCTTAGTGATAGGGGCATAGATCGGATCCATCTTCAGTGCGATGTCTGAGGTGAACATAATCGGTGCATGGCGCTTCGAGGGATCGTGCGCGTCAGGCACAGAGTTCGCCGCGGCGCCATCGGCGGGCACCCATTGTGTGGCACCAGCAGGACTTTTGGTCTGTACCCAGTCGAATGCGAAGAGCGTATCGAGGTAGCTGTTGTCCCATTTTGTTGGAGTCGCATTCCAAGCACCTTCTAAGCCGCTGCTGATGGTGTCGCCAGCATTGCCGCTACCAAAGCTATTTTTCCAGCCGAGACCTTGTTCTTCAATGCTCGCAGCTTCTGGTTCAGGACCGACGTGTTGATCGGGATCGGCCGCGCCATGCGCTTTGCCGAAGGTGTGTCCGCCAGCAATCAGGGCGACGGTCTCTTCGTCATTCATCGCCATGCGGCCGAAGGTGTCGCGAATGTCTCTGGCGGAGGCGAGTGGATCCGGCTCACCATTGGGGCCTTCAGGATTGACATAAATCAGGCCCATTTGCACCGCACCGAGTGGATTCTCGAGCTCTCGATCACCACTGTAGCGTTCATCCGCCAGCCATTCACCTTCTGGTCCCCAATAGATATCTTCACCAGGCTCCCAGACGTCGGCTCGGCCACCTGAAAAACCGCAGGTCTTGAATCCCATGGTTTCCAGTGCGCAATTGCCCGCGAGTATCATTAGATCGGCCCATGAAATTTTGCGGCCATACTTTTGCTTGATCGGCCACAGTAGGCGCCGCGCTTTGTCGAGGTTGACGTTGTCAGGCCAGCTATTGAGCGGCGCGAAGCGCTGAGATCCGGTAATGGCACCGCCGCGGCCGTCGGCGATCCGATAGGTGCCGGCGCTGTGCCATGCCATGCGAATGAAAAACGGGCCGTAGTGGCCATAGTCTGCCGGCCACCAAGCTTGCGAGTCTGTCATCAACACTTCTAGGTCTTTGGTCAGGGCATCCAGATCGAGCGTTTTGAATTCTTCGACATAGTCAAAGTCGGCACCCATTGGGTCTGACAAGTTGGAGTGCTGGCGCAGCATTCTCAGGTTGAGCTGGTTCGGCCACCATTGCTCGTTGGATGAGGTTGCAGTCGCATTATGGGCGCGGGAGCCGCCCATCACAGGGCACTTGCTGATATCTGACATATATTTCTTTGGGTTAATGAATGTTGCTTGATGTGAAAACAGGTATGCTAGCCACTCGTGTATCAGTGACAAATGGATCGATGGGATTTTTGAAAAAAATAATCCAAAACCATCCGCAAGGATGGGCATTTAAGTGCAAAAATTGTTTAAAATTGGGTGTTTTCGACCGAGAACGTCGAAAGTGAATACGTCCAGATACAACATAGTGAGATTGTATTTTAATCAGGATTGCAAGCTCATCTCAGTCGGAATGGCGGCAGTTTTGGCATCAGCGTATGGAATCGATATTATCTGTCGATCTTTCTCTGTTGCAAGCCAGGTGCTACGGAGCCGTTCGGTTGATTCGAATGCGTATGAATCGCGCTTGATCACTCATTTCTACCGTAGCGGTCTTAGTCTCTAATCCGTCTGTTATCGTGCCAGAATTGATCGTTACGCCAACGCTGGTCCATGATGCAGGGCTGAGGCTTGGACTGGTTTCGACGATATAATCGATGTCATCCAGTGTGGTGTCTTCGTCGTAGGTCAGCACTAGACTGGTACCCTCTGAGGCTTGCACATTTAAGCTGAACGGCGGTGTCTCTTGATTGGTCGGGTCTAGGCCGAAGGCATACTCGATTAGATTCGGCACGCCATCGAAATCGAAGTCGGCATCGTCGGCGGTATTGAGGGAATCAGTGCCGAAGTTTTCAAAGCGAAATGCATCGAAGAGGAGGTCTTTGATTGTGATATCTGCGGACGCGCTGTTGATGCCGTAATTGACCGAAGGTGAGAGTGATAAGGTAAGTGTCTCGTCTCCTTCTGCGTTGGCGTCGGTGATGGCAGTGACTGGTATGGTCGCGATACTTTCGCCTGCATTGATGGTCGCGCTGCCAGCGAGGGCGACGAAGTCGCTGCCTGAGGTGGCTGTGCCTGCGAGTGTGTAAGAAATTGAAAGGCTTGAGGTCAGCGTGCTGTCAGCGGTGATTACGAATTGCGCAGTGTCTGCGGGGTCTTGCTCACTTGCGATTGAGTCGATCGCGGTAAGGCTGAGAGTCGGGATCGTTAGCACACAGCAGGCGGGGCGAAGGATGCGAATGTTATCGATGAACCAGCCCACACTTTGTACGCTTTGGTCATTACTCATGTGCCAGCGTAGCTGCACATTTTGGCCCTCGGTAGTTGGCGGAAATTGAGCAATCGTAGTCACTAAGCCACCGGAATCTCCCGTCCAGGCAGTTTGTCCCGCTAACGGATTTCCTGAGTCTGGCGCGATCGTTTCACTATAACCCTGTTGAGTGTAAGTGCCACCTGCAGCGGTCCACTCTTGCCAGTTACTACCGTTGTCGATCGAGATTTCTAAAACGCCACCATCATAGTTTTCTTCGGTGTTGTAGCTGTGGTCAAAGAGGAGTTGCGTGGGTGCAATGATCGAGTTGATCGTTGGGGATACGAGATAGGCTGAATTGACGCTGTCGGAATCAATCTTTCCCGGGGCAAAGACGGCGTTTGAGCCAGTGGGACTGCTTGTGTTGACAGTGCGCCATTTGGCGTCTGCCAGAGCGGAAGATGCTGTGTATTCAGACGGGATTGTATTTAGAGCAGTAGCGTTGAAATCTTCGGTATAAAAAGTCTCCTCCACTCCTAAAGTTAATTTCTGAGTTGTTAGAGCGGTGCTTGAGTTGGTATTGACTTGAAAGAAAATGGTTTCGGTGTCGCCGCAAGCACCTGATAATGAGAATTGGTAGGTGGCTATGGTTGAACTGTTTGCGGGGAGGTCAGGCAAGTCCTGTGTGGCGCTGCCAATGATATTTAAATTGGCACTGCCACTGAGTGTGATGTCATTATTTTCGACCGTATTGGTACCATTATTTTCGACTGTGACTCGAACGGTGATGAGCTCGTCTGGATCGGCTGCGCCATTTGCAGGTGAGCACGCTTCTGCAGTGATGCTGAAGTCCTTAATTTGGATCGAATTGAGTTCTTCGAATGCGAGTTCGAGTGAATATGCTTGGGCGTTGTTAACTGAGCCACTGTTCTCGCCTCCGCCTGATACCTCAATGTAGTAGTTTTGACCTGTATCTCTAAGTGCCAAGCTAAGAATACTTTCTGCGTCGCCAATTGGAGCAGTGTTTGAGCTGGCGATCACGGTCGTGCCGTCAGCATCTAGCACCCGCAAGATTAAGTCTTGTCGAGTTTGTGGATCCAACAGTGTGCCTGAGCTACAGGAGCCGTCGGAGTTTTGACTGCCTTCGAGATAGGCTGGGGTGCTTGTTGGCGTGACTGTCAGATTCAGGGCTTTTTCCTGAGTGAGTTGAAAGCGGAAAATGTCGGAGTCGTTCGGGTTGGCGATTGAGAGCTCATTGGCGGTGAAAGTCGTATTTAATACACCTAAGTTTCGAGCGGTAGCTGGGGTGTTGTTGTTTTTGTTGCTGGCTTGGCGCTCGAGTGGGTCCCCGTAGAGTTCTTGGGTGGTAAGAATGTCGTCAAATTGTGGCCCAACAAATGCGGTAGAAAGAAACGGTTCCATGAGTTTGGTTTGATTGACTGGACAAACATGGCCGAGTCCGAGGCCATGGCCATGTTCGTGAGTGATCACATTCCTGAGTGTTGCCTGTTGCCCAGCTCCTAAGTTCGTCGAATCTGCGCTATCAATGACCATGTCGCCTGCATCTGGATAGTAGTTAAAAGCAAGTGTGCCGCCATTGCCGTCAATTGCAGTGCCTCCGATCCGCACATCGCCACGTGTACCGATTACTCCACTGGGGAAATCCAACATGTCAGTGCCATCATCAATTGGTTCATAGATGTAGATGTTGCCAGTGGTAGCCTCCCAAAAACTGAAAGAAGTCTCAAACATTTCGAACCAAGGAGCGGTGGTTAAATCGCCGGCAGTAGTTGGAGCTCCGTATGCTGTATTCAGCTTGGCGATGAGATCGCTCGGGCCTGTAGTCGGCCGATTATTTGCACGTGACCCGCCATCAGGCACGCGAGTGCCATCGGGTACGAAACTCCAAGTGATAGTAACTGGAGTTCCAGAGCTTCCGGTGAATCCGTCAGTCGCGGTGAAGCTCCAGCGATCGTCACCTTGAAAGATCGGTTGTGGAATGTTGGTATTGCCGTTGTCTGCGAGTGCGAGAAAGCGCACGCCCTCGAAGCTGCGACGGTATGCGTCTGACGTGTCGTGGCCCCAGCAGAGGTGGGGGATTTTCTCAGCTGGCTGAGAGAGGACATTTTGAGTGTATCGAATCAACCGTTCCGTCGATTCAATTGAGAGTGCCGCAAAGTCTTCAAACCGTGTGGCTCGCACGATATGGTCAATCGCTTTATCGCGGTTTATATGCTCCGCTTTGAGGTGTTGGATGACTGTGATTGGCCACGTTTCGATAGTGCGCTTTACCGCAGGAGTGCTCTCATGTAGGTGATTTTCTTGATCAGCTTGCGAGTCTGGGTTCGCAATCACTTCTGGCTTAATCGGACCGATCTCTGCTGTGGGCGTATTTGATGGGGGGACATCGTTGTGCCAGCGGGCCATCGTTATAATTAAAACGATAAGCACACAGCTACAAACTAAGATAATGCGCAATAAGTTCACAGTGTCGTTCGGGTCTAGGGCGCCAGTAGTGTCTGCTCGGTGTTAGAGGCTGAATTCGCAAGCAACATACAGACAAGGATCGGCAGGGCAACTGATGAGTGGAGTTTTGTTTCGTTTGATTTTTTCGTTACGGAATCGTATTGATCGATGCTGAGTGCTCTTCAATATTAATTATATTGGTTCTGAGTCGAATCAAATTCCGATTCGTGTCGGCAGTCGAATACTGGCGACAGTAGCCAATAGGATGAATAAACTACAGCAACATGATTTCAAGCAATTGCAGTCCGCCGATCGCTTGATCGGGATTGATGAGGCGGGGCGTGGTTGCCTAGCGGGGCCAGTGACCGCTGGCGTCTGTGTGCTGACGCGTGATTTTTTTGAATCAAAACAGGCGGTTGAGGTCAGCACTGCAATTAATGATTCGAAGCAATTGAGTGGGCAGGCACGGGCGGCTCAATTAACCATCATCGAACAGTGGCGCGATCAAGGCTTACTGGACTACGAAGTCGCTTCGGGCTCGGTCGAGGAGATTGCTGAGCTGAATATTCTCGGTGCGACGCGCTTGGCGATGCGTCGGGCAATCGAAGGATTGGCGGCGCGCGCAGAGGGCTGGGGATTGCCATTGGTGGCGGCGGATGGGCCTTTGTTTGAGTCTGAAGGTGGCGTGCGGATCATCGTTGATGGGCGGCCGCTCAAGCCGTTCCCTTATACGCACACCGGCATTATCAAGGGCGATGGCAAATCGCTGGCGATTGCGATGGCGAGTATTGTTGCAAAGGTTTCGCGCGATCGTGTGCTACTTGAATTGGCTAAACAGTATCCAGAATATGGCTTTGATCAGCACAAAGGTTATGGCACTGCGGTGCATCGAGCTGCCTTGCATACACATGGAGCGACGCCGATTCATCGAGCTCTATTCTTACGCAAAGTGTTGGAACTACAGCAATCAGAACATGCTTCGAATGAAATCGAGTTGGTCTAATGGCGTCCTCTGATCTAGACAAAATCGCGCAGTGTAATGTGCGCGCTTTTACATTGTTCCGCATGTTTTTTTCGGCGCGGTTTTACTATCCAGTCTATGCGCTGTTATTTTTGGACTACGGACTGACGCTCGAGCAGTTCGGTATTTTAAACGGCATTTGGGCGGCTACGATTGTCCTGCTCGAAGTGCCCTCGGGGGCATTGGCCGATACCTTGGGGCGGCGCAAATTGCTGATCGCAACCGGGATTTTTATGGTGTTGGAAATGTTGGTTCTGCTCATCGCTCCGATTGATGGTGGGGTGGTGTTGTTTTGTTTGTTTGTGCTGAATCGAGTATTGAGTGGTGCGGCCGAGGCGGCGGCGAGTGGTGCAGATGAGGCGTTGGCGTATGATTCGCTTAAGGCGGCAGGGCAGGAGCACCGCTGGGGGCATGTGCTTGAGCGTGTGCAGCGCGATACGTCGTTGGCGTTTTTCGTGGCGATGATGGTCGGAGCAGCTGTTTATGACGCCGAGATGGTTAATGCGGTGCTGCGGTTGTTCGGCTCTGCGCAGGTCGTGGCCTCTGAACAGTTGATTAAGGTGCCAATCTTTCTTACCTTGCTGTCATCGCTAGTTGTATTGGGCATGGCGCTGCGCATGCAGGAAGCGCCGCTTAAGACACGTGTGAGCGTGCGAGCGACGTTGGCGCGCTCTTGGCGGCGGTCGGTTGCTGCTAGTCAATGGATCTGGCTAACCGCGTTCCCATTTGGAGTGCTCTTGGCGGGGATGGTTCTGGATAGTGTGGTGCGTCAGTTCCTGACATTGGCCAGCGAATATTGGAGCGTGATTGAGCTGCCGATCGCCAGTTATGGCTTAATCGGTTCGGGTATGGCGTTGATGGGGGTGTTCGTGCCAAGGTTCGCACGAATACTGGCGGATACATATTCTCCAGCTCAGAACTTTGTGTTTGTTGGGGTGGGTGTATTGCTCGGGCTAATCGGGCTATCAATGGCGCTGCCATGCTGGGGAATTGTACCAACGATTCTGCTATATGCGGGCATTCAAATGACGGGTTATTTTGTGAGTCGCTACCTGAATGAAACGGCCCCGTCCGAGCAGCGCGCGACGGTGTTGAGCTTTCGTGGTCTATCAACCAATTTCTTCTACGGTGCAGTGGCGCTGCTGTATGCCGGGTTGATTGCATCGATTCGAGCCGATCAGTTGCAGGCGCTCGAGGGTGGTGGTAGCGCGGTTGAGGATGCTGTCTTTGTCGAGTCCCTAGCTTGGTTCCCTGGGTTCTTCTTCGTGTTAACGTTGAGTGTCTTCTTACTGCACCGCTGTCGGTTTCGCAGATAGTTCTAGTCCGACGGTTTTAATATCTCTGCGATGTGTCGATACACCTTAGCATGAATCAGCATCCGATGATGAAAGAGTGCCGGCACGATGTGGTTGTCTGCTGCGATTTCCCAGTGTGAGCTGCGTGTTGGAATGATTAACAAGTCGAACGGTGTGCGGTAACTGTGAATCGTCGTATGTGCCAGCGCTGATGTATCTGCATTGAGTTGCTGCAATAATTTGCTTCGAAAGCGCATATCGCGACTCGCTTTGCCCGGCCATAAATGTGCGGTCAAGGTGCCGTGTAGCGGACCGGAGATGCTGAAGAAGTGGCTCACCCGAGGGGCGCCACCGAGAACTTGCAGATAGTAGCGTGAGATGACGGTGCCCATACTAAAGCCGATCAATGCAAAGGGGATATCGCTGTCGATCGTTTGATCGATGTAGACCTGCAGCTTTTTGGCTAAGTCGGCGAGGCCGTGCGCACCGTTGGCTGGCTCGAGATCGGGGTAGTGGCAGTTGTGGCCTTGTTCACTTAGAAAATCAGCCATCCGCCGAAAGACGGTACCTTTGTCCCAAATGCCATGAACCATAATGATCTCCATTGATATCGCCTAGACGCGTTCGCCTTTTTTCTGTTTGTCGCGCACCGGATCAATATAGATCGAGACGTTGGCGGCGGTATCGCCGAGATGTATTTTGGCGCGTTTCAATGCTTTCGCGGTGGAAAGTGTCGGGTTGCTGGGCTCGTCGGAAAAGATGTTGCGCGCTTCGATGGTATCGTAGAGGCCAGAGTTTTGGAGGACACGAATCAGGTCGACCTTCACTTCGCTGAGAATGAGGTAGCGGTTTTTATCCGCCATGTACAGCAGTAGCTCTTCGAGTGCCATCACCGCAGTGGCATCCATATTGTGCGCATTGCGCATTTTGAGGACGACAATTTTAAGGTTAGGGTCTTCGCAGATGCGACGCATTTGATCGCGGAACAGATCAGCCGCACCGAAGAACAGTTCGCCCTCGACGTGCACAATCGACACTTCTGGCGTACTGCGTTGCTTGGGCGTTTCGACTTCGGCAAGGTAGCCTTGCTCGTTAAACGCATACTCCACCATCTCTGGTCGAGCGACTTTCTTTAGAAAGAGAATAATCGAGATGCCCACACCGATGTAGATCGCGCTGTCGAGTGGCATCAGTAGACCACTAATAAAAGTTGTGCCGAAAACGATGGCATCAGATTTGGTCGATCGAGTGACGATGTGTATTGCATGCTTGTTCAGCAGTGAGATGCCGATTGCAATGACGAGTACCGCCAGTGTGCTTTGCGGGATGAAGCGTGTGTAGGGGCCGAGCACAAAGGCACCAATGAAAACAATCATACCACTGATATAGCTGGTCAGCACGCTGCGGCCTCCGCTCGTCGCGCTGAGTGACGAGCGTGTCAGCGAGCCAGATGCGGGCATGCCAGAAAAGAAGGCGCAGCCAATATTTGCCATGCCAATGGAGAACATTGCTTGATTGCCATTTAGCCGTGCGCCGGTCTTAGCTGCCAGTGATTTACCGATCGATAAACCTTCTAAGGTACAAAGTAGTGCAATGGCCAAAGCTGGACTGGCGAGTAGCTGGATATCTGAGAGTGATAGTGAGGGCACTTGAAGTGACCAATCTGAGGCGTTGATGCCAGAGAGGAAGGCAACGTCGGCATCTTGGCCAATGGTGAGCGCAGTGAATACTGACAGTGTGATGAGACAAATCGCGACGTTGGGCAGGGTTTTAAAGAAACGGTTGAGCGAGACATACAGTACCATCGTGCTGAGACTGATGCCGACAGTGATCGAGTGAATCGAGTCAATTGATGAGATGATCAGTGTCAGCGAATCGTAAAAGGTTGCTTCGGTGCTTGCTAGATTAAGACCGAGCGCTTTGGGGATTTGATTGGCAATAATGAGCAATGCCGCCGCCGTGATATAGCCTGTAATCACCGAACGCGAAATATACTGCACGAAATTGGCTACCTTAAAATAGGCGCCCACGACGATGAATAGACCGACCAGCAAGATCAGTAATGGTACGAGGCTGAGCATCTGTGAACCTACGATGCCAAGGCTGGCAAAGGCACTCAGGAGCATAACCGAAGTCGCATTAGTCGGCCCTAGGGTAATGTAGTGGCTCTTCGCAAAAACTGGAGCCACCATCGCCGCGATGGCCGAACCATAGATTCCGTATTGAATCGGTAGCCCCGCGATCAACGCATAAGCGATTCCTTGTGGAAATGCCAACAAAGCGACATTAAGCCCCGCACGCGTGTCACCGATAAGATGACCCTTAAAGTCGTTGCGATAGCCCGAGAGTGACTTTCGTAGCGGCAGAAAGTCGAGGGCGTTATACTCCTTGGCCGCGATTACGGCTTGTTTTACATATTGAAAAATCGAGGACACTGCAGATTCGGTTTCTGGATTACTGTGTGCGTGATTTTTATCAAATGCAATCTTACTGTCCGTTGGGGTAAAGCGTCGCCATGACTTCGGCATGCAACGGTGCTTTGGCTGCGATGATACAGCGTTCGTCGAACGCATCGCCACCTTGCCAGCCAGTTACGGTGAACCCCGCACCTTGTAGGCAGGGGATGATCGCCGCACAGTCCCAAATTTCCATCATCGGATCGCACATGATGTCGGTGAAGCCGGAGCAGAGTAAGATGTAGCCACCTGCATCGCCCCACGAGCGGTAGAGTGCAGTCTTCGGAGGCAGCGCAGTCCAGTCGGCATTGTTCTGCCAAAGGGTGGTACGAATTGGATCGGTGGTGCACAGAGTTGCTTCGCCCAGAGGGCAGGCAGCACGTCCAGAGACAGGCTTGCCGTTGAGCGTGGTGGTTTCACAGTCGCCGATCACGAGTTGCTTGAGCACAGGCTGATTGATGGCACCGATCACGGGGCGGCCTTTGTACAGCAGGGCGATCAAGGTCGCGAACAGCGGCACGCCAGAAATGAAAGACTTCGTGCCGTCAACTGGGTCGAGCACCCATACGAAATCCGCATCGTCGCGCTCGCTGCCGTATTCTTCTCCAATGATACCGTGCTCTGGGTAACGCGCGGCGAGAATTTCGCGAATGCGCTTTTCGGCGTTTTGGTCCGCCAAGGTTACTGGTGTCTTGTCGGACTTACGCTCGATTTCGACATGTGGACCGTAGTGTGGCAGGATCTCTTTGGAGGCCTCTTCGCAAAGGTAGGCAATGAATTCAATGAATTCGTCTTTTTGGGCGCGTGTGAGTTGTGACATATCGACTGGTAGTAGGTGATGAAAATCGAGCAATTTGGGGTGCGATGCATGCTCTGGCAACCGTAGATTCAGGGGATTTTAATCTGCGATTAAAAGCGGCATGGCTGACTTTGTCCTACCACAATCCCATTGATTGGGTTGTTTGAGGTGCGAGGTTTGATGTGGGTAGGCCATTCACTTTGTGAAATCCGGTCTTGTCGAGCTTGCACAGTCGGAACAACGTTCTCGACGTGATTGATATGCCGATACATGTGATTGATTTTGAAGGCAGCCGCCAGAGTGGTATTGTCGAGTATGGTGTGGTCACCCTAGCTGGAACAGAGATCGTGGCGACTCACACTCGGCTGTGCGCTGCAATCGGAACGATCAGTGACCAAGATCGTTTGCAACACGGTATTTCGGAACAGGCTGCCGCAGAGCAGGCGCGATTTGATACAGAGTGGGATTTTTTTGCGCACTTGCGCGCGACGGGACCGCTCTGTGCACATAATGCGGCGGTGGAAGATGGCCTGTTGCGTGGCGTTTGGCCGTATCCGCGCAGCTCGCCCGATTTCTCGGCAGTGGGTCGATCGGTCGCTAGTTGGGGGCCATGGTTGGATACCTTGTATCTGTATCGTCGTATTTACCCACAACTTGAAAGTCATAAGCTCGGCGATCTGATCGTGCTGTTTGATTTACAGAGTTCGTTAGATAAGCATGCCGCCTTGTATTGTCCTGCAAAACGCCGCCATTATCATTGCGCGCTGTACGACACGCTCGCTTCTGCTTTACTGCTGCGTCGTCTCTATGATGAGCCAGACCTTCATTCGTTGAGCCTGCATTGGTTGTTTTTGCAGAGCTCATCGACCGATGCGGGTCGCGATGCGATCGGCCAACAAGACCTTTTTTAGAATAGAATGAGTCAGTTACCTATAATTGTTTTTTTTGGATCGGATGCGATCTGCCTGCCTGTATTAAATTACTTAAAGTATCAAGCTGCGGGCGAATGTATGCTGCGTGCGGTGGTCTCGCAGCCGGACCGGCGGCAGGGCCGAGGTAAGCAGTTACAGCCGAATGCAGTTGCAGCCTGGGCGTTGGCGAATGGCATCGAGCTGTTGCAGCCAGAACAACCGACGCGTGAATTAGCTGACTGGATGCGTGCAGAGCAGACCGCGGTGGCGCTAGTTATGGCTTATGGGCATTTCTTGCCGCAGCCTCTGCGCGAAGCCCCACAGTATGGCATGTTGAACTTTCACGGCTCACTGCTGCCGCAGTATCGTGGCGCCTCGCCAATAGAGACCGCATTGGCTTCGGGCGAGGTCGAAACTGGCGTGGCTCTTATGCAGGTTGTTAAAGAGATGGATGCTGGTGGTGTGGCTGACTTCGAAGTCGTCCGTATTGGCGAACAGGATACCGGGCCGGAGTTGCGCGTTAAAGTAGGCGAGGCCGTGGTGCCACTGTTACGCCGCAATTTGGCGGCGATGCTGGCGGGCGAGCTACAGTTTACACCGCAGGATATAAATCTGGTTACGTATTGCCGAAAGATGCGCAAGGAGGATGGGGCCGTCGACTTCACCTTGCCAGCGGTTTCGATCTATAATCGCTTGCGAGCGTTTACGCCGTGGCCTGGTGGGTATTTTGATCATGGCGAAGTACGGATTAAGATCGGTCGATCCAGTGTCGATCTCAATGAATCCGCATCTGCCGCACCTGGCACGGTATTGAGTACTAGCCCTGCAGTGCGCGTGGCCACACCTGAGGGTGTGCTTTGCTGCCATGAACTGCAGCGCCCTGGCGCGCGGATGTTACCTGTTGCAGATTTCCTGTGTGGTTACACCCTCGCTGCGGGCGACCGATTGATTGGTGGTACTGCAGAACCGTTGGTACGTAAAGAGCCTTGAAGCATTCGAAGAAGCACGTTTTAGTACTGATATGAATCTTGAGTCAGCCATTGCCCGTATCCAAAAGTCATTTACTAAGTTAAACGAGGCCTATGGTCGACCGGTATTTGACGAGATTGCGATCGTGCAGGCGACTGAGGTGACGACGCTGTCTCTGAAGTATTATGAAGGCCCTCGTGAGGCCGATTTTCTCAATGAAATGATGGAAGACAGTGTGGCGCTGCGTAATGACGTAGGCGATACACGTAATAACCTCGGCGGCGAATTCGGCTTTACTCGTGAAGGCGGCGGAGAAGGGATTGATGCCTACATCTGCCTTGGTCCACGTGTCTTTTTACTCTGTAATAATACCGCGCAGTCGATGGAAGAGGTGACTAAAGATGCTCGGTGGTTGACCGCGCAGGGCGAGTTTTTGAATGCCAGCCAGTTCTTCGCAGTCGATCCACTGCAGCTCTAATGCGAGTGGCGCGGGCGTCGTGACTTAGCCAGAAAACTGCCAATATAGGCTATAGCCGTAGGCGATCACCAGCCCGCCAGCAACCACTTTGGGCATGCCGCGTAGTAGCACGACGCAGAATAAATGCACTAGCGCGGCAACTGCGAGAAAGAGCAAACCTTGGCTAAACATCGTCGGCAGCGGCACTGGTTTGAAGATGGCAAACAGGCCGATGCATAATGGAATGCAAATGTGACCGTCGCCAATCTGAGAGCTGTAAACCACATCCGCGCGGTGCTTAAATGCGTAGTAGAATGCGAGTACGGTGTTGGGCAGCACCATCAGCCACCCAGTTAGTAAGCCGAGTTGATTTGCGCTGATAAAACCGGAATCGCTGCGCATGATGGCAGCGACGATGCCATCAACAGAAATCAGTGTCAGTGCGCTGCCGATTAAAATCAGCACGATATCAATCGTAATCGCTGGATGCCAGGCACTGCGCTGACGAGTGTTTTCCTTGAGCACTTCAAAAATGTGGAAGCATTGCCAGAACAGAAATAGCCCAACCAGAGCGAGGCCATCGAAGCGATCAATTTCTCCGTCTTGCCCCAGTACCCAGACGATGAGGCTGAAGAAAATCATTGCGACCAGCGTGAGCGCAAGTGAGAGGCGATGAATCTTTGATTCGCGCTGGGCCTTTTTTGCCCGCGAATTTGGTTTGAGTTGTAGGTCCCAAATAAATGCGGGCACTGCTAGCAATAGGCACAGGTTGGTGACATTATTAGTCCAACTATTGATCGCGACCTGTTCAGCTGGGCCGTTCTGGCTCAGCACTACGCCGACGAAGACCAAATTCCCCAGCCCAGAAAAGTAGGGCATAAACAGCGTGCCGAGCACCGTGCCTTCGACGCCCCGATGCATCATCATTTCTAGGCGCCAAATAATCAGCAATGAGCTGAGTAGGAAAATACCCACTAAGGCGAGCGGGGTCCATGCTCCCGCATAGCTTTCAATTTGTGCGTGTAGTTGTTGCAAGTCTTTAAGCTGAACCGCTGATCTGCGCAGGGCAAATGCTTTTCCAGCCTTATCCGCTACAACAGGATTTTGGCGCTGTTTTCGGCGGGCGACAGAGGTACAAGGAGATTAGTAAAATGTGGATCAAGACGATGCCGCTGAGATGTTGCCACAATTCTGGTTGCATGGCTGCGTGCTGATGCACGCTGTGCTCGATGGTATGAGTGCCGCGTGTACTGTTGAGCAGCCCACCGGCGATCCATGCGATGACGATCAGACTGCCGAGATAAATCAACGTGGCCTTATGCCCGAGCATTTTCCAAAGGCTGATGACGGTTGCGGTATTGGTCGCCGGTCCGGCAATTAGGAAAATAAGCGCTGCACCTGGCGAAAGCCCAGCGGCCATGAGCGCATACGCCATCGGGATCGATGCAGTCGCGCAAATGTAGAGAGGTAGGCTGATAACTGTGGCGAGTAAGAAGGCGAGCGGGCCCGTGCTGATCGGGCCACTAATCAAATCGGGCGGAAGCAGTGTAGTGATCAGCCCCGCAAGCGCGAGACCGACCAGTAGTGCGACGGCGAGGTCGGCAGGCAGGTTGATGAAGCCGTAGCGGAGCGCGGTTGAGAGGCGTGAAGGCTGAGGGCTAGGGAGCTGAGGCTTGAGGGCAGAGACTTGAGGTGTCTTAATCATACTCATACTCGTAATCTTACTCGGCGTTAATTGAGGATTAGGAGTAAGAGTAGGGCTCAGGCTTGAGGCTGGAGAGCTGGGCGGAGCGTTGTCCTCAACCCGGTTATTACAAAAGAGTTCGATCAGGAATCCAGTGACGATGCCTGAGACCAGAGCGACTATAACGCGCACAGTGGCGAACAGACCGCCCATGAGGGAATAGGTCGCTAGCATGCTATCGACGCCAGTTTGTGGGGTGGAGCTAAGAAACGCGGCGGTGGCTCCGCGGCTCGCACCGCTTTTGTGCAGCGCGGCGGCGACTGGTATCACAGAGCAAGAGCAGAGTGGCATAGGGACGCCGATCAAGCAGGCGTTGAACACTGCGCCGAGGCCAGGCTTGCCGAGCAGGCGTTGCACTTGTTCTTTGCGGATCAAAACATGCAGCAGACCTGCGATCGCGAATCCAAAGATCAGGTAAGGTGCCATTTCGGCGACCATATGCCAGGTGTTGAGGGCGAATGCTTTGAGGAATGCGATCATGCTAAAGAGGAGTTAGAAGCTAGAAGTTAGTTTAAAGTGAGTCGTGAGCGAGCCTGATTTAGACCTTCTAATCATCATCTTAATCTACAGAGCACCTTAACTGAGGGCTGATTAGGGTTAAGCGTAAGAGTAGGAGCAGGAACTTTCAAAAAATGATCTTGGCGTGCGGGTCTCTAGAAGTGATCGTGGTGCATACATGGCTAGTTCTACGGTTGAAGATTATATTAAGCACATATACCTCGTTTCTGAGAAATCAGGAAAGGATCAGGTCTCGATGGGGAGTGTTGCTGAAGCTTTGGGCGTCGTGCCAGGTACGGCAACTACGATGGTCAGGGCATTGGCTGATGCCGGCTTGGTTGATTATGCGCCGCGGGTCGGGGTTCATTTGACGGTGCATGGCCGTAAACTGGCGCTGCATGTATTGCGGCGGCATCGTTTGATTGAGCAATTTTTGGTCGAGGTGCTCGGCTTCGATTGGTCGGAGGTGCATGAAGAGGCCGACTGCTTGGAGCATGTGGTGTCGGATGTATTACTTGAGCGGATCGATCAATATCTGGGCCATCCCACGGAGGATCCGCATGGTGATCCGATTCCTTCGGCAGCAGGTGAGTTGATGCCCGGCAGCTCAGAGAGCTTGGTGGCGTGCTGCTTGGATATACCGCTTTCGGTGGCGCGTATTACCGACCAAGATCCTGACTTTTTGCAATACATTGCCGGAGCGGGTCTCACACTCGGTGTTTCGCTACGTGTGGTGGCGCGCAGTCTGAGTGCCGAATCAGTGCGCCTCGAACTGGGGGTAGCTAAAAAGAGCTTAACCTTAGGATTGGGCGCGGCGGCTAAGGTGCTGGTGCGGGGGGGCTAGTTACTCGTGCGAGTGCCCAGGGTAATAGGCACTTAGTGCTTTAATGCTTTCAGCGAGTGCGGTGGCGTAGGTGCTGTCGGCATTTTGTTTGGCTTTCATCGCAGCCAGGATCACCGCGTGATGCTTGCTTAGGCGCTCGGTGTAGTCGGCTTGGCTCGGCTTAACGCGCTGCGTGAGGTAATAATCACTGATGGTAACAATGATTTTTTGTGCGTGTTGCTCTTTGCTGAGCACCCATCGAGTGGATTGATTATACGACTGGGCATCCGTCTGACCCTCCAACTCGGCGAGCATTTTAGTGGCCTTGATTATGGTTGCGGCGTCTTCGAGCATGCTTTGCACACGTGCGCTGTCGTTGTAGATGCCGCAAGGGATTTGGCAGTGCGCGGTGACTGTTTGTGTGGCAATAAACGGTGCGCTTGCTAAAGAGAGTGTAAATACAAATAAGGCTATTTTTGATATGTCCATCGTTCTGAATAGTGGGTGTTTTTTGTATCCCGAGGCTTGTGTGAGAACTACTGGTCGGGCTCGGTTGTAAAACTCGCCAGCAACATCTCGATTAATCAAAGCCGTGATTATAAAAAAAGCGACTGGTTCGGGCGCTTTGATTTTGGATTACTCCTGATGGTCGGTTGGGATCTTGTTTTCGACCGGAATGATGAGCAGCGGAGTCTTGGATTTGACCCAGACATTTTGCTCTTTGAAGAATTTTGCGGTAATGATCTCACAAGCTTCGCCGATCGTTTCGACTGGCATGCGGATGCCTTTGGGCGTCGTATTGAATTGGTGAGCGGCGCTGTGGATACGACTCGTGGTCGTGGCGATGTCGTCCTCCTCAGGGATTTGAGCGATCCAGCCGACGATATCTTTCTCCCGCAGTGAGCCATCGGGGTCAGAGACTAGCAGGACGTTTTGCTTCTTAACTGCCGGTGGTCGTAGGGCTTTTTCTTCTTCCTCTGCCTTTAGCTCCATTTCGATTTCCTGCATGATACCAGCGATCTTGCGGATATCGGGCTCGTTGCGTTGCAGAATGAATTTGAGGGTTTCGATGTCGATTTTAGGCATGGTGAAAAAACTGTGAAGAGTGTGAAGGTGTGCAGGTTTAAAAGTTCGCTATCACGTGTGGGATTGTGCTGTCGGGCAATCGAAAAGTGCGCGAATTTATTTTTTGTAGATTAGTTCGGCTTGATCCAGTGCGGTGCCGAAGGCGTCCATCGAATCGATGAATGTGTAGTCGGGAGCAACCCCCCAGTCCCACGTTTTGCCGAGGATGTAATTCCTTGTGCTCAGTGCTTGGTCGGTGCTGGAAATGCTGACGCTATCAGATACGGTGCTGATGACGGCGGCAGCGCTATCGCCGCTATGCTGCAGTTGGGCGATCACGACGAGACTGTCACTGGTGCGGTAAACTTTGTCGATTTCGATGCTCCAACCCGCATCGGGTGTGTCGAGGCGGATGGTGATGTCTTGTTGCTTCTGGATGCTGGCAGGCTCCGCAACTTGTGGTGTGTCGAGTGAGCCCGCGACGACGAGCGTGTGCTGCTGTGGCTTTAAATATTGGCGGATGATGCGGTTGACTTGCTCTGCTGTGACGGCCCGCAGGTGTTGCGGGTATTCATCGATATACTCTGGGTCGAATCCGCGTTGCACGAAGCTGAGTACTTGTCCAGCGACGCTGCCAGTGGTGGAGAGCCCAACCAAATAAGCACCAGAGAGAGTGTCGATTGCTTTCTGCACTTCGGTGGAATTGGTGCCTTGCTCATACCATTCGTTAAAGATGGCCTCGGTCGCAGCTAGGCCTTGATCGAGCAGCGCGGGCGAAAAGCTGGCGCTCAGGATCCAGTTGCCGGGTGTGAGAATGTCACCGCTGTGGCCGGAGCGGATGCTGTAGGTCAAGCCTTGTTGCTTACGCACTGCTTGCATCAGCCGTGAGTTGAAGCTGCCGCCAAGTATGTAGTTGCCGAGCATGAAGGGAATGTAGTCGTCGTCGGTGCGTTGGATTCCAGTATTTTGTGCGTAGCGCACTGCGACACTGGTTTTATCAGCGATGTAGATACGCTTCGACTGTTGATTATTTTTCAGCTGCGCAGGCAGCTCAGTCGGGTAATCCACCCCTCCGCTCCAGCCCTCAAAGGCAAATTCGACTGCGGCGGTGAGTTGCTCGAAGTCAATATCGCCAGCAAAGACCAGTCGCATCGACTTCGGGCCGTAGTGATCGGCATGAAACTGCGCGATGTCTGTAATGGTGGTGGTTTTTAGATCTTCGATGAGCACATCGATTTTGTCGGAGTAATTCGGGTGGCCTTTCGGGTAAAGTAGGCGTGCGACTTGCGCGTTGGCTCGGTAGTCGGGATTGTCGATGGCTTGCAGTAGCACTGCGCTTTGTCGGCTTTTTAACGTTTCGAGCACTTCGGGATCAAATGCTGGTTCGCGCAATTGTTCGGCGAGTAAGCCCATGACTGGTCCAGCATCTTCGCGGAGAAATTGACCGGAAAAGCCAAGACTGTGTGCGTTCGCTGAAAATCCGATGCCAGCGCCAAGGGTGTCAAGACGCTCAGCGATCGCAAAACGGTCGTTGCGCTTGGTGCCTTTATCGAGCATCAGCGCGGTCAGGCCCGCGAGTGTCGGCGCATCAACTGGGCTGAGTGTCTCGCCTGCGGCAAAGCTGCCGACGAAAGAGACGACGTCCTGGATTGGCATGTCGATGGCGATGATCTCAATGCCGGCAATCTTGGCGCGCTGCATGTGGCTGGAGAAATCGACGAGCGGTGCTTGGCTGAGACTGGCTTGAGCGTTTGTTTCGGGTGCGTTGTGGTTAGGGCCGAAGACGGCGGGATCACGGAAGTAGTGCGGGCCATGCGAGCTATGGGTGAGTTGCGCGACGGTGCTCGCCTGCTGTGGAACAAACCAGCCGGTTGTGCTATGATTGCGAACGAAATATTTGGCGGCGACGCGTTTGATCTCTTCGGCGGTTACATTTTGAATCGCTTTAGGAAGGTTGACGTAGTTGGTCCAATCTCCCATGGCGATCGCTTCGTTGATTTGGGTGGCAATTGCATAGGGGCCATCGCGCCCGTAAACGGTGTTGGCTTGAATGACTGATTTGGCGCGCGCGAGTTCGTCTGCGGTGACGCCACCGCCGATTAGTTTTTTGATCTCATTGAGGATGATGGCTTCGGTCTCTTCGTGCGTGGCTTCGGCGGTCAAATAAGCGCCGAGTATAAAGAGGCTGGGGTCGCGGAGTTGTGGCGCGTATGTGAAAGTGGAACTGGCTTTGCCTTGGTCTTCCAGCGCGCGATAGAGACGGCCGGTTTTGTCGGCACCGATGATTTGCTCAATCAGAGCGAGCGCAGCCCAGTCTTCGTGGGTTCCAGCAGGTGCCTTGAATGCCGTCATGACGACGCCGACTTGGCCGCTGCGTTCGATAATCAGCCGACGGGGGCCGAGTTGCTTGGGCTCGATGGTTTCTACTTCAGGAATCGTGTGCGGTGCTTTCGGCACCACGCCGTAAAATTGCTGCACAGCTGCGAGAGTGGCATCGGTGTCGAAGCCGCCGATCACCGTCAGCACTGCATTTTCGGGCCAGTAAAAGGCATTATAAAAAGCCCGCAATTTTTCGGGAGAAGTGCTCTCGATGTCTGAACGCCAGCCGATGGTCGGGTGCGTGTAGGGGTGTGCGACGAAGGCAGCCGAATAGACTTCTTTAATCAAGGTGCTGACGGGGTTGTTCTCGCCGCGTTCGTATTCGTTGCGCACCACGGTCATCTCAGAGGCGAGGTCTTCTTCGCGGATGCGCAGATTACGCATGCGGTCTGCCTCAAGCTCGATGGTGTGTGCGACATATTCGCTTGGGAGCGTTGCGTAATAGTTGGTGCGATCAAAGTAGGTGGTGGCATTTGAGCGCGCGCCGATGCGTTCCATCTCACTGGAATAGTCTGAGCCGTCGCTGCTGTTAAAGCGGTCGGTGCCTTTGAACATCATGTGTTCTAGGATGTGGGTCGCGCCAGTCGTGCCAGCCACTTCATTGCGTGCGCCGACTTTGTAGGTGACCATCACGGTAGCGACGGGCAGGCCTGGGTTTGGCATTAGCAGCACGCATAGCCCATTGTCGCTGAGGCGGTATTCCTGTATGCCATCGAGCGTCTGAATGTGTTCAATCCCTTGGGGGAGCGCCGCTAGGGCAGAACCGAGGGCGAATGTGTAAGTGCTGGCTAAGATGTAGAAAAGCTTCATGATTCGTATAGATTGGAGTCCATCAGCCGCGAGTAAAAGTTCCTATCGAATTACTGCAAGCATCGCGCGGTCGGTTCTGTATTTTATTTGTGTGAGCGTGGTTGGCGTACAAAAAAGCGAATGCTGGAGTGGCATTCGCAGTTTAAAAGGGCAGCCGTGCAGAGCTACTCTTCACCTGCGTTGAGCACTGCTTCTTCTAGCTCTTCGAGGCGGTTGAGATCCTTTGAGGTCAATAGATCAATCAGCTTCTTAATTGCTGGAGTGAGCACCCGGCCTTTACGGTGGATCAATGCCAGTGGCCGCTTGTAGGTCTGATTTGTAAACTTCAGCACCTTGAGTAAGCCTTGCGCCTCTTCGCGAATAACCGTCGTTTGGGGTAGAATTGCGATGCCTGCGTTGATCTCGACGGCGCGCTTGACGGTTTCGACGTTGTCGAACTCCATGACGGGTTCGGCTTCGATGTTAGCTTCCTTAAAGATAATGTCGGTCGCCTTACGAGTTGGAATGTCTGGTTCGAAACCAATAAATTTTTGACCAGCTACATCTTGAATATCGACGCTGTTGCGCTGCGCAAATGGATGTTCAGGACTGACGACCAGCACGAGAATGTCGTCGTGGAAGGGCAGCACTTCGAGTTGCTTGTGCTTCTGCGGATATGCGATCAGGCCCAAGTCGATGGAATTAGTCAGGATGTCTTCGTACACCATGTTGGCACGGCGATACTCCACGCGGATATTCACCTCTGGAAATTTAGCTAAAAAGACTTTCACGTAGGGCGGCAACTCGTGCAGGCCAATACTATACACAGTGGAGATGTGGATCGTGCCGCTGATGACTTTCTTCATCTCTTGCAACTCACTGTTGAGCTTATCGTACAGATAGAGGATCTCTTTGGCAGATTCGTAGAGCTTTTGACCTTCGTTTGTGAGGCGGAATTGCTTCTGGCTGCGATCAACAATTAGGATACTAAAATGCTTTTCCATTGCCCGTAGCTGTTGGCTTACGGCAGATTGTGTGATTCCGTTTAGCTTTGCAGCGCGTGAGAAACTTTCACTATCTACAAGATCGGAAAAAATCTTAAAGTTTTCGATATGCATGCACTTAGCTATAAACTCACCTAATGGCACTGCAATATTATAAACAGTTTTTCTTATTTAAAAATATCAAGATTAATACTTCTATTAATAAGCTATGATTTCCTTTGAAGCCTTTGAAAATAATTTAAATGAGGTGAAAAGTCGTATTCACACCGCTTGTATCGCTGTGGGGCGGGCGGTTGACAGCGTTCAATTGCTACCCGTCACCAAAAACCATCCGTTGGATGCAGTGCAGTATGCAGTTCGTAGCGGCTTGCCGGCAGTGGGGGAGAACCGTGTGCAAGAAGCCAGCGAGAAGCATGCGCAATATTCTGGCAAGGTGCGTTGGGAGTTGATCGGTCATTTACAGTCAAATAAGGCGAAAGACGCCGTGGCGATGTTTGATCGAGTACAGTCGGTAGATTCGCTGAAGTTGTTAAATCGCCTGAATCGCTGTGCCGAGCAGACCGGTAAAACGCTCGCCATTCTGCTGCAATGTAACACGGGTGCCGATCCCAACAAGCACGGTTTCAGTATCGGCGAGATGGAAGCGGCGTTGGAGGCAGCCCTCGCGGCCGAGTCTTTACAAGTCGACGGCTTAATGACGATTGCACCGCTGGACGATGATCTCGATGTGGCGAAGGCAGCGTTCGAGGGCTTGCGTGATCTGCGCGATCGACTGTCGGCTGCGTATCAGTTGCCGTTGACCGAGCTTTCGATGGGCATGACTAGTGATCTGGAAGTGGCGATTGCCGCGGGTTCAACGCAGATTCGTATCGGCACAGCGCTGTATGGTATCAGAGAGTTGAGACTTGAGACTTGAGAGTGAGAAGTGCTTAGTGAGAAGGGTTGATTTTGAGCAATGCGCCCGAGTTCTGCTGGCGTAAAGCTAGTCGCTACGGCAGAAGATGAGAGTCGCGAGCGGGGTTACCCCGCGATCACTGCTTGCTGTATCGGTTCTTCGCGGTGATTTTTGTGCCCCAAAATATTTTCCTGTCTTGCCGATGGAATCGGCTCGTAACTATCTGAGATAGTGACTTAAGTTTAACCGTCATCCTTATATCAATGCAGTGAATACCGATAAAACTTATACTCTTAGGGATCTCGAAACGACCGAGTTTAGCGGCACTCCGCTGGCTGTGATCGGCCATCCGATTCAGCATTCAGTTAGTCCGGCCATGCATAATGCAGCGTTGGCGCAGTTGAGACAGACAGATTCGCGTTTCATTGACTGGGCCTATTACCGCTTCGATATTGCGCCCGAGGACTTCGCTCAGGCATTAGCGCTGTTTCATAAGCGCTGTTTTTGGGGATTGAACCTGACGATCCCGCATAAGGTGCAGGCGCTGAATTTGATCCAAGGCATCTCGCCTGATGCGCAAAGTATGGGGGCGGTAAATACACTGATTTGGAATGAACTCGGCTATGATGGCTTTAATACCGATGGTTATGGCTTGTCGCGTGGGCTGGAGTTGGATCTGGGCGTGACGTTGAAAGGTGCCAATGTGATCTTGCTCGGTTCTGGTGGCGCGGCTCGCGCTGCTGCGGTGCAGTGTGTGCTTTCTGGTAGTGCGCAGCTGTATATCGGTAATCGCACGCCTGAGCGGTTACAGAATCTGCTGACAGTACTCGGCGGAGTAGCGGGCAGCACCTCGATACAGACCTTTGCCTTGAATGACTTGCCGCATGACTTGCCAGAGTGTGGCGTGGTGGTCAATGCGACATCTTTGGGCCTGCAAGCCAGCGATCCCGCACCAATCAATGTGGCGCAACTGCCTGCTGCTTGGAAAGTCTATGATATGATTTATAATCCAACCAAGACTGCGCTGCTAGAGCAAGCCAGTGCGTGCGCGCTGCCGATTGCGAATGGCCTATCCATGCTCATTTACCAAGGTGTGCGCGCACTTGAACTTTGGTCGCACAGTGCGGTCGATGCCGATGTGATGATGACCGCCGCTTGTCATTCTTTAAAACTTCCGCCCCGCTATGATTGAGACTTTTACCTATATTAACGCCGACTCCCCGTGGTTCTTCGCGACCTTTAGCTTCATTTTCGGAGCGATCACTGGAAGCTTTCTTAATGTTTGTATTTACCGTATTCCAGCCGAGCGGTCGGTGGTCTTTCCTGGTTCGACCTGCGCCTGTGGCAAAGCGATTGCTTGGTATAATAATATCCCGATCCTAACTTGGTTGTTTCTGCGTGGTCGCGCGAGTTGCTGTGGCGAGAAATTCAGTGTGCGCTATCCTGCGATTGAGTCGCTCACGGGCGTGTTATTTTATGCGTCGTGGGTTATGCATCCGCCGCAGGTCGCGATCATCGGCTTCCTGTTTATTGCGTTTTTGATCTGTTCGACTTTTATCGATCTGGATCATATGATTATACCAGATCGTTTCTCTATTGGTGGGATGGTGATTGGTGTGCTGCTATCCATTTTATTCCCGTCGCTGCAAGGCGTAGAGGGGCAACTAATCATCGCGAATGTTGAGTCTGGGGTGCATTCAATTATCGGCGCGTTAATTGGAGCGGGGCTAGTGTATTGGATCGCGGTGCTCGGCGAGATCGTTTTTCGCAAGCCAGCGATGGGCGAGGGCGATGTTAAATTTGTCGGCTTCATTGGTGCATTCTGCGGCTGGCAGGGCGCAGTCTTTGCCATGTTTGGCGGCGCCTTTATCGGCACGCTTATTTTACTGCCAGTGTTGCTGCTGGGGCGCATCTTCGGCTGGCAGCAGGGAGGAGGCTCGAGTGAGAGTGACGAGCCTGTCGCGTTTGGATCGCATGTCCCTTTCGGCCCGATGCTGGCGGTGGGTGGTTTGGTTTATTTCCTCGGCTTTGACCGCTATGTGGATGCTTACTTTGCGGATTTTGTGCTCTCTTTCTTTGGCCAGTAAACCAATTTTAAACATTAGAATTGCTCGTGACTAAATTACAAAAAACTGGAGCAGAAGAGTTCCTTATCGTCAGCATGGCGTATTGTATGACTTGGGAACTGGCGGGCACGCGAGCTTCCGAGCATTGGTCGGATATTCACGCATTTGTTACTGGTGAGAATGCCTTGGGTGAACTGCAACGTTGGACCATTGAACTGTATGAAGAAGGTCCGCCGACGGCACAAGAGGAGCGCTCGATTCGTGCGCGGATCAATGCCTACTTGCTGCAACCACGCGATGTCGCTTACTTCGGTAGTGGCATTCTCAATCTCCTGCCTGAAGGCCTCCGTGAGGCCGCTGCGTCACATAGTCTGATGTATGGCTTAGCCATGCCCTCGACTGAGTTCGGCACACTGAAGTCATGGGTGATGGGTTGGAAAACCGCTCAATATCATGCCCCACAAGTGCGCGCCCTGCCACTGGCCGAGCGTGAGCAAGATTTTAATCATTTTTTAGAACAGCCCTATTTCATCGAGGGCTTCCGTCAATTCTGGCGTGTTGCTCCGAAGCGACGTAGTAATCGGCGGACACGTGTATTGGTCTGTATCGGTGCAGCCTTGAGTCAGATGGTGCACATTGATGAAGCGGCCGATTTTGATCTATGGGCCGAGCGATTGACGGCGGCGTGTCACTTTACATCGCAGACTAAGGATGACCTCCGTTCGTTGATCGATGAGATGTCGGCCATCTCTTACGACGTGCCCGAGTTAGCCTATCGGCTGTTCGTCGATGCTCGCGAAATTGACCAACAAAATCTGTACGCCTTCATTCGCTGTTACCGTGATCAACTCACGGCGTTGGCACCAGAGCTTGCTCTAAACATGCAGTTTGGCTCTGCCTAGTCGGTTGCGGCGCTCAGCCTAGCCATCGATGATTTCTTCGATTGCATTTTGCTGATGAGCGATGTCGTGCAGTGTGACGATGCCCAGCAGCTTGGTCGGATCATTGCGACTGACGATCGGGGCTTGCTGCAGCACGACTGCACAGCCTCAGACACCACGGTGTGTCATCAAAGCGCCCACGCATTCAGTTCGGCAAATTATTTAGGTTAAGACATTCCTTAGCCATCTCAACTCAGTTATAAAGAAAAGCTGTCGATGGGCTTCCTGACCGCGAGCTCTAGTATTGCAAAACTCTTTTGTGAATCCACCGCAGAAATTTGAAAAAATTACTTGGCAAGCTGCAAAACACTCCTACAGTCCCGAGCTTGCTTCTTGGTGAGATATGCAAGTGGCTAAAGCACGTAGACTGTAAATCTATTCTCTTTGAGTTCGCTGGTTCGAATCCGGCTCTCACCACCATTTTAAGACCCGCTCTTCGGAGCGGGTTTTTTTATGGTGAGAGGCTGATGAAGAACCAGCCGCTGGGTTGGCGTAGACCGCTCGCGGGCGGAGAAGGGGCGCGCTTTAGCGCGAGCCCGCAGGGCCGAACGCAGTGAGCCAATCCGGCTCTCACCACCACTTTAAAACCCGCTCTTCGAAGCGGGTTTTTTTATGGTGAGAGCCTCCGGAGGGACGGCCTCCGCGTCGTCCGCACTGCCGCACCGCACAGAGGGGCAAATAGGGTTATTCTACGGGTTCTAACACGATCAGTAAATCCGAAAAGGTATTCGGCGACTTCGTCGCTCAATACCAGCAGCCGCTTCGTCGCCAACATGCAGGCCGCCCCAATGGGCGCTTAAGCCTGGCGTGGTTTGCTGTCGCAGGTCGCGATTATTTAATCGAGTCGGCCGCCTTGCTGGCAGGGCCATGGTCGAGCTATGCGCCGTTCACTTTTCCGGGCAGTGACACGTTGTTGGAAATCGAATTTTCTCCCTCCGAAACAGAGGAAAAAGCCTTTTACCGAGTCATTATCGAGTAGTGTAGCTAAAAAGGGTCAAATGCAAATCCGAGCGTAGCGACTGCCCTTAAATAAAGATCCGGACGCGGTGCTTAAAAATGGCTGAGCTTTACGCCTCCAGCCTAGCAGTGCTGAGCCGCGACGGGTTAGGCTAGATGCATACAGTAAGATTGGCGTACATCGTATGCCGTGCGTCAATTGCTAGGTCAGGCTGCCCGCCCGCCTCGCCCTGAGTTGCAGGCAATGGATGACCGCACCGAAAGTGCTGTGTTCTTGGTTGAAACCCAGCGCATGCACTGCATCGTCAAGTGCACATGATTATTGAATCCCAAGAATTGCCTCCGATCGGCACCAATGCGTTTGCCCTGATTGAACCGTCACGCAAGGAGTGTGTGATTGTCGATGCACCCGCCGAGGCCTACGATTGGGCGATGCAAGTTGCGCAGCAGCATGGCTGCCAGATTGTGGCGCTGATTTTAACACATGGACACTGGGATCATATTTTGGATGGCCACAAATTTGCCGCAGCAGGGATTCCGACTTATGGGCATCTGGCCGACACTGAAATGTTTGCGGCTCCTTCGAAAATGGCGAGCTATGCGATTCCAGGGCTGGAGTTGTTGCCTGTGCCGATTGAGCACTGGATCAAAGCGGGCGATACGCTCGATCTACTGGGCGACCAGTTGGAGATCCGTCACGTGCCCGGCCATTGCCCTGGGAATATCTTAGTCTATGTGGCTAGCGCCCAGGCGGCGATCGTTGGCGATGTGATTTTTGCTGGGAGCGTCGGGCGTTACGATTTACCGGGCGGCGACTTCTCAGTGCTCGAGCAATCGATCAAAACACAGGTTTATACGCTGCCGGATGCGACGGTTATCTATCCTGGGCATGGCCCAAATACCTCGGTCGCCGAAGAAAAAGGCGGTAACCCATTTGTGCGCGCATGAGTTCAGCCGACCAGTCGCACCAAGCCTTTATGGCGCATGCGCTTAAATTAGCGCAGCGAGCTTGGGGGCAAACGCACCCTAACCCTATGGTCGGTGCGGTGATCGTCGAGCAGGGGCAGATCGTGGCTGAAGGCTGGCATCATGCGGCGGGGCAACCGCACGCTGAGATCGAAGCACTGCAAGCGCTGGGACGAAAGCCGGCCGAAGGTGCGACGATTTATGTAACTTTAGAGCCTTGTAGCAGTTGTGGTCGTACCAGCGCTTGTACCACTGCGATTCTTGAGTCGGGCATACGGAATGTGGTCGTCGGCGCAGTCGATCCGAATCCAGACCATGCCGGACAAGGGCTCGCGCTGTTACGCGCAGCGGGCGTCAATGTGCTCGAAGGGCTGCTGGCGCAGGATTGCACTGATCTGAATTTAATTTTCAACCATTGGATTGTTAGTCATCGTCCGTTGATTGCGGCGAAGATGGCGCTTACATTGGACGGTAAATTTGCGGCGGCTTCGGGGCACTCGCAATGGGTGACGGGGGAGGCGTCACGGGCGGATGTGATGCGTTGGCGGCGCTATTTTCCGGCGATCGCAGTGGGAGCGAATACGGTGCTGCGCGATGATCCGAGCCTGACGAGCCGGATTGGCGAGTCGACCTGGTGTCCGCGGCGCTTTGTATTTGATCGGAGTTTGCGCACTGTGCGTGAAACGCGCTGGCCGCAGCTGTATACCGACGCGCACAAGGGGCGCACGACTGTGCTGTGTGGCCCGGCAGCGGATGTTGATCTGCGCGGTCAACTCACTGCTCATGGCGTGAGCGTCTGGGAATTGCCAGAAGTCGATGGGCATTTAGATTGGGAGGCTTTCCGTAAGCGTTGCGCAGAGGAGGGAATCTGCGGCGTGTATGTCGAGACTGGGCCGACGCTGGCCTCTAGTTTACTGGAACGGCAGCTGGTCGATTATGCCTTTATTTATCAAGCGCCGAAGTTTATGAGCGATTGCGCGACACCGGGTATCGGTAGTGCGCGCGATACGCAGTCGATGCGCGACGCGTTACAGCTCAGCCAAGTACGCCACGCGATTTTAGGGGAAGATATTCTCACCCGCGGCAGTCTTTAGTAGTGCTTAGAATAATCAAAAAACTTGGAGGGCAATGCTCCGTCCTTGCCATGCATAGGTTTCGCTCTCTCTGATCGGCGGCAACGACGGAGCGTTGCCCTCCACAAAATTACAGCTTTAAAATTACGAACTACAATTATGACACAACACTCACTTATTATCGCCACCGGCAACGCTCACAAAGTCGAAGAATTCGAACTACTACTCAAGGGGCTCGAATTCGAAGTGGTTTCTGCAAAAGCCTGTGGTGGTATGCCAGATGTGGATGAGGACGGTTCGACCTTTGCGGCAAATGCGCAAATCAAAGCCGAAGCACTGCGCAAGCTGGCGCCTGCAGATGCTTGGGTGATGGCGGACGACTCCGGTCTTGAAGTGGATGCACTCGACGGGGCGCCAGGGATCTATTCTGCACGTTACGCCGGGGTGGACGCGAGCGACCAAGACAATCTAGTGAAACTGCTCGACGCACTGAAGCATGTGCCGGAAGTCGAGCGCACTGCACGCTTCCGCTGTGTGTTGTGTGTGATCGACCAGGATGGCTACATCACGCATTATGATGGATGTTGCGAAGGTCGCATCGATACCGAAGTCCATGGCGACGGCGGCTTCGGTTATGACCCAATCTTTATTCCAGACGGCTATAGTGAAAGCTTCGCGCAACTCGGGGATACGGTGAAGAGCCAGCTCAGCCATCGCGCGAAAGCGGTCGAATGGATGTGCAGTATCTTGGAAAAATAATTGCCAAACGGCATACTTTTGCGGTGAAGAGCAGTGGGTGTGAATCGGGTATTTCTGCTTGAATGACTCTTGGCGTAAAGCCAGTCGCTACGAATGATAGCTAAGGCCGTAGCGAGCGGGTTTACCCCGCGATGAATGGTTGAAGTGTCAGGAATGATTTGAGTGCCAGGAATGATTTCTTCACCCTCTCGGTATCTTTATGCTTTGCAGCTGAGGGTGGGGCGGCGTAGCGTACTGGTATGGAATTTGTTTTTGATTCACCACTTGATATGCACTTGCACCTTCGCGAAGGGGCAATGATGAAGCGCGTGACGCCGCTCACCGCGGAGCATTTTTCCGGAGCGATCATTATGCCGAATCTGGTGCCACCGGTTGATAATTTGGAACGCCTGCAAGTGTATCGTGATCAGATCAATGTGGCTAAGGGCAACACGACCTTTGACCCGTTGATGATGTTGTTTTTTCGCAACTACAGTGAGGCCGAGCTAGCCGCAGCGCGTGAGCACATCTTTGGCATCAAGCTCTATCCGGCAGGTGCGACCACCAATAGCGAAGCAGGCGTTAAAGAGCTCAGTGCAGTCGAGGGCACGTTCAAGTTAATGGAAGAAATGGGAATTCCGTTGATGATTCACGGCGAGACACATGGCTTCGTGATGGATCGAGAAAAGGAGTTCCTCGCCAGTTATGAGTATCTCGCGCAGAAATTCCCCAAGTTAAAAATCACGATGGAGCATATTACGACCCGTGACGCGGTCGAGTTACTAGATCGCTACGAGAATTTATATGCCACGGTCACGCTGCACCATCTGATTATTACGCTGAACGATGTGGCGGGCGGTATGTTGCAGCCGCACCTGTTCTGTAAGCCAATCGCGAAGCGTCCAGAGGATCGCGAAGCGTTGTTGGCGGCTGCCTTGCAGGCACATCCTAAATTGATGTTTGGCAGCGATTCAGCGCCACATCCAATCTCCAAGAAGGAGTGCTGCGGCTGTGCGGCTGGTCTCTTCACGGCGCCAGTTTGTTTGCCGACACTGGTCGAGCTATTTGAGGAGCACGGGGCGTTAGATAATTTGCAGGCATTTGTCAGTGGCAATGCTCAGCGCATTCATGATTTCACGCCGCGATCGAAAACCGTGAAGCTGGAGAAAGTTGGCATGCTTGTGCCAGAAAACTATGGTGATGTGGTGCCGTATCGTGCCGGCGAGACGATCCCTTGGGCAGTGACTTCGATTGACTAATGCGTGGCCTCCGTCGTCAGACGGGGGAGCATTGGCTAACTCTGACGCACCCCTGTCTGACGACGGAGGCCGCCCTAAGCGTGATTCACAAAAAACGGCGGACACGTAAAGTGGCCGCCGTTTTATTGTTTAAAATGCTGTCGTTCTGGGGCGTCTACGCGCGGCCCATGTAGGACTTATCAGAGGTACTGATCTTGAGCACGTCGCCTTCTTTGACGAACAGGGGCACTTGCACGACGAGGCCAGTTTCGAGTGTAGCTGGCTTTTGCACGTTGCTGGCGGTGTCACCTTTAATGCCTTCCGCGGATTCGATGACCTTCATTTCGATTGACGCTGGCAGCTCGATTTGGATCGGCTTGTCGTTGACGTGAAGAATGCTGTATACCTGTGTTTCGACGAGGAACTCCTTTGAATCTTCGACAAGAGAAGCATCGAGAATAATATCTTCGAAGGTTTCGGGATCCATGAAGTGAAAGCCGTCGCCATCGACGTAACTATACTCAAGCTTGACCATATCGGTGTGCATAATCTCGACGGAGTCCGTGGTGCGGATTTTGGTGTTGGTGCTGGATCCAGAACTCAGGTTACGCATGGTGACTTGCATGAAGCCAGCCTGACGGCCCTGTGTGCGATGCTGCACGTCGAGAACCAGGTGCGGAGTGCCTTGATAGTTGAGGACTTTGCCTTTGCGAACGTCTGTAGGAGATGCCATAAGTATTTGTAATATTAGAAAAAAATGATCTTCCAGTGCTTGGCGAACCTGTCAAGCGATTCGGCAGCAGCGCAAATGGCGGCTACGCGCGGATTATTGACCGGCACTTAATTGTTTAAGCAAATTCGCGCAGCCATCTTCGATTAGGTCGAGCACGTGTTCGAAGCCACGGTCACCGCCGTAATACGGATCAGGTACTTCGGTTTGGCTATAAGCGGTGCAATAGTCGCAGAAGAGTTGGACTTTGTGATGCAGCTTACCAGAGGGATCGAGGGCGCGTGCATCGACAAGGTTGTCGTTATCCATCGCTAGGATCAGATCGTAAACTTCAAGATCGCTGGGCTGAAGTTGACGCGAATGGCCGATGATCGGGATATTACGTGCACGCATACAGTGCTGCATACGTTTGTCAGGCGATGAGCCGACGTGAAAGCCGATAGTGCCAGCGGACTCAATCTCGAATTGATCGGCCAGTCCGGATTGGTCGACTAGATGTTGGAAGACACAGTGACCCGCGGGAGAGCGGCAGATGTTGCCCATGCAGAGAAAAAGAATTTTGTTCACTGGTGATGACTGCAGGCGGAGGTTTGTTCGCCGATATTATTATCTGTGCCGAATTGTGCGATGTGCTCGGCGGCGACGCGTTCGAGGTCTTCATACTGAATGACGTGGCCGAGTGCGCCTCGGATCTGTCGTGAACTTTTCATACTCTTAGTGAGTGCGATCAATTTGGGGCGCATCCAGCGCAGATCAGTGTGCTTTTGTTGACGAAAGGGACGGGCCATTAGCTTGTGCGTATAGTCGAGGATGGTTTGCCAGCGTTCGGCGACTGTCGGCGGTTCGGGCACCACGCCGTGCTCGAGATAATGCTTAATGTCGCGAAAGATCCACGGGTAGCCCAGAGCGGCGCGGCCGATCATCAATCCGGCGCAGTTGGTTTGTTCGCGGATGCGAATCACATCGTGCGCGCTGCGGATATTGCCATTGCCGATGACTGGGATCGTCAGCTCTGCCGCGACTTCGGCGATGAGTGGCCAATTGGCGTCGCCGCTGTAGCCTTGCATTTTGGTACGACCGTGAATGGCAAGTGCTTGTGCGCCTTCGCCCTCGATGATGTGCCCGACTTCGCGCGCAACGATGGTATCGTCGTCCCAGCCAGTGCGGATTTTGGCAGTCACTGCGGTGCTGGGAACTGCACGCACCACGGCATCGACGACTTTGCCGATCTTGGCCGGATTACGCAGCATCGAGGAGCCCGCGTCCATACAGATTACGCGATCTGCGGGACAACCGAAATTGATATCAATAAAGTCGGGTTGCAGGCGATCAGCTAGGAGCCGTGCGGCGTCGGCCATCGAGTCAGGATTAGCACCGAAGATTTGCACCCCCATCGGGCGCTGTTGTTCGGTAAAGTCGACGGTTTCCCAGAGTTTAGGGTCTTCACGGATGAGCGCATCGGATTGCACGAACTCGGTGACCATGACATCGGCACCTTGCTCTTTACAAAACTGCCGAAAGACGATGTCCGTCACTCGCGCCATTGGAGCGAGATAGAGGGGGAATTGGCCGTGTTGGAACCAAGGGAGCATGCAATTGTCGAACTTTGTGTGAAAAAATGGGAATAGGGAGAAGTTAGGCGGCTCTAATGAAAAGTCTATCAAAAGATTCGACAAGACCTAGAACTCATGATAGCTATTCAATTCTAACCATAAAATTAAAAATGAAAAAAATCCTACTTATCCCGATTCTGTTAATTGCTGGTGCGATCTCAGCGAGCGCGTGTGGCAGTTGTGCTGCCCATAACAAGGCTGATGCAAAAGCTTGTCCAGCGGAGTGTGCGAAAGCTTGCTGCGCAGACGAGGCCTGCGCGACTGAGTGTGCGAAAGCTTGCTGCACAAAAGATGCTGCCGCAGCCTCTGCAAAAGATGGCAAGAAGGCATGCTGCCCGATGAGTTAATCAGCAGACTACTCTTGCTTCAAAGCCCCGTTGGTCATTCAGATCACGGGGCTTTTTCATGCCACCAATAGCCAATGCCAAAGGTCCAGACAGTGCCGATCACAATTAACCACGTCCAACCGAGCGCCAAGTTTCCAGTTTCAATCAATGCCAAGAGCAGTCCGCAGATCAAGCTGCCGCTGAGCATTGAGATCCAGTTACCGCGGTCAGAGCCACGAGTGGTGAGAATTCCTAGCAGGAAGACCCCGAGCATGGCGCCATAGGTAATACTGCCAATTTTGAAGGTCAGCCATAGAAAGCCCGTAGCATCTTTGAGTGCCCATGCTGTGAGAGCGAGCGCGATGCCGAAGATCGATACGAAAATGCGTGATAGACGCAGGCCGGTTTGGTTGCTGGTTTGCTTCTTTAAGAGGGGGCGGTAGAGATCGACCAAGGCGGATGAACTGAGCGCACCCATCGTCGAGTCGAGACTCGACATAGCTGCGGCGAGCACGCCGACCAGTAATAGTCCTCTGAGGCCGCTGGGCAACTGGGTGCCAATGAACCAAGGGAAGACTTTATCGGCCGTCACTGAACTACTGCCATCCGCGAGTACCGTCATCGGTAGGCTCGCATCGACATGTACTTGATAAAAGGCAAACAGTGCCACGCCAACAAATAGAAAGAGTGCCGCGATCGGGATCGAAATGAATCCACTGAGGATGACACTACGCCGTGCAGCCCCGACATCTTTGCAAGTGAGCATACGTTGCGTCATATCCTGATCAGTGCCGAACGCAGCAGTTGTACTGATGAAGCCGAAGACTGCCGCGATCCAAAACAGCTTCGGATCGTTGAGCCAGCCAAGCAGACCCGCATCGCTGTCGGTCGGACTGAAGCGGAAAACATCAAAACGCCCGTTAGCAGCACCGATTTCGCTGATGGTGCTCCATCCGATGTTTTGGCCGATATATAGGATCAATGCCAGCCCACAGCTGATGAAGACGATGGCCTGCAGTACATCGGTCCAGATGATTCCACGAATACCGCCACCTCCAGTGTAGATAATCGCGACTAAAGTAAATATTGCCAGACAAATGGCAAAGGGCACATCCAGAATCAGGCTGAGTCCTGTCGCCGCAATCATCAGGCGCACCGCGGAGGCTAGCAGTCGTGTGACGATAAAAAAAAGGGTCGCGGTATAGCGGGTGCCGTTACCAAAGCGTTTAGCGAGGAATTCATAAATGGTTAAACTCTTGGCCGCGTAAAAGGCACCTAAAAAGCCGAAGGCAATGAAAATTCGCGCCATAAAAGAGCCCACACCAAATTGTAGGTAGCTCATATTCTCGGCGAAGCCGACGCCAGGAGTGGCCAGGAAAGTCGCTGCGCTGACTTCGGTCGCCACGATTGAACCAAGCACTGCAAGCCACGGCATTTGACGGCTTGCAGAGATGAAGTCATTTGCGCCATGATTGCGACGAGCATGAAAGAGCCCGATGCCTAGGACCGCCGCGAAGTAGAGTAAGACGATGAGGCCGTCGAGCAGAGTAAGTTTCGCAAACACAGTGAAAAGAAAAGATCAAATATAGATGAGTGCGTCTGTGGAGGTCAAGTCGGCTCGTTTCTAATGATTTCTTCTCGACATGCGATGCAACACCCAGAAGGTTCATTCGCATGAAACGTCCTAATACTGCATTGATTGTCGATGACGAACCGCACATCCGCATGTATTTAAAGCTGATCTTGAAAAAGGTTGGCTTTAAGACTTTTATAGAAGCGAAGAATGGGCAAGAAGGTATTGATCTCTACAAGTCGCGTAAGCCTGATTTGGTGTTACTTGACGTGAATATGCCGGTGAAGGAAGGCATGGAGGCACTTGAGGAGATCATGCAGTTCGATCCCACTGCTGTGGTTGTGGTGACTTCCTCCGTGGCATCGCGTCAGGCGGTCGAACAGAGTGTCGAACTCGGTGCTTCTTATTATATCCGCAAAGATACGCCTAAAGAAGAGATCGCAAATCAGCTGGATACCTTGATCGATGATATTTGGGAGTAATAATTTTTAAGATGAGTGATTCAAAGACCACAGAAAGTAATCAAAACACGCCAAGCGTCATTAAAAAAACACGTGCGCAGGGCGTGCGTTATTCACTCAATGAGATGTTGGGCGAAGTGGCGGAAGAGCGTAAACTCCATACTCGGCGAGAACTTTTGGATGCCAATGAAATTAGTAAAATGTTTGCTGACAAGCGCCACATCAAAAGAACTATAAAATGAGTATCACAATCCGAGAAGAGTTAGAGGCTAGGCATGTTCTGATTTCAAATGAGGCCTATAGCCTCGCACTGGCAAGTGCGAAGGAGAACTCACTTGAGCTGTTGGAGTCATTGATTGAATCGGAAGCGGTGCCAAAGGATGTGGCTTGTCATTTATGGAGTAACCGTCTGGGGCGTGCATATGTAAATCCACTTTCGACCATTATCAGCAACGAAGCGATTGCTAGCCTGCCAATTGAAATCGCTCGAAAGGGTAATGTCATGCCACTTTATGTGGTAGAAGATGGGCTTACGGTGGCGATGCCAGATCCAGATGATAAGGTGTTAGTGCGACGCCTTGCTGCGATTTCAGGTAAGCAAATTAGCCCCGTATTTTGTTTAAGTAATGAAGTTCGTGATGCGATCGAGCTACATTATAGTACGGACCAATCTGTGCAGGAACTGATCGCTCAGTTGGAGCGTAACCAAGGCACGATCCTGGCAAAGCTCGATCCTGAAGATCTCGAGGGGATGGGAGGGGCCGAGTCGATTATTGGCTTGTGCAATGCGATATTGTATCTGGCAATTAAGGAGCGTGCCTCGGATATTCATATCGAACCGTTAGAGTCGCATACCAATATTCGCTTTCGTGTGGATGGTCGATTGCAACAGGTCTTTCAGGTCGCTTCGGCGCTTCACGCGCCGCTGAATTCACGTATTAAAATCATGAGTGATCTTAATATCTCGGAATCTCGTTTTCCGCAGGATGGTCGTTTTTCGATTCCGCTGGGTGCGGAAAGTGTGAGTTTCCGTGTGTCGGTAATTCCCTCCATTTATGGTGAGAAAATTGTGCTTCGTATTTTAGCGCTGACCGGTAAAAAAGATTTTCAGTCGTTGGATCAGATGTTTATATCGCAAACGATTTTGGAGCCTTTTAAAGAGGTGATTCGCAGCCCGAATGGTATGGTGTTTGTAACGGGGCCAACGGGATCTGGAAAATCGACGACTTTATATGCTGCCTTGCACGAGATCAACACGCCAGATGTCAATATTTGTACGATTGAAGACCCGATCGAGGCACGTATGGATGGTGTGATTCAGTCACAAGTGAATGCTAAGATTGATCTGAATTTCTCGACGTTATTGCGCTCGTTACTGCGTCAAGATCCGGATGTGATGCTCGTCGGTGAAATTCGAGATTTTGAGACTGCAAAAATTGCGACTGAAGCTGCTTTGACTGGGCACTTGGTCTTTTCGACACTGCATACAAATAATGCGATCCAAGCGGTGGTTCGTTTGATTGAATTAGGGATTGAACCTTACATGGTCGCACCATCAATTTTAGCGGTCATGGCGCAGCGTCTTGCTGCTAGGATTTGTGTGAATTGTAAACAAGCGTATATGCCGGAGCGTGATGTACTAGATCGTTATTTTAATGACTGTGAATCGGTGCATCTACCGTTCCTGTATCATGGAGTCGGGTGTGGACACTGCCGGCAGACTGGTTATTTCGGTCGTATCGCGTTTCATGAGTTGGCCTTAATCACTGAGGAGATGCGCACGCTCATTTCAGCGAACTCGTCAGACCATCAATTGGGAGTTGCAGCCCGACGTGCTGGTTATCGACCGTTGCGTTATGATGCGTTGAAAAAAGCCTTGCTTGGCTTTACCACCTTAGAAGAGATAGAATCTAAAACGGCGACTGAGTGGATACTTGATGAAGATTAGTCGAACGCTGACCTTAGCTATTTTAAAGGATGTGGTCGAAGGGTTCTTTACTTGAGCAGAAGGATAGAATCGTAACCGCCGTATCGAAGTCTGATTCTTTACACAGCATAATCGCGCAACGTTAACGCATCAGTCTGTAGAACTGTATTTCCATCTAAGATCGATTCGAATTCGCCTATACTTCAGTAGCACTATCCTCAATATCGTAGATGTAACCAACGCCGTGCACCGTTCGGAACGCATCAAGGGTGAGGTCATGGCGCTTGTAGAGGTCACGAATTTTTACGATGTATTGGTCGAGTGATCGACTGCGTACATCGGCATGAATCCCCCAGACTGAGTGGATTAAATTCTTGCGTGTCAGTACGCTGTTCGGGTGCGCAGCGACATAAGAGAAGATGCCGAGCTCTTTGCGGCCGATACTTTCAGCTGCACCATCTGGAAATTGTACTTCCAAACGCTGTGGGTTGACTTCTGCTCCGCAGAACGAAAAAGGCTCATCTGTGGTCGTTGCATTCTGAGTGATCTTCGAATCGTTGATCGTTTCGGCTCGACGCAGCACTGCATTGATACGTGCGATCAGTTCGGGATAGCTAAAAGGTTTAGTGATGTAGTCATCGCCGCCCATATCAAGGGCCTTTACTTTTTTAAGTTCAGCGTCTTCTCCTGTTAGAAAAATGACCGGAGTATTAATTCCACTTTTGCGTAAGTCATCCATCAAGGCAAAGCCTGTCGAGTCAGGCAAGTGCATATCCAGGAGCAATAAGTTTGCAAAGTTACTGTTTAGATAACGCGCGGCGTGTGCGGCTTCGTTACAGACCTGGCTTTGCATCCCAGCTAATTCCAAGTGAGTGGCGATTACAGTGGCGAGGTCGTTGTCGTCCTCAATGATGACGATGAGTGGTTTAGGTTGATTGTTCATCTTAAGAAGTTAACAGAGAGAAGTCTTGTAATACTTGGGCGGCATGTGCCTCGGGTTTCACTTTAGGGTAGCTTGTTAAAATGGTGCCGTCTGCGTCGATGAGGAAGGACATCCGGTGGATGCCATCATAGGTGCGGCCCATAAATTGCTTCTCGCCACATACGCCAAAGGCATTTGCCAATTCAAGTTCAGTATCAGCAATAAGTGGGAAGGGTAGAGCGTATTTGTCTTGGAATTTTTGGTGTGAGCGTTCAGTATCCTTGCTCACCCCAATGACTTTCAAGCCAGCCGCTCCAAAGTCTGCCCAAGCATCACGAATCGCACAGGCCTCTTTGGTGCAGCCCGGGGTGTCGTCCTTGGGGTAGAAATAAATGAGGTAGGGGCAAGTGATTTCACTACTATGGATCGTCGCCGCGCCTTCTGTGTAGCTGAAAGCGGGCGCTTTTTGTCCTGATGTCAGTGGAATGGGAGGAGGCATAGTATAATAACTGAAAGCTGCAAATTGTAAAAATACCGCTAAAAACATGTTTTTACAATTATTTATTTCATTTCTAGGAGTCTGATTAACGGAAATTTTCCTTGTGCCAGCGACATCCTGCCTCAAGTTCTCTGCCCCTATGGAGAAGACACCATTACTCATGCTCGGATTGCCTAAAGGCAGTCTTGAAGATTCCACAATCAAGCTTTTTGCTAAAGCTGGTTTCGGTATTACAAAGAGTTCCCGCTCGTATCGTCCGTCTTTTGACGATGCAGAGTTGGACGGTCGCTTTGTGCGCGCACAAGAAGTGAGCCGCTATGTCGAGCATGGATACTTCGATTGTGGCCTGACTGGTCAAGACTGGGTGCGTGAGAACTCTTCGGACGTGGTCGAAGTGTGTGATTTGGTCTACAGTCGCGCCTCGAACCGTCGCTCAAAGTGGGTCATTGCAGTACCAGCCGCCTCCTCAGTGCAGACTGTCAAGGATCTGGAGGGCAAGCGTATCGCCACTGAAGTAATTAATATCACTGGCCAATACCTCAAAGACCACGGTGTGAATGCCGAAGTCGAATTCTCTTGGGGAGCGACTGAAGTGAAGGTGCCAGATTTGGTCGATGCGATTGTGGATCTTACAGAGACTGGCAATTCGCTGCGTGCAAATAATCTACGTATCGTCGATACACTTCTTTATACCAACACTGTGCTGATCGCCAACCGGGCGGCTTGGGAGAACGCCGTGAAGCGCAAGAAGATTGAAAATATTGCGATGCTGTTGCAGGCGGCACTGGAAGCCCACTCAAAGGTGGGCTTGAAGCTCAATATTGAGAAAGTAAAGCTCGATGCGCTTCTCAAAGAATTGCCAGCACTGCGTAATCCAACAATCAACCGCCTTACCGACGAAGCTTGGGTCGCAATTGATACGATTATCGACGAAAATGTGTCACGCGAGCTGATCCCTGCATTGAAGGCACATGGTGCTGAGGGGATTATTGAGTATCCACTTAATAAGGTCGTTTACTAGCTTCAGCGTATGGCAGCAGCGGCTTTAACTGATTCCACCGTGCGTATCGGACTGATTCAGGTTCGTGAGCAAGGATCGACTGCGGCCAATCTCGCCTATACGATTGATAAAATACGGGAGGCTGCAGCTGGCGGTGCGCAGATTATCTGCACGCAGGAGTTGTTTACGTCTGCTTATTTTTGCCGAACTCAGGATGCGGAATGCTTCGACCTCGCGGAGCCGGTTCCTGGTCCCACTACGGATGCGCTGGCTAGCGTGGCGGGGGAATTAGAAGTGGTAATTATCGGCTCGTTGTTTGAGCGACGCGCTTCAGGTGTATATCACAACACGGCGGCGGTGATTGACGCCGATGGCTCGTATCTCGGCAAGTATCGCAAGATGCACATCCCGCAGGACCCAGGCTTTGAAGAGAAATTCTACTTCACGCCGGGTGATCTGGGTTACAAGGTGTGGGACACACGTTTTGGTAAAATTTCGGTGCTTATTTGCTGGGATCAATGGTATCCGGAAGCCGCTCGTCTGGCAGCGCTGGCAGGCGCGGAGATCTTATTTTATCCGACTGCGATTGGTTGGCTCGCGGAGGAAAAAGCCAAACTAGGTGAAGCTCAACACACTGCGTGGGAAACCGTGCAACGCGGACATGCAGTGGCCAATGGATGCTACGTGGCGACGGTCAATCGCACTGGCACCGAGGGTGGCACTGAATTTTGGGGGCAATCCTTCGTGTCCGATTTTTATGGGCAAGTGCTGGAGCGCGCACCAGCCGATGCGGATGCGCTAGTCTTGGCGGATTGCGATTTGAAAGCACTGGAAGATATGCGCCGCACTTGGCCCTTCTTCCGCGATCGTCGAATTGATAGCTTCGGCGGCTTAACTCAACGTATGATCGACGAAGATTAAGCGCGCGGATTGTTTGTGCTACTGTTATTCATTTGCGTAAAAGCACTCATCATTTAGGAATCTCTACATGAATGCCTTGAGCACGCCCAAAGAATTAGGCTATCGCTTCCCCGCTGACTGGGAGCCGCAAGCAGCGGTCTGGTTTGCATGGCCGACACGTGATGATCTGTGGGCGGGCGTCTTACCGCGGGTGCGTGAGCAGCTCGCCGCGCTGTACGTACTCGCCGCTCGTTTTCAACCAGTGGGTGTGCTCTGTCCAGAATCCGCGCAAGCCGACCTGCAAGCTCTGATGGCGCAGGCTGGAGATGCCAGCGGCGTGACACTCTACAATTATCAGACAGACGATGTGTGGTGTCGTGATTATGGTCCGCTATTTTTACTGAACGAAGACGGCACCGAACTATGTATCACTGATTGGACCTATAATGCCTGGGGCAACAAGTACCCATTGCAGCAAAGAGACAACAATGCGCCAGCTTGGATTGCCGATCAAGTCGGTGTGCGTCGGTTCGTGTTTGATACTGTCCTCGAAGGGGGCGCGATCGAGTGTAATGGAGCCGGTCAGCTTTTGACCACCGAGCTGGTACTACTGAACTTAAATCGCAACGGGGAAATGCGTAAACAGCAGATCGAAGCACGGCTCGCTGCTGGGCTGGGGATCAATGAAGTGCTCTGGCTACATGACGGTCTCGTCGGGGATGATACCGATGGGCATATCGATAATCTCGCACGATTCTTTAAGGATGATGGGATCTTGATGGCGTCGGTCACTGATTCTGAAGACGATAATTTCGCGGCGTTGAGTGAGAACACTCGGCGGATTCAAGCCTTCAGGACGCCGACGGGGCAGCCGTATGCGACCGTTTCGCTGCCTTTGCCAGAACCGATCTATCTGAATGGTACGCGCCTTGCCGCGAGCTATATGAACTATCTGGTTCTTAATGGCGCGGTGCTCGTGCCGACTTATGGCCAGCCACGGCGCGATGCCGAAGCCTTGGAGATTATCGCCGATTGTTATCCGAGTCGTGAGGTTGTCGGCTTCGATTGCCGCGACATCGTCCGCGAAGGTGGTGCGATCCATTGCATGAGTCAGCATCAGCCGGCAGTGCGCGTCTAAGCTGATTTGACAGCTGTGTGCCGAGCGCGGCGTGGCTTTTCAATGAATGGCATGTTTGCCCGCAAACCGATCAATATTAATCAGTGGTATGCAGCGCAGTCTCACGTATGCCTCCCTCAGTGTTATTGAGGACATGTCCGGAGAATTAACTCCGTCGAGTGAGTCCCATTAGGAATTCGCGGTTGCCATCAGTGCCTTTGATCGGCGAGTCCATCGTGCCGATGAGTGCGGCACCTGCGAGTTGCTCGAGGGCAAAAGATTGGATGCTAGCTAAGATACGCTGTTGGATTGCTTGGTCGCGGATGATGCCGCGACCGGCATCGACTTCGCGCTTTTCAGCTTCAAATTGTGGTTTTACCAGCGCGATCAGTCGACCTTCAGGCGCGAGAAATTGCCACACTGCTGGCAGTACCTTGGTGAGCGAAATGAAGGAAAGGTCCATGACGATCAGTGGGTAATTATCGAAAGGTAAATCGCCGATCTTTAAGTAGCGTGCATTGGTCTTCTCGATATTAGTGACGCGCTGGTCTTGGATGAGCTGGTTGTGCATCTGTGCGCGGCCGACATCGACACAGGTTGCGCTGATCGTGCCGCGTTGGAGGCAGCAATCAGTGAATCCGCCAGTGGAGGCACCGACGTCGAGGTGGCGCAGTCCGGTGACATCAATTTTAAATTGATCGAGAAAGCCTTCGAGTTTTTCTCCACCTCGACTGACGAAACGGGGAGGGGATTCGACTTCAATAGGGGCATCGGTTGGAAGGCTACGACCAGGCTTATCCAGGCGATCGGTGCCGAGCTTGACTTTGCCGGCGAGAATCAGCGCTTTGGCGCGCGAGCGAGTGTCGGCGAGTCCTTGAGCGATGAGTAGTTCGTCGAGGCGGATTTTCTTAAAGGTGGGCATGTGAATGTGAAGGCGTGTCGTCGGCAGGACTGTCTTACTTGTCAGGGCTGATGGATGGCTCTGTAGAGGGCATGGCGATATCGCTTGAGCGAATGTGTAGATCGCTTTGCGGGTAAGGGATCTCGATATTATGTTCTTTAAACGTGTCCCAAATATTGAGCAATACCTGACTTTTAACATTGGCCACACCGTTGGTGGGATCTGAGATCCAGAAGCGTAGTTCGAGATCGATCGAGCTATCACCGAATCCGAGTACATGGCAAATAGGTGTGGGCTCCAATAAGACGCGGTCAACCGATTGCGCAGCTGCTATGACTAGCTCAAGGCATTGATGCGGGTCTGCATCATAGGACACGCCGATGGGTACTTTCATGCGTACGAGGTTATTGGTAAAAGTCCAATTGATCACACGTTGTGTGATTAAATCTTCGTTCGGGATCAGGTGTTCAGTGCCGTCGCGTGTGATAACAGATGCATAGCGAGCCCGCAGGTTATTGATCCAGCCATAGGTGCCGTCGATTTCGATTACGTCGCCAGGTTTGATTGAATTATCGACTAGCAGTAAAATGCCGCTGATAAAGTTGGAAACAACTTTTTGCAGACCGAAGCCGAGGCCTAAGCCGATGGCACCACCGAGCACGGTAAGAGCAGATAAATCGATGCCCATCGAACTGAGTGAGACGGCGGTGGCAACAACGATGAACACGATGCGAATAATCTTGGCGATCAGTACTTTTAGCGAGGGGCTCAGACCAGGCACTTTCTGGATTTGCGTCTCGATGATCCGTGCCACGGCGAGGCACGCCCACATGGTAAATGCAAAGGCAAGTATACCAGATAGAATTCCCCAGGCGGAGATGGTCGACGTGCCGATTGTAACATGAAGGTCTTGTAATGAATCAATGCCATCATCGACCAACGAGAGGCTTAGCATCGCCGAGGTTAAATAGCAGACTGCAGCGACTGATTGCGACCAGAACGGCGCACGGATGAGGCTGGTGAGCAGGCCGATGATTAACCATATTACGCCGAGGAAACTGAAGAAGCTGAAGATGGGGGCTTCGATTGGTATTAAAATACAAATTCCCCATGCGACGATGAGAGTCGCCCATAGTACTAGAAAGCTGCGGTTGCCCTTGAGCCAGAGCGCCGGAGTACTGCGTGTGATGACGACTGATTTAGCCTTCGCGCCGAATATTTTCGTGCTGATGGCAAACAGGGCGATGACTACAATGAGTTGCCACAGGTCCTGGAGTTGGAAGGTCCCGCTCGGCACGAGCAGCGTGCGCCAGTTTTCGAGTAAAGTCATAATGACAAGATAAGTTGGTTGAACCATGAGCCGCAACCTTTTTGCATGTAGGATCGAGCGGTCGAGCGTGGCGGTATGATTTGTGTGTTAGCCTTGGTATGCCTTTTTTGTTGTTACTTCTCACTCTGTATAGGTAGTTTTGTATCGGCATGGACGTGGTGCAGAAATCATGTAATCAACAGTGTGCGAGTCGCTAGGGTCAGTCTTTAGAAAGTAGTCTTGGATGATCTTGATTAAGAGTCTGGGCTTCAAATTAACTCGAATTCCTGTTTTTCGACTATGTCGAATAGGGCTCAGTGGATGCTGCGACTGAGGGGAATGAATCGACTTAGCTAGTTCGTGCGCTTGATGCCAGTTGATGGAGTGAATGGTATTTTGCACTTGGAGATTTCGCAGTAGCGCAGCAAGGTGAGCTGCATCGTCCTATGAAACTGTCATCACTCGTATATTTAGATACTGCACACCAGGCGACTGCCCAGCAGTGGGCCGATCGGTTTGAACTGCCCTGTGTCAATGGCTGCTCAGTTGCGGCAGCTAAGCCAAAGGAGTTGCAGCGATTCTTATCGGCCCAGTGCGTTGGCGAAGGTGCGGTGTTTGTTTTTGTTTTAGATAGTGATGGCTTGGTGTTACACGCAGTTGGGGGCGAGAGTCGGTTGAATATTCGAGCTGATTTCCATCGGCCAACAGTGACCTATCGGCGCAAGCAAGGCGGCGGCAAAGGACAAATGATTGCGAAGGCGGTCGGGGTGCGCAGTAGTGTATATCCGTGGGTATTGGATGCGACTGCGGGGCTCGGTGGTGATGCGTTTGTGCTGGCGAGTCTAGGCTGCCGGATGACATTGCTGGAGCGCGTGCCAGCAGTGCGTGCATTGCTGGAGGATGGCATGACCCAAGCGCGTCGTTTTGGTGTGGCGCAAGATGCAGGCTTAGTTGAGGTCTTGGAGCGTATGACATTAGTCGAAGCGGATTCACTTAATTATTTACGTGAAGTCTCAGAGGCCGAGCGGCCCGATGTGGTTTATCTCGACCCGATGTTTCCGGTGCGCACTAAAAGTGCGATGGTTAAGAAAGAGATGCGTACCCTTCATTCATTAGTCGGGCAAGACACTGATGCAGATGACTTGTTGAAAGCGGCGTTGGCGTGCGCACGTTATCGAGTAGTGGTGAAACGCCCACGAATTGCGCCAGCTTTAGCTGGGCCATCCCCGAGTCATGTCCTAGAGGGGAAGAGTAATCGCTATGATGTGTATTCACTCGAAAAGCTCCCCGATGGCTTGAATGCGAGTGCTGTGGTGGGAAAGTTGTAGCTGTCGTGCTGATACGCGAGCGGCAATTCCCAACGGCGCACTCGAATTTTGTCAAGTCGCGCCCGTTTCGGGAGCTGAACATTGGCACTCTGATGGCCACCACCGACAATAGCCGCCGAGCATTTATCCATTTGTTCAGAGGCAATCGTATGGCTGATCGAGATTAGTTCAAATTCGTGATGGCGCTTGATTGCAGAGTTCCTATTTTATACGGGTATGGATCCTCTCACACAATTCAGCATCGGAGCGGCGGTTGCCGTCGCGGTTAGCTCGCGTGAACAAGCTCGTTGGGCGGTGCTTATTGGTGGGGTGGCAGGAGCGGTTCCGGATCTTGATGTGCTGATACGCTCTGCTGCCGATCCGCTATTGACCTTACAATATCATCGGCATTTTTCGCATGCACTGATTGTTGCACCACTGATTGGACTCTGCACAGCAGTGCTGTTTAAACTGCTGTTGTTTCGATCGAAGCTTCCCTTCCGGCAGTGTGCACTCTTTGCGGTGCTGGGTGCACTAACGCATGGCATACTGGATGCCTGCACTAGTTATGGCACCATGCTGTATTGGCCGTTCAGTGATGTCCGTGAGTCCTGGGATATCATTTCGGTGATCGACCCGATTTTTACGCTGCCGCTGGTATTGTTGACCTTGTTTGCGTTTACTTGGCGACGTCCGCGCTTTGCGCAGGTTGCGCTGATCTTCTGCGCCTTTTACTTTGGATTCTGTGGCCTTCAGCATTTCAAGGCGAGGCAGGTGGCAGAGCATCTAGCCGCACAGCGCGGCCATCAACCTGAGCAGTATTCGATTCGTCCATCGTTTGGGAATACCATGCTGTGGCGCATGATCTATCGTTTTGAGGGGCGCTATTATGTCGATGCTGTGTGGCTCGCCCCGGGGGCAGTTCCGCGACTCTATGAGGGGCAATCAGTCGAAGTATTCACGGTCAAAGACACTGCCGCGCTGGTTGATCCTGACTCGGTAATGGGCAGTGACGTTGAGCGCTTCCGCTTTTTCTCGCAGGGTTATGTGACTCCGCATTCCGATGACCCTCTGGTACTCGGAGATATTCGCTATGCGATGTGGCCGGACTCGGTGGTACCGCTGTGGGGGATTCGTATTGATCCTGCACGAGCGGACCAGCACGCCGAGATGATGTATTTTCGAGACTCGTCCCAACCCACGCGTGAGCGCTTGTGGGAGATGATTCAAGGTCGGGACGTGGCGCGGTTGAGTCGGGTAGAATAAGTTGGGCTCTAGCGACTCATACAAATCGATCAGTTTGCTGGGATGATCGAAATCCTAATTGCTGCCGCGATTATTTGTGGCTTGTTGCTACGCCTGTTCACTTTAACTTTTGCTTAGAGCTGTTGCTGGATATCGGGCACGGGGTAAGCGCGTTGACCGCTTTCTCTGCGCTCAATGTATTTGTCGGGCTTAGTGTCCTGCGGTTGCTCGTCGTCGTCGAACTCATCGTCCTCGATCGGGATCAGTTCGTCAAAATAGAGTGAGAGCCGTCGGGCTTCGGGTTCGAGCACTTCGAGCGGGTTGGCGACGCGGCCTTTTTTTACCATTAGGAAGCGAGCAGGAGAAAATTGTTTGCGGTAGCCGACTTCGAAGTCTTTGACCCACTTATTGTTTACGCCTTCGCGGCGGTTGAGTAGCACGACATCTGAGAAATGAACACAGGCATCAAACCACGCTTTTGCGGCGCTGTTTTCAGAAAGAAAGGCGCAGTGGACAACCGTTATGATTCGTCCGATCTGGCAGTTGTTGCGGTCGGTCCACGACTTGATCGCTTCAGCGGCATCCGCTGGATCGCTGTTGCCGGGGGCGAGGAAAATAATCTTTTCTGGTGCGGCGTCGATTTGGTCGTGGACCACGCTGGCATCGCTTAGCTTGCAATTGACGATGCTGACAGTGTCGAGCGCTTCAAGTTGCTCATCAAAGGGGCTTGTCGCTTCGCCTTCTGGGTGGAAGTAGAGCACTTGCTCTTTACCTTCGAGACCACCAACGATCAGGTCGAACAGGACGTCGCGTCGGCCGCTTCCGGGGATGCCGTAAATAAGATAAACCAGTGGAGCTTGATCGGACATCGGTGGTGGAGAGCTGAAACGTGAAAGCTGTAAGCTGAGGCTGAAGGGCTAAAACCTTTTGGGGTTCTATTTGCCTTCGAAATCGAAGCTTTGGCAGTGTGCTTGGTGACGCATCCAGTGGTCGACTAACACAAGGGCGGCCATGGACTCGACGATCGGCACGGCGCGCGGCACGACGCAAGGGTCATGGCGCCCGCGGCCCATGAGCTCCGTTTCGGTGCCGCCTGTATCGACGGTACGTTGGTTTTGAATCAGTGTGGCAGTAGGCTTGAAGGCGATGCGAAAAATGAGTTCTTCGCCGTTGCTGATGCCACCTTGGACGCCACCGGAGCGGTTGGTCACGGTGCCGATTTTGCCGTCTTTGTTGATAAAGATATCGTTGTGCTCCGAGCCAAGCTGCTGTGAGCCGCCGAAACCGCTGCCGACCTCGAAGCCCTTAGTCGCGGGGATGGAGAGCATGGCCTTGGCCAGATCTGCTTCGAGGCGATCAAATACGGGCACGCCAAGTCCGACTGGAAGGTTACGCACGCGGCATTCGATAATGCCGCCGACTGAGTCGCCTTCGTTACGCACGGCTTTAATGCGCTCGATCATTTTCTCAGCAGTTGCGGGGTGTGGGCAACGCACTGGGCTAGCCTCGACTTGTTCGAGAGTCGGAAATGCGTCGGAGGCTGGCATTTCTATATCATGCACGCGTGTGATGTAGGCACGCACGTCGATATCGCCGGCCAGCTTGAGGATTTTCTTGGCCACTGCGCCAGCGGCGACGCGGCCGATGGTCTCGCGTGCGGATGAACGTCCGCCGCCTTCATGGTTGCGAATGCCGAATTTGGCTTGATAGGTAAAGTCGGCGTGTGAAGGCCGGAATTTATCCTTCATCTCCGCGTAAGCGGAGGGGCGATGATCGCCATTGGGCACATAAATGCCGATTGGGGTGCCGAGGGTCTGGCCTTCGAAGACGCCAGATACGATGGTCGCGGCATCGCTCTCCTTGCGCGGCGTAGTAATGTCGCTCTGGCCTGGGCGGCGACGGTCGAGTTCGAATTGAATTTCTTCGACTGTAATCGGTAGGCGCGGTGGACAACCGTCGATTACGACGCCGATGCCGCCGCCGTGGCTCTCGCCCCAAGTAGAAATACGAAAAAGTGTGCCGAAGGAATTACCCATGGTTGTCAGAAGTGGTCAGTGGAGAATGCAAAATTGATAGGTGGTCGCCACCGATGACAGTGGTGACAGGGTTAAAATGCAACGTGTGGTTGGGCGGAAGTCAATATTACGGCGCCATCGATATTTGGCTGGAATCAGCTTTGCGTTGGTGGCTCGGCGCGCTGAAGTGTGTCGCGACACTGGCAATGTGTGCTAGTACGGGATGGCGGCTTAACTGTAACGCTTGACGATCTGCGTGAACTCGCGGAACTGTGGATGGGCTGCGCCGCCGAGTAGGCTGTAGAAGATCGTCTCGGAGGGTAGGACGTGCGCATCCATGGAGAGGAGTTGTTTGAGCACTGGCTCGCGGTCTTCCGGGCGCCGCTCGCTGATGCAGTCCGAGAGGAGAGTGACGCCGATGTCGTCACCGATCGCTTGGACGGCGGTTTGATAAATGCAAACTGAAGTTTCGAGCCCAACCAATAGCAAGTGGTCAATTTGATTGCTCTCGATCCAGCGGCCTAGCCCATCGGCGTCCATCGCCGAAAAGGTATTTTTGTCGAAGACGGGTGTGTTTTCCGGTAATATTTGTTTGAGCGTAGCAGTGGTGTTGCCGAGTTTTGCAGGGAGTTGTTCAGTGACTGCGAGCGAACAACCAAGGAGCGAAGCCGCCTCGACCGCGAAGCTAGTGCGATTGAGCAGGCGCTCACGATCTGGAATGGCGTTGAGAAAAGGGTCCTGGAAATCAATCAAAAGGAGGCCAAGATGTTGTGCTGGAGTGGACATAGTGGAGGTGAGCGTCGAACATTGAACTTGCGAGGTCGAACTTTGAATGTGTCAAAGTGAATCTTTTTTAGGAATCTAGATCGCGATTGGACCGTGGCGACTCGCCGAGGTTGAGTCATGCGGGTGGAAACAAGGGCGAGTCGCCCTCGCTCCTGTGATCAAGCATTTTGACGGGATCGAGCATATGCTAGCGATGGCATGCGCTTTACGTGCGCGAACTTAGGCGAAGAATTTATCCTTAAGAATACAGTCAGTCAGGTGGCCGTCATAAACGCAGCCAAACACCTTTGCTATGGCAATATTTCGAGGCATAAACGAATTGCAATTTCAGTGTATTGAGAGAATTTCTAAGTTTCAATTCTCGTCGAAATCCTGCAACAATAATAGCTTTCGCGGGTACTCGGCATTTTGATTGCATCGCAGGCAATCAGTCGCAAGTTTCGATTTTCATTGTTACGCTCTCATGGAATGGCATTTTAAAAGTATCGCACGTAAATCTTCGCTCTCACAGCTTCCCTTTACCCCAGGGAATCGTGTTGCCTGCTTGATTTTCAAAGATGTCGAGGCTGGTGAAATGGGCCGTGCAGATATATTGCTGGATGAAGTCGATAGTTATGAACTACCGGGTGAGATTCTTGGGCGTTGGATGCGCGTGGTAAAAGATCCGGATGATGAGAGCACGAACCTCCGTGAAACAGTCGCCTCTGCGGAAGACTTTTTTCTGTCCCTATATGAAAACGATCAAGTGGATAGCCTCGCAGAGACCGATGCGTTAAAGCATTTACTGGCGCTGATGCTAGAGCGTAAACGCGTGGTGCGTGCCGTAGGTAAACGGCAGACCGCAGGTACTCAACTGTACCGACATGTAAAAACCAAGCAGGAGATCGAGGTGCCTATCGTGGAAATCTCCACGGACTTGATGCTCAAAATTCAGGATACGCTCGGTGATATTATTTTATAATTATAATCCAACACGATGATTTTTCGTAAATATTTGACCCACGTGAGTTTACTGATGTCGCTGTTCTTTTCGGCTGGCTGCTTTGAGAGCATCCAAGGCTTTAAAAACGAAATTGAGAATATGCAAGTGCCTCGCTTAATGATCGAGGCGCGTGGCATCGACTATGGGGGTGGCAGTGGTAGTAAGGTCACTCTGCCAATCTCGGGCACGGCTATCAAACTCGAGCGAGAGCCAGTCGTCGGAGAATATGATATTATTAATGTTGAGATGGTGAAGGTCGATCTGGGGATGGCTTTGCTGATTCAGATTACGGATAAGGGCAGTCGTGAGCTATATCGTCGCTCAGTGACTCATCGCGGCAGTCGCATCGTTTTTACCTGCAATGGACAACCTTTAGGGGCGATACGCTTAAGTGGTACGATCGAAGACGGTCAGTTCTATACTTTTGTGGAAATCCCTGATGATGAGCTAGATCAGTTCGTGATCGATCTAAAGGCGAGTATTCAAGAGCTGCAGTCGCATTATAAGTATTAATTCGGACGAACTGTGTTGTTTATGTATTTACGACTAGCTCAACGGCTGGCAATTGGTGCGGCTGTGCTACTCTCGCAATTGTGTCTACAGGCGGGATTGATTTGGCCAACGCCGAATCCAGCTTTTCAAAATGGTCAGTCTATTGAGGCGTTTATCCAATCGACTGCGTCGGGCGTGCCAGAGTCTGGCCTGTTTGGCTGCGTGCGCAGTAGTGGCACTCGCTTTCACGAGGGTTTGGATCTGTTTCCAGTCGATCGGGATCGCCGCGGCGAACCTACCGATGCGGTGTATGCCGTGTTGCCAGGGCGTATTGTGCATGTGAGTAAAACTGCAGGGCATAGCAGTTATGGCCGCTATATTGTGGTTGAGCATGATCAACAGGTGCCTGCTTTCCACACGCTGTACGCGCATTTAGCGAGTGTTGGAGAGGGCATCAAGGTCGGAGCTCGGGTTGATGCGGGCGCGAAGCTCGGCATTATGGGCCGTTCGGCGTCGTATTCGATTCCACGTACACGTGCGCACCTGCATTTTGAAATCGGCTTCCGCCTGACGAATGATTTCCAGGGCTGGTATGATCGACAGAAGTTCGGCAGTAAAAATCGGCATGGCATATGGAATGGGATGAACTTAGTGAGTATCAATCCGCTCGCTTTCTATGAATCGATCCGTCAAGGGCAGGTGAGCGACCTGTATGAATATTTGAAATTGATTCCAGCGATTGCGCGCATTCGAGTGCAAACCGCGGATGTGCCGGACTTTGTTAAAGCGTATCCAGCTTTGGTTACGCGCCCGTATGTAGGCAAGCAATTGGTGGCTTGGGATATCGCATTTTCGCAGTATGGTGTGCCGAAAGAGTGGACCCCGCGTTTTGCGGAGGAAGCCATCGACGGTCGCCTCGGGGATGTCAAAATATTGGCTTATAGTCCGACGCTGTTGAAGCAACAGGATTGCCGTCGTGTGTTGGATATGGGCGGGATGAAGCCAAAGATTTCCTCTGGCACACTGAGTACATTGAAGAAGCTGTTTGGGTTTAAGTAGGATTGGTGTTATAGGCGGAAATGCGGATGGCGCGACGGGCGTCGGCACTAGTTTAGCTTCAGACTGATTGCGCTAGGCAAGTCACTGTTCGATTGTTCCCATCTCCAGTCGCTACCTCCTTGCGTCAAACCACTAGTGTTCCGCTTCACAGCGCGCCCGCTCTTGTCGGCCTGTGGCCTCGGAACTTCATTCCCGTTTTGAGTCTCTAGGCATTAAAAAACCCTCAGTGCTGGTAGCGACCGAGGGTTTTAAAATGGCATCCCGTAGGGGATTCGAACCCCTGTTGCCTGGATGAAAACCAGGTGTCCTAGACCGGGCTAGACGAACGGGACGTGATGCGAAGTCACGGAAGCTACGTTTCAGCGCACGGCCTGCAAGACTTTTTTAAAAAATGACACATTTTTTCCTAATCTGTTGAGAAACCGTTTGCCCAAGCGCATTGAGGAACTAATTAAGATGCTATGAATATTGATTCTTTGCCTTTTCCGCTGCCAGCTGAACCGCTCCTAAAGGTCGAAGGACTGCCGTATCCGCTGGTCGCATCTGGAAAGGTGCGTGATGTGTTTGATATGGGCGATGCCTTGCTAATGGTGGCCAGCGATCGTGTGTCGGCCTTCGATGTAATTATGCATGAGGGCCTCGCAGGCAAGGGCGTATTATTAACGCAGATTAGTCTCTATTGGTTCGCTCGTGCGGCTGCGATTACCCAGCACCATTTAGTCGATAAGCATGCGGCGCGAATCGTCGAGTTGGGCAAGGTTCATCCAGAGTTGGAGCACCGAAGTATGATCGTGAAGAAGCTCAAGCCCTTGCCAATCGAGGCAGTGGCGCGTGGTTATCTATCTGGGTCAGGTTGGAAGGTCTACCAAGAGACTGGTAAGCTATTTGAATATGGATTACCCCAAGGCCTCCAGGACAGCAGCCAACTGCCGAAGCCGCTGTTTACACCGACGACTAAAGTCGCGAGCGGCCATGATATGCCAATCGATTGTGCGGATGCGGCAAAGTTGATCGGCGAGGAGTTGTTTCAGCGGGTGCACGACTTGAGCATCGCCCTATATCAAATGGGAGTGGAGCGAGCCGAGGCGGCCAATTTAATTTTGGCCGATACCAAGTTTGAGTTTGGTCTGGATCAAGCGGGTGAACTTTACCTGATCGATGAGATTTTGACTCCAGACTCTTCGCGTTACTGGCCGCGTGATGGCTATGCGCCCGGCGGTGCGCAGCCGTCGTTTGATAAGCAGTTTGTGCGCGATTATTTGGAGTCGTTGGATTGGGATAAAACACCGCCACCGCCGTTATTGCCGAAAGCGGTACTCGCTGGCACTCTACAGCGTTATATCGAAGCTTATTCGGCCTTGGTCGTGAATTAGAGTGAATTCAAATCGCGAAGCGCATGCCCATTTGGTTGATTGATATATTTGCTGCATCGGATCTGGATAGTACTTTCTGGTTGCTAGCGTGTATGACGCTGCCGCTGTGGTTCGGTATGATTGTGTTGCCTGATGCGCGGTTGGTACGACTACTGGCACAACCTTTGCTAGTGGCGCCGCTCTATTGCGCAGTGCTTTTTGTATTGTTATGGAAGTGGTATCAGGCTTCGCTGTTTCCAGACCCTATGGCAGAGCTCAGTTATTCAGCAGCGCAAGGACTGACGCGCCACCCTGTCGCATTTCTGTCATTTTATTGTAACTTTCAGATTATGAATTTGGCCCTTGGCAGCATGATGTATCAGAAAAGTCTGCGTTCAGGCTTTCGGGCGCCCATGGAATTGCTGCTTTGTTGGTTGGTGGGAGCGCCTGCGCTTGTACCTTTTGTGGTGCGTTTACTATTCAGGCGGCAATCGATCCGATGAAGAAGTTGTCTGAATTGGCGATGACGGATATTGGCACTCGCAGTCGAGGCGGCGGCCTGTGGCGCTTGGGGGTTTGCTCGGGGTTGGTGGTGTCCTGCTATGTGCTGTTTCGCAATTTCCTATATGTGAAAGCGGGGATGTTGAGGCCCAATTTTACAGAGATTCATAAAGCCTATGATTTTAACCTGTGGGAATTACCGATGACATTGTTCGGTGTGGCTGTAATTTTTGCGTTGTTGGCGGCGACATGGCGCGGTCTGCGCAAGGAGCTTATTTGGATCGCGCTACTGTATGCGTTCATTGCGGTCGATTTATTGGGTTTGCGGTATTATGTGACCAATCTAGAGCCGCAGCGCCTCGTCGTGCACCATGTGCGACTAGAAACGCCGAAACTGACTCAATCGATTCGGCTGCTACATATTTCAGATATTCAAGCAGGTAGCATCTCCGACTATGAGGTAGAGATCTTTGAACAGATCAAAGCACTGAGTCCGGATTTAATCCTCAACACGGGCGATTTTCTTCAAGTCGTACCGCCTGCGACTTTTGCATCTGAATTCCCGAAGTTGTTGGCTCTGATCAAAGAGGTGAATCCGCGACTCGGCACGTATGCGGTGTATGGCGATACCGAGCGTGAACTCTACCGCATTCGCGCAGACCAGTTGGCGCCACTGCAGGTATTGTCGTCGCGCTCAGCGCAGATTGATACCGGCGGGGGAACCATTAATCTGCATGGCTTAAGTTTATACCAATCGAAGAATCAACTCTGGGCTACGCGTACAGTAGAGCAATGGTTGGATCAAACCAAGTTTGAGGACTTTCGTATTTTATTTGGCCATGCGCCAGATTATGCGCTGAAGGTGGTGGATTTACCGATCGATCTCTGTTTGGCAGGGCATACACATGGCGGCCAAGTTCGCTTGCCGTGGTATGGAGCGCTGGTGATCGATAGTGAAGTGCCGAAGGAGTGGGCGAGAGGTTTTAGGCGAATTGGGATCCCTTACTTGAATGTCTCGGCTGGCGCTGGCTCGAATCGTTTCGAAGGGCTGCCGCCACTTCGCTTGAATTGCCCGACCGAAATGACTTTGATTGAGTTGGTGCCGATGCGATCAATTCGCTAATGATGCCTTAAAGTAAGTTGGTCGGCAATTGGTCTTCGATTAGATATTCACTGGATGTTACTGCCTGCGTCACACGGCCAGTCAAAATGCCATTGGCGATGTGATCAATGCAACCAGAGTGGACGCGCTCATCACACAACTCTGCTTCGATGATCAGCGCAGTCAGTTCCGTCAATCGTTTCCAATTTTCGCGCGCATCGTAGTCCAAGTTAGTCGATAGGTGTTCAGAGAGTTTTTGCCAGATCTCTTTCCATTGCTTTGAGAAATGCTCAGTGAGTGGGTTGGCCTCGGCCTTGCGCCAACGAAGTATCTGGTGCGTGGCTCTGTCGGCACGAATGTGGTGGGTTAATACGCGCGCGAGTGGATGAATGATTTCAGCGGCAGGCAGATCCGCTTCAAGTTTGAGCGAATTCAGCAACTCATCTAGCGAAGGCAGCCATTGCCGGCTCTCCGCGGCTCGGAGTAAGAGTCCCTGTAGATTCCCGAAGTATCTATATATCAGAACTTTGTCGGCACCTGCTTTGTGTGCGACTGCGTTGACTCCCAAGGCGCAGCAACCATCCTGCGCAACCAACTCTAATACAGCGTTGAGAAACTTTTCTTCGGTATTGGCGCGAGATCGTGTGCGGGGCATTTGATGAACTTACTAGAGTTTTACTGCAGGTCGCAAGACTTGCTCGTCCCAAATATCGTTTTTATCGCGCAATATCGTCCTGGCCGATGATTTTTAGCTGATGCAGAGTGATCGTTTCAGCTGCGAGTTCGTTATCCTCTAGGCTGATTGCCAGTGCGGAGCGATTATTTGGGCGCGAGACGAAAGGATAGGTGTAGTGGATGTTGATTTCCGCCTGCACGAGTGCCGCAGTGACTTTCTTAATATCTGCCTCACTGGTTAATTCAACTGCGAGGAGTTCACTTTGCACGAAAGAGAATTGATGTTCGATGAGTAACTTTTGTGCTTCTTCGGGGTAGTCGACAATGATGCGAATAATTGAGCTATCTGTTGTGTCGAGAATCGAAAGTGCCATGATGTGTACTTCGTGGATAGAAAGTAAGCCGATGATTTCGTTGAGCCGGCCGACTTTATTATCGGCGTGGATCGAAAATTGAATAACGGGGCGAAAAGCTCCTGGTCTGCGTATCACTTCTGTCGACATAGTTACGAGATAATACGCATCGTGGGTCGGCTTGCACGTGTTTTTTTAGGTCATTCATAGGTGCTCTTGCGCTAACGGTTGATGGGTTTTTGATTGTGCTGTCAATGATACGCGCTGAGGCACAAAAAAGCGATGACTGTTAAATCATCGCAATTAATTGATTGAATTGATCGAGCGCTAGACGGAGACGACTTTGGCGGTTTCTTTTCCGGCTTGTTGGGCATCGAGCATTGCTTTGCGGCGGGCGCGAACGTCAAACATCGCGGACTGTTCTTCGGCGTGATAAGAGGAGCGCACAAGTGGGCCGGATTCGCAGGCACCGAAGCCGATGCTGAAGGCGTATTCTTTCCACTTGGCAAATTCTTCAGGTGTCACCCAACGGTCGATTGGTTGATGCTTTTTGCTGGGTTGCAGGTATTGGCCGATCGTCAAAATATCGACGCCGACTTTTTGCATATCTTGGAGTACTTGCTGGATCTCTTTTTCTTTCTCACCGATGCCGAGCATAATGCCGGATTTGGTGGTAAAGCCGCGAGACTTGGCATGTTTGAGCACCCAAAGGGATCGGTCGTAGCGAGCGGTCTTACGAATCGGGCGTTGCAGGCGTTCGACCGTCTCAAGGTTGTGATTGAAAATGTCGGGGCAAGCGTCGAGCACCACGTCGAGGTATTCCTGCTGTCCGCGGAAGTCCGCGGTGAGTACTTCGACTGCACACTCGGGGGAGCGGTGATGGATTGCGCGGATGGTGGCGGCCCAGACCGCGGCGCCGCCGTCTTTGAGGTCATCGCGTGCCACGGAGGTGATTACGGCGTGCTTCAAATTCATCTTAGTAATTGATTCGGCGACACGGGCGGGCTCGCCGAGATCAAGCTCGGTCGGGCGACCTGTGTTAATCGCACAGAAGGTGCACGAACGCGTACAGATGTTGCCGAGGATCATGACAGTCGCCGTACCCCGCGACCAACACTCGCCCATGTTTGGGCACTGTGCGCTTTTACAGACGGTGTGCAGGTCGTTGGTGTCAACGATCTCGCGTACTGCTTTGTACTCGACGCTGGTGGGCAGCTTCGCTCGGAGCCATTCTGGTTTACGATTGTTCATGAGGGGCGGCAGTGTTCCGAAAAACGCGCTTAAATTCAACTGCTAATCGCGCTTGTACGTCATCCAGGTCTATTGTCTCGCCGAGTTCAGCTTGCATCGAGGTGACGGTGCCGTCGGTGATGCCACAGGGCACGATGCCAGCGAAATGACTCATGTCGGGATTTACGTTGAGTGCGAAGCCGTGGTAAGTCACCCAGTTGCGCACAGCTACGCCGATTGCGCAGATTTTACGAGTGTCGAGCCAGATGCCCGTCTGGCCGTCGCGTCGAGCAGTCTGCAGTCCGAAGGTGGTGAGGGAGCGGATGACAACTTCTTCGAGGTCACGCAGATAGGTGTGTAGATCGCGCCGTGCTTGCAGAGAGATGATAGGGTAGCCGACGATTTGGCCTGGGCCGTGGTAAGTAATATCGCCGCCGCGGTTACTGCGGATAACTTGCAGACCTTTTGCTTTGAGTTGCGCTTGGTTCCAGATCAGGTGTTGCTCGGCACCCTTACGCATGCCGATCGTAAATACGGGGGTGTGCTCGGTAAATACTAGTGTGTCAGGTGCCTTGCCTGTTCGCCTCAGAATGACTAGGGCTTTTTGCCGCTCCAGCGCGGCTTGATAGTCGGTGCGTCCCCAGTCGATGATGTCGAGCACAGGAGTTGAGTTGGAGGCATCTGGAAACATGTGACTTAGCGATTAGGCTCTGGTTGTGATGGTTGACTCTAACATCTAAAGCCGAGGGCGGCCGCGCTCGATTGAAAGAAATCTGGCTCTGTTTCCTGCACGATGGGCAGCGTTTGGCAATCTAAGGCTCTATTTAGCTTTCGCGGGTTGGAGCTGGCTGGCTTTGATAGTGCGTTGCCACAGTTCTGTGCCTGCCATACTCATGACGCGAATGCTGATGGCGCGGTCTTCTTCGGGGCCGGTGAAGTCGAGTAGGGCAAAGTGGCGTTCAAAGGTGCTGGTGCCCGGCATCCGGAAGAAGTTAAGCTCATCTTGATTGTTTTCTGAATTGGCCGTGAGCGGTCCGAGTGTGAGATCGAACAGATTGTAACTGTTGGCCTGCACCAGTCGAGTAAGCTCGCCATAGTACTTGCCGCCGCTGATGAAAAAGAGTCCAGCGATGCGTTCGTTGCGGAGCATTTGCAGGAGTTCCTCGTGCTCGCGTTCGGCGTAGCAGAGATTGTTGCGATTGTCTGCAGGATTGAGAATCGGTGCGCCAGCGATGATGACTTTGAAGGTCGCGCTGCTGTTGATAATTTCTTGACGAAGCCATTCGATCTGCGCCTTCCCGAGCATTTGTGGCAAGCGATCGCTGGTGGGTGCATCATCTCGATAGCTACGAGTATCGAGCATGAAAAAGTCGACATCTGAGCGACGGAAGCGTGTGGTGATGCCATCTAAGCTTGCGACTTCGACGGGCTTGGGCCAGTAGGCATTGAAGCTATCTTCGACGTGTTGGCGGTAGGAGTAAAACTTGCCAGTATTTACGGTCCCGTAGTCGGCGCTACTCCAAGTGGCATAGTGTGGGATGCGGGCGAGTAAGGGCTGGAGTTCGGGGACGCTGCGTGCCTTCCCAAATCGTTTGAGTGTGCCGCTCTGAGAGGTCCAGTCGCTGTCGCGCAGGTGCGCGGTGTTGCCAGTCCAGATCATCAGTTCTGGCTTTTCGCTAAGAATACTGGAAAAAATGCCATAACCTCCGCCAAGAATTTGATAGGGTGGCTCGAAGCCTTCTTCGGTGACATAGTGTGCGCCGCCGACGGCAATGCGCAGGTCGGGGGGCGGGGTGCGGCCAAGATAGTTGGTCGGTGTCTTTAAGGTATTTTGCTCCTCGGTGAGCTTGCCGTCGAGTTCGATACGATAATTGTATTTCTTGCCAGGCTCGACTGCGTTGAGTGTTAAGGTCGCGGTGTTATTGAGGGTGTTGCTAGTCTGAATGGCCTCGCTCCAGCGCAGCGCATTGGCTTGCCCTTGCTCGGCGTAGGCGACGCGGACTTTGGCGGGGGCATCGGTCTGCACCCAGATGGTGGCTTCGCGCATGTCGATATGGCCGAGCATGGGGCCGGCGACGATCTCGGCCTGCAAGTGGGCACTTGCAGTGATGCAGCTGAGGAAAAATAATGCGGTGAGCTGTCGAGGTGTTGGAAACATTGTAACTTTTACGAGACTTTGATTTTCGAGTGACGTGAGAAATGCACGGTGTTGACCATGCGATCGACGAGTGCGGGGCGCTGCATCGAACTGTCGGCAATTACGTCGAGTATATTCGAGAGTAATTGTTGGCGTTCGCCTTGGTTGAGCACATAGCGCATACGCACTTCGACCAGATCGGAACGGAGCTCTAGCCAGTGGGCTTTGATCTCCTTGACGCGTGGATAAGCGCGGCTGCGTTTACTGAGCGATTTGTTGGCACGAATATCTGGGCAGATGTCAAGTTTGGCGCTGATCGCTTTAAGGCAATCACGCTCTTCGTGTGCGAGTGACTCCCAACTAATACTGCAGAGTTCGCAACGTGCCTCAGAGAGCAGGCGGTGCAATGCTACTTGCTTGATGCGCATGACGAGGGCGATCCAGCGTAGCGGCCAGTTGCCAAAAGCGTAGGCGAGAAATGCGAAGCGTGACTGTGGGCTTAGCATGCGCAGCTTGATGACAAGTGCTTCAGTTGAGGTGGTTAGGGTTTGGTCAGAGGTGCTCTCGATTAATGCTTGGGCGAGCATGAATTCGAAATCGGAGAGCCGCTCTGAGTAAGGCAGGTTTTGCCACAGCTTATTAAATAACTGTGTGACGCGTGCGATGCGCAGCTCGGTGGGTTCGGCAAAGGAGCAGCCGAAATACGTTTGCGCCAGATCGATGTATTTGGAGGCCAGCGCTAAATATTGATCCCGATCCCCGCGCTTAGCGGCTTTCAGCTGTGAACGTGCAGCCCTGCGAGCAGGATCTGATCGCTTAAGCCAACCGAAGAAACGGCGTATGTTAACCATAGCTCTCTTAAAATTTAGGATTAGTCCTGGTCTCCGCCAAGGCCCCGCTTGCACTCAATACGGCAGTCGCTCATCACGCGGATCCACATCTCGCGCAGGTCAAATATTCGAATCTGGTTTTCCTGGCGAAAGCTGGCGAGGAATTTCGGGTCTGGATGTGTGACTTGGTCAAGTAAGGCTAAAGTTTGGTTAAGCGCACTCAAGCTATTCTTAAGATGGCAAATGGTCAGACCGAAATCACCAAGATCGATGGCCTGAATGGATAATAGGACGTTCATTTCTGCCTGATGCAGGCTGTTGGCGTAGTTCCAGCAGAGCTCCGGCGAGAGATAATTCTGGCTGTGCGCCATGTAGTGTTCCCAGCTCTGGTGCAGATAGCGGTACAAGGCGCGGGTCACCACAATCACTGGGTGGCGGTGTAAGGTGTAAGGGGCATTGTCGTTGGCATCGAAACGCGCCTCAGCCTCTTCTACGGACTCCGGCGTGCTAAATTCGTCGGTCAGCGAGATATCTTCAGCATCCCAGCCCATCTGCACCGCGACTTCATCGAGATGGTTGGGCTTGTGCTTGAGAGTGTTGTAGATCGAAAGAAACTTGGCGGTATCTTGGTCTGAACCTTTTAGATACTTTCGCCATTGGTATTCATTCCAATGTGGCTCGCTTGGTGATTCGTCCCAGTTCCCGTCGGAATGCTCAAAATTTGGATCGCTCATAGTTGTCGGATCAGACCGATACTAATGAATTTGTATTTTTCATTTCAAAAATCAACTCCCTTTTCAGTTTGAGCTGATTTTGCTTTGATTGAATTGCGAAGGCAGGCATATATTATAAAATTTTAAGGCATCCGTTGTGCCAATTCTGCACGCTCTCCCCGATCTTCTAAGTATGACTTCAAATATTTTCCGTATGAACTGTTGGTTCGAGGGCCACGTCCAAGGCGTCGGGTTTCGTTATCAGACTATGAACGTGGCGAAGGGCTTCGAGGTGGCTGGCACGGTGCAAAATCTCACTGATGGACGTGTGCATCTCTGCGCTGAGGGCGAGGAGTCCGAAGTACAGGCCTTTCAGGAGGCGGTGGCCGAAGAGTTAAAAAGCTACATCCGCGAGATTGAGATCAAGACCGACAGCGGCCCACGCACCTGCCAAAGTTTCCGTATTTTACAATAATATGAGCCATCCAGCGATTAGTATTAAGGGCCTGACCAAGGATTTTTCCGTCGGCATGCGTGGCGTGAAGCTCCGTGCGGTCGACGATTTGACTCTCGAAGTCGGCGATAACGAAATTTTTGGCCTGATCGGGCCAAATGGTTCCGGCAAGAGCACCACGATCAAGGTCGTCCTTGGCCTGCTCGATGCTTCGCTGGGCGAGTGCCAAATTTATGGCAAGCCCAGCCACACAGTGGCCGCGCGGCATAGTGTGGGCTTTTTGCCCGAAGCACCGTATTTCTACCGCTACCTGTCTGGCCGCGAGCTGGTGCGCTTCTACGCTCGGATTTGTGGTGTTTCGCGTGGCAAAATCGCCAAACAAGTCGATGAGGTGATCGAGTTGGTTGGCATGACTGAAGCGGCACATCGCCGCGTCGGCACGTATTCGAAGGGGATGTTGCAACGTATCGGACTGGCACAAGCACTGGTGCATGATCCGCAACTGGTGATTCTCGATGAGCCAACTGCGGGCGTTGATCCACTCGGTTCGGCGGCGATTGCGGAGATCATTCGTGAGCTGAAGCGTCGTGGTAAGACGGTGCTGCTTTGCTCACACTTATTGGCTCAAATCGAAGGGCTGTGTGACCGCGTGGCGATTTTACACCGTGGCAAATTGGTTCGCGAGGGCCGCGTGGACGATCTGGTGCAGGAGAAAGATGCGCAGTCGCTGGTGGTTCAAGGTCTGAGTGCCGCAGGGCGTGCGGCGGTGGAGAAGACAATTGCCGAGCAGGGCGGTCAGCTTTGCCGAGTAGAGAAGCCGCGATTGAGCTTAGATTCGTTCTTTTTACAAGAAGTCGAACAACGCGAAGCGGCGCGCAGCGCAGAATCACAGACAGAAGGAGGCGTACAATGAGCGGATTAATTGATTCTATTTCTCGTGTTCGGCTGATCGCCGGCAACACGTTTCTCGAAGCGGTGCGGCAGAAGTTTTTCAACTCGCTGCTGCTGATTTCGGTGGCGCTGGTCGCCAGCTCGACCTTCTTCCAGCAGTTCGACTTCGGCACGGGCGAGCTCAAGTTCGTCACCGATTTTGGCTTTGGGGCATTGTTCTTCTTTGGCTCGATTCTGTCGATTGCGGCCACGACGCAGTTATTCTTTAGCGAGATCGAGAATCGCACCGCGTTGACGATGCTGGCCAAGCCGATTTACAAGTTGGAGTTTCTCGCCGGTAAATTTCTTGGTGCGCACATGCTGATGCTGGTCTTTACCACCGTCATTATACTAGTGCTAAGCGGCATCCTCTATTGGCGCGAGACGACCCTGATGGCGCGTCTCGGCGAGGAGTTTGTCGATGGGCGTTTGATCCGTTATGGCGATTTATTGATCTTCGGGCTGCTGCAGTGGATGAAGTTTGGCATCTTGAGCGCGATCGCTTTGTTCATTGCCAGCTTCTCGAATACGAATCTGTACACCGTGGTGGTGTCGTTCTTCATGCTGATTATTTGCCAGCTGCAATACATCGCACGCGATGCGTATTCCTCAATGGAGCAGGGCGTCGGGGCGTGGTTGGTTCGTGTGCTTGGGCTGATCTTTCCGAATTTTCAATTGTTCAATGTCGGCGATCAACTGGTGTTCGCTTCCAGCACTCCGCTGCCGATAGGCACCGTGCTGCAGATTGTCGGCTACGGATTGATTTATACCGTTGCCTTCATCCTGCTCGCGCAGGTGAACTTCAAAAAGCGGGAGATCTAGCTGATGACTGCCAGTACTTGTCTCAAGCATCCATTATTTCTGCGCGCGCGCAGTGTGTGTATCGTGTTGCTCGTGTTGGTCGTGCTTGGTATGGTCACGCGTTCGATCGAAGCGCCGGCATGGCAAGTGGTGAAGGCACGCCAGCCAGAGATGAATCTGCAGGCGATCGAAGGTGCGCTCGGACAGGGACTCATCGTCGGTGTGCTCGGTGGGTTTCGTGCGGTGATGGCCGACTTTCTCTGGATTCGGACCAACACGATTTGGGAGCGACGCGATCGTGTGAAGCTCGATGCGATGGTGCGGCTGGTGACGACCCTCGACCCACGACCTGAGTTTTTCTGGATCAATGGTGCGCGTATGATTGCTTACGATGTGCCGAACTGGCGTATCCAGGAAGAGGGGGGCTACACGGATGTGCCAGAGAGTCGTCAGCAGGCGCTCGATCATGAGCAGGCCGAGCAAGCGTTTGCGATGTTGGCGACCGCCCGCGAGTTTCACCCGAATAAAGCGAAACTCTATCTGGAGACGGGGCAGATTTATTTGAATCGGTTGAAAGACACTGCGAATGCCGCGAAGTGGTTTCTGCTCGCATCGCAGCAACCCGATGCGCCGTATTTCGCCGCCCGTATTTACGGCGAACTCTTACGCCGCCAGGGGAAAGATGCCGAGGCGTATGACTACCTAAAGCAGTTGCACAACGACTTGCCTGATGATCCCTATGCGCAAAAGCCAATCATTCTCGATCGCATTCGCGAGTTGGAGGAGGAATTGAAGATCCCCGTCTGGCAGCGCTTCCAGCCGCAAACGGCAGTTCAGGCTTTGCCGACCGAAGCGAGCTTAGAAGAGAAAGTTAAGATGTTGGAACAGTCGCATAGCCACGACCACGCGCATTAGATTGGTTTTGAGAGGATTTAGCCAACTAGACTTCTAATCCCAAGTCTAACATGCTAGCCGTTATCCGTAGTAGGATGTTTCAATTTCTGAATGGAGTGCAGTGAATAGTATGTTCGCATGATGATGATGACACTGATCGGAAAAATGGGAATGAGGATGACTCCCGCAGTCGTGGAGCAATCGAAAACTAGGATTGCGATCACTTGACTTATTATTTGCCCAGTAATCAATGGGACTGGAGGCACGATCCAGGCTCGAGCTGATGCGAGTGAACTGGTTGTATTGGCGACAAACACTAATCCCATGACTAGGCCTCGAAGTTGTATCTCATAGGTGAGGTTTTCGTAGTGTGAGCCTAGCAAATAAACTAATGGCTCAGGGAAAAGATAAATGCTGAAAGCAATTGCAGCTCCCACAAGCCAAGAGGCAAAGTGTATTTGCAAGAACCGGGTTCGCAATAGCGATGGATTACTCTCTGTTAGGCGAGCGAACCGCGGTTCGATGATTAAGTAGAACAGTGCCATGACTACTAAGAGTAAACGCGCGATTCGTTCAATCGCACCGACTTCTGCGACAGACTCAGTATTTCCAAATATACTAATGAGCCAAATGGATAGTGTTCCTGATAGGCAGGTATAAATCGCATTGGGCATCATGCGTTTTGTTACTTTGTATAGGTTTCTTTTTACAACTTTATCGGTGGGTTGAGATAGATCGCAGATCGAATTCGAGATCCTTCGAAGATTCCAAAGCTTATAGCAGGTTGCTATGCCTGTTACGAAAATGACGACTGCTACGTAAGGTAGTGTAAATAAACTAATTAAAACCAGTGCGAACCTTAGAAACGTTGCCTTGAACTCAATATTTTGAAGTTCTGATATGCGTTGATGTAGGCTCGGAGCCACACCTAGTAAATCCGTAGATAACTGGATATATATGAGAGGGAGAATCGCGAGTTCTATGAGGGTGATTTGCTTCCAACTTGCGCCATGATGAGCCAAAAATAACGCCATCGTGGGTAAACTGATGGCGATGGCCACTAGGGAAAATCGTTTACGAAGCTCAAGCCCGGTGGTAATGACTCTTCCCAATCTTGTAGAGTCTTCCCAAACCTTTCCGCCTTCTGCTAAGACTGCGCTTCCGATACCACTGTCCGTAATGACTATGATAGTCGTCAGAAAACTGTAAGCGATGATATATAATGCGTAATCCTCTGGAGGTAGGATATGAATGATCAATAATCCTGAGCAGAATCCAAGACCGAGGATAATCGCCTGTAGAGGAGCCGCCTTTGAAGTTACATGCGCTATCTCTAGGAGTCTATTGAGCATAAGTATTAAGGCTATATGGGAACCTCATTCTATCGTTTCCCGATGGGTTGACCGAGCATGATGAGTCTAGAGCCAATCGCATATTAAAAGTGTCGAAAGAGTAGATTTTCATGTTTTTCGACCATGACGGTCAGTACTTGTGATACATATTCAAAGTCTGTGCTTCAAGCGAGTAAAAGTGGAAATTGCTCTAGACAGTCGTCGTGGCGAAAGGCATTTTAATTTACGTAAATTCTCAACTTTGCCAACAATCTAGATGACTAGTGCTACGCAAATTTCAAATCAGTTGGTGAGTGTCGTGATTCCTGCTTATAATGCGGAGCGGTGGATTAAGGAGGCTTTAAGTTCGGTGTTGAGTCAAACGTATCGTGATTTGAAGATCATTGTGATTGATGATGGCTGTACGGACGGGACCGCAAATGTGTTTAGAGTTGGATATATTCCCATCGGGGCGCATTCTGCGCTTTATTTAGAATCTTCAGAAGTGCTGTCTCGCTCTGAATAGAACACTCGATTACTAAAATTATGCCATTATCTAAAATACAGAATCAGATTTCCTGGTTAGCGTTGTTATTGCTGGGGGGGGACATTTTTTTTATCGGTCTGCATGGGTTAGGGTATTTCTATTTGCCGTTTTCGATTGAAATACTATCGCTTGAGTCGGATCGTTCTTTACCTGAATTTTTTCAGTATTTTAAAGAATTTTTTGCGGCAATTATGTTCTGGCTGCTGGCACGTCGATCAAAGGATCGGGCTTATCTATCGATTTGTATCCTGTTTACGTATGTTTTGTTAGATGATGCCTTCTCTTTTCATGAACGTGTTGGCCTCTTCTTAGGGGATGCGCTGAGTCTGAAAGATGGTTTCATTAGAGCGAACGATATTGGCGAATTATTAGTTTCAGCAATTTCCGGATTCTTTATCTTTGGTTTTATTGGGTATCAATACATTCGTTCAAATACGTATTTTCGACATGTGGTGCATGAGGTCGTGATCCTATTTGGATTACTTGCTTTTTTTGGAGTTGGCGTGGATATGCTTCACAGTGCTTGCATGCACATTCGCTATATCGCGCAGCTGTTGGCGATGTTAGAAGATGGTGGTGAGATGCTTACAGTTAGTTTGATCGCCGCTTATGCGTTGTTATTGTATCAAACATGGCCGCGCGAGGAGCCTCTTTTTTCACTAGCTATTTCTCGCTTTGTAAAGAGGGGAATCTCGAAGTGAGGATGAGGAAACTGCCAATTAACTCTGTATCACTCGGACTTTAATCACCTTGCACGGATTGCCTGCGCAGACTGTCCACTCGGGCATGTCTTTAGTAACGACAGCATTTGCGCCAATTACGCAGCCGCGCCCCAGTCTGATTCCGGGTGCAATGAAAGCGCCAGAGGCCACCCAGCTTTCGGCGCCGATCACAATCGGCTTAAAGATTAAAGGAAAGTGTGGGTGTGTATAGTCATGCGTGCCAGTACAGAGATTGGTATACTGGGATATTACAGTCATCGAATGAATCGTAACCGTAGTGAAATTTAGGATACGCACATCGTGTGCGAGCACGACACAATCTTCCATTATTAGGTTCCAAGGGATCAGAATGTCGACACGTTGTTGGATCAAACAGGAATCACCAATCTGAGCGCCCATGGCTCGTAAGAGTGCGACCCGTAGCTGTGAGCGTTTGCCAGGGATCAATCGA
>Ga0255779_1000132_pt1 | contig 87540 bp, 68 predicted proteins | sample 011ome_21_FD_179977 | JGI IMG/M metagenome (GOLD analysis project Ga0255779, IMG submission 179977) | Coastal salt marsh microbial communities from the Groves Creek Marsh, Skidaway Island, Georgia - 011508AT metaG (version 2) | ecosystem: Environmental > Aquatic > Marine > Intertidal zone > Salt... | reverse complement strand
GGTTCGGTTCGGTTCGGTTCGGTTCGGTTCGGTTCGTTCGCGATGGAGGTGTTTCGCGACGCCATGGCGCGGCGCGGTGGTGGTGGTGGTGGTGGTGGTGGTGGTGGACGTGCGTCGTCGTCGTCGTCGTCGGCGTCGGCGGGGCGACGGGCGTGGGTGATGGATGCAACGTCGGGTGGTGATGGTCGCGATGATGACGATGATGATGATGATCCCATCATCATCGGTCGCGAGACGCGACGCGCTGGGGCGATGTTGGCGAGCGAACGGGTGAGCGAAGCGCGAGAGATATTGTTTTCGAGCGCGTTTGAGGATGCGCATGGGCGCGAGGCGCTGCCGTTTGCGGCGCTGGCGCTGCGCGCGGAGACGCGCTTTGAGGATGGCGCGTCCGCGGGCGAGGACGCGCTGGGCGCGTTGTACGCGTTGTGTATCGATATGGTACGCCGCGAGTGGGCGTGTGATGAGGTTGTCGTAGAGGAGTGGCGGCGTCGTTCGCGCGCGGTGGGGTTGGCGATGGCGAGTCGAATGATGCGCAAGGGGGACGCGCGCGCGGCGTTGGCGTGGTTGGACGCGCTCGCGCGAAGCGCGCCGAGCGATCCGTCGTATCGCTCTGCCGCCGGGCGCGCGCATTTGATGATGGGTGATTTAGAAGGTGCGCGATTGTGTTTCGAATCGGCCGAGGCGTTGACGTTGGCGCTCGGGTCGGCGGCGAGTGAGGCGCAAAAGTTGGACGTGTCGCGCGACCGAGGCGAGTACTTGCTCGCGGGGGCGCGGTTTCGCGAAGCCAAGGACACGTTCGATGCGTTGCTCGCCAAGTCACAAGATGCGACGACGATGGTGAACGCGGCAGTGGCGGCGGTATACAACGGTGATTTAGACACATCGCGCGCGTTGTTGGAGAGGAGCTTACTCGAGGCCAAGCCAGGCGACGTGACGCCGAGCGCGGTGAAAAACTTAAACTCCATATATGAACTCACCGCGCGCGTGCCATCCGAGGCCAAGCACGCGATGGGGGTTTGGGTAAAATCATTGGCGACGAGTGATTTCGACGCCTCGTGCCTGGCGCACTAGTCATTAGTCGTAGTAGTAGAAAGTGCAATTGATGTGGTACATTATAAGCAATAGTAGAATCAGAATCAATCAGAGCGTTTTGAGCGGCTCTTTTACACGCCGAGGGCGACGCTGATGCCCCATGAAACCAAATACGCGCTCGCGGCGGCCAAGCAACCATTCACGAGCATCATTGCCGCGCTATTCGCCATGTTTTGGTTGGTAAATTTTGCTTTCGCCGCGCCCAGCGTCGCCAAGGACAGCGCCGTCAAACCCACGGCTGACCCAAACATCGCGTTGTTGTCCGCGCCTCCTATGGCGCGACCGAATACGTACGGAATGAGTGGCACAAAACCAAACACTCCAAACGCACAAAACGTCACCAAACCATTTTTCGCCGGATTGTCATTCTCATCAGGGGGCATCAATCCGAGCTCCTCCACGAGCATCAAGTCCAAAAAGAGATTCTTATACTTTGCCAACGTCCCGATAACCTGCGTCGCGTCTTCTTCCGTCATCCCTCGCGCCATGTAGAGTTCAATCATCTCTCGCTTCTCACCCTCGGGGTAGTTGTCCAACTCCCACTTTTCTCGCTTCTTCTCAGTCTTTACGTATTCTAACTCCGCCTTTGAGGACAAGTAATCGCCGAACCCCATCGATAAGCCATCCGCGACGAGGTTGGCAAATCCCATCAAAAGAACGACGTTGGCATCTAACCCACCACCTTTGGACGCCGCGACGACGGCGAACGTGGTAATTGTGCCATCTAACCCGCCGAACACGAGCGACTTTACGTACTTGCTCGCTTCGCCCGCGTGCGCCTCAGCCTCGCCTTGCGCTCCGTTCTCGTGCGCACGTCGTGACGCATCCGCGTCAGCGGTATCGAACGCTGCCTTTGCCGCGTCGAGGTCTCTCGTGGCCATCGTGCGTGCGCCGAGTGCGTGTGCGCGCGCGTCTATGTGTCGTGTTCATCTTCTCATCTTCATCTTCATTTTTTTGGTGCCCGTGGTCGTCATCGTCATCGTCATCGAACAAACATGCGATCATCCAATGCTGTTACGTCGCGGCGCGTGCGAGCTCGCTATCGAATGCGTTGGGATCGTTTTCGTGAGCACGTGCGTCGTCGCCGTGCGTCGCGCCAATGGCGGATCGAACGGCAATTCTTCATTCAAGTACGCGCTGGGCGTCGTTCGATTCCAGGAAATAGGCGGGGTCGACGGCATTACCGCCGCATCCACACCGCTTTCTGAGATTGAGTCGATGCGTGCGAGCGAATCCAATGTCGTCTGACGACGAAGAGTCGTTGTGGACATTGGACGAATGCGCGGCATGGATGAAATGGGGTCGATTGGAGTCTGCGCGCGTTTCGACGTCGGCGTTGACTCCTCTTCGGCTGGATTTCCACGCACCGTACATTCATCAACGTCGACGTGGCTCGTCTCATCTGCATCTCGCGAGCGCAAACATTTCATCCAGTGAAACATTGAGCCACTCGTGCGTTGACGAGTCGTGCCGTTCCCTGACGTGCGCGAACCTGCGCTCGGGGCCCGCGCCGCGTCGGTACACGCCGAAGCGTTCGCTTCGCTTTGAGAAATTCTCGAACTCGACGTCCCACTCGCCCCGGCGCGCGCAGAATCAAATGAGCCCGCACGGCGATTACGATTCAACTGCCCTCCGCGCGGTGCTGGCCCTTGCCGGGTAGCTTTCGTCGTTTGGGATTTCGACTTTGGGCGCACGTCGACGTTGTAGCCATGTCTTCTGTGCTCGGCGGCGCGCGTGAAATGTGACTCCCCCGTGAGCCATTCTGCGAAAGACACGTCGTCGATGTCATCACCAGGTGTAATAGGGTCCATTGTCAATCAACGTCCGTTCGTTTCGCGCGCGTGGCGAGATGCGCGATGAATTCAGCGTCGTACAATGCAGTCATTTGAATAAGTCATTTGAATCCATTTCAAATGCACGCGCGCTCGGGATGTGGTCAGAAATCGACGCTTCACGCGCGACATGTTCGCCGACGAGTACGCGAATGAGAATCGAACGCCAAACACCCCACATGACGGTTTCGTGTCGCCGGATGCGCGCGCCGCGTCGACGATTCCGGCGAAACCAATGTCCGACAAGAGTTCATGTCAAAGTAACGTTCATTCCAACGAGAGCGACAAAACGTTGCATTTGGGGCACGCGCTCGGCGGTTCGACGCTATGGAATGCGAGTCATTCCGCGTTTCAGAAGTTTAAGAGCGCGTTCAAGTCGTTCAAGACGGTGTCGTCGCCGCCAAAGACGCCATGGATTCCACCTCCACCCGCGCCGACGATGCCCCAGCGTCCGACGCCGCACGTGTGGCGCGCGTTCGGATCCCCGTACGAAAGCCAAGATGCAACGTATGATGACACCAATAAGTCGTTTGGAATCGCACATTGGCGCTCAGATCTTCTCGCCGCGTCGCTTTTGCATGGTCCGTTGCCGTCGATGGTGTCAACCGATGCGGCGCCGCGTCGCGCCGCCGCGAAATCGATGAAACAAACGAAACCAAAATCAACGAAGCAAACGAAGAAGAAATCGACGAAAAACAACACTAGTACAACGACACGCAAGGTTATGATTGATATGAAGCGCATACCGGCACAGATGTCTCATAAAAAATCGCACGCAAAGGGCAAAAGCAAATTGCCGACGAAGGTTGATATGACTTCTTCTAGTACTACTAGCGTGAAGATCATGAACAAGCCCAGTCCGGCGCGCGGGGTTAAGAAACCATCGATCACGCACACGAAGGACGAACCACCGTCCCCTGAAACGCCATCTACGCAGAAACGTTGCAAGCGCGTCACGGCGAGCGTTGAAACGCGATCATGCTTTTTATGCAAGTGCACTTCGACGGATCACTGGCGACGAGGATACGACACGAGTACGATGGGTGAAACGTTGTGCGATACGTGCGGCAAGCGAGAATCGCGTCGATTAGCAAAGGAGAGACTACTTGAATCTCGAAAAAAGCGCGCGGGATCTCCAGTGTCAACGAGTCCCGCGAGCAAGCTCGCAAAGAGATGAACGATTCTTGGGACTGCTTGCGCGCCTATATATCCCCAAACAATCAACGACGAGGACCATGTATATGAATGAAATGTATCAATGATGATGAATGTAAATACAACCAATTGCGTTTCAATGTACCTTCTAATGCGTGCGTAATCGTCATTGTCTTCTAACTAAATTGGTACCCCGCAGTCCTTGTCATCAAATGTCGGCTGACGCCAGTGATTGAAATCATTGTACTGGTCGGCATTCTCCATCGCCGTTTGAACAGCCGGAAACATTTCGTGCACGAGTTCGTTCACTTCAGAGAGCGTGTATTGTTTCACGCGCTTTGTGTTCTCCGCGACGACTTCGCCCTTGGGATTGATTGTGAATATACGGTGGAGCGGGACACCGCACGCTTCGTATGACTCTACATCGGTTGATCTGTTACCAAAACCAGCATGGAATGGATTCCATCCCGCCGGGAAAAGACTTCTAATGTCCTGCAAACATCGAATCTTAAACTGCTGAGGGTTTCGTGTTACGACTTCACGGAATAGCGCTTTGGAAAGAGGATCTGGGGCACACATAACTGGTCCTTGCGACATCGTCTTGTCGCCTTGTTTCAGCGACGTGAGGTACTTGCGCGTGCCAGATGCGTGTGAAATCGCTCGCGCAGTTAAAAACATAATTTTGTACCCGTTATCGGTAATGTTGTTGTACAGCGCCGCCACACCGTCATGGCTCCAGTCCTTACCAATCATCGGCGCCAGGTGTCCTAAGACGTCGCTCTTCGTAATCGTACCGTCGACGTCGGTAATGACAAGCTTGATGTTCCAATCCCATAAATACACAAACGCAGAGACTTCTTGCAAACCCCAAACGCGCGAATTGAATGAGAACTGAATCGTGTTCAAGCCTGGCTTCAGATCTAGAGACATGACTTCTTCTTGTGTCAACTGAACGCGACGGACACGGTGCGTCCCACGTCCTGGTGAAGACGCCACAGATGCGCTGGTACCACCACCATACGCACGAGTCGCCATACTATCTAAACTACTATCACTACCGTTATTTACGCGCACGGGCGTCGAAGGCACGGATGACATCGCGCCAACCGTCGCAGGCGTAGGCTTCCAGTTTGAAGGCAACGGCGTGCCAAACGCGAGGTGTCCCAACACGTGCGGCGCTGCCGCACTCCAAGGCAACGCCTTGGCAGGATTCGCCTTTGCTTCACGGCGAGGACGCACGACGAGCGCGGTGTTATTCAACAATCCAGGATTAGACTTGAATTGCTCGGGCGATACCAAGTGCTTGTCGAAATCCTCGACTTTGCCTCCGCACACGCTCAACTCCAACATGGGCAAAATCGCAATCCCAACCGCGTGCAGCACATTCATCGCACCGTTCACTTCCTCCGCCGTTGGCTTGTCCACACCACGATCGTCCTCGCCGGTGGATTCTCCCCTATCCGCACGCTTGGGCGACTTAGGCGGAGTATCGAGACGCAGCGCGCTCAATGACTCCACCGCGCCCGCCTCCTCCGCTAGTTCTTCATCCCCCATCTCCTCCTCGTCCTCTTCGTCATCAAAATCATCTATACCGTCCGCAAAGTACGCCTCACCATTCGATCCCAAGCGCATCGTCAAATCGGTGAGCGTTCCGTTCACCGTTACCGTCACAACCTTGGCCGCCGGCACGCGTAAGAAGCTCTGCGCGTTTCCAAACCGGACATAAAACGGCGATGCGCGCAGCGCACCGTCGGGCTGTCTAATCACTATAGTATCTACGCATCACAAGAAACATTCGCGCACCGCACCACGCATGCATGGTCAGTCAAGGCGACACATACGCGACGAATCACCGTCGGGATCTCGCACGGCACGCGCACCATCGCCATCGCATAGCACGCACCTATGGCGCCGCCTTGCGACGGTAACACCGTGCTCACCGCGGCGACGGAGCCACCGACGGTACCTACGGCGACAGAGCCCGCGACGTCGCGGATTTTCCGCAGTCGGCGCATGGTGGTGTCCATCGCGAGCGTCGATGTGACGACTCTGGTGGTTGGTGACTGGTGGCTTTTTCGGGACGTCGAACGGATGTTGATGTTGAATTTTCTACGCGTATGTGTGATTGCGAATGTGTGTCTATCGTATCGTCGTTATGGGTCTTGATTTTTCTTGAGGCACCGCGGCGGCGGCTGACGATTTACGCGGCGGCAAAGGCGGTGGTGCTTTGGGATTTCGCGCACGCGCGCGTGCGAGCGTGCGCACGTAACGCCGCCGACATGTCCTCTGGCTTGCACGGGAAATCACTGATTTGGTCGCACGACTCTAGCGTCATTTGTGGGCGCTGTTTGGCGTGGTAAATGAACAGCTTGCCGGTGACCAACGCGTAGTTTTGGCTCAGGCCCGAGTATCGGTGGTGAATCAAACTCTGAATGCGTTCCGATTCGGCGCTGTCATCCGTATCGATCCAGAGATTGAACGGCTGCTTCTTCGTGCCGGCGAAAATGCACACTCCCGTGATAGGCTGAGGTGTGTTCATTTTGTAGCGCACGAATGACATGATACCGTCGTACAAGGAGAAATTCGTCGGCTGAAAGTCCACGAGAATCGTCGCAGTTTCACGTGCGGCGGCCGCAGCCATCAACTTTTTGTAATCGTGTTGCGGATTAATCACGTCATCGGCGAGACCGAGATGCTGCCAGTGACGGAAATCTTCGATGAACATTTCGCGTTGATGCCACCAAGGTAAAAGTTGGCCGTAATTACGCTTGTATTCTGAAAACCAGGCTAAGTCTTGCGTCGGGCACCAAATTCCGCGCATTTCCTCACACGCCAGCTTTTCAGCCAACGCCATTTCCCCGTGGTACAATCGCGAGCGTCCATGCTTGGTGAAGTACGCAGAATTTCCACTCATCAACGCATCGACATTGATATTCGTGCCATCCTTCCACACGTACGCGAGCAATCGCCCGTACGCGTCGACCGAGACCTCGCGCGCGCGTTCGATGGAGCCTTCGTTTTTCATCGAAACGTCAAATTCGATATCGACGGGAACATCACCGCATCGACCATCGTTCGCCGCACCAAGACGCTTCTTAAACCACGAAGCAGCGTCGATGCCCGCCGCCGTGACTGGTTTGTACGGTGCCAATTCCTTCTTTTGCTCGTTCGCTTCCTCGGCGTCGACAAACACCATCCGTACCGTCACTTCTTCCCATTCCGCGGTGGAATCCGCGTCGAGCTCTTGTTCGACGGGCATTGGCACAGGAAACTTTTCTGACACCGTTGCGTCGTCCCAACCATCGCGCGTGGCTGAGCGTACTTGTCCACCAGATGGATTGAGCTTCACTTTGAGCGTGCGGCCGTCGACAACCTTGGTGACGAGACATCCGCGAATGTGCGGGCCGTGAAACGTGTGCATGGGTGCGTGTAGTTGCTGTGCTTTGTCGCGACGAAGACGTGCCGCGACGAAGACGTAGATGATGGTCATGATTGGTCCGTTGAATAATCCACCGATGATTGGGATGGGTAGCCCGTGGGCCACGGTGGTGCGGCGGCGCGACGCGCGGCTCTCGGCGAGCGCACGCCTGCTCTCGAGAGCGTGGATGGGCGCGGCGCTGGCCGCGGCGGGCGCGGCGACGACGAGCGTCGAGCGTCGAGCATGCGGGCGCGTCGAGGATAATGGGTGTTGACGTTGTCGGCGTGTGCGCGGTTCTGCGGGTGCGGCGTACGCCGCATGAGCGGCGAGGGACGTCGTAAACATGTTCACGCCGCGTTTTGAAGTCCGCCGAGTACGATACTTGGACATTGCAACGCGACGACGAACGCGCGTCGACGGCTTGATGGTGACATAATTAAAAAAAGCTTGTTTTTCTTCTTTTCGTTCTTGTTTTTAGATCGCGCATTCACCGGCGAATTGCAAATGCAAACGCTGGGCGAGCAAAAAGCTCAAGCACCAGAGCGTGATTTCGCGTCCGCTGTTCATCACCAAACTTACCAATCCCGGTCCCGGGCAAACGCCAGCCAATCCCCAACCCGCGCCGAAGAGCACGGCACCGATGATGAGATCATTATCGACGTACTTGGCGCTGGTTTTGAATTCACGCGCCATGGCTGGGCGCTGAATCTTGAGAATGCCGCGCGCGACGTACGTCGTCGCCACGACGAGCGAAAGCGCGCCACCCATGACAAACGCCAAAGACGGGTCGAACGCTTGCGATGTCACGGCGAGGAAACCCGCGACTTTCGCTGGATTCGTCATGCCGCTAATCACGAGACCGAGACCGAAGAACAGACCCGATACGTGATCGCTCACGACACTGAGCTTCTCGACGAGGCTCGTCACGCCGCCGCCTTGCGCCTTGGCGAGCGCGTACAACGCCCCTTGAATCGCCACACCCGCGGCGAAAACCTTCGAGTATAACACCATGTTCACTTCTGGCGCACGTGCCAAGTTGGAAATCGTCTTTGTCGCCTGTGAAACGTGCAATTCATCGAGCGTACCAGTCGCCGCGACAGTCGCCGCGCCGACAATCATAAAGATGCACGTAAAAAGCATGGAACGAATATTAAACCGACCAATACCGGAAATCCCGTGCCCGCTCGTGCACCCACATCCCACTGCGCGCGCGCGAAACAATCACACAAAACAAAACAACGCTCGTCAGTACTCAACGCGCATCAGCACCACGCGAACGACAATCAACGACGGCGAACGGGACGCTCGCGTACGCACCGCTCGTGCCCAACCCGACGAGCGCGCCCGCGATGATCGCTCTCGGCGCCTCCACCATTGGTGTCGCCGCCTGCGCGCCCAAAATCATTGGTGCCACGTATCCAGCGGCGAATAACCCGAGTAAGAACGCCGCAGTCGATGCCTTTGCCTCCCCGCGCATCGCCGCTTTGGTTTCCCCGCTAATGCCCAAATTCGTCCCCGTGTTCAACTTTTTCGCAATCGTCATCGATCCGAGAATCAACCCTCCGGCCAGGGCGTTGTCCGGGGTGAACATGAGCGCCGTCATCGGTCCGTGGTGCGCGGTGACGCGCGTGGACGCGCGGCGGTGCGCCGTGCGCGCCCGGGAGCTCGCGGCGATGGATGGCTTGGATTGCATCGAGCGACGCGACGTGAGCGCGCGTGCGGACGACGCGCGCGATGCGAATGATGCGTGCGATGCGATGGCGTGCATGGTGCGTTGTGTGTGCGCGCGTGAAGTGCGGTGTCGCTCGGCGGAGGATGACCCGCGCGCGTGGGAGTGCGGAATTGATTGAAATTGTAATTCTGAAGGGGGACACAAAAAAGTTGCGTTCGCTGACGAGGATTGTGATGGGTTGATTGGTTTTTAATGTACACGTGGTTGATATGTGATTGCAAGGCGATGATGAAGTCTAATTCAACGAAAGCGCGCGAGAGAAAATTGCGTGGATCAGGCGCGAATGAGGAGGACGTCTCGAAGGGCGCGAAGGGCGGATGATAGCTCGCCGAAAGCGCCTCGATTTGAGACGGCGATGGGACGCAGCGAGTCAGAGACTCTGTCGATGCACGCGTTTAACACTGAAGCTGATGCACCGTGGTCGGCACAGGCTTTGATTGTTAACGTGGCTTGAATGATGGCGGTGATGAGTTGCGTAACCTTGACCTTGTCTGGATCGTTTTCGCCATCAACGGCGGGCGCGTCGGCTGACATCGCGTCGCCCGCGACGAGCGGCTCTTGCAAGCTCGGATTCAGCGTCGCTGTACTTTCGGCACCCGCGGTTGTGGTGTTTTGAACGTGATAGACGATTCGTCTGGCGCCCATACCCGCGGTGGCGACGATATCCTCGGCGGTAGCCGCGTACATTTCTTCCGAACTTGGCGCTGTCGCGGCTGGCGCAAAGCGAGACAACGCTCTTTGTCCGTCAGCACCCAGAGATTGGCTTTTGATCTTACGCCAGAGCGCCAAAGGCTTATCATTATAGCCTTGTTGCTGGCGCAATCGTAGCAAGCAGGCCTCGAGCTCGGTATTCGAGTCACGAAGGCGAAGCACAATGGCGGCGTATTCACGCTGAAACTTGAGAGCTTCTCCATTCAACTCCGCCGCCTGTCGCACGCGTTCTGGCTTCTTTTTAAACTCTTCCGCTGCGTCATTTTTGTTCGCGAGCGCGTTCACCAACTCTCGTTTACGTTCAAGTGCCTGTTGCGCCTCTGTGAGGAGACGAACGTCAATTTCACGCATTTGTGCCGCCGCCGCGACACCTGAGCTGTACGCCTGCCCGCCTCCGAGCACGGGCATGGGATCATACGATCCTCTAAAGCCAGCAGTGAACGCCTCGTTTTCTATTTGTTCAGCGGTTTCACGTGCGATAAGAGCAGCTTCTTCGGGAGTAACTTCAATAGGCATGACGTCGATGTCGCGCACGAGCTCAACGCCGAGCTCTGGACGAGCAAACTGTACGCGGCACGTCGATCGATCGACAGTCAAAATGCTCCCAATGTACGGCGAATTAAACCGCGGGTGTACGGCTAATACGTTCTGACCAACCTCAAGTGGTATCGAAACGTCAACACCGCACGTCCATGCATCAAGTTTTGCCTGCAACTCAGGAGTCAAAGGCTTGCCACTAAGCTTCAATTCTGTCATTTCCCGAGCGGCGTGTCGGCAATATTCTAAATCAATACGCTCATCACTCAAGAATTTGTTCGACAATCGACGCGTTTTCGGAAGTGTGCGGCGAATCGCCTTCCATTCAGCGCGCGTCGCTACGCGCGTATTCCCTTTCCCTATGCTTTGCAACCATCGCACAAAGCCACTGTCGGCAAACCACGCCTTGTCGGTCCCAGCAGTAAAAAAGTTTGCATTCGCCCAACGTCTAGTTAATGGATTGTGCGTACCAATGAGCAAGCGCGCACGATTATCATTCGCCATGGTCCCCTCCGCTGCTGGCGACGGTGTTTCATTCAAGCGATGGTCTCCGAATAAAGAACTCGCCGCACCCAAGCCATTCGACTCGATTTCTCGAGACAAATGACGTCGAGGACGATTCATCTTGAGCATCTTTTTACCTACTGGCACCTGCGGCGGCCTTAACGTATACTTTTGCATCGGTGGAAGTTGACGCGCCGGCGACGAGTACGAGCCGCGCGGTCGCCCGCTGCCAGGCTTGCGCTTCTTCTTCGGCGTCTCCGCATCCGTAACATCCGCCAGCGTCATCAATCCATCTAAAGCTCCGAAGAGCACATCTTCATCCGCAGTCACTTTTGGCTTGCGTGCCGGACTAGACCCATTCGAAATAGGCGGTAGAGTTTCATCTGGGAACAACGCTCGCGCGCGTTTACGTTTCGGCGTTGCGTTCCCTCCATTTGCCAATTGCGCGATCGAATCCCTCGCATAGTTTCTCCCCGGACTCTGTGCCGCACGCGCAGCTGCTAAATTTATCTGAGGCGAAAGCGACACGAGGACCTCCGCCGCGCGCTCAGAATTATCATACTTACTCGACGGCTTTCTCGGCGTTCGCTTGCCGACGGGCGGCTCGCTCGCGATAACCCCCAGCACGCTCAACACCTTTGCCCCGTGCCCATTCGACTCCTTACCGTTCACACTCAACGAACGTTTCGGTGTCAAACTTCCAGCGCGAGATGAACTCCCATTACGCTCGCCGACATCGTCCCCGTCCCGTCCCGGTCCCGCGCTCGCCAGTCTCCCTAAACTACTCCTCGCGCCCAACCCACCGTCGTACTTTGCCGGCTTCACGCTCACCCGCGCCCCTCGCCGCGCGGGCGACGCGTCACCAGGCGTACGCGAGCGACTCCGCGATCGCCGTCGCGGCGATTCCGTCGTCATGCGCCGAAATATGCCTCAAAACACGCGCACACGCCGCGCCTCGCGCAGCAAATTTCAAATTCCGCAAATTACGAATGCACCCCTCACGCCAGCCCCTTGCGTCGTATCCAGCGGTCCAGCGATCGCTCAAACGCGTAAAACAAATGCGTTGCGTTCGAGAATCGCGCACGGTGGCGCGCCGAACGTCGCCGCGGCGTCGTGTGCGGGCGATGTGTGCCGGCTGCGGGTTTGAAAATCACACGCGGTCCGTTTTGTACTTTTGTGAACCACGTGCGCCGGCGCGCGGACTGGCGGACGGCATTCGTCGACGATGACGCGCGACGACGGCGCAGACGGCGAGGACGATCGCGATGCGATGTTTGCCTCGCGAAGTGGTGCGCAGTTCACGCGCATGGCGATGAGCGACGACTACGGGGGCGATGGAGGTGGTGGAGGTGGTGGCGTCGGCCACGCGCCACAGTCGATGAAATCTGCCGCCGTGAGCGACGTCGAGCGCGAGAACGCGTCGGCGGACGTGCAGATTCTCGGTCTGGGTGATGATGATCACGTGTTTAACTTGCGTACGCTTTGGAAGTTTATGGGGCCGGGGTTTTTGATGTGCATCGCGTACGTGGACCCGGGGAACTTTGAGAGCGACTTGCAGGCGGGGACGTTGTTTGGGTATAAGTTGTTATGGGTGTTGCTATGGGCGACGTGCGCGGGGTGGTACGTGCAGGGGTTGACGATTAGATTGGCGCTCGCGACGGGGTGGGATTTGGCGAGGTGTTTTAGGGATGAGTATCCGGACCCGGTGAGATACGCGTTGTGGATTATGACAGAGTTGGCGATAATCGCAAGCGATGTGCCAGAGGTGATTGGAACGGCGTTGGCGTTGAAATTAATATTTAATATACCGACATGGGTTGGTGTTGTGTTGACGTCGATGTCGACGCTTGTGTTTTTAGGATTGCAGTCGTTTGGGGTGAGGAAATTGGAGGCGTTTATGGCGTCGCTCGTCGGCGTCATGTCGTTGTGCTTTTTAGCCGAGGTGATGTACGTGGACGCACCCGCGGGGCCCGTGGTTGCGGGGATCATTTTGCCGCGCTTACCAGGAAGTAAGGCGCTGTATATCGCCATCTCTCTCGTCGGTGCGGTGGTGATGCCGCACAATTTATTCTTGCACAGCGCGTTGGTGCTCAGTCGCGGATTTAGTCTTGGTGAAAAGAGTTTGAAAATGGCGCTCAAATATAACATTGTCGAGAGCGGCTTGGCGCTTGCGGTATCATTATTCATTAACTTTGCCGTCATCATCGTCGCCGCCGCGAATTTTGCACAGCTTGACGACCCGGCAGAGATGCAAGCCGTGCGCGACAAGCCGTTGCAGTACGCACCGCAAATGTTGAAAGAGGTGCTCGGGCCCGCGGCCAAGGGGTTCTTCGCCGCCGCTCTTCTCGCGTCTGGACAAAGCTCCACAATCACAGGTACATACGCTGGGCAATTTGTCATGGATGGTTTCTTGGAGCTTCGAATCAACCCAGTGCTGCGTTCATTTGTCACGCGCATGTGCGCGATTTTGCCGTCGCTCTCCGTCGTCCTCATTGCTGGCGATGAATACTCTGAGAGTTTGATCGTGATTTCGTCCACGATTTTAGCCATTCAGCTCCCGTATGCGTTGATTCCGCTCATCAAATTTACGTCATCGCCGAACATCATGGGTCCGATGACCATTCCGGACAAGCATTTGAAGTACACGCAACCTCTGGCGGCGTTCATCATCTGCGCCAACGTCATCTTGGTCATCATTACTGTTGCCGAATCAGGGTTGATCACTGGATCCTTTGTCGGTGTATTTTTGGCGCTGTGTGTCACCATGTTAATAGTCGTGTACTTGGGAAGTTTACTCTACTTGGCGCGACGACCGGTGCATCAAAACTTATTGTCGCGCACTGGTCGACGCATGACGCGAGACGTCGACGTTGGTGCCGAGACGAGCGAATGGACGAACGACGGTGACTTGCTTCCCGATCCCGACGCCCCTGCGGTGTATTCATTATAGACATTGCTTCTTATTCTTTTGAATACTTTTAGTACAGTAGAGCAGCGTTTAGCGTTTTTAGACAACAAAAAGCAAAAAGCGCCTCACTCCGCGACATGCGCGCGGCGTCGCAAACTTCATCACCGCCATCGTCTCACCATCGTCATAGTAACACCCGAGCCGCAAGTCGCACCATGTCTGCGCACGCACGAGACGTTACGTTAAACGTGGACGCTCCATACGTGGATGTGCGCCGCTTTGTCGACGCAGGCGACGCTCAAGCCTCCACCGTCGTCATCACAATACCATTGCGCGCCTCGTCGAGACGCCTCGAGCGCGCGCTCGACGAACCCATCGGTAAATCTTTTGACCGTCTTCGAGCCGGCATCGCCAAATCGACAAAGAGCGCGCCAAAGGAGCGCCTTTCAGTGGAGCTCTTCGCGTTGGACGGCTCGCGCGTCGACGACGGGGCGACGCACGTCGACGCCTGGAACGACGACTACGCCCTCGCCGTCGGCGATGAATGGTTCCGCGTGAGGCTCGATGCGCCTGAAATCGCCGGCGTCACCACCGTGGACTGGCCCGTGTGCGGACAACCGCTGCCGGCGTCAGTCGTCGGCGCGACGTTTTGTCTTCGGGACGACGACGTCTCGTACGTTTGGTTCGTCATCGACGACAACGACGGCACCGAGCGCGTGGTGTGCACCAGTCGCATATATACACCGACTTCAGACGTCATCGGGGCAAAATTAGTCGTCGATGCGCGTCCGAGAGGTGGGGAGCCGCGGCGATTCGCGCTGAGCTGTTGCGTACGCGACATTGAACCGCCGCGAAACGACGCGTTGGAGCGTTTAAAACCGTCGACATCTCGTGCCGACGTGCGCGTGATGACGTATAACGTATTGGCAGACGCATATTCGCACACATGGTCGACGATGTATCCGTATTTTGCACCGGATCTCGCGCGGGCGGAATCAAGATTGCAAAAAGTGCTCGAAGATGTGCGCGTCGCCGACGCCGACATCGTCGCGCTGCAAGAAGTGGACAAGAAGTGGTTTGAACTCTTATACGAGCCCGTGCTGAGCGCTCGCGGATACAAAGCGACGTCGTGGTGTGGGAAGAGTGGCCAAACGCAGGAGGGATGCGCGATGTTTGTCAAGCGCTCGATGTTTACGATTGAAGACGAATGCGCCATCAGACTCACAGAGCTCGACGACGAAAAAATCCTTCGATGGCTCGACGAAGACGTCAACGTCGAGCTCAAAACTGCACTCAAGAAAATCACAAGTATCGCGCAACTGGTGAAACTAAAATCCATCGCGAACGGGAAGGAGATTGTCGTCGGGAATACGCATTTGTTTTTCCATCCGGGAGCGATGCACATTCGCATTTTGCAAGCGCACGCGCTGGTGCGCAAGGCTCGGGAATACGGCGCCGGCGCGCCGCTCATTTTATGCGGGGATTTCAATGGTGAACCCGATGATGGGGTGATTCGATATTTACGTTCAGGGGAGATTCGCGCCGATGACGTTGATTTCGTGCGAGGAGCTCTGTTTCGATGGGGCGGGACGTCGTCTCGGGACCGCGCTCGCGATTTATTCTACGTCATGGACGACGGTACGGGGTATGACATCGTCGATCGTAATTTAAAAGTCACTGATGCACAAGGTTTACAAAATCTCGTCGAACGTAGCGTTTGCATGTCGTTGTGTACGAGAACGTTGCGGGAAAAGTATGGCGCCTCGTGCGGGTGCGGTGTCGACGCGTTCACCGAAGAAAATCCCATCATTCGCGTCAAGAAGCATGTCGAGAAAAAGTGCACATTCAAAAACTGTCACACGGTCGCTGCATTTACGCTGCGGCGTGAAGCTGGTTTAAGCCCGGGAACATCGATGGATGACGACGACCACGCCGCGGCGTTGGATGCGTTTCGAGCCATCAAATCCGCCGAAGCCGCTGGATTTGACGCCGTGCGCGACGCCCAAACGGCGCTCACTGACGCCACCATGCGCGACACTCAAACCACAGGCGAAGTCATACCCGTTGGATGCGGCGTATCGCTGACTATTCCTCCAGAATCTCGCATCATTAGCGCTGGTGGATTCCTCGAATGGACGAATTACGTCGGCGGCTTTATTGGCGCGCTCGACTACTGCTGGATTTCGCAACACGCCTTCATCCCGCGGCGCGTCTCGCCGCTGCCAGAGATGCGTGCTGTCCTAGAAAATACCGCATTACCAAACGCGCAGTTTCCGAGCGATCACATCCCAGTCGTAGTCGACATTGATTTTGTCCCGTAGTAGGTAGAGAGCTCTTTTTAATCCATAGTCCGCCGCTCGCAAAGCGCCACTTCGTCGCCGGCGAATCCAACACGCACCCATGGCGCCCGCGCTCGCGCAAAACATCTTCTTACACTCCACTGCGCGCGTCAGCACGGCGTCTACGCGCCGCGGTCGCGTCGTGCGTGCGTCGAGCGCGCGACGGGAGTTATCCACAACCCAGGTCACAGCAGCGCGCGCGAACGCGGCGCTCGCGCGCGACGACAACGCGAGCACCGCCCTCGGACGTCGCGATGCGATCGCAACGATGGCGATGAGTGCCTTGGCGCTCGCGACGCGCGCAAAGGCGGCGAATGCAGAGGAGGTGAGCGGTGCGATCGACGCCGCGATCGACGCACCGGCGGCGGCGGCGCCGGCGCCGACGCCACGCGCGCTCGCCACGCAGCGCGTGGCATCCGAGACGTTGGCGTATGAGTTCACCTACCCTGTTGAGGCTGAAAGCGGTAAGCCCATCAGCTGGGCGGTGAGTCGGGAACGGGATACGTATTCAAGCGCGGAGCCGATGTCGCCCAACGCGAGGCAGCGCATCGTGTACGAGTTGTTGAGCTTTAAAGGCCCGTTGACGACCGTGGTTACGGTGAGTAACACGCCTCCGGCATTAGAAGCAAAGGATAAGAGCGAGTGGACGGCGAGAGAGGTGGCGAACGCGGTGCTTTCGGATAAAGCAACCGGACGCGTGGCGAGCGGCCAACGCGTGAGCTTAGCCGAAGTGGACAACGCGAAAAAGCAAGTCATGGAGAACGGTGACACGCACTATTACTACGAGTACATCTCGCAAGGCTCGCCAAACTTGCGTGAACCTGAAGCGACGACGTTTCGCCATAGCTACGGCGTGACGGTGGAACGTGGAGGATATTTATACACGCTGAGCTCGAGCGCGCCGGAAATTTATTGGGACGAGCTCAGCCGCGGGTTCGACGACTCTGTGAAGAGTTTCCGATTGACCAAGCCCACGCGTAAGTATCGCGAGCCAGGCAACGAAGGGTTGGGGATTTCGTTACCATTCCAGTAAATACCACAATACGCTACGCTACGCTATGCTGCTACGATATTAGATTTTTCAATCGATTCTAGGACATTCTCTTTGTCGCCTTGGGCATCCGTCGTCACGAGCCGACGCGCATTTGAGAAGATGTGTTGCGCTATGCGCCACGCCGCCGAGCGTGCGGCTTGATCGAATCCAACGCTTGACTTTGAGCTCTTTGCGAGCGATTTAAGTACAGCCGCGTTCAAGCGATCCATTTTGTCTGCACCCAATTCCACGATGCGTCTCGGTGTCGTGAACCCGGCGTCGTAAAGCGTCCTCGCCCGCGCGCCCGTCATGCCATCGATGGACATAAGAGGTAACAACTCGCGCCGCGCACCAGCCTGTAATTCGAGCGACATAGTAGATAATAACTCGGCGAGCGATATCCAATTGCATTGTTCACACAATACGCTCGCCATGCCCGCCGTCGACGCCGCGCTCGTTTGTAGGCGCTGAATGTCACCAGTCGTCAAGTTGTCGCAAAACGGCAACCATCGCGCACGAACGTCGGATATTGTCTCCTCTGCACGAAGTACATCAGCGAGGAGCAACGCCGCAGCGAGTCGCTCGTGCCGCGTCATTTGTGCCACAGCGTCTTCTCTGATAGCTGGCGCGATTTGCATTTTGCGAGCAAAGGACTGGGTGACGGCGAGATGCTTTTCGGCAAATTCACGCAGCGCATCGTCGTTGTCGAGCGCGTCGAACCACCGCCGCCAATCCAATCGACGCGCAAAAATGTTGCCCTCGACTGGAGCGACGCAAAAGAACAACAAGTGCGTCTTTGTGGAAAGCTTAATGCCATTTGAGATGGCGTGCTCAAGCTCGAGTCTTAACTCGCGCGCGTGTGCTACTGGGAGCGTACACTTGTAGAATGAATATCCTTCCGGTGAAACATCCCACTCGGTAGCGTCGCTATCGTTCCGTCGTATCACGCGCGCCAATCCTTGACTATGAATCGCCTTGAGAGACTCATCTTTTAACCGCAAGATGTCGTTTCGGTGAGCATCGACTTCTGACGTCCACGCAAACGTATTCATGATTAAACTGAACGTGTCTTTGTGTGAACGAATCGCACCGCATGCGACGCCGTCGAGGAAAAATCTGCGCTGCTCCTGCGTAGACTCTATCGTGGACGCGCGAGCGTCGCATGCAACGCCATGCGGCGCCGGGAAAAGCTGCGACTCGAGCGGCGGCAATTCTCCACACACCCATTCTTTCGCGCGCGAGAATCCTTGCGCGGGGTTATTTTTCGACGACGTTAAAAAGAATGATTCTCCTACGTCACTGTGACCCTTGCGCCCGGCGCGACCAGACATTTGACGGTATTGTGCCATGCTCAAATTCCTGTCATCCGGCCGAATAACTACGCGCCGCGCCGGAAGATTTACGCCAGCCGCGAGCGTGCTGGTGCAGCACAGTGCTAAAATCGCCCCCGATCGAAAGCCTTGCTCAATCACAGACTTTTCTGCGGTCGTCAAACCGGCGTGATGCCACGCCACGCCCGCGCGCACGCAAGAAACTAACGCTGGATTGGGCGCCCCCTCCGCGGCGGCGAATAAATGCTCCGCCGCCGCGTCTCGCATCCCTCGCGCACTCGCGCTCGCATTCGCAATAAACGCCTGCGCCATGCGCCGTGCCAAGTCCTCACACGCGGCTTTCGACGAGCAAAACACCAAAGACGAATGATTTTGAATAAAAACTTCGCCAACCAACCATTCGCAGACATCCGCCTCGGTGCCATTCGGCGCGTCGCTCACCCGCTCGAGCTCGCATCCTCGTTTGACGTACACCCCCGAATGACGACAAACCACATACTCCCTCAGCTCAACTGCACGCGTGTTGCTGACATACAACTCGGCATCCAGCCACTTGGCTAACCGTGATAACGTCTGCGCGCTCGCCGTCGCCGTCATGGCTACGATTTTCGGCCCGCCGCTCGGCGTTCGCCCGCTCACCACAGCGTGCCGAATCTTCGCCAACACCGACTCAAGCGCCGCACCGCGCGCATCCATGCCCACCATGTGCAATTCATCCACAACAACCACGCAAACGCAATCCAAATCGCCGGATTCAAGCATCCGATGCGCGCACGACGACGCCTTTTCAATAGTCACCACCGCGACGCGTTCTCGCCCGCGCAGCGGTGCACCATCGCTCTCGGGTCCCGCGAACCCCTTCACGCGCACGCCGCAATCGTAGAACCGAGCAAGTTCCGTCAGCGACGCCACTTTTTCCCGCACCAGCGCCACGTACGGCAATATAACGAGCGCTTTTGACGTTGGACCTCGTTGGCGCAAGGCATCGAACAGGAGCTCATCGGCGACGCGAGACTTGCCGCCGCCCGTGGGTGCGGTGTACACGAGCGCGCGCGCGCGGCGACCGAGCGCGATGGCGTCTGCTTGCCACGCGTACAGCGGTGGGGGCGCTGGCATGGTTAGCGCGCGCGCATGGGCGCGCGAATGTGTGCGGTCGTGCGACAGCTCAAGATAAAATTTGAAAAAAAAAAGACGACTCGCGACGATGACGACGACGCGTAGGATTGGGCGGTGAGATAGTGATTAAAATCAAACTATGGTCTACGCCGCGAAGGCTCTCTTTCCGGATTCGAGCGTATTGGATAACAACATGCAAATCGTCATTGGACCGACGCCGCCCGGGACCGGGGTGATTTGACTCGCAACCTTTTTCACGTTTTCGAAATCGACGTCACCGACGAGACGGTATCCAGCTTTTTTCGTGGGATCGTCCACGCCGTTAGTGCCGACGTCGATGATGACCGCACCGGGCTTGATCCAATCGCGCTTGACCATTTCAGCGCTTCCGCACGCGGCGACGACGACGTCGGCTTCGCGGCAAATACGTCGCGGATCCTTCGTCTTCGAGTGCACCACGGTGACGGTACAATCAGCCTTCATGAGCAATAACGCCGCAGGCATGCCGACGATGTTCGAACGGCCAACCACGACGGCGTTCTTCCCCGCGAGCTCCACGCCGCTCCGTTTGAGCAGCTCGATGCACCCCTTGGGCGTGCACGGCACAAACAACGGCTCATGTCCCTTCATCGCAAGCTTCCCGATATTCTCCGGATGAAACCCATCGACATCCTTCTCTAAAGAAATCTCCGCCAACACACGTTCTTCATTCATGTGCTTGGGCAACGGCAACTGCACTAAAATCCCGTGACACGCGTCATCCGCGTTGAACCCGCGCACGACATCCAACACCTCCTCTTCCGTCGCCGTCTCCGGTAACTCCTTATGAAAGCTCACGATGCCCACCTCCTCGCACGCCTTACGCTTCATACGCACGTACGTTTGCGAATCCTTGCGCGCACCGACAATCACGACCGCTAATCCAGGCGCGCGTCCATCGTGCGCCTTTTTGAGCGCGTCAACTTCAGCCTTGATCTCCTCGCGAATCGCCGCCGCGATCGCCTTGCCATCGATCAGCGCCGCATCGCCGCGTGGACGCGAATTGTTTATCCCCATCGCGCGCGCGCGTGCGACGAAAACTGCGCCGGACGCGCGTCGAAATGCCGCAGCGCGCGGTTTTGTGGGTACTTTTTGGATAGAGGGGCCTGAGCTCGCGCGTCGCCCTGCGCCATTCATCGCCGCGTCACCGCGCGCGAGAGAGACCGTGATGCACGCGATGCGCGCGACGTCGTCGAGGACATCGCCCGAGGTGCGTGCGTCGAGCGCGCGCGCGATGCGGGGGCATCAGGCGCGCGTGCGGGGCGTGAGCTTTGCGAATGCGCGCGCGACGTCATCGGGTGCAATGCGCGCTCGCGCGTGTGTTACGGCGATTTTCGTGCGCGATGCGCGCGGGAGCGATGCGCGAGTGGGGCAGAGCGATGCGTGGGGGAGAGATGCGCGCATGCGCGGCGCGCTCGTCGCTAGGCGTGGGTTTTTGAGCGATTGGTTGGCGAAGAATGATGACGGTGCGGATGGAAAGAAGAAAAAGGGTAACGTGACGAGCGGCGGGACGTCGGCGAGCGGTCGAGGAAAGACGAAACGTCGCGATCCCGCGCCTGATGGAGGAGGAGGCGCGCGTTTTGGTGGCGAAACGACGGATAACCCGTTCGGGGATTTCACCGAGAGCGATTTGAAGCCGGATTTTGGGTTTAGACGAGACTTGGAGGCGTTGTATAACGTACCGAGCTTGGAGGAGGAACCGCTCGGGGCTGGGTCGTATGGTGTAGTGCGTAAGGTGACGAGTAAAAAGACCGGGGAGGCTTTTGCGTTGAAGACTTTGAAGAAGGCGCCGTGGAAGCAACCACCGGCGACGATGACCGCGGTGAATTATTACCACGGAAAGTTGAAAAACGAAGTCGACGTGATGAGAACCATCGGGTCCTCTTTAAGCGTGGTGTACTTATACGACGCTTTTGAGGATAAGGATTCAATTCATTTATTGATGGAGTTGTGTTCGGGTGGGGAATTGCTCGATCGTATTTCTATGAATGATTCGGAAGAGTATCGCGAGCAAAAGGCGGCTGATTTAGTGAAGAGCGTGTTGCGCACGGCGGTGCAGTGCCACAACCGCGGAATTATTTACCGCGACATCAAACCCGACAACTTTTTGTTTCAAACGGAAGATTTAGACTCTCCATTAAAGGCGACCGATTTTGGCCTGGCTGGGTTGTTGCCGCCGCGTGGTGAAGTCTTAAGTCGACGGTGCGGAACGCCGAGCTACATGGCGCCCGAGGTCATCGACAGGCGTTACACGAGTCAAGCAGATGTGTGGTCCGTTGGTGTCGTAGCTTACCAGTTACTCAGCGGCAGATTACCTTTCGTTGATCGTGTTAACGCGCGACCGAATGCTAAGGAAGTGTTTAGAGCGATTTTGGAGGATGATGTAGACCTCGAATCCGACCCGTGGCCATCCGTGAGCGACGAAGCCAAAGACTTTGTGGCCAAATTACTAGATCGAGACCCTGACGCGCGTCCGACCGCGCGCGCCGCACTACTTCACCCGTGGCTCACGCAGTCCACTGCGACTTGGAAGTCTAAGGCGGCCAAGGGCCAAGATTCGGCATTGAATGGCCAAGTCGTCGCGCGCCTGCAGCGCTTTGCGACGCAAGGCTTGTTGAAACGCTCAGTGTTGCGCCTCATCGCGCGCGAGTTGTTGAACGAAGACGCCGAGGCAATCGAGAGCGTAACGGCACGTAACACGAGCGTTCAAGAACTTAAAGAGCTCTTTGCCAAGCTCGATACGTCCGGTGATAATATGGTAGAGTTGAGCGAGCTTGAAGTTGGCTTGCGAGAAATTGGCTACGACGTCACGGGTAAGGAAAGTAAGCAACTTTTGGGATCTTTGGACACATCTGGTGATGGCTTGATTGATGTCAACGAATTTTTAGCAGCTTTACTCGATTGGGAAAAGTTCGAAAAGACGCAAATGTACCCGCAGTGGGTCGAGCGTGCGTTTCAAATTCTCGACGTCGACGGCAGCGGACAAATTGATGCCGAAGAAGTTGCGCAACTGATTTTTGAGGAAAGTGCCGAAGAAAATAGCAGCGTACGCGCCTCCATTGTCAAAGCATGCATCAGTGAAGCCGACGTTGATGGTAACGGCAAAATCGACAAGGATGAATTCGCGAGTCTGCTCCAAGCCGATCCAATGGATGACTTGGACCAATACGACTCGCGCGAGTATCAAAAAATGTAAGCACGTCTCTCCTGTACAAGTCCGCATTGATTGAATTTGATTGATAAACACAGCATTTGTATAATTATAATTACTACATATTTCACACTATCAAAACTACAGACTTAACGACGCGCCGAGTTCACCGAGGTTACCGCCGCCGCTAACACGCCATCTTTTTCAAAAGCTTCAAACGATTTCGCGTGCGCCTTTCGGTACTCCTCCCACGAAAAATTACTCATACCCGTGCGTTCTTCGCGACCGAGCGCCAACGTCAGTACCGCACGAAACCCATACGTTGCCAGCATGAACGCCGTGGTAGCGTTAACGTCGCGCGCGTCCCCGCCCTCGACACCGGCGAACGCCGAAACAAAGCTCGGCAACGCCAACGGCAAACGCACACCACCTTTGGTATACACCAACCGCACGAAAATCAACCCAAGGAGAAATATACCCCAGAACGCTCTATTTGTCGCCTGCACGTACGCCGATTTGCGCTTCGCCGCGTCGCGGAGACCGGCTTGCGCTTGTTCTAAACGCGCGCTCTTGCGGTCGCCTTTTTGAACCACGGCTTCCGCGGCGTCGTGGACGCGTTTCCGCGCGCGCTCGACCGCGGCGGTGAGAAATTCGTGCTCATCAGTGGCGTAGATGTATTTCGTCTCGGCGATTTCGGCGGCGCACATCGTGCCTGCGGCGGCGGCGAGAAGGACAAACATGTGAGCTGTTGTGTGAAACTCGAGCGTCGCGTTATGAGGCGACGGGCTTCGTCGACGCCGAACTCACAAAGTCCATGAACGACAATAGCTTGGTGCGCGTGTGAATGTGTATGTGTATACATGCATGTGTATGTGAGCGCGTTTGTGTTAAGACGTGTAGAACTTTAATCATTCACAACGCTATTGGAACTAATCCCCCGAAATCTCTCTTTACGCCGTGAGCAAGCACGCGCCGCCAACCTCCTTGATCTTCTTCTCGGCAAGCTTACTAATGTATCGGCACTTCACCACAACAGGTTGGGCCGGAAGCTGACCCTTACCGAGGAGCTTGAAGATGCCGTGCTCGGTCAAGTCAATCACGGGCGCCTTGGACGTGTCCTTGGCGCACGCTTCGCGCTTCTCCTCGCCAACCAAAGTCCAGAGCTTGTCGCAGTTAATCGTCGGGCAGTGGTAGTGGTTCTTCAACTTGTGGAAGTGACGCATACCAACCTTACCGAAGTAACCAGGGTGATACTTATCCATCATAATACGGTGGTGGTGTTGACCACCAGCCATACCGCGACCAGACGGGTGTTTTCTGTGCTTGCCGATACGACCGTGACCGGCGGACACGTGACCGCGCTTCTTACGATTCTTGTGTAACTACAAAACGAGCGCAAAACACGAAAGTGAGCGAAGCGTCAGTCAACGAGATCATCAAACACACACCACGCACGCGCCACACTCGAGGCGCGCGCGGATACCACCACAAAACGCGCAGAGCCGCGCGACGCGCGCGCGGGGTCAAACGCGCGCGGGTGATCGAGAAACCCTAGGCTTCATCCACATCTTCCCCGCACGCGCGTCGCACGACGGCGCACAGCGCCATCCCTCGCGCGCATCGCTTGCAAACATTCTTCATGCATCGTTCCGCGCGCACGCCCACGCGTGATCGCCCTCGCGTACGCCGTGCGCGCGCGAACGTGCCAGCGATCGAAGCCCTACGCGCATCCACACGCCGGTCGCATCCGCGCATCACGCGACCGGTCGACCGCGCCGCCGCGCGCGAACGACGCGGCGAACGACGCGTAATGTCCTCGTCGTCATCGCGAGCGATTGTTGCTAGGTGTACGTACTCTCGTCGGCATTGTTGCGTGGCTTGAAAAGACGGATGGCGCGCGCGACATCCGTGTGGTGATGGTTTTCCGGCGCTAAACCCTAATGTGGAGCGCATTAGGGTTTAGATATGCACGCATTTCCATCACAGGTGACCACATGTATCGTACTTTGTACGCATATGTACGAATAGAGCATGTACACGGGGTGTCCGGTTTTACTTTGATAAGTTATTTTCACCTTGACTATATAACACGTCCCCACGCGCCGACGGCGCGGTCGCGCGCGTCGCCACACCCCGACTCCCGACGAATGTTCGCGCGGTTCGTCCGTCGCAACGCCGCGCGCGGTGCCGAACGCGCGGTGACGAGCGCCACGGCCCCCGTGGCGCACGCGCGCGGCGGTGCGGGCGCGTCAGCGGCGCGCGACGACGCGCCGCGCGCGAGAGAGAGAGGTTTGCGCACGTTGGCGCAGCGCGGGTGTGTCGCGCCCGCGACCGCGCGCCAGGACGATGCGGTCGCGTGTGCGCGCGACGCGACGCTCCTGCGATGTTCGCCTGTGATGTACGACGCGCGACGCGGGTGGAAGAAGGCGCATAGGCGCGTGGAGGTGATTTTAACGACACCGATCGATGGGTTGGGGGACGCCGACGAGACGGTGTCGGTGCGGCCCGGTCGGGCGCGGAATCATCTTGTTCCGGGGAAGTTAGCGACGTATGTGAATGCTGAGAAGTTGGAGAGGGCGAATGCTCGGCGTAAGGCGCGCGAAGCGGCGGAGATGAGCGAGGATGGTGAGGGGGAGGCGAGCGGTCGCGGCGAGGACGCCGACGTCGCGAGGGAGCGCAAGGTACGTTTCTTGAGCGCGTCTTGAGCGCGTGCGCCGTGTGCGCGCATAGGATGGTGTGAGGATGAAGAAATGCTCGACCGTGAGTTGCGATGATGACAGGAACCTTTCTACGGACTAGAGTTTCTGAATGACTTTCGGGTCGTAATGTGTTTACACAACGTGTTCCCTTGGCTGTCTGAGCAAGAAAAACACGCGACGAGCATTTCTCTTTATACGCACTCTTCGCGCACACTCGCTGCGATTCAACGCTATGATGAATGATTTCGCATATTTTTCTTCTGAAAGATAACGACTTTCGGGTCGACCGTGTGGTAACCACGACGATCTTGGCTGTGGAACTGAGTGTTGACTCTCGCGTCGCGTTGACGACGGCTGCCGCGCGTCGTTCTCGCCCTCATACTCACCCGCGATGTCCTTCCATTCTTACGCGAACAGGCGGGAGAATTAGTGATAAAAATGCTCACAAGCGATCCTCCGATCGTGTTTAAGAGAATCCTCGATAAAAAGACGGGCAAACCCCGACTGGCGGTGACTAGAGAAAACATCGTCGAACAGGTGCGCGTCGCTCCGTCCTCTGTCGTTTCGCAGCCGTCGCGAGTGATGAGACATTGTCACCTGATAGCATCGCGCCTCTGTCTGAATGGACGGATTCATGCCAATAACCCGTGAGGAGACTTTATATTCTGACGCGACACGCACGAGAAACAATGTGTTTCCTTCTCCATTCGTCGAGAAACCGCAAGACTCACCGCTCGCGTCGTCGCCTCCGCCCTCGCACAGGTCGCGCGTCAAAAAAATTTAGCACTATCCCCAGCCTCGCTCGTGCTCAGCGACGCGCTCACGGAATACGGCGAGTATGAAATTCCGCTCTGGATCAAGGGCTACCCTCGGGGCTCGCACGTGCTTCCAGTCACGCTTAGAAAAAAGTTGTAACACCACCGCACCAGACACGCGTACTCAACCACCAATAAACCCTAATTAGGGTTTAGAAAACACCACGAGCCCGCGCGCCCCCCATCGCCTCGGCCTCTTTCAGCGACGCACCGCGCGATCCCACTAGCGCAATGGGCAAAAGAAAAGCCAAACGCCGCTCCAACTCCGTCTTAAAGACGACGTCGTACTACTCGCGATACCAAGTCAAGTTCGCGCGACGACGTGCGGGTACGTGCGCCCATCGCCTGTGCTTGTCGCGATCCGAAGCCCTAGCCGCGCGCCCGATGGCATCCCTGCGCGTCGCCGCGTCGCGCGCGACGACGCCATCGCGTGCGCGCGCGCACGGATGCACGCACGAACGCCATTCGTGTCATCCAACGCGCGCGTCGCGCGCGTCGCGCACGCGGCATCGCGCGCACGCAGGGACAAACACGCGCGCGAACGTTCGCGCGCGCGCAGCCGAAAACCCTTCGCGCCCGATCGCGATTCGTGCGGTTCGACGCCGCGTCGCCGGCGACGACGCGTCGTCCGCGGCGAGGCGACGCGATGCACACAAGCTTAATACTAACCTCTGTCTTTTCTGTGTGTTTGTGTCGCGATGCAGGTAAAACCGACTACCAGGCGCGTCAAGGCTTGATCACGCAAGACAAGAACAAGTACAACTCGCCAAAGTACCGCTTCGTGGTGCGCTTTACCAATCGGGATGTGATTTGCCAAGTGATTTACGCCACGCTCGCGGGTGATGTGTGCATCGCTGCGGCGTACTCGCATGAACTCCCGAAGTACGGTATGAAGGCTGGTTTGACCAACTACGCGGCGGCGTACTCCACGGGTTTGTTGTGCGCGCGACGCTTGTTGACAAAGTACGACCTCGCGGAGACGTACGAGGGCAAGACGGAGGAACTCGGCGAGGATTACCACGTGGAGCACGAGGATGAGGACAAGCCGCGCCCGTTCAAGTGCTTCTTGGATACTGGTTTGGTTCGCACGAGCACTGGTGCTCGCGTTTTTGGCGCGCTCAAGGGTGCCGTCGACGGTGGTTTGGACATCCCGCACAACGAAAAGCGCTTCGCCGGCTACGATCTTCAAGACAAATCGCACGACGCCGATACCCTCGAACGATACATCAAGGGTGGTGTCGTCGCGGAATACGCCGAAGAGATGCAAGAGGAAGAGCCCGAAAAGTACGAGCAACATTTTGCCAAGTACTTGGCGGAAGACTTTGACCCGACGGAACTCGAAGACGTCATGGAGGACGTTCACGAGGCCATTCGCGAAGACCCGACCTTCACGAAGAAGGATCGCGTCAAGCCCGCCGATGCTGGCCGCCTCTTCAAGCTCCCCAAGCTTTCCTACGAAGAGAAGAAGGCCAACCTCAAGGCGAAGCTCGAGGCGTTGCGCGCCGCCGCGTAAGCGACGACGACGACGACGTTTTTGCATTGATTGGATGGACTTATCAGGTGAGACGTTTCTTTAGACGTTAGACGAACAACAATGGCTTTGCGAGTGTAAGCAAAATCGAATTATCATAAAAGATTGCGTGCCCCATAAACACGCACACGCGCGCAACATTACACGCACGCACTCGACACTCGCGTTCAGTATTCATCTATCTACGCTTGTTACAAACTCTAAGGGCGACTAGTTAAATTAAACCCGCCAGCGCGCTCGCGACTTCGGACTCCGCTCGGGCGCGGCGCGACTGTTCGGCATACTCACGCTCGATGGAAAATCCTTCATCACCCGCATAGACCCCACGCGCGTGAAGCGCGTGAATGTCTTTTAATACTGCTTGCACGCGATCGCGTTCGGCGACTCGTTCGGCAATGGCGTCGTGTCGGCGTCGGAGCAACGCGGTTTGCTCTTGCGCGCGTTCTCGCGCCAACGCGCTCACAAACTCATTCGCCGACGTGTCAGCGTGCACGCGCGGCACGGTACCTAATTTCGCCTCTGGGACTTCTGCGGCGAGTAAGTCTTCTACTTTGATGTCTTCAGACTTGGAATGCTTTGAGGACGATTTTGGCTTGGCTGATTTGAGCGGGACGTCTTCGGGGGGGGTTGCGGTAACCCAAGAAGGGAGCTCGTCGAGCGATTTCTTCTTCGATGATGACGACGTGGCCGTCGCATCTTCATCGTAATCTTCATCGTCGTAATCTTTATCGCCTAATTTACCCGAGGAAGACTCGTGCTTGGTGTGGCTATGCGACGAAGGCTTCGAAGACGTCGACGGCGGCATCGACATCTTGTACGTCCCCGACGACTTGTGCGTTGAAGACTTTGAAGACGATTTGATCTTCACCTCTGGCACCAACACCCCACTCGCGTGGTAGCAATTTAACAAAGGTTGCGACGCCGCGGACGACGTTGGACCGACGATTTCGCCCTCTTCGTTCAACACGTTGTGCGTACACAAGTCATCGACGATCCAGGTATCGAAATACCCCGCCCCCTTGAGCGCGGCGTATTTGAAAACCTTGTCCGGAAAGTCACGGGAAATGATGTACGTACTCAAGCCCGTGCGTCCGGGATCGCGCCACGTCGTCATTTGCACGGTGTTACCCTTGTAATCGGGAAATTGATCAACCACGTGCGCACCCGTGGAGTTGGAGTAGGCGTTGAGCAATATGACGTCAAAATCCGTCGGCGCGTGATCGACGATGGCTCCAAACGACGTCACCGGTACTGCCAACTTGACTGGATCCAATCCATCGGTATCAACGATGATTGTCGCTTCATTACCCGCATCTTTCGCGAGTTGCCACTGATAAAAGTGCCCAAAGAGCAAGCCAACGTGACGCTCGAGCGGCGCCCACGCGCCGGCAATTTTCCCATCCAAGTCGCGCGAATTCGGCGCTTCAATCCAATCCAATCCCTTGAGCAAGGTAAAATCAGGATGCAGGTAGTCCCCACCTAAGTTTTTAAACACGCTCTTCAACGCATACACAGTGCGATCCAACCCTTCGGGCCACACCTTGGGATCCACGCCCGCGGCGATCTTCACATTTTGAGACACCAACTCGACGTCGTGCGACGTCAACAACTTGCTCAACGTCACCTTCAACGACGCACGGTCTTCGACATCTCTTGGACGCGCGATGAGATGCATCGGCGTATGCCACGTATCCTTCGGCAAGTCCGCCGCACCTAGAGCGCCAGATAAGTCACCGTCGTCACCATTCGCCGCGGCGTTTTCAAGCTCCTCCTGGCGCACCGCCTCCACCGCGTGCGCGATCGAATCCGCAAACTCCTTCTTCGAATACCCCGCCAAGTTCGGGTCCCCAGATGTCATACTCGCACTCGGCACCGGCGTACTCGCAGTGCTTCGCCCGCGAAGCATGTGCGCCGCGCCAAACGCCGCGCCGCACGCGCACGCGACCACCGTCGCGCTCCCCGCCAACGCAATCAACCTCCGCGCGCGCGCGCCACCCCACCCCGCGCCACCGTCGTCATCGCCGCCACCAACGCCGTCGTCACACTCATCATCATCATCACCACAATCATCGCCGCTCCCATCGACATCGCTCGTCGCCCCGTGCCTCGCGCGTCGTCGACCGTCGTGGACCGCCCCAACACCCGCACGTCTCGATCGCGCATCCGCGGTCCGCCCTGACCGCGTGCGTCCGGCGCGCCCTTCCTCCGCATCGCTCTCCGCGCGAGAGAGCAGGCGTTCGCGTTCGTCTGCCATCGCGGCGCGCGCGCAGGGGGCTCGCGTCGAGGCGCCGCGCGTCGTCGTGTGCGGCGCGGCATCCACTCGGGTTTGGTGTTGAACACAGTCCTCAGCGTGGGGTGCGTTGACCAATCATGACCAGGATATCGGGTGGTATGTATGGGTAAACAGTATAGCATGTGAAACGTCTCTTGGCGTCCAACAGATTGCGCGCGGACGTCGTCATTGCGCGACGCGTCGACGACGACGACGACGACGACGACGACGACGACGCGCGCGCTCGGCTCGCGAACACACGCAACGCAACGTCCATGCGCGCTGGGGCGACGACGCGCGCGGCGACCGCGGCGGCGGAGGCGACGACGCGCGCGAAGAAGAAGACAAAAGTGAGCACCACGCCGTCCGAGACGACGCCCGCGACGACGACGATGAACGACGACGATGCGCCGGCGCCGTGCGAGTATACCACACGCAAGACGGGCGGCGTGGCGTGTGGTTGTTTGTACAAGGCGATCGCTGCCGCGCATGCGAATTGCTGCGAACGATTGTACCGCGAACGCGAGGCGAGTCATCGAGCGAACGCGAACGCGGCGCCGAGTTGGCACCATCCTTCGACGCTTAAGGACTGGAATCGAAATGTTCTACGAGCAGAGTGCGATGATTTTACAAAGATTATCAAGGTTATGGAATGGCTCAAGTCACGGGATGCGTATCACCCGGTGGAGATAATGGAGGAGGCGGTGAAAGTTTATAACGTGGAGTGCGTGACGTGGCTGTTTGGCGATCGAGGCGCCGAATTTTGGAAGACGCATCCGGTGTTGTCGACGACGACGATTTTGAGAAGAATGTGCCAGACGTATTCGTATACGATTAATGATGAGAAGGTGTTAGATCTGTTTCGGTTTTTGAAGGCGCAAGGGGCTAATGTGGATTCTGGGTTGATGGATTTGGCGTTTACGGGACACCCGCGCAGTCGATGCGTGATCGAGTTTTGCCATGAGTGCGGGTTGTTGACGAATATCGAGCAGTATCGATTGTTGGACGCCGCTCGACACGCAACGCTGGATGTCGTGCGATACTTGAAAGAACATTGCGCGGTGGAGTTCAATCAATCTCATGTTGAAGCGGGTATTTCTGCGCTGAGAGTCGAGACGGTGAAGTATTTGATCGACTCGGGCGTGTACGCAAACATCGACGCCTTGGTCGCTGAACTCGCATCGACGATGGAACAAGAAGAGACGCTCGATTGGCAAGACGAAGACCCGCATGAAGTTCGAAGTCTTCACGATCAGCTGCGCGCATTCTTCCGCGAGAAGCTGGGGATTACTCCTGAAAAGGATCGACTTCGCTTGCGCGCCATTCTCTCGTGCGTCGACTCGTGTCGAGAAACCATGCAAAGTGCCGAATATCTCGACATTTGCCAATACTTGAAGCGTCTTCACAGAGAAGCTGGGAAATTATAGATAGATGCCGCGCATAGCTCGCTTCGTCACCACGTGACTCCGCGCGATACGATAAGAATTGATGTCTACATACCACATGTCTACATACGCAAATGGTTTTCAAACGCTGGCTCAACCGTCTGTCCCGTGGTCACTTCTCGCCTGCGAAACACACGAGTGCGCGCGCGCGCACCGGCGCGACACGCCGCGACAACGCCTCGGGATATGAACCGTGAAGTCTTCGCGCTCCCGCCGTTGCGTTGCGAGCTCGCGCAGGCACGAGACGTGCTGAGCGCGCTCTTGCACACCATCATCTTCACCCGCGCGCTTGGATGTTTGACCCCGAAAGAAGAGCGCTGTGAACGTCTGGATGTCTTCTACGTCACGTGCGGAGATGCAAAAGTAGACAGTAAGATTTCGGAGAAGATTAATACCTTGGTGCAGTGGGCACTGAAGACGCCACACGCGCAAGAGGCTGACGTGTGCGTGAGCTTTTACGACCGCAAGGAGAAACAACGGGGCGGTATTAGCGGGGTACTGAGCGGACGACGGGAGGAACGCGCGTATTGGGAGCAATGGCGCATCGGTCTCGAGATATTCAACGGCGAGGAGTGCGAAGAGGAAGAGCGCGCGCGACGAGCGGAGGCACTGCGCGACCAAGTCGTCGGGACGCAGCAGCACATTTTAGGCTTGGTCAACGAAATGAAAGGGCATTTACCAGCGGTCACCACGTCGGACGTGGTGTGTTTTCCGTTTGAAATATCAGTTCCTATCGCGCACGAAGATTCGCCAGGAAGTTTCGGGAGAGACATGTTGAAACGACTGGCGAGCTTGTCGTCGACGCCGCCCACCATGATTTGATTTGACGATTGACGATGTACCACTAATTTGTAAAACCACGACTACTACTACTTCTATGGCTACTGCTATGCACCGAAATCGCTGTGACTAGAAACAATACACACACACACGCTATCGTCCACCGGCGCGTCGCATTTTCCATCGCATAAAATCGTCTCGCGTTCGAGCTTCCTCCTCCGCCGACAACTCCCCGCGCATCGCTGCGTCCATCCTCGCCCTCAACTCCCCTTCATCCGTTTCATCCTTCACAATCTGCAAAGGACTCCATGCTGGAAACTGAAAGTCTCCAGTCTCGCCATCCGTCGCCCTCTCGCTCGCATCCAACAACATCCGCGTCGCGGCGCTCGCCGCGAACCCAACCACCGTTCCGCTCGCCGCCGCCGCTCGTCCTCCTCTATACATCGCCATCATCCCGCCCCCGGTCACCGCCCCAGCCATCGCCGTCGTCAACACATCATCGCAACCGCGCGACTTGGTAAACAACGACCGCGCGGTTTCAAACGTCCCACCCACGAGCGCAAAGTTCATGCACGTATTCAACATGTACGTCGGCGTCACCGACGCCGGACGACCGCGCGCGAACGACAACCCGGCACCGACGAACAGGCCCGCGAGCGCAGCGTTCGCGGTCACCGTCGCGATCGATTCCACCGCCGCGTAGTCCACGTCGATCGGCGAAGACATGATGAGCGAGGTGCACAAAAAGCGTCACACTGTGCCGACGCCGACGATGCTGTCGCGCACGTGGACGACGTCGACTGCGGTGAAGCCGCGGCCCAAGGCGATGGGCGATGCGTCTCGTCGGTGCGCGACGGTGCGCGCGGGCGCGGGCGCGCGCGTGGGCGTCGGTGCGGCGCGCGCGCGCGTCCCAGCGCGAATGCGAGGAATATTCAGTGATGCTGACGCGCGATATCAACGCTGTGACGCGCGTTCTATGGGCGCGCGAGCGCCGAGACGCGGCGTGGTGACGCGATCGAATGCGCAGGGTGGTGTGGGGGTGACGAAACGCCGACGGGTGGCGATTTTCGTGGAACCAAGTCCGTTTAGTCACGTGAGCGGGATGAAGAATCGCTTTCTGCGGTTGATTGAAAACTTGCGCGATATGGGTGATGATGTGGTTGTGATTACGCCAGATCGCAACCCGCCTGAAGAGTATTATGGGGCTAAAGTCATTGGCTTGCGCGGGTTCGTGCTGCCGTTTTACGGCACGGACACGCTGTTGCTTTCTTTTGGGTTTGACGGGCGCATCGCCAAGGAGTTTAGAGAAAACAAGCCGGATTTAGTGCACTGCGCGGTGCCCGGAGGGATGATTAACGGCGCGATGTGGTACTGTAAGACGATGAATATTCCCCTCGTGGAGTCGTATCACACGCACATTCCGCATTATATTCCCAGGTACACGTGGGCGGGTCTGGTGAAGCCGATGTGGGACTTTATTCGTTTTTGGAACAAACAAGCGTCTACAATGTTGGTGACGTCAAGCATCATGGAAGAAGAACTTCGTTCGATGGGATGTACAAATTTGCAAGTTTGGCAGAAAGGTGTGGACACGGTGGCTTTCAACCCGAGATTCAAGAGCGAAGAAATGAAAAAGCGGTTAAGCGGCGGACGCGACGGTCCAGTCATCGGGTGCGTCGGTCGTTTGGGCGCCGAAAAGAACTTGTATGCGTTGAAGACTATTTTAGAAAAGTGCCCTGGAGTGAATTTGGCAATCATTGGTGACGGTCCCGAGCGTGCGGCGCTCGAAAAGCATTTTGCAGGCACGAACACAGTGTTTACTGGAATGATTACAGGCGACGACTTGGCCGCCGCATACGCGTCGCTCGACATCTTCATCATGCCTAGTGAAAGCGAAACACTTGGTTTTGTCGTCATGGAGTCCATGGCGTCGGGCGTACCCGTCGTCGCGGTTGCGGCTGGTGGTTTGTTGGACATTCTGACCAACCCAGGTGAAATCGGTTTGCTCTATCCGAGCGGCGATTACGACAAGGCGGCTGAGCACATTCGATTTTTGCTCGAAAATGAAGCCGAGCGTCAGCGCATGGGAGAAGCCAGTCGCCAAGACGTCGAGAAATGGGGTTGGATGTCATCCAACCAAAAGTTGCGCGAGACTCAGTACGACAAGGCGTTGGCTCGCTTCTTCAGGTTGCAAAGTCTCCAAAAAGTCTCCAAAGCGATTGGCGTTCGACGACGCATTGCGAAAACGTTAGATGTTTTGGTATCTGGTCAATACGTTTTGTCGGTTGCAGTGTTCGCTGCTGCCGTGTGTGCGCTCCTTTTCACTCGACAACCCGTAGTGGCGGCGGCAAAAGTGAAGGCTGCTTTCGGCGCTTCGACCTGGCTTCAAGCTAGCGAGGCGGCGTTGAACGCCACTGGACCCGTACTTGCGCCAATCATTCTTACGGCGATGACCACGGCTGCGGCGATTATTCCATTCGTTCCCACGCAGCCTTTGTTCATCATGGCTGGCTTATTTTTTGGCCCGACGTACGGCGCCGTCATCGGACTCACGGCGGCACTTCTGGCGACAGCAATCGCCGCCTCTGCCACCCGTGTGCGTGGATACTCGCAGGTGAGCTCCAACGTTGCTCAAGCTGGTAAAGTAGGCGCGCCTGCTCGGCGGTTGTTGCGCGCGCAGTTGAAAAAGGTGAACCGCGCGCTCAACGGAGAAGGCGACGCCTTCATGCAAGGCTTGAAAGTCGCCCTCATGCGCCTGCTCCCTCATGCTCCATTCACGGTGACCAACTACCTCTTAGGCCTCACCCATGTACCATTAAGCGCCATTACCGCTGGTACCACTATCGGTATGGCGCCTTGGGTGGTCTTCTATGCCCTCATTGGCGCCAACGGCAGAGGCGTGCTTGAATCCGGCGCTCGCGTCAGCGATGTCGCCGCCTCCCTTCTCAAAGGATTCCACATCCCCAGTCTCCTCACCACCACAGAGATTACTCTCGTCGCCCTGTGTAGTTTGCTTCTATTGCTTCGTCCGGCTTCGCCCGCCGAGCCGCTCGTCGCGGCGCGCGCATAGACCCGTTGTCTTTCTGTGCCAATACACGACACAAAAATCATGAACCCAAAGCACGACGCGCCACAACGCACCACGCGCGCGCGTGCCCGCCCGCTCGTCGCGCATCGCACTTGGAGCGCTCACGCGCGCGCGCTCACGCCGCGACGTTCCCCACGCGCTCACGATCGCCCGAGAGACTCGTCGTCAATAAAGTGCACCGTCTCGGGACAGAGCCCCTATGTCGCGAGCTACCGCGCCCGTGCGCGCGCCACACGCCTTCATCCGCGCGAAAGCGCGCGTGACGCAGAGAAAATATTCGCTCTCATCGACGGCCGCGCGTGCATCAAAGTTTCCGGCGGTGAGCTTTGATGGGCTCACGCCCGAAGAGAAGGCGAGTAAGGCGCTGGTCAACCTCTTCACCATGGCCGCGACGCGCGTCATTTTGGACCAGATGTCTGGCACGAGGCATCGCAGTCCGATGTTTAATAAGATTGTGGACTACCTGCAAGAGCATCCGCTTCGCAACGGCAACGAATGGCTGGCGCAGTTGATGGCGCATGAGGAATTAGACTATAGACTCGTGGCGGTGCGAATCATCGAAACCCGAAAAGCGCTCGCCGACACCGAGTTTGATTACGAGCACATGCAAGAGGCGGCGTTGAAAGGGATCACGGAGGAGAATTTAGAGTTGAGTCGGGAATATTTATCGTGTTCGCTCGACGCGGATGAACATGTGGATGATCTACATGTGTAAACAACCCCTGGGTCGACTGACGACTGAGAGAACCAGAGAGACCGCTGAAACCACCATTGATTTATACCCTTTATTGTTAGCGCGCGATGCATGAAATATTTATTCATACACATTCTTTTGTTCGCGTCGCCGCTCAGGCGGAACGATGACGACGATAGCGCGGCATAGCTTTCCAAAGTTGACGCCCACGCGAAAGCGCGCGGCGTTCAACCGACACCTCAAACCGCGGCTCGTCGCGATGCCCTCGGCATCGGACATCGCCCGCGGATTTCGCATCGCAACCTCCTCAGATGGTTTCCCATCGTCCTCCGTCGTTCGCTTCGCGTCGCGAACCGCACACGCCCCACCGCTGCTCGCGGCGCGCGTCGCGGTGAGCTCCACTCGAGCCGTGCTGAGCGAGCTCAAACACGCCTCGGTGCCGCTCGCGCAGTTTGCATCCTTCACCACGCGCATAGTATGGCTCAGACGTGCGCGGCGCCGGCGTGGACCGCTCGTAGCGGCGATTGTGGCGGCGACGAGCGCGATAATACACGCCCAACGCAGCGCGGGGACTGGATTCAGACGCTTTGGCGTCGCTCGGCTAGCTGAACTCTTGGCGAGCGCCAAGCCCCTGCCGCTCATCACCGGTCGCACAGCGCTAGTCATCGCCGCCGCGGCGCCGTATAAATGCTTTGTGCGCAAGTTTGCAAAGCTCGCGGCGAGAGTGTGTAAAATTCCAGCGGTGCGCGTAAAGTTGCAACGGCACGCGAAACGGTTGGGAAAATTACTTGCAAAGAATAAAGTGCGCACAGAAGTGAGCTCGTATAGATTAGCGGTGAACGAGGCGTGGGAAGTGCTCGAAGAGGCGCTACCAAGGGACGTATTGGTGGCGATGAGGCACGCGGAGGGGCAATTGGCGACGATTGCGCGATTTACGGGGGTGAAGAGCCGACGAAGACGCGGCACATCGAGCAGGGAAGGAGGGAATGATGTGAGCGATGGAAGCGGGAGTGATAATGATAGCGACGATGATGTGTCAACGACAGGGCTTGCGGCGAGTTATGAGCGTCAAGCGGAGCATCGACGGTTGATTACGCGTCCAGTGGGATGGATGAAGGGCGGCGTGCAGCGGTTGCAACGGTTACCTGCTGTGGTGTATGAAAGCGTTGTAGCCACGGATACTGGACACGGTGCCGTGCTCGTGCTTCCGCCGGAATTTGAAATTCACGCGTTGAAGAATAAAATTTCTCCGGCGGCGCGCACGAAATTTACGGATACGCAGTTATCGGCGTTTATTTTGCAGTATAGGAATATTTCTGCCGCCGCACTCGCCGTGGAGCGCTCGTTGCAGTGGCGTAAAAGGTACAAGTTTTTGAACGAAACCAACCTGAAAAAGTTCTCAAACGTTGCATTCATTCATGGTCCGCGACAAACTTGGAGTGGAGGCTATCAACTTGTATTGAGACTTCGAGACGCTATGGATGCGGTCGGTGTGGAGGGATTGGATGAAGTCGTCGCGGCGGTGATGACGCAAGCCGAACAGCAATGGATCGCGTTGAAAAATTCCCATGGCGCCATGCGTGGACGATTAGTCGCATTAGTGGACTGTTCAGGCATAGATTTGACGTCGTTTCCGATATCTCTCGTCGCCACAACACTGGTGACACTAGATGCCAACTACCCACAGCTGGCGTGCGAAGTACACGTCATCAACGTGTGGTGGTTGATGCGCCGCGCACTTCAGATTCTCCTCGAAGTCGTCAGCAGCAACACGAAAGGAAGAGTGAAGATTTATCAAGCCGACTTTGATGGCATCGAAAAGCTTCACGAAAAGTTTTCACCGCACATTTTACCTCGATGCATCGTTGGTGGGAAATGTCATTGCCACCGATGCAAGACACAGGCATTTGCCGTGCGACCATCCGCGAGAGCACTAGCGGGATCTTGGCGCGGTTTAACCTGGCAACAAATGTCTGGGTCTCAGCGTCGACAGTATTTGCGCCACTTAGCGGTGTACTCTATCGCGCTCGTGGTGTTTTATCCCATGTTTTACTTCCGCATGACTGTGCATCCAGTCATGGCGACGACGTTGGCCATGATGCGCCGGTGGGGCTTCCGACGACGCTTTGGCGCGATGCTGTTCGTCTCCCTAGTCCTCGCTGGATTCACATGGCAGTTCGTGCAGACCACGGGTTTTGGAGAAGTCCAGCTCAACTGGGCACACGATCGACTGATATGGGTGCAAGGCGTGTTGAATGCCACAATGGCGTATGTGCTCGATAAACGCGCATTCGAGCTCGTGCAAGCATCGCGCGGTGTAGAGTAGTAATGTAACGATAATCCATCTTTTGTTGTATGTATGCATGTTGTTGGTTTTACAAATATTAACGATGTATAGCGTATCTGATTTCATGTCCATGTGTCCATTACCAGCCACCGTTGCCGCCGTAGCCGCCGTTGCCACTGCCGCCGTAGCCGCCGCCATTGAACGCGTTTTGATTTTGGTATCCACCGCCGCCGCCGCCGCCGCCGTTCGGGCACGCATTTGCGAAGTGACCGACATTACCGCATTTGTAGCACGTACTGTTCGCCTTGGCACCGCCACCACCGCCGCCGCCATATGAAGAGTTGCCTCCGCCAAACGCATTGTACGAATTTCCACCGCCGCCGCCGTTAGCCTTTTGCGGACAGTCTTTCGCCCAGTGTCCAGATTGCTTACACACATAGCACTCTCCCTTCGCACCGCCACCGCCACCGCCGCCGAAACCACCGTTCATGGGCGCTGAATCGTTGTATCCACCGTACGCGGGCGCTTGCGCGCCAGCCTGATTCCAACCCTGCGCCGCAGCTTGTTCCCCGTACGTCGGCGCCTTGTTCGACGGCATTTGCCCAAACGTATCCGACGCGCGCTTCTTAGTCGGCGCCACATACGCATCAACATCCTCACCGAGTTCAATCTTCTCAATAGCCTTGAGTAATTTCTTACTCTCATCGGCATAGTTGGTGATCGGCGTAAACTCGAGCAAGTGACGCTTGACGCGCGGCACATCGTTGTAATCGTCGACAGAAAGCTTCATGCGCACGTTGGCGTGCTGGAACAACTTGTCAATTTGAATTTGTTCGTACTTGTCTGGTTCCGTTTCAAAGATTTCCTTCATTTGCGACGCAGTGTAACCAAAGATTTTGTCGCCAACTTCTCCAAACAAACTCACCCACGCCTCACCCGAGTGATCAGCGAATAACATGCTGTGAATGTATACCCATTCCGCGGCTTCGATTACTTCGCCCTGGTGACGGTCGCACATCCACGATCCGGTGGCGTCGTCGCGGCGGAGTTTCTTCTTGCATACGCGGTCGCCGTGCATGCGTGGGCATGCTGGGTAGAAGTTTCCATCAACAGCTTTGTTGTTGAACATTTTCAAGTGACAACGGCACGAGACATACGCGGTGGCAGACAGGTCGCCTTGAGCGAGCATACCTTCGCCAACTTCAAGAATCTTGGCCATGGAGAGTTCGTTGGAGGAGCGTCCACCGCTCGCACCTTGACCACTGAGCGACGTGACTTCTGCAGTCGAGCCGCCGTTGTCAAACCACGCACGCATCGCAGCCGCTTCGTTGCAATCTGGATTGATTTCCACGAGTGTACTTCCGACGGTGCCTAAATTCTTTCCTTGAAACTCGCCGATGCGCGCGTTCTTAATCGCCACCACTGGACTTTCACCTGCGGCGATAAGCGACTCCACAGGGCCACCCAAATCAATTGCGTGCGGGCTCCAGAGTGTAAGTTCGATAGAATGGTTTGAGTCATCGCGAAGGTAGATTGAACGCTTTTGCGTCTCACCGCCGTCACGCTTCATAATCGTCTGCAAATCGCCGATGGTGTACGCGATACCGATGACGTCGCAGAACTCTCCAGCATCCGTCGCGCCAACTTCAGCAATCTTCTTAAATTTGTACTGCACCTTGGCGATTTCGCGCTCAGCTTCAGGGCACGGAATGAAAGTGGTGTTTTGATCAACTTTCATCTCGTACTGAGAAATTGCGTACTTGGGATTGCGCGCTGTGGTCAACTGTGCCTTGGAAATTTCATACACGCCACCCGACACGAGCTCTTGAGAAAAACGAATGGCAGTGTCACCAAAGCACACGGCTTTCATTTCCCCACCGTCGGCATCGAGAATCTCGAATCCGAGCACCTTACCCTCACCTTTTTGATTGTGATACGAACGTAACTCGAGTTTTGACGTGATGCGCGCGCGAATCGTCCAACGGCTTTGATACGGATTCAAGTCGCGAATCTTCATAATCCTCCCCGGAGCTTCATTACGCGCGGTTGGGCCACCTTGCTGACGATATTGCTGCTGTGGTTGCCCGCCATACCCGCCTTGCTGCGCGCCGCCGTATCCGCCCTGCTGCGCGCCGCCGTATCCAGCTTGCTGCGCGCCGCCGTACTGTTGCACCGGTGGCGCGACGCTCGCCGACGTTGAATACTGCTGCTGCTGCTGCTGCTGCTGCTGCGGTTGGTCTCCGTACCCGCCGCCCATGCCCGCATTCGCACCGTACGCATTGCGCTGCACCGGAGCAAACGGCTGCTGCACCACCATCGACCCTTGCTGCTGCGGCTCCGGCTCATGTTTGTACTGACGCGGCTGCCCGACGACGCCCGACGCCTGATCCAACACATCCACATCCATGACAATCAAAACCCTGTAAACGACGCAACGCGAACGACGCCGAACCGTCAGTCACACACGAATGCATAAACAATAAACTCACAATCGCTCTCGACCTCTCGCGCGCGCGTGACGCGCGACATTCGCGCGTCAAAAACCACCACTCGCACCCTCCGAGACGCCGCCCTCGCGGTGCCCACAAACGCGACATCGCATCCAAAATCCCCTCACGCACATTTTTTTCGACACCTCCTGCACCGTATACTCCTTCAACTTCATAATCGTAAATTTATTCACTCGTCCAGCGTCCACGAGCTCGTTCATCGACGTCGAAAGCAACCCTTGCGCGGCGTGATCGCCATCGCTGCACAGGATTCGAAACCGCCGCTCGCCCGTCTTCGCCGCCAGGGGCTTGATGTCGAACACTTGCACGATGGGCGAAAACGACGGGTCGTTGGGGTTGTCGAATATGTGCGGGATCGAACGCGGCGTCAGTGCGGGCGCCATCGCGGTCGCGTGCGCCGTCGAATGCCGCGAGACGCGCGTCCGGCTGTCGATGCGATTTGAATCTGCATCGCCATCGTGAGGTGCCGAGTGTCCGAGTTTTCCCCCCGATCCGACCGATAAACCAGGCACCGTGACGACCAAACTCATAGTATGCATATACACAACTCTCTGTGTGGCACGCGTGTCGCCGCAACGACCATGGTGCCTTGTTTTGTGCATGTATATGGCACACCACGCGGTTGAGTATGCACGCGTTGGGTCACGATTGGTCGTTGTGTGGGTCCACACCTGCGCCCCGACGCCGTGGTGGGCGTCGTCTCGCGTCACTCTGCGCGTCGCATGCGCGTCGCCCGGGGCTCGTTCGTCGCGCGCGTGTGCTCGGAAATCGCGCGCACGACCGCGGGTGTGCGGGGCGAGCGCGCGGCGCGCGCAGCGGGGCGCGTGGACGAGCGTGGCGGTCGGGCGAGAAGCGCCACAATCGTGCGCCGCGCCAGCGCGAGCGAGACGTCGTCGACGACAACGACGACGATGGTGCTGCCGTTCGTGGAGGATAGATACGGTGGAGTCATCGTGGATGATGCGATGTTTGATGCGGAGGAGTTGCTCGGGGGCGATCCCGTGGCGTTCGCGCGCGCGTTGGATGGGTCGGTGGAGGCGTGGCGCGCGCGCGGGACGCGAGGCGTGTGGTTGAAGGTTGCGCTCGAGCGCGCGGCGCACGTGCCGGTGGCGACATCGCGCGGGTTTGTGTTTCATCACGCGGAGAAGGAATATGTGATGCTGACGAAGTGGTTACCGGAGGATGAGGCGTCGACGATACCGGCGAATGCATCGCATCAAGTGGGCGTGGGCGCGTTTGTGCTGGATAAAGAGACGCGTCGGGTTCTTTTAGTGCAGGAGTTACGCGGGCCAGCGGCGAATCGGGACTTGTGGAAGATGCCTACTGGGTTATTAGAGGCGGGGGAAGATGTGCCGATTGCGGCGATGCGGGAGGTGATGGAGGAAACTGGGATCGACACGGAGTTTGACACGGTTATCGGCTGCCGTCACGCGCATGTCGGCGCTTTTGGTAAATCTGACATGTTTTTCTGCGTCGGCCTGGTCGTGAAGGATGGTGCTTCACGAGAGATTACTATCCAACCGCAAGAGATCGCCAAAGCGAAGTGGGCGACGATGGAGGAGTTTTTGGACAATCCACACATCGAACAGGGGTCACATGCATGGCAGCTGCACGAGCTGTGCGAAAAATGGGCCAACGACGAGTACGTGGGCATACGAGCGAACAAGCTGCCGCTAGGTTTTGGACGTCCTGGTGAAGTCTACACCTACGTCGCGCACGAATGAGTCTTTATTAGCTAGTTGATTGGATTGTAAGAGTCCGTATTTGTTGTAGCCAAACTTTTTTCGTAACCCTCAGCACCATGCACCATCAGTCCGCGACGCGACTTCCGCCCGTGGAGTCACAGCGACTGCATACACGAGATGTACGCGTGCACTTTGTCGCGCCTGCTCGCGCCACACGCGCAGTCGAGCGCGCCTGCGAGCGCACAGTCTCGTCGCGCGAGCGGCGAGCGACGGCCATCCTCGCAGCCGCTACAACGTCAACTCGTCGTCGCGCGCGGGAAGAAGAAGAGCAAAAAAGATGTGCAGATGTCCGAGGCGGCGTGGTTTTTAGATCAATTCAAGTACCAACAACGCTACAAGGCGCAGACAAATGTGTTTAGTATGCCCACGAAGGAGCTCCCGGGTGGGGAAAAGCTCACTGCGGAGGGCGTGGCGGTTGGGGTGTTGGTTGGTTTTATCGCCCTATGGTTTGGGTCGGTATCGATCAAGCTCGTGTCGATTACATGGGCGCTGATTTTTACAACGCTCAAGTACGCGGCCATTGCCGGAGTATTGGTGTTTCTCGGGATTGTCGCGTCGTGACGCTGTCGAGACGCTTTTATAGAAGACACACGTAGACCTTGTACAAACATGATAGTTACACCATTCTAGATGACACAACCACTGGCGGCGATGCGTCTTGAGTTTCTATGTGCAGCCGCAGTGCGTCGACCTTGGCGATGTTTCGAGACTTTTCGTTCGCCAACGTAGCCGTAAGCGCGCGATACATGGTGAGCTCTGAAACGACGGCTAACAACGCACGTTCCATGGCGCTGAGCTTTGATTTCGCGCGATTCAACGCCGACGTCGTCTCTAGTGCACTATCTGCATTTTCATTCACGTGAACTTGAATTCTTGCCGTCTCTTCTTCTATTTCGCGACACTTAAGGCGTTGCCGTGCGAGCTCGCGCTCCTTGTCTTCGAGTCGAACGCCGATGCTTGCCAATTTATCGTTCACTGAAGCGACATCTATTTGATCTTCTGCGCCTTTGGGACCGTGAACGAGTCGCCAGCGCACGTGTTCATTAGGATCCTCTAATCTTTTGCTCAGATTTTCAGCGGATGTCTGCATTTCATGCAGCGTCGCACTCTTGCTTGCAATTTCAGCTTCATATTCAGGTATAAGCGCGGCGCGCCGGCGCGCTATGACCAGCGAACGTTCGATATCATGAACGCTTCGACGCAGCGTTTCGCACTCATGTACTCGAGATGCAAGTTCTTCTTCACACTGACGACTGACATGCTCAGATGTCGCCACGCGATCACATAATTGACAAAGCTCTGCATTTCGATCCAACAGCTCAAGCGCCACAGCTTGACGTGATTTCACCAAAGATTTTGCCTGAACATATAACCGTTCTTGCTCAATTTTACCGCTCTTGAGTGCGTCTTTTAGTTTGTTTATTTCAGTTTCTCCAATATCGACGTCCGCTTGCGCTCGGATAACGACTTGGGCGAGATCATCGCTCTGCGCTCGTCGAGCGTCCCGAGCGCGCTGGAGCAATTCGGTCTCCGCACGCACTTTTGATACCAGGACATCCTTCTCACGCATATCTCGCTCAAACGTGCCTTTTTGCGACTCTAAATCTTTGTTTTTGAATCTCAGTGCGTGTGCGAGAGCGACTGTCTTCCTCGCTACCGTAGCAAAGGCGTCGCGTTGCGTCTTTGCGAGCGCCGTCAATTGTTCAAAATGTACCCGCCGCGTCCGCGCGTCTTCAACGCATGACTTGAGATCGTAGATTTCTCTATCTCTGATTTTTATCAGTTGTGATAATGAATCTATACTGTGCTGAACGATGTGTTGTCGTTTTGTGGCGCGCGCTACTTTATCAATAACACACTTTTGGATGCGATTTCGCGCAGCTTCTTCTCGTCGAGCGCCCGCAACATCTTCTTCTAAATCGCCAATTTCACCTCGAAGGGTCACATTCACTGTGTGCGCTAATAAATCACCCTTCGTAAGCTCGGCTTTGCATTCCTCTCGTCGAGTATTCACGTCGAGCGTCAGAACGCGCTGGTCTTCAATGACGTGCTTCGTATCGGCGGCGCTTGTCTCGAGCTCGAGATTGAGCACCAATTTCATCTCCCTGAGTTCATCAACCGATTCCGCAATTGCACGCTCATGTGTCAACGCTTGATTTATTTTATATGTCAACTGCGCGTTGGTGCGAGTATCACGAATGACGAGTTGCTTTGAGCGTGATAGACTTTTTTCGCACGCTCGACGATTGAGCTCGTGCCGTACACCTTCGGCAGCAATCGCGTCTCGCGACATTGACTCACTTTCTACGAGTGCCTCGATATCATTCAATCCTTGATTAGTGGTGCCTATTTGCTCGTCAAAACGAGCATTTATTGAACGTATTTCTAACAATTCCCTTTCGCCTTGAATCATGGATTGTGCGGCGTCATTCTCAGCACGCCTTAGCGCTTTGGCAGTGGTGTCCATTGCCTCGGCATCAATCCGAGCACGACAGAGCACCTCGAACACTGCATCCTTTGCACCGCGAATTGTACTCGGCGCCGACTTGCACGCACTCGCTCTTTCATTCTCCCCGCTTAAGACTTTGCGCAAGCCGTCGCACGCGTCTTCAACCTCGCGCGCCCGTCGCGCGCTCGCCTCTCGACTCTCCCCGAGCGCCCGAGCTCGTCGCGCACCGCTCTCAATCTCCTCCTTCAAAATCTCGCATTCCTCACGTGCCGATGCAATCATCGGTGCGAGTTTCTCACACGCCATTCGCGTAGCCTCCTCGCGCGTCTCGCGCGCCGCCCGCCTCGCGTCTGTCAACGCCTCCCGCGCTTCCCGCGCCTTCCTCGCGCTCATCTCCGCCCTCGCCCGCTCACTCTCCGCCGCACACCGCGCGAAACTCACATCATCTTCACTCGCATCGCGCTCGAGCGCCACTTTCCGCGCCTCTAGTGCGCGCACCGTCCGCATCAACCGACCGATGCGCCGCTCCACCTCCTCCAACGCAAGAGCACACGAACCGTCACCACCATCACCACACGACGCAGACGACGACGAACTCCACCGCGCGCGCATCGTTCGGGCGTAATAATTATTTTGCGCACAACGTCGCGCGTTATCGTCGCCAGCGCGCGCGCGCGTCGGCGCGCAATGCCGCGCGAGCGCGCCAAAAATAGCGCGCGCCGCGCCACCAATGTTGCCACGTGGCACAAACATGACACGGCACCCTACGGGTGTGCAACTCGCATTCGCCTTCCGACGCCATTCAACGCCGCCGACGCGCGCGAATGTCGCTCGCACGGGACGATTCGCTCGCGCGATGGGCGTCTGATACACTTCGCGCGCTCACGTCGCCGTCGACGGCGACGATCGACGCGACGATTGATGATTTGACGCAGAATGACGGCGCTCCGGCGCACGCAACAACTAAACCGTCTCGCGGGGCGACTGCGGCGGCGCCTGTGGGGACATTGGGTGAATTAACGACGGCGATGAAGCGCATGCATAGTGCGATTGATCCAGCGGTGTTCGATGCGTTGCCGAGCGATGCGGGCGGCGTGACGTTGGAGGATGTGTGGCGGGACATCCAGAATAAGCAACACCAACAGGGCGCCGCGAATGGGGGTAAAGGGAAGGTGAATGGCGCGACGAGGAATGCCACGACGAATGCGAATGGTAATAACGATAATAGTGTGTCGATAGTGGGCTTACCATCGCTTGGGACGATGAAATTTAGTCAGTTGTTGAGCGCCATGGCGGCGCCAGAGGTTGAGCTGGATGCTGACCGGGGAACGAAACGGACGAGAGGAGGCAGGGCGACGAGTAGTGGCAACGCAAAATCGGCGGGAGAAAGTCGCGACGGTAATCTTCAGGTTGCAGATCCCATGCCTGGGGTGTCTTACGCGCCTGTGAAGCTGAAAAAGCGTAGTAATATTCCCACGCCTGTGACGCGACCGGCGCTCCCTCCCAAACGCATGGGACGTCGTCCGAAAGACGCTGTGCCGGAATCTGAGGAAGAAAAGCAATTACGCATGCAAGAGAGATTGTTCAGAAACCGCGAATCCGCTGCAAGAAGCCGTGAGAAGCGGCTCAGTGCGATGAAGATTGTGGAGGATGAAAATGCGCGCCTTCGCAAGGAAAACGCCATGCTCAAAGAAACAATCGCCAAGCTCCAAGGGAAATCATCTCCGCCACCTACCAAAAAGCGCCGTTGAACGTAGAAACACGCAGTTGAACTTTTAATGAATGACCCGCTCTAATAACCAGTTTTAACATGCTAAATCTATCTTTGATACTACAAAGGGCGCCTTTAATGACGCTCGCCACACACGCACGTACTCCTCACTTCGATGCATGCGAGTTCCGACAACGTACCAGCGTCAAGTGACGGTGAATCTGACACTCTAGAACACTCTCCACTCACGCAGGCGCTGTTGCGTGGTGCAAGTCCGATGCCTTCTGGTGCGCAACACCCAGAGGAACAAGATGCCGATGGTTCTGCCACTCTGGTTGATGACGCTCGCACCGCGCGCACGTCGCCGTTAACAGCCGCAGACCGTCGCGCGAGACGAAAACGATACTTCACTGTCGCGTTAATCACGCTCACATCGATGTTTCTTTACGCTGACCAAAACCTTATTGGTCCAAACCTCACCGCGATTGCCAAAGAGTTCAACTTATCCGACGAGCAAAAAGACGTGCGCCTGGGCGGTTGGCTCCAGCTCGCATTTTTCGTCGTCGGCTCGCCAGCATCGTTGATAATAGGATATTACGCCGATAAGACTAAGCGAGTGCGATTGTTTTTCTGGACGACGCTGATTGGTGAAGGGCCTTGCTTGGCGACGTATTGGGTGACGACGTACTGGCAGTTGTTCGCGTTGCGGGCGATGACTGGTATCGCCGTCGGTGGATGTCTGCCACTGTTGTTCTCATTGTGTGGAGACTTGTTTGCGAGCAACGAACGAAGTTATGTGGCGAGCTTTTTGACGATTGCAACTGGAGCTGGGGTGGCGCTCGGACAAGTTGTGGCGGGAACGATTGGACCGGCATATGGGTGGCGGTTACCATTCATCATCACGTCGGTGCCAGCGATAGCGCTCGCAGCACTCATGTATGCTGTAGTCGACGAGCCTAAGCGTGGCGCACAAGAAGAGGAAGTGCATAGACGAACTATGAAGCGGAGTGCGAGCAAAGTGGGAGGCGAAGCGTCAGTCGCTCCGGAGACCAGGCAAGAAGACGCGGCTCCTGTATCGTACGCAGCCAAAATGAGCTGGAGCAAAGTGAAAAAGCAATTATTTGTTCGTACGAATTTATTGGTGCTCTTGCAAGGTTTGCCCGGCACAGTGCCTTGGGGAGTTTTCAATTCGTACTTTGTGGACTACTTACACGTCCAAAAAGGCATGGAGGTACAAACCGCCACGGCGGCGATAACTGTTTTTGGTTTGGGTTCCGCCGTAGGTACAATTATTGGTGGTGTCGTAGGTCAGCGCATGTATAACAAGAAAAAGTCACAGCTCCCATTATTACTAGGATTAACGACAGCGCTAGGCGCGCTCCCGGCGTATTACTATTTGAATGTCAACGACTATGGCCCGGGACGAGTTGGATTGTACCTGACGTGCCTTTTAGGCGGTGTACTATGCTCGATAACCCCTCCAAATGTTCGTGCGATATTGTTGAACGTGAATCCCCCAGAGACTCGTGGTAGTATGTTTGCAGTTTACTCACAAATAGACGACGTCGGCAAAGGTGGCGGCCCGGCGCTTGTCGCTGGCTTAATCGTCGGCTTCGGTAGAACCGTCGCGTTCAACATAGCCTTTAGCTTTTGGTTTCTTTGCGGTATTTTATTAGCGTGCATCACATTCACTATCGATCGTGATGTGCAGTCGCAAGAAAAGATGGTATTCGACGCGCTCAATGAAGAGGTAGGTGTAGTAGACGAGACTGACAAGTAGGGCGTGCCGTATAATAATTAGTGCACTTTCATTCATCAACGCGTCATTACAACAAAAATGTGAGAGTATGCGTTTACAAGAGTCAGTTGACTTATTCGACCGCAAGGCTAGCCGTCTTATTTGACGGTTCTTCGTCATCGTCGCTTTCCCAGTCTTCCAATTTACGCTTCTCGCCGCGGCTGCCTTGCGCACCATTCAATCCGCTCGCCTCAAGTACGGCGAGGTTGGCGATGGTGTCCTGCCGCTGCCCTGAACGTTCGTCGACAGAGGGATCCATCGTGGACAACTGTAACGATCTCACTTTCGCCACGCGAGGGAACACGATAACGTATAACACTCCTTCTTGGTAAATGCATCGGCACGTCTTGAGTTGCACGAGCGAAGGGAATTGGCACAACAGCTCAAACGCGCACCCGTGTTTGGGTTTTGTCTGCACCGACTTGGCTCGATCCGCGCGAACGTACGCGCGCCCTTGATCATCGACAGCCATGTAGAAATCACCCGGTTCGTGTCCTGGCGCCCGAATGGCCAACACATGATATTGTACGCTGTTCGCCACTTGCAACTGCACGTCAGCCTTGTCCAGCACTGGATAGATTTCTCTGTCGTCTGCCAAGTTTTCGCCAATGGCGCGCACCAGCAACGCTCGAAACGCGGCTTTGGATATGTTTGGACGAATCATAAACGGATCCACTCTCGTGCCAAACGTCTTTGCATCGACGAAAGGTAATCCATCGGCAACTTGTGAACGCAACGCCGCGGATGTCGTCGCGCCGTTACTGCGCGCATTCGTCACCGCCCCGGCGGGCGCCGCGCCTCCTTCAACGCCGACGCGCGCCGCTCCATTCGCTCCAAGAAGCGCACCCGCCGACAAATTCCCCTTCAAATCATTCAATCGCACCACCATCAATCGCGCATCAGCATTCCCTCGCTGTGACACTCCAGCCACGTGCCACACCTGCGTCTCGACCGGTAACTCATACGTCGCTCCGCGCGACTTGCGCAGCTCCACCAACGCCGCGCTCGGACGTCCCCGCCCTCTCCCGCTCCCATACCCCGCCCCCGACTTCTTCCCTCCTCGTCCACCTCCAACTGCACCACCACCATCACCATTCGAAATCCCAACTCCGAGCGCGACGCCGCCGTTCTGCAAGTACCCAATCGCGCTCTCCAACGCGTCAAACGGCTCGCTCTCCACCGTCGCCTCCACGCGTCCAGACAAGGACACCCCGAGCGCGCGAATCACAATGTAGAGCTCATTCGCCGAAGACGGCGCGGCGACGTAATGATGCGGTTTGCCACCGTTCACGCCCCCGGCCGTTGTCGCGCCTTGCACCATGACGCGACGACGCGTTCGGAAACGTCGGAGAGTACTGGCGTTGTCCGGGTCACGAAATTCGCGCACACAATCGCGACGCCGCGCGCGATGGGGGCGTCGGTGACGACCGAGACGCGGGCGCACGGGTGGGGTCGCAATGCGTTGCGTGCGATGCGTGCGCGCGATTGTTCGCTCGGCGCTGGTTCGCGGGACAGAGGCGTCGGAAACGCGCGTCGCGATCTGGTGTCGGAGGTGTGTGTGGCGTAGTGTAGGGTAATTTGTGCTATGTATTGGCACATGTGGGGGGGTGTTCCGGGTCCATGGGTGATGGGTGCGTGGGTAAATCTCATAATGTAGGGCGTTTTGTGCTATGTGTGGTGTGTGGGTGTTCCGGGTGTCTTGGCTCCGGATGGCGAGCGAGCGATGGTGGACCGCGGGCGATGGCGTGGTGCACGTGTGTAGTTCTATTCATGTTATTATGTACACGTGTGTTGGTGGCGGCGCTGCGGCTAGTGATGATGATGATGATGATGATGATGCGCGTCGTGGCTGGAGCCGCCGACGTGAAGGTGGCGTTCGAGGACGATTGAAGCGGTGAATCCGAGCAACACGCGTAGTGTTGGAGCGATGATGACGCGCGCTCGTGCTGTATTGCTCATGTTTGCTTGCTTTTGCCGCGCGATATCGGCGAGAGCGGCAAAGATGACGGCGAGGAAGCCGCCGGCGGCGAAGGCTTCGGCGAACGCCGCCGACGAGCCGGTCGAGGCGCTCACACCGCGACTAACGACGCCAATGCCGACGGTGCTTTGCGATAGTGCGAGCAACATAAATGTCAGCGCTGTTCCGGCGATGGCGACCGTGGCGCTTAATAAATTGAATCCCAAGGCTTGGAAATCGGTGAAACCGGCGACGCGTAAAATACTAAAGTCACCAATTTCTTGCGGCAGCTCGTGCGCAAGCACGGCGATTGCGGTGCGCCAGCCCGCGGGAACGCCGCGACGGGCAAACGCGGCGGCGATTGCAACACCATCAGTGAAATTGTGCACGGCATCAGCGATCAGGTTGAGCCATCCCGTGGGCGCGACATGCGCGAAACTCGTACCCATAACCGCCGTCCGCGTTGACGTTGACCTTGACGACGATTTTGACGCGCGACGCCGCGGCGCTCGCCCCCGCCCAACCCTACTCGCGCTCGTTGACTTTGTCTCTTTCCCATCATCAACTCTCGTCGCGCGCACCACGCACTCTACAATGTGAAACATTAACACGCCCGTCACGACGCCGCTCGCGACAACCGTCGAGCTCGCGCTCCCGTACGCCGACGGAAGTTGATGCCCAAGCGCCTCCGCCGCCATGGCCCCGATCGCGACGTGCGATAACGCTTCCATGTCCACCATCACCGCGCGCAGAGGGAAAAGCGCGCACGCCGCGAGCGAGGCGAGCGACACGAGTGCACTCGCAGCCATGGCGTGCAGCACTTCTCGCGCACTAAAACCCACGATTTCTCCCCCGTGCGCGCCGTGCGCGCCGTGCGCGTGCGCGTACGCGGTGGCAAAACATGCGATGGCGACGAGAGCGACGAGCGCGACGGTGAACGCTCGCGTTCGCGGGCGCAGCCGCGACAACATTGGCGTCATAGTGTGCCGCTTCGCTCCTCGATGCTGCAGCTCATCTTGTTTTTATGCGCGCTAAACGCGGCGCTGGGCGCGATGCGGAACGTCATGCGACCGCTGCGATCGGTTTGGCGCGTCAAGCCGCGCCTATCCACCCTGGTGGTCCTCGGAAGCGGTGGACACACGTCGGAGATGATGGCGATGATGTCCCACCTGTCCCAGGACAAGTACGCGCCGCGGTCGTACGTCGTGGCCAGGACGGATTCGATGTCCGAACGCAAGGTGCGCGCGCATGAGGACGCCGCGCGTGGGGTGGTCGGCGATGGGGATGCGTCGGTGCCGCCGCCGTACGTGGTTCTTCGCGTGGGACGCGCGCGGGAAGTTGGACAGTCGTGGCTTTCGAGCGCGTGGACGACGGCTCTGGCGTTCGTTGACGCGATGCGGATCGTCTTTAGCGTCAAACCGGACGTAATTATGTGTAATGGACCGGGTACGTGCGTGCCGGTGGTGTTCGCGGGGCTCGTCATGCGAGCGTTCGGGCGCGAGGCGCCGGCGTTGGTGTTCGTCGAGAGCGCGTGTCGAACGCGGCGGTTGAGCTTGACTGGAAAGATATTTTATCATCTTCGCGTCGTGGATACGATGTGCGTGATGTGGGAGTCGTTAATTGAGAAATATCCGCGATGCACATTTGTAGGGCGCGTGATGTGAGCGCTCATGCGCGCGAATGGATGCGTATTGTATTAGGCTCGCGAAACGACTCGAGTCGTTTCCAAATAGTAGCACTAGTAGTCGTAGTCGCGCTCTCGAGTAGCGTAGTCACTAGCGAGAGCGCAATTGTAGTGGTATCTAGCCATCACGTGCGCGGACGTCCCAGGAGCGCTCGGCGAGGTGAACATTGAAAACGTAGAAACCGCCGCGACGGCTCAGCCGCAGCCGGCGCGGCTGCTCCGCACAGCGCGACGCGCCCCGTCGTCGTCGTCGTCGCCTCCATCCCTGAGCAGTCCTCGCTCCGTGACGCATACCACCGCATAGGTGCCGATATCACGTTCACCGTCGACCGACGCGCACTCGATCGCGCCCGAAGATACACAAATGGCGAATGAAAGTTTAACACGGTTGCCGTCAGAGCGCATCAGTCGCTCGTCGATGAAGCTCGTTTTGTTCTACTGCACCGAGGTTCGTCTGCGCAGCGAGCGCGTGTGGATGGTTTTGCGCGCGCCCATGCGCTCGAATGCGCGCGATCGCGCGATGGCGCGCGACGCGTGCCTCGGAACGCTTGAGCTCGCGGTGGGTTTCAAACGCGCGCCCGGGACTAACTGCCGGGACGGTTTTGTATTCGTATCGAATCACAGATGGAACAGATGGCGAGAGAGATTGCGGCGATAGATAATGATATTGAACTTGGAGAGATTGCATGGAAGACGTTCCCAGATGGGTTCCCAAACTTGTTCGTGAGTGACGCGGAGAGAATACGAGGACGGCACGTGGCGTTTTTGGCGTCGTTTCACAACGCGTCGGTTATTTTCCAACAGCTTTCGGTCATTTACTCCCTACCAAAGATGTTCGTAGCGTCGTTTAGGTTGATTTTGCCGTTTTTCCCAACTGGTACGATGGAGAGAGTGGATAAAGAGGGCGAGATTCCCACCGCGGTGACGTTGGCGAGAATGTTGAGCAACATTCCGCCATCGCGCGGCGGTCCGACGGATACGATTATTTTCGACATCCATGCGTTACAAGAACGTTTCTACTTCGGCGATGCCATCACGCCGTTTTTTGGATCCGGAATCCCACTCTTACTCGAACAACTAGAACAATTAGAAGACGCCAAGGACGTCGTCATCGCCTACCCTGACGAAGGCGCGAGCAAACGCTTTCACAACTTTTTCACCAAATACGAAGAAGTCGTCTGCACCAAGGTTCGTGAAGGCGAAAAACGCATCGTCACCATCAAGGAAGGCAAACCAGCGGGTAAGCACATCGTCATCGTCGATGACCTCGTGCAATCCGGCGGTACCCTCATCGAATGCGCCAAGGTGCTCGCCCGCGAAGGCGCGACCAAAGTCAGCGCCTACGTCACCCACGGCGTCTTCCCCAATGAATCCTGGCGTCGGTTCACCGCCGCAGGCTCTGGTTTCGAGCACTTCTGGATCACTGATTCATGTCCACAAACCGTCTCGGCGTGTTCCGGTACCAAACCTTTCGTCGTGCTTAAACTCGCCGCGTCCATCGCCCGAGCGTTGCAAGTGTAATCCACGCGCACCACATCTGCACGTCCCCTTAGAACCCGAGCCACGCCCGCGACGATTTGGTCAAAAAAACATGCATGTGCATCGATAGCGCCGAGCTCCACAGCCGATGTAGCGCATCCAGGAGCCATTGTATATGAAAAAACCAATGGGATGGTGCACCGCAGCTCCGGGGATCGTGCTCCGGAACAGCCATTTAACGCCGCACGGCGATACGACGCCACGCGCGTGGCCCGCGCGATTCCGCCTCGCGACCGCACGCGGCGACGCGCGACGGACGCAAGCGATGCGCGCGCGCGATGGGTACGCCGTGCTGGCGCTCGCGGCGTTCATCGGCAACGCGGGCGTCTCGGTGACGGGCTTCGGCATGGCGATCGTCTACTGGCTGGTCGTCCAACTCGCGGACGCGTGCGGGTACGGCGTGGAGGCGCGGTACGCGATATTCGTGCAGTCGCTGTCGTTGCTGGCGGCGCAGCCGATGCTGCTGAGAAACGCGCGACCGCGAAAGTACGCGACTCCTGAACTCATGAGACTCTTCGTGCCGGTGACTGTGATTTCGACGCCGCTGGGACAGCTCGTCGGGGACTACGTAAACGTCAAGGCGCTGCAATTAATCGCTGGGATTCTCGTGCTTGGAGTGGGGTTGGGCGAGATGTATGCAAACCGGGCGTTGATCGCGTCAGCAGCTTGCGCGGTGAAACCGGGGGGGGCCGCGGCGAAGACGACGGAGGAGGCAGAAGAGAAGACTTCGATCGGCGACTATCACGTTCTTGAGGAGCTGGGGAGCGGAACGCAAGCCACTGTGAAGCTCGTGGAGCATAAACATTCGAAGAAGCAGTATGCGATGAAGATTACCAAAAAGTCGAAACCGAATAGCGTCGACGACGCTGGCGCCGCGTCGAGCATCACTGTGGACGCGATGGCCAGGAAGGAAGCGGAGTTCATGAAGCAACTTAATCATCCTAACATCATTCGACTATTGGAGGTGCTCGAAACGGATGATCGTTGGTATTTCGTGATGGAACTCGTCCGCGGCGGCGAGCTCTTTGACCAACTCGCGGAAAACGGCGCCTACGACGAGGCGACTGCGCGCCAGATTATGAGGCAACTCCTCGAAGCGACCGAGCACATGAAAACGCAAGGTATTATGCATCGTGATCTAAAACCAGAGAACGTGATGCTCGCTGAAGCGATCACGGATGTGAGCACGGCTCCCGTGGTTAAAATTGCTGACTTTGGTCTGGCTGATTACATTCAGAATTCTGGTAAAGATTCAACCTTTTACGGCACGCCAAACTACAGTTCGCCCGAGATGTTAGACCCGGAGTGCGCGTATAAAGTTGAATATAGTAACGCGTGCGATTTGTGGAGTCTTGGTGTCATCTGCTACAATCTGCTTGCAGGATTCCACCCGTTTGATGACGAGTGCTCCGATCCTCCGCTCCTCAAGCAGATGCAGAGTGGCCTTTTCAACTTTGCACATCCAGTTTGGGAGAATGTATCCGAGACAGCGAAGAGCTTCATCCGTGGATTACTTGAAGTAGATCCTATCAAACGTCTCGATGCGTCCGGTGCACTTGCCCATGAATGGATGACTTCGTCCTCTTCAGCGCCTTCCGGCGTGGCTCGTTCTGGGCAGTACAAAAAGAGATCCATCGATACGAGTGCTCCAGTATTTTTCATGATTGGTTCCCAGCGCTCTGGATCCAACTGGCTTCGTACCATGCTCGATGAACGCGAGGATCTCGCCTCGCCGCACCCTCCGCACATTATGCGTGACTTCATGCCCATCCTGGACAAGTTCGGCGATCTCGACGTTCCTGAACGCTTGCGTGTACTCATTGATCACGTCTGCACGTTCGTAGAGCGTAATCAAGTCCCTTGGCTTACTATTCACAACCGTTTGATTGTCTTTAATCGTGTAGAAGCGGAGCGATTCGTCTCTGGCAAGCTCGCCACGCTCCGCGAAAAGGGTGGTAGCGTCGAGTTGCCGAAGGGTATGCACCTTCTTGCAATCTTTGACTTTGTCTACAACGAGTTCACCATTTCGAATGACAAGCGAATTTGGATGTGCAAGTCTATGGGAATGTCGAAGTATCATGACATGCTACTGCAGTATTACGGTGAGCATCGTTTACGTTACGTTTATCTCGTTCGCGACCCACGCGACGTTGCAATGTCCTTCATGAAGACGCCGGTCGGGGATTGCCACTACTACGCTATTGTTACCAAGTGGTGCGCACTTCAAGATGCCGTGTTACCGATCATTGACACACATCCGCATCTACTGTTGAAGGTTCACTACGAAGAGCTGCTTTCTGATAAAGAAAACACCATAAAAAGGATATACGACTTCATCGGAAAACGACGATTTGGCATGGGCCAACGCAGAGGCAGTGTGTTGGGTTTGGATGACGTTAGTACTTTGATCACCAACGCAAAACACGGCAGACAAGCGGCTGCCGCGGCGAATCTTTCTTATCAGTTTCAAAATCTGGTTCGAGGCGAGTCCTTTGCTGCGAAACAGCACAAGAAGTGGCTCAATGGAGACGACCCGTTGTCCAGGAAGGACCTCCTGCTCATTGAATCGGTTGCGCATAATCACATGACGCGCCTTTCTTACGAGACGCACATCGTGCCTCACAAAACAGATCCACTGGTTTTCGAGCAAGAGCAGATAGCAGAGTTCGATCGTCTGAACAAAATCGGCATTCAAAATATGATGGCAACTCTCGAAGTTGAAAATCCTGGCGACGCCGCGCGACGGAAGCGCCAGGCAGAAGTACTCTCCAGGCCAGCTGAATTGATTTCGTGGAATGAGGATGATGTGCTCGTCGACATCGGCGGTGATATGAGCGCTTCACAATATCCGCACGAATGGCCCAAGAACGCAGAGATGTACGGATACCTGACTCGAGAAGAAGTGGCTGCAGGCTTGACCATGCAAGATTGCGTAACTGACTGCCGAGATGGGACAACTATCCGATGGGCGGCTCTATCGCAGAAGGGCTACTATCCCACCGATTTCAAAAAGCTGAAGAAGAATCAAGATGCTTTTGACCTTCAGGTGAAAGTTGCGGGGCGTGACGGCAAGCATTGGTTAGCCGTCTTCGACGGTCACGGAACCGCGGGTGATGAGTGTTCGAACTTTGCCAAAGTTGGCGTGTTCAAGGAGTTTGAGTCTGCGATGCGCCGCGGTGACACCGCTTCATCAGCGTTTCGCACCGCGCACATTGTCGTGAATCAAGCACTTCACGACCATGATGCGATAAATGACGAAAAGTCCGGCACAACATCTGTATGCGTGTATGTCGACAACACCAACTTGTGCATCGCAAACGTAGGCGACTCTGTTTGCATGCTTGGTAAGCTCGTCTCCAAAGAAGCGACCGGGAAAACTCTCGAGGCTAAAGTTCTCATGAAAGAACACACGCTTACGGATCCAGATGAGCGCAAGCGTATCGAGAGCTGCAACGGTCGTGTGATGAAGGAGTCGCAGCTGGATAGCAGTGCCCCGCCGAATGTCTCACCAATGCGAAGTTTTAGAAAGAGTCTTTCCTTGAAAGAGGTTGACGACGGGGAGCAGCTCCGCGTGTACGCTGCTGAGGGGAAAAATCCAGGAACGGCGTTCTCGCGATCGATTGGCGATGCGATGGCGGAGTCACTGGGCGTGATCGCTGAGCCAGATGTCGATCACTATGCGCTGCGGAAAGAGGATCGCGTCATCGTCTTGTGCAGCGATGGCATCACCGATTTCATCGCTCCAGACGAGGTCATGGAGGTCTGTTCGCTATATAAAGATCCAGCCGAGGCGTGTCGTGCGCTCGTCGGCGAAGCGTATAAGCGCTGGATATCCAGTGAAGATCGCACGGACGACATCACGATTATCATCGGCTTCCGAGGGGACGAGAACGATCCCGCCAGCGGCGGCCCGTTGGCCTCCTCGAGTCCCGCTCTGACGCTACAGGGAAAGCTGTGGACTATCAGCATGGGCTTTTTGAGCGGATTTTTAGGTGGTCTCTGCGGTATTCGCGGACCTCCGATCATCCTATACTTTCTTCATCCACCCATGAAGATGAGCAAGGCTGTTCAAAAAGGCAATGGCGCCGTCATCACGGCGGCAAATGTCATCGCGCGCGTCGTGACGTACGTGATCAAGTCCGCCATCAACACAAAAAACAATCAGTTCACAAACGATGACTGGCCTTTATACACTATCATCGTCATCGCCAGCATCGGCGGCGTCGCGGTTGGTCAGGATATTTTCGAGGTGATGAAGGACACTCAAGCCACTATCAAGACGATTTTATGCTTCATGCTCCTCCTGTGCGGCGTCAGTTTGATCATCGCTGGGGCATAACTCTGTGCACTCGAGCCAACAACCGAAGAGGCGCGACGTTGTGTTCGACGCTGCTCCCGAGTGGAATCGGTTTGATTATCTCTAGCAGCGCTCAGCTCACCGAGGTATGAACACCGCGTCCTCCCGGGACCAGTCATGAACCGGACGCAGCACCTGAGCCTCAACACGGGACCGGTGTGCGCGACCACGCTCCAATATTTAAGTACAATATCTGCTATATAATGATGTAATTGTAGTCATTCATAGCATATATTACATTACACTATGGATATCGACCCAAACGCCCGACGACCGCAGCCACGCGCGCGCTTCAGAATTCGACGCATCGAATCACGCTCGTTATGTTCGCCACGGCTAAGACGACCTCCTTCGCGACCGGTACGGTCGTTCGCGCGAGCACCAAGCCGCGCGCTGCCCGTCGGTACGTGCGCGAGCGCGCGATAGAGCGACGCGCTTGACGACGACGATGCGATCGCACGATGCTGGAGCGTATCTCGCGCGCGGTGATGTGGGTGGCGATCGCGCGCGTTCTGCGCGAGACGCATCGCGACGCAGGGCGCGAGACGCGCGGAGATGGTGGGGAGTGGTATCCTGTGCGCGTGCGCGCGCGTTGCGCGCACGCGTGGGCGCGCGCGAGGGCGCGGTGGGGGTGAGCTTGGGGGATAGGGTGGAGGATATCGCGCGGGTTCGAGCGCGGGACGGGCGGGTTCGCGATCTCGCGGGATGGATGCGCGTCGAGGTGATGCGTGCGCGAGTGTGCGCGAGTGTGTGTGTGGTGGATTGGGGTGTTTTGTTTTGATACTGACGTTGCGTTGTGATGCGTGCGCATAGGGCGATGACGCAAACCAAGGCTAAGTACGGCGATGAGTCGGTGTACTTTGACCTCTCCAACGTGGAAGCCACGACTGGGGCGTTCGATATGTACGGCGTGGAGTCTTCGGCGCGCTACCCGGATCAGCAAGCGTTGTTCTTCGAGAACGCCGCGCAAGGTTTGGGCCGTCGTGAAGCGATGTACTCGTTCTTGGCTGTTACCGGTGGTTTGCTCACCGTGACGTACGGCGTCAAGGGGGCAAAGGATGCCAAGCTCCCGATCACCGTCGGCCCGCAACAGCCGCCGGTGAAGGGCCCGCGTGACCGTTTGTAAGCGAGCACCTCATAGTGCGCGCTTAAAGTGCTCATGTGGATGACGGAGTTTTGTCGTGAAGCGTGAGCGCGATTTAAAAAAGTAGAAACTTGTGAATGAAAACAGCGACAGGGGTTGTTTTAGAACGACGCGCGACGCTCGCGCGCGTGATGAATGCGAATAATACGATGCGAATGCAAACGTTTGCGCGCGCGCTGATATCAATCTTGATGAATATGTTTACAAAACGCGAAGTGCGATGGCTATGCGGCACGACGCCGACGCTAGAGCTCGTCTGGAAGAGACACTCGAGCCAACAACAGGCGAGTCGCCGTCGACCGCGTCGACGTCAACTGCGCCACCCAGTCGTCATCGTTCGACGCCTCTGCGATGAATCCGTCAATTCTCTCGATCATTTTGACTATGAAATGTTCATCTTGGCGCAACTGTGCTCGTACGTAGGACGAATCCGCTTCTAGGGCAGCCGCGAGCGCGTCGACGCCGACTGAGACGACATCCGCTGGCGTCTCCGCATTCGCCCCATTCTCAGCCATGGCGTGGATGAGACCTCGTATCGCCTCATCGTCGCCGCCATTTGATGGAAATACTAGTGTCTTGCCGGCACCGTCGATGGTGAGCACGTCGGCAAGGAGCGTCAACGCCCGCAAGCGCGTCTTGGCAGGGATGTCGAGCGACGTCAAATCCCGCAACGTTCCAACGCCTCCGTGCGTGAAGAATTTCACGCGTGATGCCTCATGCGTTCGTACACTCATTCCAAGTACCATTATTGCCGAGTGCTTCACATTCACCGACATCTGTGCTTTCGATACTAACGCCATGAGCGTATCAAATCCACCTTTGTCGTACACAGCCGACTGCACGGCGACGTTATTCGACGCCGCCGACGCCAACGCTCGACATGCCGCACTCACGACGTCATCATCTACCCCACTGATCGCACTAAGCAATGCATCTAACACTCCGAGCTTGTCGAAATCATTCGCCAAATCAATCTGCGATCCGGCGTCGTACAACGCCTCCAAAGCGTCAACCTTGCGTTCGCGGCTCGACTCCGCCGAAACCACAATTTCAGCGAGCTCCTTCGCCATCGCCGCCTCGCTCGGCTGCGCCGCAATCGCGTCGAGCACTTCACGAATTTCTTTCCGCTTTTTTAATAAATCTTCATGCGTGTACTTCGACCGCGCGGTGGCATCAATCGTCATCTTTGTCCCGGCGCCAGCGCCTTCGAGCGCCTCCATCGTGATCCCCTCAGCCCTCTTCGCCATCGCCCTGAGCGTCTCAGGGTCACTATTCTCGATCGACCACGCGAACAAAGCGTTTAACGTCGCGTCCAAGTCGCTCGCTGACCCATCGTCGCCCGATGACGACGCGAGAAGCGCATCAAGCGCCGCGGCTTCATCATCCTCACCACTCGTTGTCGACATCATCATCGCCCCGCCCTCCGCGACGCACGCGCGCGCACAGCACGCCAACGCACTCAGCGCGCACAACATCATCACAAGGCGCCTCAGACGTCGCGCGCGCATCGTCTCCATCGCGCGCCGTGCTGTGCGGCGTCGCGCTGTCACGCACGCAGCGGCTGGAGTGCTGACGCCACCGTGACGTCACAGCGCGCCGCGACCGCACGCGCGATGTCGCGCGCGCTTCTGACCGCCGTGCGCGATGGCGCGTTAGCGTTCGCGTTCGGCGCCACCGTGAGCGCGCGCGTTGGACACCCCGCGATCGCGTACGCGCGCGATGAAGACGGTGGGGCGCGAATCGATGGGCCAACGCCCGCGTGGAGCTCACGCGTGGTGTGGTGCGATGTGAGCGCGCCGCGGCGCGATGCGATCGAACGAGGCGATGTGGTGGTGCTTAATGCGCCTGGACCCGCACCGAGGGCGCGGACGGCGCAACGCGTGGTGAGTATGGGTGGGTTTTATGCTGAGGATGCTGAGCGAGGGCGATGCGCGTTGCGGGCGTCGAGGCGTTGGCGCGCGCGCGCCGACGACGACGACGACGAGGATGGCGATAGGAATGCGAGTAGGAATGATGTTGGAACAGTGCCTATTGGAGTGATTCATGGGCGGTTGAGTGCGGTGCTTTGGCCGCCGCATGCGATTGGATTTATCGCGAGAGAGGACTAGAAAGTTGTATAAAAGACGAGAGCTATGGCGCTAGAATTGTAAATTTGGCGAAGGAAACCGCTTTACGGTGACGTCTAGGTTGAAACGCACGCGTTCACGCGTGCGGTCAATGGTCATGTCTCGATAGAGAAGCTCCGTGCCTTCTAAATCTATGACGAGCGTGGTGAAGAAGACTTCGAGGGCGCGTTCGAGCGCGTCGTCGTTTGGCGTCTGACTCTGTACGCGCAAACTCGCCGCGCCAGAACCGTTTTCTCCAGGAAACATGCGTATCGCACGCGTGACTCCATCCCGCGCCCATGTACCAGTGTATTCTAAACAACCATCCGCGCTCACGCGCGCGGTGGATTTGTCAAACGTAAACTTCGAACCGCCGACGCCGACGAGACGAGACGACGCTAAAAACAACGGGTGCGCCAAAAAATTCCCAAAATCCCTCGAATCAAACACCAGAGTCGCGCGCCCTTTCGCTTCGCGCACGAGCTTGATCCCTTGCATTGATAACGCAGCGCCGATGTCGAGTTCGCACGCGCCGACGTCGAATGAAATACTTTCGCACGTGAGCTCGCGTGGCGACGACCAGTGCTCTCCGCGAATCTTCACCCCGTTCACCTTGCCTGTGAGCGCGCCATCGAACGCTAAATCGACATCACAACGCACCGCGGTGTAGCGTTTTAATACCAGTGGTGTTTTCAATACCGCGGTGGCGACGTCGGAGACGACCTGGGCTGGGGAAGATAAAAACGCGAGAGCTGTGGCTGGTCTTGTCCCAAACGCGCGGGGACGTCGCGCGCGGGTCGAGGCGACCGCAGACGTCGTCGCTAGCGCGTGCGCGTGCGTGCGCAACATCGCGTGCGCGGCGTTATGACTACGTTTATGTGTACGCGTTCGGGTGATGGACACCTCGCGCGAGTGGACGAGTGAGGAGTGGATAGGACGACGAGAAGGCGACGAGAAGGCGAGCGAACGCGCTTGTGTCATAACTTTTACGCTCTATGTGTGTATATGAACAATCATAAACAACTAACTACCGACTATTCCGTCGGACGGCGAATCAGGCCGTCTAGAATTAATACGTTTTGTTGTGTGTAGTGGAAATCAAGAAGAAACCAACCGAGGCGAGGCACTCTCGACGGGGAATGCAAAACCATTCCCGTCGTGAATAAACAAACATCCGTCGCTCACTTAACTAGCGCAACACTACTTTTTACGCGCATTTAGAGCGGGACAACCTTTTCCCAGGTGAAGATGTTGAGATCTTCATCGCGACCGAAGTGACCGTACGCGGCGGTGGTTTGGTAACGCTTGTTACCGCCACGCTTGAGGTCGAGCGCCTTACCCATCATACCCGGGCGGAAATCAAACGCGGCCTTAACCTTGGCCAAGATTTCTTCATCCGGAATCTTACCAGTGCCGTAGGTGTCGACGTGCACGGAAAGCGGCTCGGCGACGCCAATGGCGTAGGAGATTTGGAACAAGCACCGACGAGCGAGGCCAGCGGCGACGACAGACTTGGCCGCTTGGCGGGCAATGTACGCGCCAGAGCGGTCCACCTTGGTCGGGTCCTTACCAGAGAACGCACCACCACCGTGCGCACCCCAGCCACCGTAGGTATCGATGATAATCTTACGGCCAGTCAAACCGGCATCACCGTGCGGGCCACCGATGACAAAGCGTCCGGACGGGTTCAAGTGGAAAATAGTGTCGGCGTCCAAGTACTTCTCCGGGACAACCTTCTTGATGACTTCGTTCATCAAGTCCTCGGCAATCTTTTCGTTGGTGACGGTTTCATCGTGTTGAGTGGAGATCAAGATGGTGTGCACGCGCTTCGGCACCATGGCACCGTTGTCGTTTTCGTACTCCACAGTGACTTGGGTCTTACCATCCGGGCGCACCCACGGGCACGTGCCATCCTTGCGGACGACGGTCAAGCGGTGGCCGAGTTGCGTCGCCAAGACGTGCGTCAACGGCATCAAAGACTCAGTCTCATCCGTGGCGTAACCGAACATGTGACCTTGGTCACCCGCACCGATGTCTTCATCAGACTTGGTACCCATACCGTGCACACCTTGGCCGATATCCGGCGATTGCTCGTGCAAGCGCACGAGCACTTCGCACTTGTTCCCATCGAGGCCGACGTCGTCAGAGATGAACCCAACATCGCGGCACACTTGGCGAACAACAGCTTCGTAATCAACCTTCGCCTTGGTCGTAATTTCACCGAAAACCATCACCATGTTCGTCTTCGTCGCCGTTTCGCACGCAACCTTGGAATCCGGATCTTGTTCGAGGCACGCGTCGAGCACGCCGTCGGAGATTTGATCCGCGAGCTTATCCGGGTGACCTTCGTTGACGGATTCAGACGTAAACAAAAATCCCATCGTGTGCGTTGCTTGGTTTGTTTGGTATTGAGATGTGCGGTTTGGGCGTGATAGCAAGACTACGCACGAACAAAACACGAGTCAGTCGCGCGCGTCTACATACATCGACCCATCGCCTCCAAACCCCGCGCTATCCACATCCGCGTTCGAATCCCATCGACGCGATCCACATCCGCGCCTGCGTCATCGCGCGACCGCCCTCGCGCCCTCGCGTCGATGCGCAGCGATGCGTGCTTTTTCCCTCCAATCATATATCCCACCGCGCATCGCGCACATCTCGCGCCCGACCGCCGACGATCGGCGCCGCGAATATTCCGCGCCGATGACGGTCGCGGATGACGTCTCGCGAACGCCACGATCGCGCGCGGATGATCGTCTGAAGGCGCCCGTGCGCGCGACGGCGGCGACGGCGATGCGACGACGCGAATAATGCGTGCGATGAAATCTCGCGCACGCGAATGCGATTGAATGCGTACCTGTGGGACGTCTCGAGTGACCGCGCGGCAAAGTGCCGGATCGAACGCGCGCGCCATCGTCGGGCGTCGGCGGCGGACCAACATTTTGGGGGATTTTCGCGGGAAAATCACGTGTGTGTGGGTCACGTCGTATGGGCATACGGTATAGAACGTGCGTGCGTGAAAATACCTGTAACTTTTGCGATGATACCCGTTCGCGGGTACCGGGTGAAAATTTATGCATTTATGACGCACGACGTCTGGTGCGCGTAGTGTGCGCGCGCGAAGGCGAATGCGATCGTGCCCGAGCGGTTAAGGGGATCGACTAGAAATCGATTAGGCACTGCCTGCGTAGGTTCGAATCCTATCGATCGCGGTCATCAACAGCGCCTGTCGCTCGGTAACCTTTTTTTCAGTTGCTCCCACCTCTGGTGGATGACTTTTTGTTTTTTTGTATTGGTGTCGTTTCGCGTGCGATGCGTGTTTATTGTTCCCGAGTCATGAATGAATCAAAGTACGGTATACTACAGGTACAACAATCGTAGGAGGTGATGTATAACAACAGATGAATGGTTTTCTGACCACTTCTAGGAGGCGCGAGTGCGTGGCTTGTGGCCCAGACAGCGCCGTCGCGTATCCGCAAAGTATGCTCGTCAAACACACCGAGCTCACCGTCGCGACGGTACGGGCAAGTTTCTACAAATGTGTGTAAGCAAGGCTCCGGTGCTCGCATTCGGTAATATAAGGCATCCCGTACCGTACACCAGCACCCCTGCTGATGCAAAATTGGCCACCGCGGCAGGTGCGTTCTTAGCAACCGCCCGGTGGACTTGTTGTATTCTTGTGTAGCCAAGACCAGGATCACAGTGGCCACAAAAATTTTAAATCACGCGTATACACGTCCAGATTTTTCTTATCTTGACCGCTCTGTTGCAGCAAGTGCCAACATTTGTTAGATTGCTCTCCGTACGCTACACAACCATTGGTATTTAGACACTGAGATCGAATTTTACTCGAGGAATCGCCACATTTGCCTTCACCCAACCAAGCCAACCTATACTGGTTCTTTTTTTCAAGGAGCGGTTTATACCTCGACAATATAATTGTGTCAGCTACAACACCTTTCAATCTATGCCAGCAACCAGTCGACTGAAGACCAACTGCGGTACAATCATTTTTGCTGTCACACGCTGTTTTTTCTGCTCTCCAGTCGGTTGTACACGCACCCGCTTCAAGATAACTGTACACGGATGGAGGTGGTGGTGGACTTGGTGGAGGTGGTGAAGGTGGCGGCGGAGATGGTGGTGGCGGAGATGGTGGTGGAGGTGATGGCGGAGGTGGCGGAGGTGAAGGTGGCGGCGGTGAAGGTGGCGGTGGAGGTGGTTGGAAGGACACTGATCCGTGCGCTTCTTCCTGCAACGCTTTGATGTCCGCTGGGACAGGATGCGGAGCTGATTTTGTGAACTGGCACGCGAGATTACACGCATCAATAGGCGTATTTTGAGGCTTTGTACACGCGCTCTGTAACTTCTCCACGAGGTAGTTTCCGTCAGTGCTGTGAGCCGCATTGATGAGTGGCTGAAGGTCAACGAGAGTCACCACCGGCTCCATACCGGCTGGTAGTTCGATTGTAGGAAGAGGCTTGACAGCGACTTGCGCTGCCAAGACAGTCTTCGGAATCTGCAAATAAGCCCCCATGCCCAATTGGCTACGACGACACTCATTCTTCGTTTCACTTTTGTAATCCCAGTCGGTCCACATTGCGGTGAGCGTTTCGGGTCCGGCGTGACACGTCGCGTTACCTTCCTGCATTTGAGCAAACATGTCGAGCCCAACGTAGACATCCTGTCGCGCTTGGATATCAGGTCCTGCGCACACTAGACCGGCGCAAAGCGCGACGTATGCGCTGACAATCTCAGACACCACGCCGATTTGCATGCCGGCAACGGCATACCCGCTCAGTGGGCTCGCGAGGTCTATCTGTGGCGTACCAAAACTCACATAAGTTGCGCTTGTGTCGCTTCCGAGTGATACAGTGACAGGAAATGCAACGGAAACTTCAAACTCAAACGACCCTTCCACTTCCGCGCGGAAGTAGTACGGTAGACGAACATCCAATTCAACGGAAACTGCTGCAAAGAGACCAGGAGCTATCGGTATGACCAAGTCCTGTGAAATAGTATCATTCTTTCCAACGAAATCCCTGAGTATTTCTCCCTCACGAAACATAACGTGCGATACGTCGACGCCGAACGACAAACCGAACTCGAGCGTGCTGGTTGCTCGGATTTTCATGTCTTTCATGTGATGCAACGCTGAGGTGAGATGAGCTCGGAATTCTTCGAATACGTCTTCAAATGTGTTGCCACCGAGGGCCGCCTCGCCGCGTAATATTGCTGATGCGACACCCAGTCGACTCGTGACCGAAGGTTTGAATCCATCTGCACCCGTGTTGAAAATTTCATGCAAAACGACAAGTTCTTGATAAAATGTTGTTTCTGAGTCCTTTAACTGCTTACGCAGCTCAGCCTGACGTTCGCGCATACTGCTCGCCTCTTCGCCAAGAAGTTTTCGTCCCATGATTTGATCCCCCATGTCATTGATGCTTTGAACGACTTTTTTCACTCCGGAAGCGTCGTAAATCGCATCGAACATAGCGTCGACCATTTTTGAGAAGCTTTCAATCAATTGCACAGCCACCTCGCGCGGAACATCAAATTCATGGAGTTTTTGACATAAGCCAACGTGCAGCGTCGGAAATTTCATGCGGAAAGCATTTGGTGCGAACGAGTCGTTCGCAAACTTTTCCGGCCAAGGCATATCAGGGCTCGGACTTTCGTAGTCACTGAACACTTGAAATGGAATTTCATGACAGTAACCAGACTCGGCACCGAGCGAAGAAGCCACATCGGGGGACGTAGAAATACCGCGCGTTCCGGGAATACTCGACTTTTCAACGAGATCCTTGCCTTCAAATGCTCTCTTAACATTATCGCGAAGGTGCGCGAGAAATTCAGCTCGATCCGCGCTGTGAACACCGCGCGCGCTTCCAAGAGCGGCGGTAGCGGAGAACCCATCCGTAGCATCCGCGAACGTCTTCTGAATCATGTCGAGCAGCCCACTTGCGTCGATGTTCAACCATGGATCCCAGATCAATCCGACGAGAGACTTTAATTTAGTAGCGAGGTCGTCGGCGATATCAGGCAAGCTTTCGAGCGAGTCGACCATGTCGCAAAACGACACTCCGTTTACCTTTGGCAATCCAAGTTGCAGGTGGATATTCTCGTTTGGTAAGTCGACGCTCACCGTGTTCCCACCCACGCATATACATTTTCTTTTCCCAGCAATCCTGGGTGTGCAGCCGCACTCCTCTGGCAGTTTCACGCTGATCTTGTTCCCGTACACGGAGTGAAGATTCGTCGAAAACTTCACCTCGCTCGTGGGACATCCCACCGCGGGAAACGCCAACGCTCCCCCGAGCGCGCCCACGACCGCATCACCGATCGCCTCGACCGCGTGCGCGCCGCCCTCGCGCGACCCGCGTGCGAGCGCCGCGCCCTCGCGCGACCCGCGCCCCGTCAACGCCAACACCATCATCGCCGCGCCCACCAACGCGCCCAACGCCGCACCACCGATGAACGCGCGGCGCGACGACGACGACGACGACGACGACGACGACCGCGCGACGAGCGCCCGCGTCTCCTCCTCCTCTTCCGCCTTCGCGATGCGCGACATCGTCGTCGCGCCGTACGTCATGACGCGACGACGCGCGTCGTGCGATGCCGTGACAGGTTTGGTGTTATGTCCATCGCGAGAGCGCGACTCGCGACGACGACTCGCGACGACGACGATCGCGCATCATGTCGTCCTCTGTGATTGAAAACGTCGCCATCTCGACCAAGGCGAACGTGTACTTTGACGGCAAGTGCGTGTCGCATTCGTTCACCACGGCGTCGGGGGAGAAGAAGTCGGCTGGGGTAGTGCTCGGGCCGGACACCGAGTTGACGTTCGGGACGGGAGCGGCGGAGATCATGCAGTGCGTCGGGGGCGCGTGCGAGTATCGGTTGGCGAATACCGATGCGTGGGTGGCGTGCGGTGAGGGTGAGGAGTTTGCGATTGAGGCGAACTCGAAGTTTGATATTAAAGTGCGCGAGGCGTTTCACTACGTCTGTCACTACGCGTGAGCGCGCAAGGGTGGTTTAAATAGAGCGATAGAGAGAGAGGTAGTGCCTTGGTGATTAATTATTGTAATTTTATGATATTTTCACCGTCGCGTCGATGATGATGATGATGATGATACCGTTGCGTTCACGTTGTTGTCGTTGTTGTTACAGTCGTAGAATCCAAAACTAACGGCGCGGCGCCGAATCGTCATCGTCGACGTCGCGATATTCGACGATGATGGGCGCACCCTTCTTCCACACGTGAGCGTTAATGTAAGCCAATGTGTAGGCATCATCCAGACCCACGCCCGCGCACTCGAGCTCGATATTGGCGGACTTTTTGCCATCGGCGTCGAGCTTTTCTTTCACGTACTCTTTAATCTTTCGCACACCGAGAATTTTAGGTGCTGAAACGCTCGCGTTTGAGATTGGAGGCGTCGACGTCCCAGCCATGGGCTTGAGTTCAAACGATAGTTTTGGAGACTCTGGTGGTGGTGCCACGCCCAGAGCGTGGTCGACGATCCACTTTGGTAAAAACTCGCGCTCTTCCTCGGTGCCTCGCAAGGCGTCAACGTCGACGCTCACTCGTCCATAATCACCGTCGAATTCTAAAGACGTCGGAAACGGCGCAAATGCCGACGGAGATAATGATGACGTCTTTTCAGGCGCATACTTGGACACCCAAGACGCTAAAAGCGTTTTAATCACTTCCAATCCCAAATTCCGTCGCTCGTCCGACGCCGCGTTGGCGATGCCTAAATCACTCGCGTACGCTTCGGCGCTAAATGCAGAACTCGGTGCGAGTGTGATCGCTAAACTACCACTTCGTGAGTCGCACGTGAACCACGACGGCGTCGCTGAGAGTGGATTGATGGTTTCATCCGCGAGTAACGCATCAAAATCTGATTTTGATGAGTGCTTCATCCCATCAAAGGTCTCAATGGTCTTGCCGGTGCATACGTCGACGATTGATATCGCGCCGACGGAGTTTTGCGTCATCACACGTCGCTTGTCGCGGAGCACGGCGTGTCGCTCTACGGGACTCGCACCTACGATTTCATTGAGTGGCGCGAGCGCCGAAGCGGCGGCTTCTATTTTTGAGGGCGTCGTCGTCGCTGCGAGAGATAACGCTCCCGTACCTATTGCTATCGATCCAGGCGTCGTCGCCGCAGCGTCGCCCCACGTGTCAAACTTTCGCGGCGTACCGATGGACATTACGCCTGGAGATCCCACGTCGAACCATGTGCCTGGGTGCCGAGAGACACTTCCCATCAGCACCGCCGCGTGTCTCGCAGTCGTCGGCATCGTGGTATCACCACCAGATGCTTCGACGCTAAAAACATCGTCTGGCGCGCTCGCGGGCCAACGCTTAATCGATCTCGACGCCGTCGCCGTCCAAATGTCTCCATCTGAAGTTGCGCTACGATGCGTATCATCAAGCTTAATATTCAACACCGCAGCAGATTCCATACAGAGTAACGTCGAACGGCGATTGGTCAAGTTCGTCACACATATTCGACGATCGACACCACTCGAGTACACGCGCGAGAACTCGCGGTCGACGTCGAGGGCCCAAATTGACCCCGAGTGCATGCCCGCGAATGTCTGCACACATCGCTGCTGGCCAATGTCCCACACTCGGATTGTTCGATCGCTCGATGCGGTGACACACTTCCTACCGCTCGCGTCGACGACGATGGCGCGCACAGTATCCGTATGGCCTTTGAGTTTGCCCTCCTTCGTGCGCGTGCGCGCATCCCACACGCGCAACGCGAGCTCGGTGCCACCAGAGACCAAGACGTTGCCGTCTGCGCTCACATCGAGAGCATAAATGGAATCTTTCGACCCGGAAAGTGGCGTCGCATACGTGTTCGCGTAGAGCGTCATCGATGACGGGGAAACGTTCGTGGCGATGCCTCGTTCGATGTCCCAAAGGAATAACTCTTTGTTTAGTCCGCCGCTTGCGAGTGCGTGAGCCGAGTCGTCGGCGCCTCTCGCCAACGCCATGACGTAATCGGTGTGACCGTATAAAGTCGCTCGTAGAGTACCTCGCGATGTGTCCCAAAGTCTTACACTTTTGTCGCTGCTCGCACTCGCCAAGTGCGCACTATCAATGCGCTTGACGTCGTTCACCCACGAGGCGTGACCTTCAAGCGTTCGAGCGCACCGCGGCGCGCCCGAGGACAAATCCCACGAGCGCACGGTGCCGTCTCGACCACCAGTGAACACCGTGTACCCATCGCCCGCTTTACCATCAACCTCAACTGCATTAACCCCACCTACGTGTTTATTCGCGTACTCTGGATGTGCGAGCGTAAACGTCGTCGCCCGACGCTGTCGCTTGACCAACTCCGCCGTGGACGACATGTCTACTTTTCTTATCGTCTCCCTCTTCTAGTACAAGTGACAGCAATTATACGATAACGTCCAAAACAACACAAATGTTCCAAACCCCGCGTTGGGGCCGTCGATGAGCACTTTATCGAGCGATGGAAAGTACAACGCCACGCGTCGCTCGCACTTCACCGTCGCGATCGTCCCGGCGGCGATGAGCATGCACACCAAGTGCGCTGCAAATCCCTGCACACCCGTGAGTCCAAGTATACCGCAGCTAATTCCACTCACGATGGATAGAAAGATGAAACTGTCGCATCGAAAGCGGCGTACGCGCGTTAGTCTCCGCGCCGTCGCGTCTCGAGAACACGCGAGCGAAACGATCAACCGCGCGCATGATCCCCGCCCAAGTGCGCGGTCGCCACGACCAAACCCATCGATCCGCTGCGCATCCAAACGAACCAACGACGCGCCGAACGCGCGCGAGCGAGCGACGTACATGTGCGTATTCACTCGAGCGTTGTGCGCAATGTTCTGCGCATTCACCACGAGATACTTTCCCTGCGCCTCGTCCGACGGCGCGCGCGACGACGACACGGGAGACTCGCGAGAGGTCGAATTCATGCACCACTGTGTGCGGTGCTTTGTCGCGCGTGAAGGCGTCGCGACGCGTCGAGCTCTGTGGGGATCGATTGAACACGTCCATGCGCATATTCGTCACAACGGCGCGCGCCGCTCTCGACCTCGTCCCGCGGCGTCGCGTGCGCGCCATGGAACCGTCGGTGCGCGCGTTGATTGAGTCTTTACACGCCTCGCGCACGCGCGCGGTGGTGAGCGTGACTGGTGGAGGCACGCGCGCGCTCGGGTGGCTCACGAGTGTGCCCAATTGCTCGAAAACATTAATCAACGCGCACGTGCCATACGACACGTCGGCGACGGAGTCGCTGCTCGGACGGGATGTGGATAAGTATGTCGAGCGATCGGTGGCGATTGCGCTCGCGGAGGCGGCGTATGTTGAAGCGGTGCGAGGGGGCGGCGGGCGGCGGTTGGAGGCGCGAGACGCGCGCGCGTTGGCGGGCGTCGCGGCGACGTGTGCGTTAGGCACAGGGGACGTCGTGAAAAGAGGTCAGCATAGATGTTTTGTGGCGGCGAAGAGCTCGGGGAGATTGGCGACGTATGAGATGGTGCTCGATAAGGCGAGCGGAAGGGATAGGTTTGCCGAAGACGCGTGCGCGTCTCGGTTGGTTTTGCGCGCGTTGCACGACGAAGCCTGGCGGCGAGCGAGGGAGGATGGATGTGCGCTCGCCGCGAATGAAAACGCTGGAGTTGATTTAGTTGGTGAAGTATTGTCGGAGTCAGAAATGAACGACGTGGTGGTGACGTATGAGGAGGAGCCGGCGTACGCGTGCGCCGGAGCGACGCCGCGGGACGTCGTCGAGCGCTGGCTCGAGGACGACTCGCCGTCAGCGCCGGCAATTTTAGAGTTTACGGGCGGTGAACTCACATGTGCTGGTGCTACGCGCGCGAATGTCGTACTCAGTGGGTCGTTCAACCCGTTACATGACGGACATCGCGAACTCCTCGCGGCGGCGGCGGCGACTAAACCGCCCGGCGCGGCGCTCGCCGCGTACGAAATCGGCGTCGTCAATGCCGACAAGGGCGCACTCACTGTCGATGAAATTCTACGTCGCCTCGCACAATTCAACACCCCAGGTGTGGTGTGCTTGCTCACAAAAGCCCCACTATTCGTAGACAAGACAAAAGCCGCGCCCGGCGCCACCTTTGTCGTCGGCGTCGACACCGCCGTTCGACTCTTAGACCCCAAATACCACGGCGGTGAACTCGGTCTCGGGCACTCTCTCGACGTCATCCGCAAAAATAACTGCGATTTTATCGTCGCTGGTCGTTTCGATGCACAAAAAAACGCATTCATCGACCCAAACGACATCGACGTTCCGCTCGCCGCCCGTTCCGCCTTCTCCCCGCTCCCGTCGTTTCGCAACGACCTCAGCTCCACCGCCATCCGCGCCGCCGCCGCCGCAACGCCATCACCTGCACCACCGTCATAGCACCCACCCTCGTCCCGGATTCCCGATTCCACCGCCACCGCATCCACCTCCGAACGAATAGCCACCCGTAAAACTAGAGTAATAAAGCGAACTCAACCGGCAAACAAAAAAAACATTTGGTCCAAACGACCAATCACGACCAGGCAATCAGTCCCTCCATCCCCGAAGCCCCCAATTTTTCGTCAGGGTTTGCGAGCGCTAGGGCTTGTGTCGCGCCGGCGCCGTCCGCGCGCGCGGTCGTCACACCGACGCACGCGACCGCACGCACGCGACCGCACGCCAACTGCACTCCACCGAGCGCAGTTCACACGCACGTCCCGTCACCCGCGCCGCACACGCCCCGACGCACGCCGCACTCGGTCGAATCCACTCGATCGATCGATCGCCCGAGGCCGAACGACGTCCCACCCATTTAAAGGACGATGATGACGCTCAGCACCGCCGCGAGCGCGCTCACCGCGCGCGTCGCGCTCTCGAGCACACAAAACAAATTTCGTGCGACGCAACCGCGCGTCGCGCGTCGCGTGAATATCATCGCGCGCGCCGAGGATGGCGGTGACGATGACGCCGCGAACGAGGATGCGGATGAATCCGAGCGAAAACCTCGCGGGCGCGCGGGCGGCGCTGGGCGCGGCGGCGGCAGAGGCGGTCGCGGCGGCAGAGGCGGTCGCGGTGAAAAATCTGATGATTTCGCTGAATCCGTCGTGCAAGTCTCGCGCGTGACCAAGGTCACGAAGGGTGGCTCGCAAATGTCTTTCCGCGCCACCGTCGTCGTGGGCGATGGCAAGGGTAAGGTTGGCGTCGGGTGCAAAAAGGCAAAGGAGGTGCAAATTGCGGTGACCAAGGCGGCGGCGGATGCGAGAAAGAGCGCGGTGAATGCACCGATAACGAAGGGTGCGACGTTTCCGCATCGCGTGACGGTGAAGGGTAAGGGTGGCGCGGTGGTGATGTTGCGACCGGCGGCGCCGGGGACCGGGGTCATCGCCGGCGGGTCGTGCCGGACAGTGCTCGAACTCGCTGGGTACAAGAATTGCTTTGCGAAACAGTTGGGGAGCTCGAATCCGCTTAATAATGCGCGTGCGGTTGTTTCTGGATTGGCGGAGATGCGTACGTTTAAGGAGGTTGCCAAGGTGCGCGATATGACGCTCGAGGAGTTGTTCCAGGCGTAGGCGCGCCTTTTGGTTTGCGTGCATCGAGAATTCTCGACGACGACGACGATTTAACTAGACGACGGCGACCAGGCAGCGTTTTACATTTTTAGGAGGCTTTGTGTAAACTCGATCCAATTCTATTTGCTTAATTTATGATCCATGTCCTCGCGACACAACACGCGTAATCGCTCTGTGCTCATCCGCCGCGGGGCTGCGTTCGCGGTTCGCTCGCGACGGCTTCGCCTTTAGCAACCTTTTGCACCATGCCGATGATCATGGAAACTAATTCGTGAGGGTTCGATGATGAATTGTAAAAGTTTCGCATCACCGTGACGGACGGCGTGAGTGCGACGGCGTAGTGCCACCACCGACAAGGATTGAGCACGACTTCGCCAGGGCGCAAAATGACCACTCGAGCTCGAGCTTGACGAAATAAAGGATACTTTTCGTAATCTGGATTCAGCGGGTCAATAGGTGAATGCGTGGACTCGATCGGGTAGAGCTTGTCGCTGTCAGATGGAGGGTAGAAAATGAAAAGCTTCGTACCGACGACTTGTCCCAGCCACGCGTGCGCGTCGCCGCAATCGAAATGCAAGCGCGTAATTGTGCCTTTGGGACCACAAAACATCTTGTTGAGCGACGTCGACACTGAATGATCGACGTTGAATAATCGCGGGATATCATCCTTCCCTCGCGCTAGCGCTCTTAGTCCCGTGTCGAGCGTCATTTGGATCAACATCTTTGTGTGGTCACATTGAGACGTAAAGTATGGTGGCGGAAACGCCCGCGCGAGCTTCTCGGCGAACTCAGGATCGCTAAAAATTCGCATGCCGTTCGCGTAAAATGGCACGCACTTCATATTCCATGCTTGTCCTAGCACTTCATTTTCTTCATTTTCTTCATTTTCTCGAACGCTGGTGACTTCGCCATCTCTGGACTCAATGTATTCAATGAAATCTTTCAACGACGTGGCATGCGTGCGTTGAACGCCGCTTCCATCGCTCGCATCCATGCGACGAGCGGGTGCGCGATCATTACATGTCACAGTAAATGAACCAAGCTCGTGTTTGAGCGTATCAAACGTCCAATACTTCCCTGGACAATCCTTCATGCCGTCCTCAAAGACGCACGGCTCGCCTTCGCCGACGAGATATGTGGATTCGACGAGACTGGCATCGAAATCTCGAACGCGTCGCACGACGGATGCGCCCTTTAACGCCCCACCACGAATAATGCGCTCAATGTCGGTACCAAAGTCACGACTCGCGTCGATTCGAAGTGAAGAGGTCCGTATTGATGTCTTTGCGTCCCCATCTCTCACACACCGCGTTACGTGCTTCAAAAATCCCTCGTACTCGGGCGTCGTTCGCGCCTCCGCAAACGCCCCGCGCGCCGCGAGCGCCAAAAGCTCCTTATACTCCATCAACACCGACGCCGGCCCGTCCAGGCCATCACGCGCATTCCAACCAGCACCTTCAGGAAACTGCACGACATTTATTTCCGGAAACGCTCCACCGCGTGCGTAATCCTCGAACCGTCGTGGCACCCCGCGCTCGCCGTACGCCACACCCGCGCACATCGCCGCGATGCGATGAACAAAAAATAAATCCCACCGCACCCGCGCGGCGACGACGGCGTCGCGACGCCCCCGGCGCGCTCTGGCGACGACGCGCGCAGACTTGAAACGCACCGCGGTGCACGGAAAACGCATTTTTCAAAGCCATCGGATCGCGCGCGCGATCGATGTTGTGTCGCTTTCGAATTCGATTTCGAAAGGCGTTCGGTGTCGATCGAGTGATTTTTGCTCGGGGTGGCGCGTTCGCGTGGACATGCGTGCGAACGTTCGCGGCGTCAGATGCGCGCGATGCCGACGACGACGGCGGCGGTGGCGATGCAGGCATCGCGCGCGATCGCTGTCGCGCGATGCGACGCGCGGCGATCTCGCCGTGCGGTCTCGCGCGATGCACGAAAGCGCGTTGGATGGGACCGACAATGTCGTAGTCAACATCGGTGTGATTCTAGTTATCGCGCGCCGCGGGCGTCTGGCGAGCATTCGGGGGGGACGATGGATGAAAGGCGAGATGTTGTTGTGTTTGCGTACGATGCGATCGTCGATGCGACTCTAGAGATGACGCGAGTGTCACACGCGGTGGCGAGAGCGAGGTGGCCAGACAACGTCCCGGGCGAAGCGGCGAGCTACGAAGCAGCGATGCGGACGATGCGACGGTGTTTAGGCGAGAGCACGTCGTGCGAGGCGGTGGTGATGATGCGCGTGATTGCGGATGAGGCGATTATTGGCGGGCGAACGACGTCTGGGGGGCGGCCGGGACCGGTATTTTCGTTTGAGCAGCGATTCGAGCGTCGGACGCGGCCGCTCACCGTCGATGAAATCATCGCGAGTTGGCCTGAGATCAAGTTGATGAGTGTGATGAAGTGGGGAGAAGACTTGGAGACGAGTATTGGGTGGGATGGGCGACGGATGACGCCGATGGGGTTGCAGGCGGATGTCGACGCAGAGCGCAACGCCAGGGAGGCCCAGGCGGGCGAGCAAGTGGTTTATGAGGATTTGAAACCTCTGCTCCTTGCCGCCCTCGATCGAGGGTCGCGTGTGTATGTACTAGCCTCTCGGGGACGTAGCGTTGAATCATGTGCCGGTGTACTTAGGGAAAACGGGTTGAAAGTTTGGGATGAAGACGAAGACGACGACACCGGATGTGGCATCCGCGTCGTCTCCACGGATACGTACGCATCTCGCGGCTTGGCTGCCGCACATGTCATCGCTACGAATTCCAATCCCGGCGAACGCTGGTACATCGTTGATGGTGACATTGATGAGCTCGAAAGATTCCGCGAAGCAGATTTGGGTGAGGCATACGACGCGTTAACTCTCGGCGTCGACGTCTCGTTGCAACACGCAGGATACGCCTACGCGAGCCCACGACAGGTGCAGCGCGCGTCGTTGGATCCACACATCGAACTCCTCACCGACGCGTCTGCTAGGAACTTAGCTATCAACTTCCTCGGGACTTATGCGCGATGACGTACACTGTACACTGTATGTAACTACCAGTACCGGTAGAACTGTTGTTTTCTAATATCAAGTCAATCACAATAAAGGCACTTAAAAGTAATATAACAAGCTCTCTATGCGTGTGCGTCGTCTTTACTTGCCGATCGCAGCTAAGATCTTGTCATCGGTTTCGAACGCCATTTCCTTCTTGTCGCGACCGATGGACTTGTAGTACGCAAAGCGCTCCTTGAGCTCAGCGGCCAAATCCGGGTGCTTGGGCGACCAGCCGAGCAAGGCTTGTGCCTTGGCGCTCGACGAGTAGAAGTGGATCGGGCGGAACGGGAACGCCTTCTTGACTTCGACTTCAGGAACGTCCTTAGGATCATAGTTGATCACGTTCGGTTCGACACCCGCGGCGGCGGCGCAGAGTTGCGCCATCCCGTTCAGCGTCACCGCCTTGGTCGTGACGCAGTTGAAAATTTCACCCGCCGCAGCGTCGTTGCCGATCGCCGACGCAATCATGGTCGCCAAATCTTCGGCGTGCGTCACGGACGAGAGTTGGTCACCAGATCCCGGGACCAAGATCGGGCGGCCACGCACGATGCGATCGAAGAACCATTCTTCACAGTCCTTGTTGGAACCGTAGCCCGTCAAGTACTGCGGTCGGAACGAGCTCATCTTCAATGGAAGCGTCTTCAAGTGAGCTTCGACGACGGCGTGACCACTGGATTCCTTCACCGCATCACCTTCGACGTGCGGCGGCGCGACAGTGGGCTTGTAGATGCCCGCACTGGACACAAACAAAAATTGAGACGCTCCGGCGCCGACGGCGAAATCCGCAACCGGACCGACAGTTTCCATATCCTTACCGTTGTTATCCACGACGACATCGAACTTCGCATCACCATGCACGGACTTCAACGCATCCGGGTTGCACCACACCGTCTTCACACCCAACGCACGAATCTCATCAAAGAGCGTGAACGGGGTCTTTTGCATCTTCTTGTCGCCTTCTTCACCGACGACATTCATGGTCACGTCGTGTCCCGCCGCTCCGAGGGTCTTCGCGAGCCAGAAACCAATGTTCGCGTGACCACCACCGTTGGTGTTGACGATCAAGACCTTCTTCTTATCGGCAGCTTCAACGACGACAGAGCGCGCAGATGACGCAGCACGAGTCGGGACAACGAAGGCGCGAGACGCCTTGACTGGCGTTCCGCATACGCGCTTGCGAGACGCAAACTGTTTACACGCGCACGCACGGATTCACATCGTCAGTACGCGATAGAGCAAAAAGATGACGTCAAAGTCAAAAACTTCTCAACTCGCCGCGCGAGAAATACCGCCGAACATCACCGACAAGAGAGAGTTCGACGCTCCGCGACAACCACTTTATCCACATTGTTAATCCATCGGCCACTGGTCGACCCAGCCCCCGCGCTTCGCGAGCCATCGGAGGTCATTGCACCCATACCCACGCGTCGATCATCGTACCGTGGAGCACTGCGCGCTTTGCGCGGACATGGCGGACATTGTGAACGACGAACAAGGGGTGCGACGAGTGACGCACACCCCCCTTGCGGTCGCCCCTCGTAGCTATCGATCAACAGTTTGCTTTCGAACGCGGCGTTCATCGATGCGCTTCATCTTTCAACGCCTCGTTGAAAGATTTTCACCGATCACGCGGGTGTCGGAATTCGAAACATAATCACGTATCGATCGAGCTGTGATAAATATCGATCAACTCGTTTTCGAGTGATATCGATCAATACGTTCGTACGATCGCGATCGATATGTTACAAGTCGAAACTGGTAAATTCTGATTTCATCGATCGATTGTATCGATCAATTGAAAGCAAGAATCATACATCCTGTGTAACAGTCGTCCATCGTGTGACGAGTCGATCGCTGAATAGTTCGAAAGCACGCGATATCGATCGGTGCGTGCTCCGAAAGCATGGGCGTCGGAAGTGCGCGTGCCGCGCTGTGCCGCGTCGGTTTCGGGGTGACGAACTCGAGGCTTATCGTCGACACTCTCGCGCGCGCCATCGGTTGTCGTAAAGCACTGACCCCACAGATCGATCGCACGCAAATCGTACGTGCCGCTCATTGCGCGTGTGGGTCGAAGTCGCGCGCGTATCGGCGTCACGGTTCCGCGGAAGCTCGCGAAGGGTGCGCGTAGGGGCTCTGGCATTCCGGCACCATGGCGACGCATGCGTCGAGCGTATGTAGTTTGAGGGCGTCGCTTGCTTCGCGATCAGCGAGAAACACCTTTATGAGGTCGCGGTCGTCGCCGAGTAACGTCCGATGGCTCGCTCGACGCGGTGGAGCACAAATAGTGTGCAAAGGTCAGGACTCGCGTTCCACGCAAGCGACGATGGAGAGCGAGCGCTATCCCACGACGACGGATGGCGCGAATGGCGGAGATAAAAGAGTGAAATCAGGTTCTGGAAAGTTGCGTAGTGTTGAGTTTCCAAGCAAGGCGCACGACTCTTACGTACCGCTGCCCCAATTGGCGCACGCGTTGGAGCGCGCGGTGCTGGCGTCGTTCGCCGAGGTCCTTAGTCAGGAGTGCGAGGTTGACTTTTCCAATAACACTTTAGACGCGTGTTCAGGGGAAATCACTGAGGCATTGGGACGTGTGATCGTGTATTCAAGCGCAGCTGAGGTTGCGGGGAGATTCAGTAACAATTTACGAGCAAAGGAACTCGAACGTTTGCGAGCGGCGTTGTGGGAGCTCAGAGTGTTGCTCGAAAAAGAGTGTGATGAAGCGGGTGGATGCAGTGTCACGGTTCGTCATAGGTTCGAGGCGTTACGAAGCGCGTCGCTAGATTTAGTTCATCCGAATCGTCGGGCTCCGAATGCACCGAGTGGTACTGCGATTCCCAACCTTCAGCTCGTCCCGGAGGTGTCAAACGAAGAAATCACTGCGTATTATCGCGGTGGTCAACCGACAGCGGAAGGCCGGGCCTGGCTCGTTCGAAACAACTTCAAAACAGTCATTGACCTGCGGGGCGAGGACAGACAGAATCAATGGTTGCAATCTTTTGGCGGGGGACACGCCGGTCAAGGCAAGTTTGGCCCAGATGCCCTAAACATTGTACACATACCGATTCCTGATATGGAGCCTCCGTCTTATGAAGACGTGCAACGTTTCATCGACACCGTGAACGATGTGTCATTGCGACCAATCTTAGTACATTGCAAGGCTGGGATTGGGCGTACCGGGTCACTCGTCGCGTGTTGGCGCGTGCATCAAGGTATGGATGTCGAGCAAGCACTCGCAGAGGAGAGTCTGGTGTGCGACTTTGGGTCAATCGCTCAAGAAGCGTTTGTTCGTGAATACGCAGCTAAGCTCAACAATAACGAGTTCAACGGCGCGCAATTCATCGCTGAACACGTCGACGGAATAAGTGGAGAGCAGAACAAAACGAAGGCCGTTGGGGAGCATAGTTCGTTGTCAGATGCTCCAGACATGTATATTATTCGTACGGATGGGTTCACGTGCACACGTGAGTTGGTAGAAAACCGTGAACTGAAGATTTCGCACCCGAGCACTCAGCAGCTTGTGCTCGTGTGGCGGACGCAACCTAGACGAGTATTCTTATTGAAGAAGATCGGCATCGCACTATTGCCTCAACTCATTGAGGTGGCGCACGCCATGATGACGATGGGGATCACCGTCATTTTGGATGAAGACGTCATGTTTGAGCTCAGACACGCCGACATCGAAGATACAATTCACCGAGCTTCGGTGCTCAAGCGGGCAGAAGAACTTCGAAAGGTTGATGGAGTGATTCCGCAACAAGATTGGGGCACTATTGACATTGTCTGTTGTCTAGGCGGCGACGGTGTCATCTTACACGCGAGTAAGCTCTTCCAAGGTCCGTGTCCGCCCTTACTCGGATTCCATTTCGGTTCGCTAGGATTCCTGACGAGTCACCCGTCTGATGAGATGGCTGCCAGTCTACTTCAGTCTGTGGGTCGAGGTAAGCCAGTTGCGAACATTCAAGGCGGTGTGCCTATTACGTTACGTATGCGTCTTGAGTGCACGCTCGTCAAGGCCAAGGATAAGACTGAAGCAGGTGGGAGCGGCGAGCCGTTAAAGCGGATTACGGTTCTGAACGAATTATTGGTTGATCGTGGTCCGAGCCCGTATTTGTCCCAAATCGAGGCTTACGATCGCGGCCAACTGATCACTACAGTGCAAGCCGACGGTGTCATCATCGCCACTGCCACCGGTTCAACTGCGTACAGCGTATCTGCCGGGGGATCCATGGTTCACCCAAATGTCCCGGCAGTATTAATGACTCCAATTTGCCCTCACACGCTGTCATTCCGACCGGTGATTTTCCCAGACAGCGTCGAGATTGAGCTTCGAGTTGCCGAAGACGCTCGATGCTCTGCTTGGGTTTCATTCGACGGTCGTGATCGATGTGAGCTGGAAAGTGGAGATTCTATCTTCGTCCGCATGAGCCAGTATCCTATTCCAACTGTGAATTACGCCGATCAAACGGGCGATTTCATTTCATCACTGCGACGCTGCTTGCGCTGGAACGAACGCGAGCTCCAGCTTGCGTTTGACTCGTCTCAGCGTGACGCGCTGCGAAAGATTTCTGAGCAAGCCCAAGAACTCAATGACTTGAAGTAAAAGTCTCACCATTCATTGAATGCTTTCGTCAATTAGCCACTTGTAATCTGCACGCACGATAGTACGCACAGACGAGAAATATAAAATCGGAGCGAGGAAAGTCGACGCGTTCAGCAAAAGTCGACGTCAGCAAAAGTCGACGCCTCGAGTGTTTCGCGTTCGTTTGAGCGCGTTGCCATCGAGTTTCGTACACGATCACGATTGGTTCATATAGATTGCAGTGGACGATGCTGCGTTGAACGCTAGAAGCTGTCGACAGTGATAGTGTACTGTAAAGATGGTGGACCCGCGGCGAGTGGCCATCGTTACGTCCGTCGTGGCCGGACTATTATCCATACTATGGCCCATGTTAGAGTCAGCGTTTGGAGCGGTGTCATCGGGATCCTCATGCCCGCTCGGATACACGTCGTCGTCGCCTTTAGGGAAGACTGACTTTGATGCAGCTTCGCCGCATGGGTTGTTGAAGACTCCGTCTTCAGTCGGTTCAACTACCGTTGCTTACGTCGGATGCCGCTTTATGAACACCACGGGGACATCAAACATGATCGTTTCGAGCAATGGCAGAGTACTGGCGATCAATTCAGGCTCTGAGCGGGCGCTCAAGGTGAAGTTTGCTGGGGCAAGCATCCGACGTTGTCGCGGGAAGTTTATCGTTCCAGGATTTGTAGACGCACACGTGCACTTAATCACGGGGGGATTCGCACTCGGGGCATTGGATTTATCAAACGTGCGCAGCAAATTAGAGTTCTTAGAGGCTCTCGCGACGAACGTGGGAGAGAATGGCTGGATACTTGGTTACGGTTGGGATGAGACGCGTTTTGCGGATGTTTCATCGACGCCGTCGATTGACTGGTTGCGCGCAGACGGCCGTTTTGATGGTGTCAAAGTATGGGTTATTCGTGCAGATGCGCACGCAGGGTTCGCCAGTGTGGCAGCACTCGAAGCGTCGGGGATCACGAAGGCGACTGTTGTCGCCGGTGGTGTCGTAGAGGTTGATGAGAACGGCGAGTTGACTGGAATGGTCAAAGAGCTCGCCATGGCTCGAGTTCAAGCGGTGATCCCGCCACACACGGCACACGATCGTCAAACAGCGATTCGAGCGGGCGTTTCACACTTGCTGAGTAAGGGAATCACGAGCATTGGTGATTTTGGTGACATCGATAGCCTCGTCGCCGGTCCCAGCGGGTTCGCACAGCTCTGGAAGGATTTTGAGGTGCTCGCCGCATGGGACGCCAACAAAACGTTGCCCATACGAATTACAACGTACATGCCAATCGCGGACTGGAAATCAGTCGCATCACACGAAGCTTGGAACGATGGATTTGTACGTGAAAATTTGACTACGAGTGTCATCTCTAGAGTTCGATTGGGCGGCGTCAAGGCCTTTTTAGACGGGTCTCTAGGAAGCCGCACAGCAGCGATGATGGACGCATATGATGATAATGCAGCGACGAGTGGCAAACTCATGTACGCACCGGGGAAAGACGAGCAAGCGTTCATGAATTTGGCTCGTGACGCCGACGCTGCGGGATTGGAGATTTCCGTGCACGCCATAGGAGACCGTGCGGTCGAGCAAGCACTCGATACCTTACAGGCCATCAAACAAGCAAACGGTGATCGAATAACGCGAAGGTTCCGCATTGAACACGCGCAACACTTGCAGTCGCCGATCAATAAGCAACCGCGTAAATTCCGTGAGCTTGGGGCGACAGCAAGCGTGCAGCCAACACAAATATCGCTAGACAAATGGAGCGTCATTCAGAAGCTCGGTGTCGACCGCGCATCGCGAGCCTACGCGTTCAAATCTTTTATTAACAACGATGTTCCGCTCGCGGGAGGAAGCGACTGGCCCATTGTAGGTGCAGATGTTTTTGACGGAATATTTGCCGCAACGCATAGAGACAGCTGGACACCCAGCGAGGCTCTTTCGCCCACCGAAGCGGTGCACGCATACACGAAAGGAAGTGCGCGAGCGCTTCGCATGGAAGGTATGATTGGTGAAATAACCATCGGAGCTTTGGCTGACTTCGTCGTTCTCGATTCTTCGCCATTGGACACTAATAAAAAGCCAGAGGTCATCGCCACGTACGTTGATGGAACGTGCGTGCACGGACGATGCCTCGCATAGCAAAGGATATAGCCTGAATTTATACCTAGACTAGAATTAGTTTCTCTAAAATTTACATTTTTCTATGATAGTGCGTGCTCTGTGAAAACTCTCATCCCCAACGCCTAGCATCTTCTTCCGCATCTACTCGAGCATACCACGCCGGGGGTTCGACATGTGTCGATAATCTATAGTTTAACCAAACTTCTTCCCCATCTTCAATATCTCGCGTCGCTACAAAAACTAGCGCCCGAATCGTACTATTATTCGTCTCGCTGACGATTCTTGGCTTGTCCCGGTCTTCGCCAAAGATGGCCAACGATGCGTCAGAAAAACGCTTGGACATCGTTCTCTTACTATCGCTCATGATAGACAATAGACCTTCATAGCTTGCCTCATCATTCTCATCTGGAGTGACGTTCACGTTCGGTACGAATCGACGCAAATACGCGTCCGCATCATCTAAAGCTACGTCCACTGACGCTACGACGACGTTTGGTTTTGTCCCCTCTGGTGGATGGTTCGCAAAGTGTGCGTAAGCAAACACGTTTGAGCGCTCTAGGGTTTCACACTGGTTCAAAAGGTCTACTCGTCGTTCTTCGTCGAGTCGTGGCTTGAGTAAGCGTTGTAAAAAGCTTCCATTCATCGCTGCTCGCTTTTCGCCGTCAGTTAAATAAATCGGCTCCCCTGGCCATTCGTTTGTCGCGCTCAAACACCCACGCCCCCACGGTTTAGCGTCAATCACGCTCCCATCGCTGCGAACGATCAAATAATCATTATCCGCGCCCACTCGTGGGTAATTTTTCATATACTTCATCGCTGTGCCGACATATACGAGGCCGGGATACGTCGCCACGACGCCACCCGCCTTCACGCGTCCGCGAACAAACAATCCATCGCCACTCTCCTTGTGAGGCACTCCAGACTTATCTACATAACAATGAAACCCAACACCACGAATTGCTCTGGCGCGCATGGCGTCAATATCATCATCACGGCCCGCGCTCGTCGTCGCCGTCCCGGAGACCAATGCGCGAGCCAATCCAACAACCTCATCGCACAACCTCGCGTTCACCGCGCCCTGGCGCGCCTCGTGCGTCATCCCGTGCGCCTCGGCGATGATTTCGTCGATCCCCCGTCCCGCATTCGACGCACCGCGAGATGCTCGTGCGTCCATGCGCAGCGACGTTAACAAGTAGAGCTTGTGTACATCCAACTCTCGCTGCAGCGCGCGCGCCGCCGACGTCGACGCGCGGCGAATGAACGCGCGAGACATTGGCGATGGATGCGAACGGCGCGTCGAGTACCGATGCGGCCGTCCGTGCGCCCACGCACGCGCGACCTTTTGCAAACGAGGCGCGTCGTGGATTGCGGTTGCGTGGAGTCGGTGTCGCCACTGTTCAGCGCGCCCGTTTTTCAACGTCGCCGCGGCCGCCGCCGCCGCCGACGCGCCCGGAGGAGCATGGTCAAGGCTAAATTACGCAAGAAGGCTGAGCGCGCGGAGCGCGCGTCGAAATCGGCGACGACAGTGGCGGGTGACGCGGGGGAAGTTGCGGCGGCTGAGGACGATGTGGAGGACGCCATGGCAAACTTAACCAGCCATCACCGTCGCAAGGTGAAGAAGCGCGCGGTGTTTCTTGAAAGTACGAGTTAGAAATTGTAGTTTTTCGAGGCGTGTGTTTATCGCGGTGGCGATAGAATTCGAACGCGGTGACGCTGACGCGTGACTGATGCGTGCTTTTCTTTTCCTTGTGCTCGCGAGCAGAAATACGCGTCGCCACGGAGACCAAGATGAAGCGCGAGTCCTCGAAAAAATCAAAAGGCTTGAAGACGGACATGAAGACCTTGTCATTATCACTCGCAGATATTGTCGCCAACGGTGGAAAGTCCTCGGGAAAGCTTGGGAAATCATTAAAGACAAAGACAAAAACGGCAAAAGCGCGGACGGCCCTCGTCCGGGACGAAACGACTCGAATGCAGCACGTCTTAGCGCACCCGCAGTTCAAGTCTAATCCAATCGCGGCGATATCTAATCATATTGTCACCGGTGTGCGCGACGCGTTCGGTGCGGGGACGTCAGGAGTAAAGGACAAGACGAAGCTCAAGGTGAAGAAGCCTAAAAAGCAAACGCCGGCGCAGCAACGCGAGCAGAGCGCCGCGCACGCCGTAGGCGTTTCACAAACGAATAATGCCTCTCGATCGATCAAGGCGCACAAACACGGTGGAGGCACGAGTCGTGGGAAGATGTTAAAAGTCGAGCGAGGTGGTGGGATTGATAAATCGAAAAAGAAAAGGCGGTAGAAGACGCGCGTTGTACAATAATACAAACCAGTAGCGGAAAGGAAAGAAAAAGCCACCTCACAGCTTCGCGCGCGCATTTTCGAGGCGTCTATCCGACAGACACTGAGCGCCATGCATGCGTTGGCGACGACGAGACCGACGCTCGCGCACCAGTGCGCGACGACGATGCGAACGCACGGACGATGCGCACGGACGATGCGCGTGGGCGCGTCGACGACCGCGCCCACGCTTCGGATAACGCGCGACACCATCCTCTCTCGCGCGTCATCGAGCGAGAACGATAGCAGCAGCGCGAGCACATCATCATCAGATGAATCACCTAGCGGTGTGAGTGACATCAGCTACCCGTGGGCGCAGCCTGGATACAGGGGCGCGGTGGTGAGCGCGATGGATGAGCGCGCGCAAGCCGCGGTGGTGAGCGCCGCCTGGCTCGCCGTGTGCGCGGCAACGTACGAATGCGTCACCGTCGTCGGTCCCGCGCTCGAGCACGCCGCACCATCGCTCATGGCGTGGTCCAAATCAACCTGGCCCATCATCGGCGTCACCTACGTCGCCGCGGGCGTCGCGCACTTTGCCGTCCACGACGGCTTTGTGGCGATGATGCCCCACGACGGCGCGTGGGGCATCTGGCGCCTCCCTGGATCAAAATCATTCCACGTCAACTGGACCGGCGTGGCTGAAATACTAGGCGGCGCTGGATTAATGCTCGGGTCGCTCCCATTCAACCTCACGCCCGAAGCGCTTCAGCCGATATTGACCCCGGCGTCCGCCGCCAGCCTCGCCGGTTTAAGCATGGCTGTGTACCCGGCAAACCTATACATGTGGACCCACAACTCCCCTGGTCCACTTCCACCCGACGCCGACGAATCCATGCTCACCCTCCCTTGGCAAGGCCACCTCGCGCGCGCCGGTCTACAAGTCTTCTTAATGTCCATCTTGATCGGTCTCGCCCGCGGCGCGTAGCGCACCTTTAGGCGAGACGACGACCAACACTTCAATACACATTGCACACACACACACACGCGCGCGTACGCACGAGGTAATATACACACACGTACACACCACGCAAAAGATCACCACTGACATCCACCATCATCGACCAACCACCATCGCTGGCCATGCCAAACGTCACGTGCCACATGTCCGACCCACCCACCCCCGGCCGAGGCGGCGCCCCACGCCCGCACGCCGCTCGCACACACGTATCCCACATGTCCGACCAACGCGCGCGCGCGCGAAACCACCCAATCGCGTGCGCGAGAAATCACGCACGAAGGCCCCCTCTGTGTGACGCCCAGAGGCCCCCTTCCGAGTCCCATGAACACCACCACTCTCCCTGGTCGTGACTCGCCAAATACACACATAAATAACACCCGTCACGCCCACGCCCACGCCCGCGCCATCGTAAGT